>Ga0310696_10000551_pt1 | contig 58368 bp, 83 predicted proteins | sample AusTroGonzalo_MG_4_FD_203885 | JGI IMG/M metagenome (GOLD analysis project Ga0310696, IMG submission 203885) | Bovine rumen microbial communities from tropical cattle in Woodstock, Queensland, Australia - Gonzalo_02 (v2) (version 2) | ecosystem: Host-associated > Mammals > Digestive system >...
AAGGTACCGGCGGCCTGATTCGCTCACATGGCACAGGGCGTAACGTGTCTCAACCCTTGTCACGAAATCACCTCCTCCAGAGAGCTCTCTATGTCCTCCATGTTACCGATGGCTTCTTCCATGGAGCAGCAAGCCTCGTCGGCCTTCTCATACCGCTCGGAGCCCTGAAGGTTCTCGGGCATGTTGTCCCGGTACTCTTCCTCTTCGCTCATGAGCTCCTCGAGCAGGGAGCGGGCGTCGCTGATCATACCGATGACCTTCTCGATGTTCTTACGGCGGACATTGTTCATTTCCGAACCTCCAATCTCCGGCGCTCCCCGGGGGCCGGACCCCGCCGGGGCCCTTCCCCGGACCCCTTATTATCTTACCACACTATGCTCATAGTGTCAAGCACTTTTTTCGGCAGTGGCCACCAAACGATCCCGTTTTGCGATCAGATTGAACAGCCGGTCGTTCTGTTTCAGCCACTCGGGCGAGCCGATTTTCATTCCCCGGAGGATGTCGGCCGCGGAGTCGATCTCCGCGCCGAGCTTCGTGATCCGCATAGCAGTCTTTTTGTCAGGCATCTTTCCCAACCTCCTCGTCCAGAATTTTGTATTCGAGAGAGCAGTCTCCATACTCCGCGACGATCATCCACTCGCCGAACCCGTCCTGTTTCTCAGAGACCTTCACTTGCGGCTCGATCTCCCGGATGATCCGAGCGATGTCCTGCAAGATTGCGGACCTTGCCTCGTCCGGGCTGTTAACCGCCTTTGCCCACAGGACCCCGGAGCCGGGGTCAGTTGCCACCACGCAAAGCATCATGCCACCTCCTTTTCAAGACGGTCAGCGACCGCCAAATAATGCTTCCGGATTTTTGCACTCACGACATAATTGTGAGCATGGCGGCCATCCCACTTCCAGTGCTCGAGCGCCGTCGCGAGCTTGTCCGCTTCGTCCCGGAACCACTTGACCACACCGGCCACACTGACGTTCTTGTTGACAATCTCAATCGTGGCGTTGGCTTCGTCCCAGTCATCCGCCAGAGCCCGTTTGGTGCGGTCGTTGCAGAAGTGCATCAGGGGCCAGAATGCAATGTTGTGTTTCGTTGTGCTTACTTCCCCGTTTCGACACACCTTGCGGAGGGTCAGGCCGGTTCCGCATGTGGAAGGGTCTCCCTCTTTGTCGCTCACGAAATACAGGCCGTTATCGGTCTTGAAATAGGCGTTGTCGATCCGGACAATGTCTCCGGTCATGATCTCGACACTGTGAATGTCCATGATCATTTTCATTCCTCCTTTCAGGCCACCTTGGCTCCGATCCGGGAACACACAGCGGCAATCAGGTCCGGCAGGACTTCGTCTATCCGGTCCAGAGCCCGAGCCGCGCCCTTCTCGCTCTTCCGGGAAACTTCCAGAACGCAGGTCTTTGTTCCTTCCATAGGAGAACAGCACACAACACCGGGACGGTCGCTCTTTGCGGGCGTGACGCTCAGGTAGTATCCCCGAGGCTCCTTGACGTAGTGCCAGACGTTCATTCCCCCGAGGGAGTAGTAGAGCCTGACGTCGAGGAATCCCCACTCGGAGCCGGTCACCGGGACCCGTTTGGTCATCACATCGTTTGTCATGTCAGCACCTCCTCACCAGTTGGCTTTAGCCAGAGCAACCGCATCGCGAGCGGCCGCGTCAACATCGCTCACGCCGAGGCTTGCCGCAACCTTGCGGACCGCGTCGCCAATCAGGCTCTTTGCGATGTCGGCCATGATCCCGTCGGACTTATCGGACCGGCGGCTCGCAACGTTCCCGAGGTCAACCCGGACAGCATCGCTCGCATATCCGACGGAGCGAGCGCCCCTCATGTCGTAGCCGCAAACCATCATCCAGTAGCTTCTTGCGGCTCCCCCGAAAGTCTCGTTCCGGCGGTAGAACATCCGAACGCCAATCCTGTCGATTTTGTCGCTCTTGACGCTCACCCAGAGGGTGTCGCGGATGATGTCCACATCGCGAGTCATCTTGCAATTCCTGCCCATTTCCGAACCTCCGATCTCCGGGACTCTCAGGCGCCCGGTCGCCCCGGGGGCCTCACCGGGCCCCATATAATAATAACACACTATGCTCATAGTGTCAAGCATAAAATGAAAAGCCGGGGAAGATTTATTCCCCGGGCATGTCCTTGTCAATCAGTCCTTTGATGTACTTGGTGACATTCTTCTGCTTGTCCACCCACTTGAGACGTCTGCTGTCTTCCGGGTTGTTGACATTGAACGGAATGTGTTTCTTGACGATGTTCTTGCGCTCGTACTCCTGATCATACGCGGTCTTGTGCTGAATGGCCGCGTCGCTCATTTTGCGGCTTCGCATTGATTTTCAATCTCCCTTCTGCTCCGCTTGCCTTTGTAGGCGCCGGATTTAACCCTGCGGTCGACATCCGGCTCGCTCTCGTCAATGAGCCAGTCACGGCCGAGCTTCTGGGCGGTTTTATAGCTTCCTCTCTGGCATTTGTGCCTTACATTGCTGTGGTTAAGACCGTTTCGGTCTGCATATTCCTTGATCGTGATAAGCATCGGGATACAACCTCCTTGGTGAGATTGTATCCCCTAAGCGGACTGTTGTCAAGGCCTCACTGCCATGCTTTCCTGAGCTCGGAAATCTCCTCCCTGATCCCATGCATGGCGTCGCGGATCGAAAGCACTATGGCGCGGATCGTGTGGATGTCCTCGACGACCTGCTGTGCCTTCTTGAGGTCCTCGGCCTGCTCATTGGTGATCTGGAAAATGGACTCGAGGAGGATGTTGGTTTTGCCGATTGCCTCGACGATGTCCTTGGTCTGGGCGTAGGGCGTGATCTGGACCACCTTCTCCGGCGCCTTCTCGGACTCTTTCTTGATCCCGCAGTAATCATCATAGTCCGCGGTCTCGTTAATCTTCCGGACCGTGTTTGGACTTACCTTGGCCTCATCCGGAAGCATTTTGAGAATCTTGGCCTTGGAGTATCCCTCTTTCAGCCACCCCTTGATCATGTTGTAGAGCCCCTCAGAAATTCTCGTTCCCTTCAACTTGTCATCCCTCCTTCATGAAGAAATCGTAGGCATCTTCGTCGACAGCCGCGAGCTCATACTTGTTGCCGGTCTGGAGTTCGTAGAGCTCGAGGAGCTTTTCGAACTTCATGATATCCTCAGCGTAAGCCTCGCTGAACATGTCCTGCGTTTTCATTTCCGCGCCCTTGATCAGCTTCGCGATTTTGGACGCATTCGGGAGCATTCCCCTGATCGCGTACGCGAGAATCTCTGTCTGGGTCAGCACGAAAGCTGTTTTCTTCGCCATGGCTTTTTCCTCCTTATCCTTCAATCATCATGATCATTCCCACTGCGTCCCCGGCCTCTACGAGGGCGTCCATGGTCTCTTCGTAGCGGTCAGGGTCGTATTCCTGCATCTCCTCGAGCGCCCTCAGCAGGCGCCCGTAAGAGCCCTGAGACCGGGCCAGATTTTCGATGGTCTCGATGACAGCTTCGCGATTCCACAGCTTTTCCATTCTCAACCCTCCTTCACGTAGCAGTGCAGGTAGACATTGTAGTCACCGGGCATCGTCCGAATGTCGAACCGATAGAGCGCGTGTTCCAGTTCGGCGTGGAGCGTCCACCGGTCGTAGCCGCACCAGTCGTGGAGCTCGAATCCCTTATCCCGGCACCATTTCTTCAGGGCGTCGAGGTCTTTGAAGCTCTCCCGGAAGGCCCTGATCACATTGTCGAACTCGTTCAGCCGGTCAGGTGTGTTCAGGTCCGGGTGAATCGGGAAGGCGGTCCCCCACCAGTTCCCCTTGTAGTACATCCGGAAGTACCCGAGCTCGTTTTCAGGATACCGGGTTCCATCCAGTTCCTTGACGGTGATGGGGCCGTCGGTCAGCAGGCTCTTCAGGTCGATCTTTTTCATTCTCGCACCTCCTCAGTAGCGGGTCCGGGTGATGTACCCGATGTTCGAGATGATCATCTTCAGGCCTTCCTCGATGGTCGATGCGTCGTGCCAGTGCATGTCTCCAATCCAGATGAACAGGTCATCTCCGTCCATGTCGTTCATGTAGTCGGTGGGATACCGGTCGTCCATGCGGCCGCCCAGATGAGTGTCTCCGTCTTCGGGGTCAACATAGAGCCGAATCGAAATCCTAATGTCCGGAATGTAGCCCCACTTCAGCAGGATTTTGTTCTTGCTGATGCTCCGCAGGCTCCAACCCCAACCCTTGCCATCAGGCATCCTCTCTGCGTCCTTCTCGCGCAGGACCTTCAGCGCGTCGAGCACGACGCTCTTGTAACTCCTCAGGTCAGCCATCCGAGCTCCTCCTCTCCGGGGCCTACTCCGGGCCCCGATAGTATCTTACCACACTATGAGCATAGTGTCAAGCACTTTTGAGGAAAGAAATAAAAAAAAGACCCCCGGCAGTGCCGAGGGTCATATTATCATTACTTCTCGAGCTTGGCGAACGTGAGTTCGTATCCGCCCATGGCCGTGAGCGCCGCGATCACTGCATTAAAGAATGTCAGCAGGCCGGAGCTCCATGTGAGCCCAGATGTAAAGGCCGTTGCCACAAGCATAATGATCAGTGAAATCACGAACACCACGATCCGCGTCGGAATCTTCCAGATTTTGTCCAAAGGCAACTTGAGCAACTGGACAATCAGCATGGTCATTGCCGCGCACCCGGCGATAGTCGCCAGATACTCCCAAGACACCGGCTCGGTCGGGATAGCTTCAGCCAGAGCCACAACGGGCAGGAGCAGAAGCAGGGCCAGAATAGCAAACAGTTTCTTCATTTTAATTTCCTCCTTTTCATAAGATCGGCATCCGCACGATCTCGTCGTAGATTTGGCGAATAGTGTCGTCTCCCTCTTCCTGACACAGGGCGAGGTAGCTCCTATAGACGTCGCCAATAGCGTCTTTACGAGTAATGGAAATCTTGCCGCCAGAGGCCATACATTTTTCGTAGGTGTCGATGATGTTCAACCGCAGGATTCCGGTCAGGCCGTTTTCGATGGCCTGATTCTTCTGGCGCTCTTTCCGGAACCTGCGGGCCAGTCTGGCGTAGCCGGTAGTCAGTCCGGCCAACATGGCGCCGAGAATTGTCTGGAGCCAGTATTTGATGAGGAACTCTTTCAGCCAGTCCAAAGCAGACACCTCCTATTTACTCTTCGGCAGGTTCCGCAACGGGCTCGACATGGTGGTAGCATTTCGGGGGCTCCATGTTCCGGCCTTCTTTGTCAACCCAAATGACAGTATGACAGTGGACTGTGGAGTCGTTCGCGGAGGCCCGAGCCGCCATGAAGGCGTCTTCGGATTCGTTCTTGTCTTCGTAGCCGGTGATGAGGTTGCCAGAAGTGCCGTCAGAATGAGTCTGGATTTCGATCACATAGAAATTGTTCATATTATCATCCTTTCTTCAAATACACTGCCGTGTTGCTCCCGTTGGTATCACTCCAAATTGTGTTGTTGCCGACAAGTGCGGTTATTTCGGTGGGGGTGAGTTGGATTGTTTGGGGGGTGGCAAGGCGATACGCAACCTCCGGACTATATTCCAATTCGCCAAGCCAATTATTGAAATCTGTAGCTTCACTAACCGATGAATTGTAGATATAAATTTGACTTGCATAATTTGCACCGTTATCATAGAAACCAATTTCTCCATCTGCTGAAGGATTTCTTTTGACAGGCTTAAAATAGTCAGAATAAATACCCCCATATTTGTCCTTGTCTATGTTCAGCGCAAATGTATGTGCCCCATATTTGTAGAAACTTCTTTCTTTTAACTTGACAATGCCCCACTCCACCGTCAGCACCCCGGAAACAACGTCCAAAGTGCCACCGTAGATTGTATTCGTGAAGGGTTCATAGGAAACCGCTCCACCTGTGTTTTCATACAACATTGCCTCGTTTTTTGCATCAATAGAAAGACTCATGCCGATATAGTATGCGTTTTCAGGTGACGTTACTGATGCGTTGACGGAAAAGTTTTCTTGCGAAATATAATTCTGTTCTGAATCAAACCACGAAACATAACCTTGATTCCCTGTGCCGCCCATTCTTTTATATGATGTGTTCGGTTTAATTGGAATCAACGGGGTGCAACAGTTTGAAGCATAACCGGATGTTTGTACGCCTTTCCACCATATTTTCCCGTCAATAAGTTTTGACTTGTCCAACAGGTTCTTTCCCAATGCCGGGAAGGTGACGGTGTAGGCGGAAAACGATTCGTTTTCGTGCAACATAACGGGGTAGATTGTAACGTCTATGTCGTCCGTTGAATCTACTTTCAGACGTATCCATGAAGCAGTGACGCCTTCCGGTACGGTAAACGTGTTTTGGCCACTTGGCAAAAGGGAAGTTTCCACCCCATCTATTACACAAAACACTTGAAAACGCACTCCAGAAACCGCCCCGTATACAGTATATGTACCGGGCGGAATGGATATTGTTGTTGCATTTATATAATTCAAATTATAAAACGTGTTGTTTCCGGTGTTCTTCCCTTTAACGTTGACCGCAAGCGTTACATTTTCTTCTCTTATCGGGGTAAAAGTGATTCCGTTTGACGTTTGAGATTCGGAACGTCGAATTGTTAGCGCATTTTCCGGGAAATGCCATACGTTCAGCCCCGTCCACCCGGAAATGGGTCGCACGTTGTCCGGGGACGGGTCGCCTGTGCCACTCTGAACAGGCGTAAAGGGGATTAACAGGCTTTTCAGAGGTTTCGCTTTGTCTGTGACGAAGGTTAAAGGATTCCCTGTGGCGGTGTCCTCAGTGATTGCCGCATTCAGGGCCGCCTTCATTGCGATAAGTCTTAAAAGCATAGAGTCCTGATTAAAGAACATCAGGAACCACCGCCCAGTTCACAAATCAAGTACCACGTTTCCGTTGTTGCGTTCCACGAGTAGACTTTTGCCGTGTCCTGCTCGATAAACCAACTGCCGGTGATCATGCCGGATTCAGGCTTGTCTTCGAGAGAAGTCCCTGCTATTTCACAGTAGTATTTATTCTCCCGGACCAGTTCTTTTTTGATGTAGTCCATGGTGCTCCTCCTTTATTATCATTCCTCTTCCCCGTCAGTAGGCATGGCCCCGTCGCATTCCCTGAAAAGCTGACGTCCGTCCGCGCTTTCGATGGTGACAGTGTGCATGAGTCTGTTGTCGACGGAATAACCGGCGGCCAGTTCAGTGTGATACGCCGCCTTGGCCCGACGCATGGTCTTCTTGGTGTCTCCCTCGTAGCTGTTGGAGTCGAACGTCTTGGGGAAACCAGAGACAGTGCTGAAATTCTCGTTCGCATCCAACTGTGTAGCGTTAACCCTAAGAATAGTTCTTGCCATGATTGTTTACCTCTCTTTCTTTGATTAAAGTATTCTGCATCCGTAAATAATGACTTCTGATCCTGCCGGGATAAGGGTTGATGTTTGGTTGTATTGTTTGAATTTCACCCCGGTAATTGCTTCAATCGTTGGTACGATTTTTTCATTGAGATAGTTATCTGCCGAATACGTTGCAAATTGTGCGGATTGTGCGTTTCCCGTATTTGATGATTTCGCCAAGCATTTCGCCAACCCGTTTACTATGCTAACCTCATAAACAAGCCATGATGTTTTGCTTGCTGTTGGCGATAACGGTTTCATTGTTGGCATACTTCTCTCAAGGCTGTTTTGATCAAAGAACCCAGACGAAATATAATCTGCCGTTCCAGTTGTTGTTTTTTCCACGCGTATGATGATTTGTGCATACCCAAGAGAAAAAGGTAATCCGTTAGAATCAACATCTACAACAACATTGGCAGAATCTTCTGGCACAACATACCGTCTTATGAGTTCTTTCTGTCCAAGCACAGGAACAAGCCCAAGCATTTTCTGAATAGCAATCTTCGCTGAATCCGGATACTGCCCAACTGTGACGGTTTCGTTTGCAAGGTCTACCCCGGCGAGTTTGGCAAGGGCGTAGAAAGCGGATTCATGCTGTCTCTGTACAGAAGTTGGATGATAATAATCTGCTCCTGCTTTTATCATCGCACTTGTAGCAGGACTTATTCTGAAAAACCCAACATGGTTTCCCGTTGTGCCGATGTCTATTCCGTAAGAACCACCATTTACCTTGCCAACACCGGGCATTGATCCGTTTGCCAACGGTATTTTCGCAACCCCGTTGTTCAGAACGGAAACATCGTTGACTTGCACATCCTGCACAGGAACGGTCGGCGTCTGCCCGTCCTGTCCATTTGTGACGGTGAAATCGTAGTGCTGTCCGTTGGTCAGCGTGATCGTGTAGGTGTCTACTAACCCGGATGTCCCTGTCTTGGCAATGGATGCGATGCCTACGCCGTCATTCCCGGGCGCCCCGTTCGTCACGTCGTAGTCGTAATGATTATCGTTCGACAGTAGGATGCGATAGGTGTCCACCAGACCAAAACTCCCGATCTTGGTGATCGACACAATCCCGACGCCATCCGCTCCATCAAACTCACCGGACGCCTTCGCCGCGGCCAGAGCCGCGTTGATGTCTCCGGGAATAGAAGCGATGATTTGTTGCGCTTGGAGAATCCAGTTGGCCACAGGGTCCGGGACCGCCCCTTTGGGGACTATCGCTCTGGAACAGTAGGTGTGGCCCGCAACGGACAGCATGATCACTTCATCTTGCACAAAGGAAAGTTGAATTTCTCCTGCACCCACCTTGGACAAGTCTGAAGCAGTCAGTTCCCAGATTATATCTTCGCCCTGTCTTTCAATCACAGCCGGATAGGCATATCCGTCCGGCATTAAAACCGTCAGGGAAGGCACAGCATCAGGATAAAGGTCGAACGCTTGTTTGCAGTTAATGATAATCTCTTTGTGGAGGTTCTCTCCCAGAAACCCGAGCGGGAGGATAGTAGTGTCGAGGTCTTCCATTTTTACCCGAATCGGTACCATGCTATCACCTCTCTATGATCTTCCCGCCGAACCGGCGAACCACATCGTCAGCGGTTTCGCGGTCGACATTCTCAACTAAAACGTCGAACCTCTTTGGCGTGGCGGACTTCAAGAGGGCCCATGTTTTTTCTCCAACCACCCCGTCAGCAGTCAGACCATGATCCTTCTGGAATGCCTTAACCGCTTTTTGGGTCGCCTGCCCGAAATCTCCATCGATTCCGCAACTGCCAACCGAATAGCCCTTCTCCACAAGGAGCTTCTGGAGGGTCTTCACGTCCTCGCCTTTGTTGCCTCGTCTCAAAATCGGGTCCTCGGGTTCTGCCGGAGTGTCTGGAATGTTTTCGTTGTAGTCCACACCCTTGAGCTCGCCCCAGTGGGTCCACTTGCCCGCAGTGACCTTGCCTTTGATAACACCCTTCAGGGTGGAGCAGGCTTCGATAACCAGACCATTTCCGATATACAATCCGACATGAGAGTATTTCTTGCCGTTCCAGACAAAGACTGCGGTACCGGGTTTCAGGGTTTTGCCGTCGGTCCTCTTGCCCTTCTTGAGCTCGCCATGATCCGTACAATACTTTTTGTACATGGTGTCTGAACCATGGTACATGTACCCGCCCAATTTCTTGAATGCCCAAGAGAACAATCCCGAGCAGTCTGCAACGACATGTCCTATCCACTTTTTGCCGTACTTCCGGCCCTGCTCACGATCTGAGTCGGTGGTCTTCTCGAGGGATTTCTGTTTCTCCTCGGTCCAATTCTCTCCTGCTGTGCCCCAGATGTAACCCCAAGCTTCGGCGAGGGCCTGCATGAACAATGCGATGAGTTGTGATGCTTTTATCATGATCATTCACCTCACAATCCGAGCACCTTGTCGTTGAAAGAGCTTGCTGTTGCGGCCGCACCGGCGGAAAAATGCGTGTCGGAAATGACACTTCCGGCGGTGGTGGATTTGCCGGTCTGGGACCGGTCTGTCGCTTTGATGATGTTCCCTTTTGTTACCGCTGTGTAGGGAACATCCTCGGTCTTAAATATGACCGTAAGGCGGGTAGAAACTGTTCCGCTCGCCGCTCCGACCGGGTTGGCGAACTTGATCTTTGCTCCGTTTCCGTCGGTCCACAGTTTCGAAACCTTGCTTTTGTAGGTGTTCCACCCGACCTTGCCGTAGACTTCGACCGCGTCGCCGTCCATATGGAGCGCCATGCCGGAAACCGCATTCGGGTTGACAACTTTCATGCCAACGAACTTCTCCCCTGAGGGAACTGTGAACGCCGCAGTGGTGAAGGTCTTTGTGGTACCAGTAGACATGCTCGCGCCGCCTGATGCTCTGGAATACTCGTGAGTTGCCATATTATCACCTCACATAAATCCAGATTCTTCCGTCCACTTCGATAGGTTTCGGGTCTTCCTTGGTCCCTCCTACCCACATCTCATATGTAGGAATCTCGCTGACGATACCTATGATTCTGTCAGGCCACTTCCGGATTTCCCGTCTGGACATCTTGCTGATTTTTCCGTTGGGAGCGGAGCACACCGCGTCGCCCACATGGAATCTCTTAATGTCTTCGTAAGGATACGCCAGAACGCGTCCCGCCACAGCGATAGGCGTTTTGGCTTCATCGGTCTCGCCCATGCAGGAGCCGAACGTGTCAGACGTCAGCCTGCACCCGGCCTGAAGCCTCTTGTTGGATTTCCGCATCCATCCGTCGGGACATTCCATCATACACCAACCGCCCTGAGAGGTTGTGCCCTTTCTAAATTCGGCGTAGTCGTTCCAGACCGCGTTGTAGACCTTCGCGGCGTAGATGTTCTTGGCCACGCCCAGACCACCGGAAATCTTGACTGCACCAGTGGTCGTGCTCGAGGATTCTGTGGTGTTTGAAAATATCGTCGCACCGGTGACGGTTCCGCCTGACAGTGGAAGGTAACTTGTGGAGTTCTTGTTGGTCAGGGTCCGGAGGGTAATCCCTGTAACCCGGCCGTAGGTGTCGACTGTGATCTGAGGAATCTTGATTGTCGTTCCTTCTGTGCCGGTGACGTCAGCGCCGGGGCCATAGGTTCCTGCGGTGATAATGCCGGACTTCAGGCCCAACGTAGTTCCGGAAAGAGACAGGGTTGAGTTGACAGTGTAGGTCGTGTTTTTGAGGGTCAGAGTCCGCTCGGTGACGGAAGTAACTCGTCCATAGGCGTCTGTCGTGATCTGGGGAACTTTAATTGTGGCATCGTTATTCCCGGTCACGTTCGCGGCCGGACCATAGGTTCCTGCGGTTCCTGCCGTTCCGAGCTTTATGGTCGTTCCGTCAAAAGCAATGCCCGCACCGGCGGAATAGGTCGTATTTTTGAGAGTTAAGGTTCTTTCGGTGATTGCCGTGACCCGGCCATAAGCGTCGGTCGTGATCTGAGGAATCTTTACTGTTGCATTGTTGTTCCCGGTCACGTCAGCAGTCGGACCTTTTGTCCCGGCCGTTCCGGCAGTGGCCAGTTTAATGACCGTACCGTCCACAACAACCTGTCCCGACTGTCCAGTGTACTTTGTGTCGGTAGGGACCTTCCATGACCCGTCCCCACACAAGAACTTGGACACATCTGCGGTAGTGGGTGCCGGTACCAAACCTGCTTTACCGGCCACACTGGAAGTCGCTCCTTCCATGTCCACTATTGCCGCGGTGACTTTGCCGTCAGACCCAACGACCAAGAACTTCCGGGCGTTCGACACGCCTTGATCAATCACGACCGCCCCGTCGATTCCTTCCTGAAGTGTGGACCTCACGGCTTCAAGGGCCGCTTGAGAAACAAAAGCATCCGGGTCGACCTCGAGCTCAAAAGGTGTCTGATTGTCAATCGCCAGAGTGGCGCTCAGGAAGTACAGAAAATCAGGGAAGGACTCGGCCACCGGAATGTCCACGCCTTCTTCCAGATTGAAGTAGGCAAAAAGAACAGGAGTCGACGTTCCGCCGCTCTCTGCATTCACAATCAGTCCTACTTCCTTCATTTTGTAGGGGTCTGTCCCTGTGTTGGGGCCAACCTGCAAGCCGAACTGTACCCCACCACTAACAGAGTTCTTGGAGACCACTGAACCGGTCCCCGCCGGAGACACAAGTTCCGTCCTCGCTCTTCGGAGGGCGTCTGTGGCGACATAGCCTGTGCCGGTGACTATGCTGTCGACTTCAAGAGAAATACCGTTGTTTGCGTAGTTCCCGAGCAGGTTCGCACCCGCATCGGTCACAACTCCAACCCATGCCATTTAGTTCCCTCCTAACGTTGCTACCACACTCTCTGTGTGGCTTATTCCAGAAACCACAACTCCGGTAACGGCCGTGAATGTCACAGCCCCGCCGGTCGTTGTTACCGTTTTTCCGACACCTACAGGCACAAGGAACAACCCCGCGTCTCGCAGGATTTCGACCTCTCTGGTGGTCAAATCGCCGGAGACGTTAATCGTGACCGTCATGTCCTGATTGTCGGTGAACTTGATTTTCACTCCCTCGCCGAGGGTCTGTTCGTAGATTTCTTTTAGCGAGCCCAAGGTCCCGTCCCAAGCATTCTGAGCGATGGTCAACTTAATGACGATCCTGAACTCGTTATCGTCCATGACCCGGTCTCCTGAGGCCGGAACATAATTCAGGAGCCTCGAGGCTCCGACGATGTTTCCGATGATGTCCAGTTGGTCCCCAACTGCATTGTCCAAATCGAACACCAGATTCAACGACTGGAGGCATTCAATCAGGGAAACCCCGGGTTTTAACATGGACCTGAGAAGAAGGTTGAACTTCTCCCGGTTGTAGTTCGCCTGACTCAATAGGTCGGCGTATTCTTCTGTATCGCTCTCGAGGTCGAGCAGTTCATCTTCCGTCAATTACTCCACCTCCGTTATGGTGATATGCTCTTCGTCGGCAGTGAGAACATGATCGAAATCGCACGAAACGATTCCGTTCACTGCCGCCGTGGAGGTGATGTTTGTGACGGCGATGGGCATCGAATCGGAGAACTGGGAGTAAATGTCTTTATATCCCATGGTCAGAGCCCAACTCTTCCCGATTCCCAGAGCGTTGATGTCCTCCATCAGAGCGTTCTTGATGATCCCGTCAATACGGGAAGCGTCGTATCCGCCGAGGTCTTTCACGCTCACCACAATCGGCACGACTGTCTCAGTCGGCCGGGAGAAACTTATTTCGTACTCCGTACCTTCTGCGTCCGTCACTTCCTCGGTGGTGTTTCCGTAGGTAGCCACACCCGGAGATTTCAGTGAGAGGATTTTGGAGGCAACCTCCTCGTCGCTTCCGCCCTCCACAACCGCGCAGAACGAATGAGCCGGGAGGCCATTGGCATCCGTCGAGCCAGTGTTGTTCTCCACCACATCAACGAATTTCACACCTGAGACATTCAAGAGCCCTGCTATAAGCGAACTCATAACTCCTGAGTTGGTCATGGTATGGGAGGCGGCGAACCTCGTTCTCAGTTCAGCGTCCGTCTCCATGTTGACCCCAACCTCAGCGTCTTCTGCGTTTGTTACCGACACCCACCCGGGGATTGGAGTGTAAATGCTGTTAATAGTCCCGGCCGGAGCAATGATGGCCCCTTCCGTGTCGCAGGTAGCGTTGACGTCAATCTCTCCTGCCGCAGGAATGGTCACATCCTCGTCGATGGACCACACATAACCATTCCCGTCGATAGCCTGACTCCCGGCTTCAATCTCTGTTCCTTCGACCCCTTCGATAGTCAGGACCGCGGTGGAGGCCGTCGGCAACCTTCGGGTCAAACCGGACAACTGGACTATCAGGTCCAGAGAGTCACCCGAGGCGAACTGCGGGTTTCTTTCGTAATATGCCTGAGTCGCGAGCGCCGAGAAGTCGTTCAGGCATTTTGCGACAATAGAAAGCATCTGGTAATCCGGGGTCTCCGGTCCGAGATATACGTCCGCACCGAAAATTGACCTGTACTGGTTCTCGAGATATTCGAGAACCTCGTCGTAGGTTGGGACGTGAACCCCTTCGGAATCAATATAGGGCTCAAAGTAGGCCATCGACATCCACCTCCACTTCTTCCTCTTCTCCGCTTGTCGTTGTGATGACACAAGCGAACTGGAGGATATGATCTGAGTAAACCGACAGAGTGTCATCAACGGACTGCACGTCCTGAGTCGATGCGATGTACTGGGAAATGTATTTGCTGACCAAGTCGATTTCACCGGACCTGATGTTTTCTACCAAAAAGTCCGGAATCTCAAATCCAATATCCTCATCTTCCCACCATTCGCCATGATAGAATCTCAATCTCATCTCAACCGCCTGTTTCACAGCTTCAGCGCCGGAAACCATTTGTGTCAGACTGTAAACAGGGACGAAATCTCCGTTGTCGTCAAGTGGCCGAACTTTCATATCATCCCTCCTTAATTGGTCTGGAGATAGAGAATCTCTATTCCGGCGGTCGCTTCAAGACTCTGACTGCTCTTGTTATAGACACGCATAACCCAGTCTGAACCTGTTGCACCTGCGCGAATCTCGGTGACAAAAACCTCTGTACCGTACCCGGACTGCCATCTCTTGACAGCAACCGGAGTGTATCCGCTCGGAGTTAAAATTCCGAAATCGGTGCCGGTGAGTTCTTTCATCGCACCTGCGGCGATGGTATAGCGGAACGAATAAGTCTTTACTTGATACCCGCGCCAAGCGCCCGTGAACGTGTCCGTGGTGTCATCCATTTTGGTGACAGTGACAGAGTTCTTGTTCTGGGAAACGCTCTTGACTGCCTTGGACAAGTCTGCAACTTTTCCTGTATCGATAGCAGGCATCTTGTAATATCCCTGCGGAGTGCCATCGTTTGCCACTCCGGGATAAAACGCGATGAAGTCGTCGGCGACGAGATAAATTCGCTCGTGATCGTACAGGTTGTTTACATAGCAGAAGTTCTCGCCGCTTTCTCCTGCTGTGATAACCGTCATGCCGTTCAGACTTCCCATGAGGATTCCCGCGTTATAACCGTTGGATTGATCGGTTGCAATGGCGGACATTGGATATGTGCTATATTCTGTTACGCCATCTGCACTTTTCCACCTTGCCCTAAGCAAATAAAATTTTCTGCCGGGTAACAAAGCATTGGCGTCTCTTCGGTCTATAATTATCGGGGAATCAAAACTCTTTACTCCGCTAAAACTTTGTTCGCCTGTATTGACAACACCGGACTGGGTCTTGCTCGCATTGCGGACCGTCTTTTTTGTCGGCGTCATATCGCCATTCTCGTTCTGGGAAATTGAATCAATAAACGAGATGTCCGTCCCGGAAGCTGTCGGGGAAGGAACTGCCGTCTGTTTGTCCTTTTTCCCCGCCAGAGACCTTGTGGCGGCATCGATGTCGTCCCTCAACTTTTTCAGGGTGACCGGCAGGTCCGTTCCGCCTGTCTGTCTGAATCCTACAAACGCGAATCCGTCAGACAAACTGTGAGTTCTGGACATGACCGGAGTGGAAACGCCGCCTGACTGAATCCATGAGTCAACGCAGGCGTCCGCACAAACCACCAAGCACCCGTCGCCTTTTTGGGGAGTGAAAGTGAAGTTGCCCCACATGTAAACCGGAACGTCAATCAGGAGCGGAGGGTTGTCTTTGCACTTCCATCCCCTGATGACCGGCTGAATGATCGCGGTCCGGGTTGCGGGATAATAGGCTTCGATCTCTCCCGGGATGGCCACATGGAGAGATTTCATGATGTCTTCTTTCAGCAACATCTCTTTTGAGCCGGGTTGCTGAATGACTTCCTCGACTTTCATAGGCCTCCCTCCATTTCGAAATCAGAATCCTTAATCAGGATGAGATAGGCATCCCAAGGTCCCTCGAAATTGTCTGCGTCAATCTTCTGGGAGACCAACCTGAATCTCGCGTTCCCGAGCTCGATTAAAGCCCCGATGGGATAGCCCTTAACTGTGGTCGAGAATGATCTCGCTTTCGTTCAGCTTCACCACTTCAGCGCTTTCCCCTGAAGAAGTGACGTAAACTGTTCCGTTTGTAATGTACGCCCTCCCATTTGCCGATTTGGCTAACATGGAGACGCATTCCGCAAGCCTCCCGGTGTAGGTCTGACCTCTGATCAGTTTTACATCCGAGGCCGTAAATGGGCCGATTTTGGCGTTCTGGATGATGTTCTGGAAAACCGTCTTGATAGAAGACCCTCCACCGAACGATTTTGAGATTTTCGTCCCCCAGAATGTCTTTCCGTCAACGATTGAGATTTCAGTGACCATGTTGGCCCCGCGTTGGTGAGTGTAGAGCGCGTCGATTTCCCCGGAGCACAGCAGGCCGCCATTCTCCCCATAAACAAACAGCGTTTTGTTGTGGGTGATGGAGGCAATGTCCTCGTCTGTCAGGTTGTAGACCTCGACTACAAGAAAATCAGGGAGCAGGGTCATGTTCTTTGACCCCTGCACCCTGATTCTATGGCCCTCGCTGATTTGTTCGTCGCCTGCTTTAATGGTCAACGGCCGGAAGTTATCCATTGCCATCACCCCAAATCAGGTAGAACTCGCTCAGGTTGTCCTTCGACGGGTTCTCTGTAGAGGGAGAATCTGTTTTCGGAACGCAGTAGAAAATCCCGATTCCTTTGTGTCCAAACGGCTTCCAGAGGTTGTTGATCTCTCCGTAGGAAGCGAGAAGCGGAACGCTCCGGAAATATGCCTCCTCAGTTTGCAGGTCGAACAGGCTCATAACCCACAAATCAATAAATTCCATGTAGAGGAGCTCGAGCGAGACCCTTTTCGTTTCGCCACCGATGGGCAGTTCCATGTTCAGGCCCTGATAGAGGCTGTCCTCGATAGGCTCTACGAGTCGCTCCATTGTATCGCCCCCTTATTTTGTGCCGTTATCGTAATTGTACTTTTTACCTGCCACCGGAATTGTGCCGGTAGGCGGAGTGTCTTCTCCGGTGTCCTTTGAGGATTTCTTTTTCTTCTCCACAGCCGCTTTAGCCTTGAAGGCCTTCTGGAACACCAACTGGCCATCCCACCCGAACGTATTGCTGTCGTCCTGATTAACTGTCACAGAGGCCAGAATCATGTCTGTGTAAACATACTGGGGAGTAATCACGGACAGCTTCCGTCTCTGTTCTTTCAGCCAGTGGAGGACATAAAACGCAGTCTCGGACCGGGTTTTCCCTGAGCTCTCCCGCTGAATTGACTTCTTCGTCTTGTTAACAGCAGTGTTTTGTGCAGAGGTGAGCTTTGTCGCCTTTTTAACCGTTGTTCCTCCACCTGTATAAACGTCCGACATGACTATGTCCAGAGTCAGCTTGTCCGGTTGGTTTTTGGCGTTGTTGACATATTCCTTCTTTTTGTTGTCTGGTTCTTCTTGGATGTCCAGAGTCAGGTTGTGCTGAATCTTCATGACTCCGTCAAAAGAATAAACCTTTTTGCTCGTCTGGTCGTAAATGCAAACGCTCTGGGGCGGAACCTTAAACACCCGCGGAGTCTCGGTGGGGGCGGGAGTTTCTTTTCCGCCCTCAACCTCGTATTCTATCAGGAGATACACATTTTTGAACTCACAGGTCCCTGTGTGCATGTTCTCATCCTTGTAGAGCCCGCCGGTCGCCTTGTATTTGAAGGTAACCGTGAAGGCGTTGGAAGGCTTAATGGACTCCCATTCATCAGACAGGTTGTGGGCCTGAATGGCGATTTCCGTGATCTCCGGAACGTGATCTCCGGACATGTAATACATCAGGAGCTTTTTTGAATCCTTCGACTTCAGGGCCGCGCCGTTATTCGCCTTGACGAACAGGTTGTCAGCATACTGGTCGATTTCTTTCGGGCTCAGGACCGTCCCGTTCTGCTGAATAGGAGAAAGAAGAATCGTGTAAGTTTCCCCGGTTTTGATCTGCCCGGTGTAGCTCGTCGAGTAGAGCGTCGCGTAGGTCCCGTCGAAATCTTTCCACCCGGCCGCTTTCATCTTCTTTTTAGTGATGATCGGTCGTTTGGTGAGGTCCACGTTTCCGTTCAGGTTCAGGTCCTTAATCTTTTTCTGGACCTCCTGCTTTTTGATGTAACTCGACCCGGAAACCTTCGAGATTTTTACATTGGCGCCCTTGGCTCCATTCTTTTTCTTTGTGAACGATGCACCGTTTGCCGTACAAACGGAAATAGCATTCCCGGAAGAAATCTTCGCCCAGACTCTCGACGTTTTGATCTTTGCCCCGGACGGGAGGGAAAACTTGAACTGGACCTTTTTCGAGCTCGACGTAGGACCATAAGAAAGTTTCCATCCCGTAGGAATGTTCACTTTCTTTCCCTTCTCGTCTGCGTCTTTCGTTCCGCTGTAGGACGCCTTGTACTTCCACTGGGATGTCAGGGAAAAATTATCCGCTTTGACTTTGAGAGTCTGCTTCGCCATTATCCACACACCCCCGTCAGGTTTGCTATGAGCCTGCGTTCTGCAATGCTATAAACGTTCGAGCCGATTTCTTTGGCGTCAGCGCCGGAAGAATTGACGTTGATTGTCACCGGAGCGCTGATGTTGTAGGTATTAGCCATAGTCATACCGGACATAGCGGAAGCGACGGAAGACACGCTCGACCCACCGGACCCGAGACCAAGGTCGCTAAAGATTTTACTCGCCGCGGCCCCGCCCATTTCGCTGAACATCTGTTTCATAAGGGATGCGGCTCTCGCGGGTTTGGTTATCGGGATAATGTATTCTGTTCCATCTTCGCCTACAGTAACGCCTTGTCTCTTGTCAAAGCGCCCGCCGAGCGCCTGTGTTGTTTCGCCTTCGCTTGAGAACGAAAGACTCAAGAGGGCGGTTTTCGCACTCGACGCGGCTCCTGCAAGAGCTTTCAGGTCAGAAGAGAGAGAGCTTGCCTGATTTGCGGCCTCAGCTTCACTTTGTGCAAGTTTTTCTGCGGCCTTCTGCGCGGACAAGTATCCCTCTTTTTCTGCTGACTCTGTATCGAACCCGCTCATTCCGAGTTCTTTCATAAGCTCGTTTACTTGAGCAAAAGCCTTATTGAAACTATCGATGTCTTCAGCGAAATTAAGATTTGATATTTCGTTAAAAAGCGCAAAAGAATTTTCGTCTCCAATGTACTGATTCCCGTCTTTTCCGCCGTAGAACGAAAGAGTGCTCGGGTCATATTTCATTCCGAACAATCTCGCAATATCTCCTACGAAATCTTTGGAAGAGCCGAGCCCTCTGCTGAGTTCGTCGGCACCTATGCTTTTGTAGAAACCCTTCCTGTAGGCTTCTATGTCAGTAGCATTCCTGATTCCGAACTCTACTTCGGCCGCTCTTGTGTTTTCGGAGGCGTAATCCATGGCGCCCTGTAGCGTATACTCCTGCCCGCTCTCTCCTTCAACTGTTGTCAAAACCTCTCCAGTTTCAGGGTCGACAAACTTATCTGCGACGTCACTTACAGTTTCACGTCTTTCTCCTGCTCCAACCCACCTATCTCCAAACAATTTCCGCATAATCGCGTCCCAGATATTTGTAAGACCTTTCAGGATAGCGCTAAGTATCTTGGTTCCTATATCAGTGAGCTTTTTAAGGTTCTCTCCGTCACTCAGCCATTTCAGCGCTTCATTTACAAAAGTTCCCAGAAAATCAGTGCTGATAACAATGAGGCTTCCAATTATGTCGCCAATCCTTTCACCAATTCCACTAAGGGTAGTTTCTAAGTCAAAGCCGTCTTCCCCGCCCGTTATTTTTGTTCCGAGCTCAGAAATTGCAGTTTTTAAGAAGTCGAAAAGACCAACTACAAAGGTTTCAATTCCGGTTTTTTTAGTCTTATCGTCTACCTTTGTAAGCTCATTTAATCCGGCAATAATAAAATCAAGTATTCCGCTCGCAACGGTCAACGCGCCTTCGAGCAGGGTCCCCGGAATTGTTCCCATGCCACCGGCGCCGGAAGAAAGAAACAATCCAACCTGAGTAAAAATCGAATTAACAAACGCCCCGATTTCCGCCCCGGTCGGTGCAATGGTTTTTATAGCTGTTCCGAGAAACTCGAATATCTTTTCTCCGAGTTTTATTCCTGCTCCAAGTATCCCACCGACACTCTTTCCGGATGCGGCATCCTGTACGGTAGCAGTAATCTTGTCGAATATTTCAACTATGAATTTTCCAAAGTTTTCTCCGGCATCTTTTGCATCAAAATTTCCGATGCCTTCCATAAGTTTGTTACCAAGTGCATCTGCGACGCCAAGTATTCCGTTTTCTTCATAGCCTTCCCATGCGGGTTCCAAAAAGAGAGGGACTTTATACGCAATAGGATTTCCGCTTGCGTCAGTTATGGCCTTGCTCTTGTCTTTGGTCCAACCCTTTTCGTTATCGGCCGCCCAGAATTTCGTTTCCTTTTCGTTCTGCTTGTTCCACTGATAGTTTTCGTAATCATGAATCAGTGTGCCGATTGCGGTTATTGCGGTAAGGATTTTCCCTATAGGGCCTGCGGTCAATGCCAACGCGACAACACCTATAGCACCCGCGATGGCCTTAATCCCGGAAGGTAACTGGTTTATCCACTTAAATATTTTCCCGAACGTCTCTGCGATTCCGACAATTCCTTTGGCGAACGCCGTCAGAACAGACGTCACTCTTACAGAGATATTGTTCAGGTTGGTCCTAACCCACTCAGAAATCTTGTTCATTCCACCGGTAATTCGTCGGATAGGCGCCTCCAGATTGATGAGCAACTGACGGCCAATCGCTGTGACTGTCAGACCCACGGCAGATTTGAACTGCCAGAAGGATTGCCGGAGGTCCTCGATCTTTTTGATCGTTCCGCTCGCGGAGGGGAGCTCCAGTTCCTTATTGATCTTTGTGAGCTCCTGATAGGTTTTGTTGAGCTTATCGTCTTTCCGGACCTCTTCAAGAGTTTTTCCCATAGCATCCAGAACAGCCTTCTGTTTTGTCGCCTGTTCGATTGAAATGCCTTGGGTCTTCGCGAGTTTCTTGAGCTCGAACTCCTGTTTGGTGGTCGTTTCGATGAACTTATACAGGGCCGTTGTGGCCCCGACGATGGCGGCCGTGGCCCCGAGCGAGGACTTCCGGAACGTATTGAAGAAGTCCATGATCTGATTCAGCCCTCGGTTGTCGATGTCCGTTCCGAGCTTGATGATGTACTCCGCGGGGCCTTTATTAGCCATGTTCTCACCGCCTTATGATTTGTCCATTGCCCGACGTTCGTTTTCGGACTTCACCAGAAGCACTTCCTGAATGTCGAGCAAATCATCCAAAGTGTAAGTCCCGTCCCACAGTTCATGTTGTTTCCACATGCCCGCGGCGACCGGAGCATACACCCAATCTTCCACATTGACGCAGTTTACTGCGATGAAGTCTGCGGCCTGAGGGGTAAACTCAAGCCTTTTCCGGCGAAAAAACCGCTGAAATTGAACAGAATCACGTCGTAGCAAAGAAGAAGCGCGATCATCGGGTCGTACTGGATAGCGGGGACACCAAAATTGTCCCCGGTCATGACAGCCTGCCAACCGGCCGGGAGCATCATGTCCACACGCCTTAGACAGCGTTTCTCGAAATCGACCAGTTCTTCATTGCTGATCTTTTCCAGAGCAATGGGAAGGAACTGGAGCAGGTCGTTGGTTCTCTGCATGGCAACTTTCTCGGCCGCACCCTCCTCGCTCACGTCCACGTCGTCAGATTCCTTAAAAATGTCCTCAACGTTCTGGAGCAGGGGAACAACCTTCTGAATCACAAACTTCAGAAGAATGCTTCCTTCCAGAGCGTCCATTTTCCGAATCCGGAAAGTTTTCTCCTCGTCGTCGATGGTATGAACGACGGTTTTCTCTGTTTCCCGCATTTTAATCCTCCTCATAAAAACCACCCTCCCGCCGGAGCGGGAGGGTGTGGTAGTATTACTTCTCGGTCATCTCTGCAAACAGCAGGTTGTACTGGCGATTACCGGACACCTGATCGAAGTTTTCGTCGGGCTTCCTCTGGGGAACAACACCGAAGAAATTGTAGGTGTGGTTCCCGGCCGGGTCCACAAGAACCATAGTGGTCAGGGCGAACTCGGAGGTCTTGGCGCCGATGACATAATTGATCAGTTTCCGGAGGAAATCGTCCGCACCGGAGTTTGCCGGAATCTCCATGGAGATAGCGCCGTCCTTTACCCGAATCTTATTGATCACGGGATAGCCGGTTGCTGTCTTGGTGATGGAGGCGATGTCGCCTCCGTGGGAGATAGTGATCCGGCCGCCGCCCACGTCAGACAGGACGCAGGAGCCGACGTTCGGGTGCTCGATATTGGTCACAATATCGGCAAGGGAATAGGTAGCGAATTTCTTCATCTTCTGTGCCATTTATTTACACCTCCTTAGGTCTGGACGTCTACCGTAATCACGATAGACTCCACGGAGCCGGTCAGGCACAGCAGGACAGTGATCGGCATAGCTTTGTGCATGAGCCGGTCCTGTTCGCTCTGGTTGTCATAGGATTCCGCGTACTCCGCATGACCATGCTCGACATAGTCACCCGGCTCGACGAAACCGTCGATAGCCGCGCCGCGCCAAACAGCGGTATCGAGAACCTGCATGTCGTAGTATTTCTCGAGAATAGTGCTGATGGTGTTCAGGAAAATCGCGGAAGTAGAGTCCTTCTGGGGGAGTTTCGCGGTGCTGTTTGCGATGACGTCGTAAACGGCCTGCTGAATCTCGTAGGACATCCGGTCGACGAACAGGATTTCGTCAAACCTCATCCCGGTCGCGCCGGAGCCGGTTTCGACAAACGCCCGAGTCTTGGTTCTCTGGACATACACATTGCCGTTCACAGCCTTAATGGCTTCGACCTGAGCCTGAGTGATGTCGTTGGCAGTAGCGGTGCCGACCGTCTTGAAGCACAGCGCGAACGCGGTGTCGGGGTTGGACCGGGAAAGGCCCATGGCCTCGCCCATCAGACCGGCGGCGTCGCTGATTTCTTCGGTGCAGTACAGGCCAATAGCCCTCTTGGCACCGGCTTCCATCAGGCCGCCGAACAGGCCTTCAGCAGAAATGGCAGTGGCCACTTCGCCGACGAACCCGTAGAACACAACGCCTTTGTTCAGGCCATCCAGATTGCTCGCGATGTTCGCGATGTACTGCATGATCTTCGCGGAGGCCTCGCCGTCCTTGGGGATGTAGTACACAGCGTAGAACTCGGCGCCCTGATCGATTGCGTCCATGAGAGCGGACGCGGGAGACTCGTTCTCGGGGAGTTCGTCCCATTTGGAGTCGTCCCAAGTGCCGGTGGTAGAGGCGGTGTTGCAAACATAGGTCTTGGTCACGTTGTCATCGGTGTGTTTGCAGTAGTCGCCGACATTATAGGTGGACTCTTCGTTGTAAGGACCGGCCTGATCTGCCTGCCACGGGTTCGCGTAATAGTAAACCATGACCAGTCTGTTGGGAGCCGGGGAAACGCCGAAATACTTAGCGGCGGCCTTGTACTCTTCGGATGTGGTCAGGAAACCGTCTGCGACCATTTCAGCCAGACTCGTATATTCGACAAACCGGTTATCGGAGTCGAAATGACCTACAACAGGAGTGGACCCGAGGATTGCTCCACGGTCAAACACCCCGGAGGCGGCCATAGTCGTGCCGACGCGAACGTCTACCCGAACAATGGGATCGATGTTAAGCATCTGACAAATTCTTCCTTTCTTCGTTTATTTGAAGCACAACCTCAGGCGGGGTAGTGACTTCGGAGCTCTCGTGCTCGGTGGTTTCGAGGTATGCGAGGTTAATCCTAAGGTCGGACCTTCGTCTTTGATAGGTACCCTCGACTTCGAAAATGGGTTGCGGTCGGTCAAGTTCTTTCCCAATCGGTACGATCCCGTGTTTCCTGAGTATCGCCCGGGGGCTTCCATTGCCGCCGTCCCATAGAAACATACTCCAGAATTTTTCCGAATCGTCGTCTGCGTTCGGACCGTAAAAAGTGATCAGAACGCTCGCCGGAACGGATTTCTCGAGTTGTGTTTTTGTGAGACCGTTTTTTGTGATTTGTCTGGCCTGTTGATAGTTCAGGCCAGAGTTTCCGGTGAACTTTTCGACGTTGTAATAGGTCACGTCGATGTTCCGCGGGGCCTGAGGAGTGACCACGTCCTCGATGTAGGCAGGAACAAACCTCTTCAGGCCTGCTCCGTCAGGGTCGAGATCGAACGCCGCGCAAAGGGCTTCGTAGATTCCCGCTCCAACTGCCTCATACCATCCCATAAAATCACCCCTCTACGGTCTCGGACGCCTTCACGACGTCCCGGACCCTTGTGGCATAAGCTCGCGAGTATCCCCATTTGGACCAGTCGTCAACCCGTGTAACGCGCCATCTGTGGCCGTCAAACAGGATGATGTCAGCTTCCGTGATGGAGTCAACCTCGTTGGAGCCGGTCTGGAAAAAGAAGGTCGAGTAAACAACAATGCTCTCATTCAGAAGGTCTTCAGATGTGGACGTCTGATTGCTGTCTTCCTGAGGCTGAATGTTACCAGTCGCGTTATAAATCGTCGGCGTTTTGGTGTATCCCGTCCTGCTTCTGACTGAAACATTCCGTTCCACCTGAAACGATATTCCACCGCCTACCTCCGGGTCGTCCAGAATGGCAGTGACATCCGGCATATTCATAACATCACCTCTTCTTCCTTACGGCGTAAGTGATTGAGTTAAACATGGACGCGGTGTCAATAAGAGGCACCGGTTTACCACGGCCGTTTTTGCCTTTGGCCATCTTTCTGGCGATAGTGCTCGGAGCATTCGGAGCAAGGTTTCCGCCGTCAGCGATATAGTTCTTGCAAGCATCTCTGCCCAACATGCCTGCCTTCTCAAAATTCGCTTCAGCCGTTTTCCTGTCTCCGTCAGCCAGAGCGGCTTGGGCCGCGTCCAACATGAGGGTTTCGATCTGCTCCCGGACTCCGTCCTGATTGACAGCCGGAATCAATACGGGGCGCGGAGGAATGTTGTGGGAAGGGACGCCGTTTTCATGGAGGTAAAGCAGGCTCGCGTTCGTCATTCCATTCTCGCGGCCTACGTTTGTCTCCTCGGTGATCCCAACAACAACCTCGTTCTCCAGAAAAAACTTCCATCCCTGAATCAGGTTCCAGATGAGTTGCGCGTTTTCTGTGTACTCCGCGGCGATGAACTTTCCTGCCGTCTTCAGAATACCCACAAGCATCACTCCTTAGGGAATATATCGGCCGCCTGCGTAGGCGATTTTGGCGAGCCCGATCAGTTGCAGGCCAAACTCGGTCTGCTTCCACTCGGCCCAACCGGAAAGACCGGACGTCGCGCTTCCTTCCGATTTGGAGACGCTCACGCCTCCGACGCTCTTGGAAAGCGCCTGAGCGGAGACGCCTGCTCCGGACAACCTTGACATGACAACGGCCGGGTTTTCAGTACCACTCGGAGCAGGGACAAACGTCTGTGCCCAGAGTGTCAACTTGTGAGCGATGTAGAGTCGTCTGGCTTCTTCTGCGGAGTCCAGAAAGTCTTCGAACCTCGCGTTGGATTGATTTGTATATTCATCAATAACAACAGACGGAATGGACGAAAACTGGGGATAGAACGCTAAGAAGATTTCCTTCGTCACTTGGCATCATCTGCCTTGGGTTTCTTGGAGCTCCCCTTCTTGGGCTTCGCGGCAGGCTCTTCTGCCTTCGTTTCAGCAGGTTCTTCTGCCTTCGTTTCAGCGGGTTCTTCTGCCTTGGGTTCTTCCGGGGCTTTCTGTTCTTCGATCACTTTCTTTTCTGTAGCTTCAGTGATCTCTTTCTTTTTGCCTTCGGCGCTCATGCCCTTCATGGGGTCATTTTCGCCCTGCTTCTTGGTGATGTGTTCGTTGGAGACCTTCAGGGAACCATCGTTCACGAGCCATTTGAACATGACCGTGTTCTTAATCCACGCAGGAGCTTCGATGAAGGTGCCAAGCTGTCCGGGCTTAATGGCGAACCGCTCCCCGTTCAGGAAGAACTCCGCGCATACGTAGCAGATGATAAGAATCTTGTTCATTTTGTCCTCCTCTCATAAGAGGGAGGGCCCCGGAGGGCCCTCCACACTCATTAGATACCGTCTACGTAGCGGACGAGGGTCGGGTAGCAGAACTCGACCTCAGACACCTGAGCAACGTAGGGAGTCCGGAAAGAGAGGTCACGGATTTCCACGGGCAGGCGCTTCAGAGGAGCGGTCTGATGGAACCGAATCTTGTCCACCTTGTTGGTGTAGATGACCATGCGGTCGGTGCTGTCGGTACCGGCGCCATCGCAGAACTTGCAGGGGAGAATCTCGAGGTCCTTCTTCTGCTTCACGACGATGTTGTTCTCCTCGATGTAAGTCAGGATGGACTTATCACCGGTGACGCCGACCTTACGGGTAACGAGGTCGCCGAACTGCTTGATCGGCAGAAGAATCTGGTTCGGCAGGGCGTCTTCGGCCATGTCGTTCGCCTTCCACACAGCAGTCAGGTTGTCGTTGATGTCCGCGAGGATTTCGTCAGCGGTCTTATACTCCCACTGGGTATCGGTGCTGTCCGCGGTATGAGGAGCCGCAGTAACACGGGTGATGGAAGCGTTGTTGATCAGACCGGTGGAATTGACCTTGGCGAATCCCTTATATACATTCAGGTCGCAGAAATGGTCGAACGCGAGGTGAATGCCTTTGTTCAGGGTCTCTTCCATGTTCAGGGAGATGTTCTTGAACTTCTCCTTCTCGATGTAGGACACAGACATGTACTGGGCCCAGTTGAAGACCCGCTTGATGTCCTTGTCGTAGTCGGCCTGCATCACAGGGATGTCGTTAGCGGTGTTGAACAGCAGAGCGTCCTCATCGCGGCCGGTAGAGGCATAGGACACAGCAACAGTGGCAACATTCTCGATGAAGCCGCCGCCGGTCTTGACGGGCATGTCACGGGGCCACAGGGTAGACTCCAGAGGCTCCAGAATCTTGGGGTCGCATTTCTCGAGCTGTTTCTCGAGGAACGCCAGAGCATCGGCCGCATAACGGTCATTGGAGCGCAGATTTGCGATTTTGCTCATTTCTCGTCACTCTCCTTCTTAATACTTCCGCTCGGTGAGGACGATTTCAGCAACGCCATTGGCATCCTTCGGGCCCTTGAACTTCCAACCGGTCATTTCGACGGTGTTGGAGGAGTCCGCGGAGGTCCGGATAGCGCCGGTCGCCTTCACGATGTGTACCGTTCCGCCCGCAACAGGGGAACCATTGGAAACTTCGACAGCGATGGAGCCGCGCTTCAGCACGTCAACCATTTCCTTGGCCTTGTAAACCGGGTCGCCGCCGCCGTAGGTCTCTTCGGTTTTGATCGTCCGCACAGCAATACCGATGATCGCGGAAGAGTTGTCGGCGGTCACGTTTTTAACTGTAGCCTTGCCGTTGCTCTGCACCAGAGCCACGGGGGCGCCGAACGCGATAGCGTCAGAGCTTTCGCCGCTCGCAATGGACTCGATGATGTCATCGATGGACCGGGAAACAGTACCCGGATAGCCATTCTCAGCCCAGAGAAGAACTTTTCCTGCCATTTTTCTTCACTCCTTACTTATTCTTGTAGTGGGGATTCCGCTTGGCCATGATGGACTCTCCGATCTTGGCCGGGTCGGATTTCTTGGCGTCAGAGGCCTTACGCCGCATCAGGGCGGTGTAGCCGTTCCGGACGGGTTTGCCGTTCAGGCCATAGCTCTTACGGATAGCGGCAACAGCCTTGTCCGCGGCCGCCTTGCGCTGTGCCGGAGGCAGGGAGGCAATGACGGGCTTAATAGCATTCAGGGCGACACGAGCAGAGTCGGTAGCCTTTTTGCCGGGGCCGCAGTCCTTACCGGGACCGCAGTCTTCCATGGGTTCTTCCTCTTCGGTCTCAGCAAAGAGTTCCTCATCGGCATCCTCTCCGTTGATGTCTTCCGGGGGAACAAACTGGGAAGCAGGCTCCTCGGGGTCTTCATCAGGAACAACGACTTCCTTCTCTTCGGCAACAGCCTCAGGGGCGCCGCCTTCGAGTTCGTCGAGGTCCTGTTCCAGACGGGCCAGAGGATCGTCCTCGGGCTCTTCGTCGGTTCCGACTTTCTTCTCCAGAGCGTCCAGACGAGCCATGATAGCGGCCATCGGGTCCTCGTCGGTGACCTTTTCGGGGTCCGGGGGAACAATTTCTTCGGAAGTAATTTCCTCGACGGCGTCTACGGCCTGTTCGAGTTCATCCGGAGTCGTGTCTTCATCCCGGGCAAAGGTGGCGAGCATCTTCGCCAGAATGCCTACGCGACCATTAGAAGGTTTGCTCATTCTTTTTGTACTCCTTTCATTGTTTGGGGCAGAGTCTTTTATAGATACGCGGTGTCCGGCTCGCCCTTTGTCCACAATGGCGATGTGGTTTCCGCGAATCTCACGTTGAACCATCTTCCCGTCTTCCTCGTGAAGCTCATAGTTGTAGCCGCACGAGATTTCGCGCTTTCCGTCGAGGACATCCTTAATTGTGGCCTCGTCAGTGATAACGAGGTCCGCAATAAGCAGGTCTTTATCCTTGCCGGTTCCGCGGCGAACGTTCTGGCAGTGTCCCTTGCCGAGATACTGGACATTGTCAACCGTGACGCCTTCCTCGGTGTCCGGATGATCGTTGGTCACAGGCATCCCCTCGAACGACGCCATGGTCGCCTTGGAGAACACCTCTTCCTCAGGACGGTAGACCGTGACGGTCTTCTCGCCTCTCTGGCCAAGTTCGTCCTGAAGGTACTGTTGAGTGCCGGACCGGGCAATCGGAACATTCGTACAAATCAGGTATCCTTCAGGCTCCCGCTTGCGAATGTTATCCGAAATCCTGTTTGCGAAATAGAGCATTCAATCACCTCTTATTCGCCGGTAGGAAGATTCTCGGCCACCCATTCTCCAGAACTGTCCACGGTCAGGACCTTGCCTTCGTCCGTCGATTCTACGGACGGAAGTTCCTTTTCAGGTGTAGCCAGAGTCCACTTGCCTTCTGCGTCTACCGTAAGGACTTTACCGGCGTCTCCCACTTCGGGGGCCGGGATGTCCGCCTGCATCAGATTCGCGATAGCTTCGAGGGCTGTGGCAATACGGTCCAGACAACCCGTGTCATTCATAAATGCCATGGTTACCATCTCCTTTTCTTAATTTTGGGTATAAGAAGAGCGCCCCGGATTGTTCCGGGACGCTTCGTCCTATTGGGTTTAGTAATCGTAGCCTACGTCGATTGTGATTTTTGAGAACTCTTCGGGGCCCAGTTCGTCTCGCAGTTCCTTCAGAGACTTCAGGCCGCGATTAAATGCGGCGCGTTCTTCGTCAGTCACCACTTCATCGGTAACGTCTTCGATGTTGTCTGTTCCCTTGTCCAGTGCTTCAATTTCCAACTGTACCAACCAGTTCCGGACGCTTTCTCCGAGCATTCCTACCACCTCCCGCATATATTATAGTCTGTCTGCGGACTGTTGTCAACTCTCTCCGTAGTGTGCTTTGTCAAGGAATTTCTTCCAGAGCTTTTCGTCCTTGATCTGGAGTTGTTCGCCGCGTTCGCATGTGGCAACGAGCCTCGGAGTGGGTCCGTCGTGGTCCCACAAGTCAATGTGGTCGAAATGAGGAGCGATTTCTTCGAAAATCCTGCTGACGTCTTTGTGGATTCCAATAACAGAGTCCTCGTCAACGAGGCGCTTTTCCTTTTTGGCCCTCTCTTTATTCCGTCTGAGAGCCTCATCGATGTCCGCGGTGCAGTAGTGGCCTTCTACCCGGTAACCGTGAGCTCTCGCCTCTTCGATCTTTTTGATGACCTTCTTGGCTCCGGAGTCTCCGGTTCCGTCGAGAGTGACATCAAAACCGTTCGCATACGCCGCCTCAATAGCCCTCTTTGCAAGAGCGGAGGACTCTTCATGTGCAAAATTCGCGGCCTTCCTTCGGTCGGTTGTGCCCGTCTCGGAATCTGGGTTGTATTCCGGGAGCTCGTTCTTCAGCGCGTCTGCATCAACAACTGTAACAGCATTTTTATCGGGCATTCCATAGCCCGCCGCCTTCTCCGGATTTGTAAAACTCCCCTTTCCGGAGGCTGACCCGCCTCCGAGGAAGTATAGTGTTTTCTGCTCTCCGGGACCCTTGGGTTTTTTCCCTTTGAACATGTTTTGAATGATCTTTTCATGAAGGGCGGCCCGCTCAGGCGTCAGCGATCCGTCCGGATTCAGGAACTTATTGATCGTGTGGAGTCCGGTTGCGACGTCCTGTTCTGAAATCCTTGTGGTGCCGGAACCGTTCGGGAGGGTCTTGGATTTTCTTCCTTTGGAAACCCATATCTTCCCGGAGCCTGTCCATTTTCCATCTTTTCCCTTCTTGAGCGTCCTAAGACCTCTCGGCCTAAGGGAAAAGTCTTTCCCGGAATACACCGTCCCGTTTGCGGCTTTTCCGGCGCTTCCTGTTGCCTTGCCTCCGGAGCCGGTCTTCATGCTCCCACCAACCTTCCCGGGGCGTCCTGCATGGCCATAGTTGCCCGATCCCGGGCCTCCGTCGCGAGACATCCTCAGGAGGCGCTCCGCCGTCTCTGAATCGAGAGCTTTCTTCCTCCCGAGGAGTTTAAGAGTTCTGATGTATCCGTCCATTTTCTGCCTCCTCAGTCGAACGACTTTACCTCGATGCCGGGGCGCCTGTTCTCCAATATGTCATAGAACCCGTCGATTTTTGTGCAGTCAACGTCCGGTCCGGCTTTTGCGATCTCGAGGAGAACCCTGATCTTTTTGTCGAGCAGGTCGTAGCTCTCTTCGTTGTAGTTGGCCGTTAGTTCGGGGAAAAATCCCTTTGCTTCTCCGATCTCCTCGCATCCGTTGGCGACGAATCTGTAAAGCGTTCTTTCGGCACTTTTTTTAGCCGACAGGATTGCTTTTCTGAGGCCCGGGGAATCACCTGCTTTTTGCAGAGCGTCAATTTCCCGCAACTTCGTTTCGATTTGTTCAGGAATTTTCCGCATTCTTGATCCTCCTCAGTATTTCGTCGGTCATATCATTCATTAACTTACAAAATTCGGGTTTTTCCTTCTCCAGAACTTTCCTGTCTTCCGGAAACACGATGCTCAACTCGCACCAGTTTGCCCAACATTCCGTCAGCCTTTCCGCGTCTGTCCTGTAGCTGTGTTGGAACCTGCGCGGGCCGTCCCCGAGGGCTTGGAATATATCCATGAGCGCGGCAACCCCACCGGCAGTTTTCCGGGCTTCTTTGATCCTCAGGTTTTCGGATTCTCTTTCGAGCTTGTCTCTTTCTTTCGCGAGTCTGTCGTACTCGTAAACCCAGTTAACGGGCTTTGTTTTGAGAACGTCGCTGATCTGAGCATTTAACTTGTCGATGTCGGGTTTGAATCTTCCTTCTACCCTTTTGTCGCTCTCATAGCACTTTGCTGTTATGTCGTTAAACAGCTTTTTTGTTTCCTCGGATGTCTCCGTGTGCTCGGATAGAAGTTTTTTGAACCGATCCTTGTAAGCGTCGGAGAAGTCTCCGCTTATTCCTTTATCCTCCCGGAGGAGAAAATCGATGAAGTGGCCGAGTTCGTGGGCTGTCGTACCCGCTTCGTGTGCCGAGTAGGTGTCGTCCTGCATTTTGGGGATTTGCAACTCAACACGAGCCAACTTTCCTGTCGAAGCGAATGCGAATACACGAAACTTGTGGTCTTTTTCTGTGTAAGACGCTTTAATTGGAAGTCCGGCCGCTCCGGTCTTCATCATATCATTAAACAGGGTGTAGAGCTCAGTTGTTTTGTGATCCCGTCCTGAAACAGAATTTACAAATTTTGTAAATTTCTCGAACGGTTTCGGTTTCATAAAGCCGGGGTTGTGTTCGGGTTTTAGCGACATTTGATCTTCCGGACGCTCTTTCACACCTGACTCGTACAGGAGTTCTTCCGGTATCGGTTGCCCGGAGTCCGGAATCCCCATCGCCTTTGCCTCTAAGTCGAACATGGTCGCAAGAGTTTCCTCGTTCACGTTCTTTCCCTGCTTTATCCAGTCATAGACTTTTCTCTCGTCATCTGTGAGGTTTTTCAGGAATTTTTCCTTGTTGTTCTCCCAGTTGCGAGCTTCCTCGACCTTCTCGATCAACTCGGACTTTTCAAGCTCGCTTCCACGTTTCATGATATATTCTTCTACCGGCATTCCTTCCCGGAGGAAATCGAGCTTTCCTTCCTTCAGTTTGTTGTTAATTTCCTCCTGTGTAAGGACTCCGAAATCCAAGAGCTTTTCGATCTTCTTTTTCTGCTCGAGATACCCGTTGAGTTCCTTCTTTTTGTTTGCGAGGAACCGAACCGCTTCGTGTTGTTTCTCGCCCTGAAGGCCGTTCAGCCAGTCTTTTCTGGTCCCGAAGTATCCAACGTCTGACCGGCCGCCCCTGTAATGAGCTCCGCCTCCGGGCTGTGATCCGCCGACCTTGCCCGGGCGCCCCGCGTGTCCAAAGTTTCCGGACCCCGGGCCGCCATCGTCAGCAAAGTTCTTTGCGAGCGGGTGATCCGGAGGAAGAATGCCGATGAACTGCCCGATGTCCGTGTACGCCTCAATCTGGCCGTTCGGGCCTCTGCTCGTCAGCATTTAATCACCTCCTTACAGGATAACGTCTTTCAGGTCCTTTTTGCTGAAGTTGAGGAGCTCTTTCCAAGTAACGCCCTTAACCAGACAGGCGGCGTACACTCCTTCGGAGTTTTTGAATCCTTTTGCGTAGAAATCTGCGCTTGGCCAGTCCTCGGACATCAGGTTCCACATTCCGTACACCTGAGCATACTTGGCCGCCATGGGTCTCGTCTTCGCAAGTTCCTCGTCAACGGGATAGCACTCTATTTCGTTCACGTTCCGCACCTCCAAGCCTTTGTCATAACCGCCGCAATGTTCGGCATAAACTTGTTCATGAAGTCAATCTGGTCCTTTTCGTTCATGGACCTGAGCATGAACACGTTGGCCGCGGTTTCTATGGGTCGGCCTCCTTTGCCTCTGTAATAATCGAAGTCGTGGGCTCCCCAGATAGCGCCAAATCCAAACAAACCGTCCACCGCGTCGTCCAGACAGTCTGTTATGTTACCGAACGTTGCCTGCCGTTTATCGTATTCCTCCCACAATCTGTCTCTTTCGTGGGCCAGTTCGAAATACGCATCTTGCCCGCCGATGCTTTCGACCCATTTGTCCCAGTCGCTTTGGAACTTTTTGTTCGCCTCGATGAAATCAGCTTCCGCCCCTTTGTATTTCTCTTTCGTTTTTGGAATCTTCTTTTTCGGAGTCGTATAGTGGACAAAATAGTCTTTAAATTCCGGTTGGGTCGGCGCTCCGTGTTCCTGCATAAAGTTGAGGTACTTATTGTATCCGAGGAAGTCTTTGAAAGGCTTGTCTATTTTTTGCGTGATCTCGAACACGTCCTCGGCGACGTCCGGGCTGTTGAACCAAAGAACAGCCCCGTCGGATTTCCTGATAAGCCTGAGCTTCGGAGAATCGCCCGGGACGCGCTCGGCCACCCCGTATTTGTCAGACAACCCGGCCATTTCGAGAAGATTTTCGATGTCCTTCCGGGCCGCGTTGTGGTATTCCTCGTCCTCTGTAGCAAAGTTCGTCGCGCCGTATGATGTGTTCCAAGGGTCGTAAAGCGGGTTCCTTTTGTAAGTAATCCCGGACTCGCTATATATCGGGTCATCAACATAGTGTCCGTACTCGTGCCAGAACGTCCTTGCTATGTCTTCCGGGCTTCTGAATTTATCGCCCTTCTTTGTGTACATAGTGATGTCGCCCGCAAGGTAGTTCGACCTTCCGGCCGTTGCATTCCACTGTACACTTGACTTGCCTATCGTTTTGTTGACAAGGTCTGCCATCCGGTCGTCCATCTGGTCCACACTGTTGATGATTTGCTGTTTGTATCCGTAAGCCACGTCGTCAGGGATTCCTGTGAAGTTCATGGAAAGACACTGACCGCCAGACAGTTTCATTTTGATGTCTGCCCTGTTTTTGTCTCCGGCGGGAGTATGTACGTACCCTCCGTCCTTTGACGCCATCTGCTCTTTTGGAGTTCCGGTTGTCATGGCGTATGTCAGGTTTTCAGGAACTTCCGGCATATCAACGTCCGGTATGCCGATTGCCTTGGCTTTCAGGGCGTTGTAATACGACATGATTGATGTGTTTACCCCGTTGTACAAAATGTCCTCATTGGGTATTTTAGCATACTCGGGAGCGTCGTTCCAAGGGAATTTGTCCAGAAGCCAGTTGAGGTTTTTCTCTTCTTCTTCAGTGAGGCCCTCGAAATTGCGGTCCAACAACCTTTGGTCCCAGTCCATAGTCTTTGCAATCGCGTCGAGGTTCTGACGGCGTTCGTCCATCCCGCCCCCGCGCTGAATTGCTTTCGCAAGCGTGTCGTACCGTTCGAGCAGGCTGTCAATTCTTCCTCTGTCGTCAGGTAAAAGTCTTTCCCTCCACCCATCGATCCGACTCTTTTCCTTTGGCTTGTCAGCGGTGAGCATGTCATACATGCGGTATGCGTACTCGTAGAAGTCTTCCTCCGGGTTCACCTCGTCGTACTGGGCCTCCAGAGCTCTTTGAAACTCCTCGGGCATATCGTTGAGGAATTTCTGTTTGTTTGCGGACTTCCTCGCGTGGTCTAAAATTCCTTTGAACTCTTCTGATCTTGCAAAGCTCCTGTATCCGGACTCTTTGTTTCCGGCCCGGAACGCTCCGCCGCCGCTTCCCTTGGATGATCCTCCGACCTTCCCGGGACGGCCCCGGTGTCCCCAGTTGCCTGAGCCCGGTCCGCCGTCCTGAGCTTTCATTTTATCCTGAATGAAGTCGAACATGGTGAAAACATGTCCCTCATACTCGCCTTCTCCTGTATAGGCTTCGATCTTCCCGGAAATGGGGTTTCTGCTGAACATGTTCTCACCTCCTTATGCGGCCTCTTTCTGGATAATAACCTTTGTCCTGTTCAGGACGATCGTATAGTTGAGCTTTTCAGTCAGGTTTGCGCTTATTGCGTCGTACCCGAGCACCGCGGCAACGACACCCTGATCCGGTTGCCGTCTGATTCTGTCTCCCGGGATTTGGAGCTTGTTTCTGATCATTATTTCCCGTTCCTTTGCCATGTCAAAAACGCCCTGTGTGCCTGCATCCTTCGAGTTTGCAAGGGTTTTTGCCTCGTTGTACAACTCGTCCCTGCGGCCCCGGTCGATCTTCTTGCAAAGTGTCTGGTAGGCATTCGATTCTGTAGGCTCTTTATATCCCGGATACCCGAACACGAATCTCATGTACTCTATTTCGTCCGGGGTCTTTCCCTTCACGCTTTCATCGAAATAGCTTTTTTCGGCCTCTTCGAGCTCGTTGTCTGTGGGATTCCCGTTGACTATGCTGAACAGGTCGTCAGAGCTAATAATCTTTGCTGACGGGTCCAACGTCATTTTCCGGACCGTGGCGACCGGATTATAGTCCTCGATCTTTCCTCCGACCTCAGCCCACTTCCACCCGTCCGGAACCGGATACTCGAACGACTGCGGCTTGATGCTCAGAGGAGAAGTGCCGTCAAGTTTTACGATCTTGTTTCCTTTAACGCGGTAAAGTGAAGCTTCCCCTTCTTTACCGGCGACAGCGATGATCTTCCCGTCTTCAGGCGGGTTCTCTTTTATGTCTTTCAGCGTACTGGGATCGTAATAGTAGTACTGCTGTTCGGACTCTTCCCTCGCAAGGGACATTCCGGGAGGAGTTTTCGGCTTTTCGTAATGCCAGACTCGAGCTAAACTGCTTTGGACGTATTTGTCCATTTCCCGGGAGGCTTCCTGCAACGCTTCCTGTTTTTCCCTGTTCTGCTTGTCGTAGTAAACAGACAGGTCCATTTTCTCGCACTCGTAGAACGTGCCCTCTCCCAGCCTGATCATTTCGTTCAGGTCTTCTTCCGGTACGAGGCTTCCATTCTCGTCTTCCCACATGAACGATTCCTCGTCCATGGTGTAGATATGCCTTTCCCCGTCCTTAAAGCTCTCGTAAACATAAGGAACGCCGAGGAAAAGGTCTCCAGCTTCTTCCGGGAAAACAGCTTTCGCCCTGTATCCTTCGCCTTTAATCTTCAGCGGGAACCAGTTTCCCAGTTCGTCCGTCTCGAGCTCCCTGTCGTTCCAGTCAAGGACTTCGCTCGCCGGTTCACCCTGATAGGCTCCGGCCGTGTACATTCCCGATCCGTACGACTTCCCGCCGACGCCGCAGTCTACATAGAAGAATCCGCTCTCGAGGTCGCTGGAGTACTCGTCGAGCTTCTCCTGATTGCTCGCGGCGTACGTCCTCATGAGAACAGGCATTTCCGGGTGTTCTTCGGTGATCTTGTCGAATTCTTCTTTCGATACCACCTTTGGGACACCATCAAAGCCTTGCTGATGGATGACGTCTTCTATCAGGGTGTCTACCCTTTTTGTGGCGACCGCCGCGTCAGGGTCCGTCTCCTCGCCTTGGTATTTATACGTGCTTACGAGGTCCTTCCCTTCGGCGACTTTGTGCTGTCCGGAAGGGGCCTTCGGCGGGTCCTTTATGGCCTTCTGGAGGCGCCCAGCGTACTGATCGAATGTTTCCTCGGTTTCGGTGTCTCTCTTCTGCTTTTCGAGCCGCTCCTTCTGTTCTGCGTCGAGTTGAGCCACAAACTCCGCGGCGTCAAACGTGTTCGAGGCGGTCTGTGCTATCACAGCAAACTGGGAGCCTCCACCGGGGCCGGACCCTCCAACCTGACCGGGGCGGCCTTTATGGCCAAAGTTTCCAGACCCCGGTCCGCCATCATTAACAGACTCCGGTCTGTTTTCCCCTATCAGGTCGCCCATGGTGACAACATGTCCAAGATAGAAACCATTGTCTGTATAGGCTTCCACCTTCCCGGTGCCCGGGTTTCTGCTGAACGGCATGTCATCACCCCTCGAATAAGTCCACCTTGTCTTCGCTTAAAATGATCTTTGTCCTGTTGAGAACGACTGTGTAAGATTTTGACTCTCCGTGGCCAACCGCGTTGATTGCGTCATAGCCGAGCATTGCGGCGAATACACCGTCATCCGCAGGTATCGTTTTGTACTCCGGCCGGACCGGCTCAAACTCGTTCCATGCCCTTCCGAATATTTCCAGAAGGCCGTTTATCTTTGCCCTTCCGTCCGGAGTTGTTTCTCCGACTTCTTTGGCGAGTTGGTCGTATCTTTCGTTATCTTCGTTGCTATACCCAAAAGCATGAATTTCAAACAGTTCCCGGTACTTGTCTCTCTTGTCCTCCGGAACATTGTTCCGCTCTATGATCTTCTCGGTAATATCGCGGACGAAATTTGCTTTCTGTTCCGCGATGTTTTTTGAGCGTTCTTCCTGATACCGGTCCCGCAACTGGCTTCTAAGCTCGTGGAGTTCATCGTTTGTAATGATCTTCGCCGACGGGTCGAGAGTCATCAGTCTGGTGGAATACTGCGGGTCGAGCTTTACCGGCTCACAATCTCCTTCAATCGGCGCCCATTTCTCGTTGGGCTCTGGTTCCCAAGGTTCCCACAAGCTGTCGTTGTACGAGATTTTCCCGTCTTTATAGACGAATATCGCGTCGTTCGTCAGCTCTCCGTTTGGTCCGAGAACTCCTATCAACTGCCCTTCTTCAGGCTTTTTGTCCGCAAAAGAAATCGCTTTGTTGGGATCGAAATATTTCCTGATTGGGTCGCTGTTCGAACCTCCGACAACCATCGTCATCCCCTCGGGAGCGACATAGGGCGGGTCGTCCGCGATCCTTCGCATATTCAGGGAACGATAGTGCTTCATCTCGGTTATAGCGCCTTCGGTGAGGATTTGTTTTCTCCTCTCGACGTTCACTTCGTCAAGCGCGAGCAGGGCGTCCGCTTTACTCGCTTCGTCCATGGACATCTTTTCGCCCTTATCGTTCTCGAAATAGAACCCGCCGACAGTCGCCTCTGTATCGAACTTCACGTTGTAGGGTTCCGACTTTTTGTCTCCGAACCAGAATATGCAACGCTTTCCTTCTTCGAGGTTGTATCGGAGTATGCCCTGAACGCTCTCGTTCCTGTTTTCCGCCGCGTATTTCCGCCACACTCTCCCGGATTCATCTTTGAAGAACGATGAAGACTTTTTAATGCTCTCCGGAGTGGCGTCCTCGAGGCTTACAGTTTTCCCTCCTGTAGGATATACGCCCGCGCAGTACATCCCCTGCCCGAACCCGGACCCGCCAGTGGAGGCGTCCACGTAGAAAAACCCGTGTTCGAGGTCGTTGTCGTAGCCTTCGAGCGTCTCCGGGTTTGGCGCGGCATAGGTCCTGTAGAGCGTCGGCATTTCAGGGTGTTCCTCGGTGATCCGGTCAAATTCTGCCTTGGAAACGATCTTCGGCACCCCATCAAAACCCTGCTCGTGGATAATGGCTTCGATCTCGGTGTCGATCTCGCTCGTTCCCATGGTTTCCCAAAAGTGTTTCTTCTTCGACTCGTCCCATGTCCAAGTATCGGACAGGTCCCGACCGTCAACCGGTTTGTTTTTCTGCCGGATGTCCGATCCCTTCCGGTTGTGGAGCATATCGTAAATCCGGTCCGCGTACTCTCCAAGGTACCTGTGGCCTTTTCCCTGATCCGCGCCACAGGAAAAATACTGGTTTGTGAGCGCGTCCTTCTGGGCTTTGCTCATTCTTTCAATAAACTCGTTCCTGCTTTTCGCCGCTCTTGCCATGGAGGCGATGCCTTTGAAGAGTTTATGTTCCGTGAAGCTCGAGTATCCGGATTCCTTGTTTCCGGACCTGAATGTACTTCCTCCACTTCCTTTTGCTGAACCTCCGACCTTCCCGGGCCTTCCGGCATGGCCAAAGTTTCCTGAACCGGGTCCGCCATCCTTCGCGATCCGGATGCACTTCACCAGAAACCTGAAATTCATCCGAATCACCTCGCATTTACTTTACCCGACTGTTGTACGCTTCCTCGACCTTTTCTTTGGTGGTCCCGAGACAATACTGAAAGTAGTTTTTGTCAGTCATCTCATCAATGGTCTTTTTGATGGTTTTCAGGATTGCCCTGATCTGGCCGGATGTGAACGGCTTTTCCGGCTCGGTGTAATAACCCTGTTTGTAAAAGCTGTCCGGGTTCTTTGCGAACAAGCACTCATCTCCGTTGACGAGCGCGAATACATCCGGACCCAGTTCAACAACGACTATGTTGTCGCCGCATGTGGCCTGCACAAACCTTCCCATATTGCCTCCTAAATCTCGACGAACTCGTCTCCCTCGCGGTAGCCAACTTTAATCCCTTTGTCTTTCAGCGTTTTTTTCTGTTCGGTTGACAGGTTGCGCTCAAGCTCGAATTTCGATTTGTAGCAAACCGTTGCCACATCGTCCATGGTAAGTTTTCCGTGATACTGGAGCTCAACATACGGAGAAAAGACCTGAGAAGTAAATTCTTGCAGGCCGCCTTCAGGAGGATTTTCCTTCATTCTGCGAATTTCGTTGATCACAGACCTTCCGGTTTGTGCGTCTCCTCCATACGTAACCTTGTCCACAGACACGGAGCCTGCGGCCATCTGATATGATGTGGAGTCGTCCGCAACCGCCAACGAATCTGTGAGCGTGTAGGTCGTCCTTCCCTTCAGGTTGTCCTTTTTGAAGGTCACAACGCAGGAACCGTAGCCATATCCCGCACTGCAACCGGCACCAGACGGGTTTGAAACGAGCGCACCGTACTTTTCCCGGTCTTCGTCTGCAATGTCTTTCGGACATCCAAAAAGCGCTTTCGCGGCTCTTTTTCTGACGGAATTGCTGAGGAAGCCTCCTGACGTTCCTGTCTCGAATTGGTTTTTGAAATGGGAGTCCATAACGCCGCCATCGCAAAACAAAAGGTACGGGTCAATAAACATCCCGAACTCGCATTCGTCGAAAACCTTCTGGAGGACATCTTCGGCGATCTTCAGGTCGCTTTCGTCAATACCCATTTTTTCGAACACTTCTTTGTTTCGTTCTTCGGCGAATTTTTCGAAATTCACGAGCGTTTTTGCCGACTCAGGAGGACTTGAGAACTTCACCGGTTCCCCGTTGCCAAAGGACTTCCATTCCTTCGGTTTCTCGCTCTGGGCCGCCTTTTCAGCTTCTTCTATCCTTTTCAGGCGTTCCTCCTCGTCTTCTCTTGCTCTCTTCATCTTCTTCAGTTCGTCTTTCAGGTCTTCCACAGCAAAAAGAGACTGCATAAAATCGTGCTCTGCTTTTTTTGCTTCCGGTGTGGACCTGTCTTCGAAAGTGTGGAGTTTCTTCAAGAGCTTGTCGGTTTCTTTTTCGAGCTCTTCGATCTTTTTCTTCGCGTGGTACTCAGGGAATCGGGTTTTTGCTTCTTTGGGAGCTTTTGAGCTCCCGGAAGAAGGCCCTTCAGGAGCACTCCCTCCTACTTTTCCGGGGCGCCCTGCGTGATCATGGTTCCCAGACCCCGGGCCGCCGTCCGATGAGAACAACCGGGCGATCATGTGAACGACTTCAGACCGGTCGCTGACGCCGCTATACATCCTGACGATTCGCGATTTCGGTCCCATCGTCTCACCCCTTTATGCCACGTTCCCGAACTGTTTGATGAACGCCGCTTTTGTGGTCTTGTAAATCTCACCATGCCGGTGATACTGAAAAACGTCCGGTAAAAACCGAACGTCCACAACCGGCTCCTGATAGCAACGGCAGTTGAATGTATTTCCGGCGTGGTATCTTCCGTAGGGCTTGACCCCGACCCATTTGCCGGTCCTTTTGTTGAGGTGCCCGTAAGGGAACAGTCTTTCGGGTTCCGGAGGGTCGTCGTAAAAACACAGGATTCCGTTCATGTCCCAGTGGGAGTCGCGGGTCCTGTTGTCTCGTACCGACCTCCAGAAGTAGCATTTGATTCCGACCGCCTCGGCCCGGGCCTCGCATATAGCCGCATTGGCTTTCGCGCACTCGGTTCGGGCGATACACTTCAGGTTCTTGGTGATGTGCCCGGGCATGATTCTCCTGAGGTCTTCCTCGATCTCCTCCGGCCGTTTGCCCTTCAGCGCCTCCCGGGCCGCGTACTTACTGACGAACACAGCCCAGTCCTGAGGGACCGTTTTGATGTAGGCCGCATTCTCGGAAATGATCTCGTAGACCTTCTGGCCGACCGGACCGTCCATCTCATGTTTCATGAGCTCGTAAATCAGCGGCCCCTGAGAGCCTTTGTTGGCCGCCTCCCGCCAACTCCGGGCGGTGTCAATCCTGATCCTTGTGGCCATGCGGGCCATCAGGTTATTCAGGTACCGGTCAACCTCGTCAGACGCAAGGAATTTTCTGGCCATCTCCGGAATGTCCTTTGTGTAGCCATTCCGCACGTCGTTGATCATCCCGAAAAACAGCTTCCTGAGACTCAGGTAAATCGATTTTTCGAGCGATAATGGTACATTCTTCATGAAATCCCCTCCTGAATGGCGGCTGTCAGGCGTTCCAAGCCTGACATTTAAGCGGATATGTATCTGAAAGGAGAGTTCCGGAAGCGCAACGGATGAGGAAACGCACCGCCAAAGGCCGGGAAGTGGCGAACCGGCCGGACCGGAGGGTTACCAAGCCTCAGGCCCCCTCACTGACGCGCCGCCCGCTTACGCCGGAGGCAAAACGCAAGAGGTTCGGCCGAGGCACTTTTGGGTATAAGAAAAACAGACCGAAGTCTGTTTCTCTTGTCTTACTTGTTGAGCAGTTCTGCGAACTTGGCTTTCTCCGGGCCCTCAGCGTTGTCGTAGAGGTATTTGAGGTCGTAGTCCCCGAGCTCCTTCAGGAGCCGGTCCAGTTCCTCGAACGCCTCCTCGCCCTCCGTCTCGCTCGCGTAGAAGTCCATTTTGATGTACTCCCGGCATTTCTGCGACGGGGCCATGTCGTAATATTCCTTCCACGACGGGTTTTCGAGCCATTCGTCCAAGTTTTCCCTTACTGCCTGCTGATTGATCATTTTGTCCCTCCTATAATCTGATCGGATTCAGGTCCTTACGCCATTTCTTGTTTTTAAGCGTCCTTCCCGTATTGGCGTTATAGACCGACTGCTGATTGTGACGCACTGCGAAGGCTTTGGCCGCGGCTTCATCCTGACAGACGAAACTGACCTCAGGATTTCCGTAGTAGCCGATGTTCACTTCATCCGTTCCGAGCTCGTGAGCGGCAATGGCACACAGGTTCGCATAATCCTGATCTGTGTAGCCTCCAAGCGGGTCGTCTGCTGTGTTGTTCTGATGGAACGTCACACAGTAGCCGGAGGTGATGTTTTTGACCTCTCCAGTCTCCGCGTCGTAGGTATTGAAGTTCTCCGCGTTCGGGTGATCCGTCAGGAAGTTCAGAACCTTCCGACGTACGTCTTTATACTTTGTCGCCTGTGAGGCGACATCCGGGTTTTTCCGGAAATAGTCCCGAATGTACTCCCGGGCCGCTTTCGGACCTCCAACCTCCATCGAGGCTTTCAGGCCCTTCCAACCCTTCGTAGCGTGACCATTATAGTCCGTTGGCGGACCGTTGTCAATGGGTGATTCTTCAGGGAGCTTTGCGAACTGCCCTTGAACTGCGTCAATCCATGCAACGTCTTCCAGTCTGACCTTTTGAGAGTAAACCTTTTCGCCTCCGGAATAGCTCTCGGCTTCCATTTTGGAGGGCGTGACGAAGGTACCCTGTCCGATTGGTTTCGATGAATAAATCGTAACCTCCCCGGTCTCAAGTGCTCTTCTCACGTCTTCGCTTTTGAAGTCAGGCGTTATTCCGTCGTTTTTCGCCTCAGCGAATGCCTCTTCGGCTGTCAGGATGTCTTCCACATCGCGTATCCCCGTGTGGTAGTCATCTCGCATCGGGTTGTGTTTCTTTATGATCTCCAGTTGGGCCTTTTTGTGCTCCTGCGGCGATCTTCCGACTGGCGATGATTCCTGCGAGTCGCCGCCGGAAGGCGCTGATCCGCCACGCTTCCCAAGTCGGCCCGCATGGTTAAAATTTCCGGAACCGGGACCTCCGTCTTCCATGGGCTTCCGGAAAAAGCTCAGGACGTCGTGAAGCAGGCCACGGCGGGCTTTCTTCTGCTTCTGGAGGGCCTCGGACTGGACCTTCTTGGCGCTCTCCGGGTCGTTTTGGAAGTAATGCTTATTCCTCATCATGACTTCCTTGGCTTTCCGGATGTCGCCACGGGCCGCGGCCTGCATGACCTTCCGCTTTACCTTCCGCATTTGCTTCTCCTGAGCGGCGTTTCCGGCGACCTTCTGGTGAAGTGTCAGGTCACCCCATTCCTTTCGCTCAGAATTGGCCTTTTTGACGCTTTCAGCCGTCGGACGGGGATTTGCCCGCTGAGGAATCGAGGCGGCAGGATTTGCCATGAATTTGAGCCGCTCTCCTATGCTCGCTTTCTTGTGATATCCGGGACGCGGACCTGAACCGGGACCGCCGTCTTCAGCTTCGCCCTTTTCTTTGAGCTTTTCGATCCGGGCCTTCAGATTTTCGATTCTGTCGGCCTGAGAGGGCTCCGGTCGATGGATTTCCTGTCCTTCCTTCTCCCGGAGGCTCTGAACGCGAGATTTCAGCGATTCGACCTTTTCGGGGTCGATTTCCGGCTTTTCTTCTCTCTCCTGAGACTGCCGGACGCCCTTTATCCGCTGTTTGAGCTCCGCGACCTTGTTTTCGTCGATTTCGGGCTGTTCCTGAGCCTCCCTCAGGCCGTGTACGCGCTCTTTGAGCTCTGCGGCCTTCTGCGGGTCAACCTGCGGCTCTTCAGGCATCCCGCCCGGTTCGTTCATGCCCGGGCCCATCATGCCCATGGGGTCCTGCATTTCTTCTCCCTGCTCGACTTCCTCGTCGGCGTTCTCAATATCCTCGTCGGTGATGTTGGTCCATGCGTTGATGGGCTTACCGGTCTCCCGGAGTTCCTGCAAGGCCGTTTTCTGACTGATGAGGCCCGCTGAGAAGGCCTGAATGATGGGGTTCGCGAACTGGCCCATGATTTCAGCCCGTTCTGCGGGTGTGGTGGAGCCCAAAGGCTCAAAAACGATCTCCAAATCCTCCGGGACCTCGCCCCAGAGGCTCATGGACATCACAGGGAGCAGTTTTTCGAGGGCGGGTTTCAAATCCCGCTCCTGAAGCTGTCCAATCATATCGTAGTAGTTCTTCATGTCGGACTCGCCGGTGGAGTTCATGCCCTGCGGCGCCCTCCCGAACAGCTTTGTGGCCGGGATTTCAGCCGCTCCGGCCATGTCCATCATGAAGGTTTCGTAAACCTCAGCCACACCGGCGAACGAATACGGATGTTGCTCGTAGTCGTCTTCCCGGCCGAGGAGTGTGATACCAAACGACGTCCGGATGCGGTTCATCTCCTGAATCGCCTTAAACATGGCCGCCCGCTGTTGCTGAGAGCCCATGCCCAGAACCTCGCCGTAGTCGCTCAGTTTGATAGCGGCCACGTTCGCTTGGAATATCAACTGGGCGATGTTCGCGGAAGAGGAGTTCCGTTTCTGGAGCTCTTCGTAGATGTGTTCCATCTCGGAGGCGCCCCAGTGGTCAGCGTTGATTTCTTCGTCAATCGGGAGCCTGCGGCCCTTAAAAATCAACATTCTGGAGTGGTGAATCCTCAGGATGTCGCCAGATTCCTCATTCAGGGTCACTTCGTACCACATCGGACAGCCGTATTCCGGGTCGTCCATGTTCTCTTCGAGCTCGAGGGACGGGAAAATGCCTCTCACCCGGTCTACAACAATCAGGCCCCGGAAACACCCGGGTTGGAGCATATCGTAGTCGAGCGGCTCTTCGAGCATATCTTCCTGACCGGCAATGACCATAACGGCCGCCGCGCCGCCGTAAAGCCGCGCCCACCGAATCGCGTCGGTGATCTCCTGCTTGACGTTGTGCCTCGCTTCGAGCTTTGCCAGTTCGTCGAGCCTCTCCTGATCGATTTCACTGGAAAGACTGTACCATGCCCGGGTCATGTCCTCGGAAGGCGTGTCGATGATCCGCGCCGCGAGCCAGTTTTCACGGTAGAGCACTGTCAGGGTGTTAAAATCGTTCGAGATGCTGTGACGTTCGTAGTCATTGGCCCGGTTGAGCGGTGACGCCTCACCCAAATAAGCAAGGGAGTTGATGTAACCGTCCATAGCGCTCATTGTGCGGTCCTGAACTGCAATGGCCGTGTTATTCGGTTTTTCTACTGGCCGTCTTCTTCTTTTCCTCGACATCAGGCCGCCTCCATTCTATCCCGGACCATGCGGTCCATGCGGGACCGGTTTGTCCGTGTTTTGATCATGTAGCGCATGGCGTCCATGGCATGATCATTCTGCTTGAGCGGCTTTTCCTCGCCGCGGTCTTTGGCTTTCTGGTCCCAGACGTAGGTTTCAAGCTCGGACCTGAGCTTCTTCATGGATTTGTCGAATTTCGCCGCTCCGAGGTTCATTACGGCCGCTGTCATGCGAATCCCTTCCAGAACGTCGTTGTCGGCGTTGATGACCCTGTAGCCCCTGTTCCGGAGCTCGAGTTTGAAATCCTCGGCGGCCGGGTCCACTATGATCTGCACATCCCGGTCCTCCCCGAGCCATTCGTCGAGGTCGTCGGCATGTTGCGTCGTGGTCTTCTGCTGTTGTGTGACGCTCGGGTCGTGGTAGTATTCGCGAGTGAACCAGAACGTGTCGCCGTCATCAAAACACTCGAGGAACACCGTCGGGTTTGTGGTGCCGTAGTCGACCGCTACATAGTGAGTGAACAGGTCGTTTTCCCAAGCCCTCTCTATCGAGGCGTCGAATCCGTTTTTCGACTCATTCCAACAATCGTAAACAACGCCCTCGGCGGCACACCACCGGCCCAGAATAAACCGGTTGAAGAAAACGCCCGTGTACATCCTGCGGTAGCGCTCTTTCATCTTTTCGCTGAGGGATAGGTTGTCGTCCATGGTGAAATGCAGGTAAACCAACTGTTTTTCGATGTATTTGTTTATCCAGTTGGTCTTAAACCAGTGCAGGCGGCCCTCCGGGTTGCAGTTGAACCAGAATTTAGAGCCCTCAACAGAGCACCGGCCTGTTGCTTGGTTCACAAAGCTCTCCGGCATCAGTGCAACCTCATCAAACAGCACACCGGCGAGCGTGGCGCCCTGAATGAGGTCCTGAGACGCTTCATCCCGGCCACCGAAGTAGTAGAAATAGTTGACAACCGGGCCACGGGAGATGGTAATGAGCTTCTCGGACCGGTTTTCCTCGACCTTATAGCCCCGACTCATGGCGATTCGCTTAAAATCCCTCAGGACGTTTCGCCTCAGGGAGCCTATCGTCTTGCCACACAGGGCGAAATTCTTCCCGTTGAAGGTCGTCATGGCCCACAACAGGAACGATGTCTCCATTGCAAGTGTTTTCCCTGACCGGATAGCGCCGTCTGCGATGACCCCATCGTAGTTTTTATACGGCGAGTTTTCGGTCCACCATGTCAGGAGCTTGATCTGCTTTATGCTGAATGGCTTAAACTGGAAAACGTCATTCGCTATCCTCGACATCCTCCGGTGTATCTTCACTGCCACTCTCGAACACCTCCCCCGCTTTTCCGAGCAGGGCCTCGATGAAGCCATCCGAGTTCTTCATGTGCTCGACTGCTTCCTTCTCGAGCTTCAGGCGCTTTTCTTCCCGGACCGTGTACGGGTCTTCGCCCATGAACTGAGTGATCATTTCAACCGCCCTCAGGTCCTTGTCAATCGCGGCCCTTTGGACAACGCCTATGGTCATGACGGTCTCCCATGTGACCTCATCTTCCGGGTCGAAGCCCATGTCTTCCAGTGTCTTTTTGACCTTTGGCACGTTCCCGACGTTCATCGCAAGAAGCGTTTTGAGAGTGTTCCGGAAGGCGTTCTTTTTGCGTTTTACCTCGGCGGATTTTATCCCGCCCTTTCTTCCGGCACTCGCCGCTTGTTCACCGCTTCTGAATTGCGTGTTGACGCCTTTTTTCAGGTTCTCTTCGTTCGCCATCCGATCTCACCTCCCCTCATCCTGCGTTATTGAAAATCTCATATCCTGAGCTCGTACCTGATCTGCTGTGCTACTTCATCTGGTGTAGGCATTCCGTATTTCGTGAGAAGGTCGTCTATGCAATCGTACTTCAGCGGGATTCGTGGCCTGAGCTTTAATTCCAGTTCTGAGATTTCTTCCCGCTTACCTTCTACCGGCAATGATAATATGTCGAGCAGGCATCTCTCAGCGCATCTCCGGAATTTGCCTTGTAGACAGTGATTGCACTTCTGCTCGTCCTCATCCTTTGTGGCCATATCAAGCAGGCAGAGAATTGTCTTTTTTAACTCGTCTGGAATAGACTGCATTTCATCCACCTTCCCGGTTATTGAAAATGTTTACTTGGTGATTTCCTGCCCGAGGGCGGCGGCCATGAATCCACACTTCCAGTCGTCGCTCTGGGACTCATACTCAGCGATGGTGATGTGGGGATTGTTTTGCCCTGTGTTCCATCCTTTGCGGAACTCTTCGCTTTCCTTCTCCCAGTCTTCCCGTTTCATGATGATCTCCCTTCATGATGCGTTCAATTCTTTTTCGGCGCTCTACCGTCTGGTTCAGTTCTTTCCGCTGTGTGAGATATAGAACAAACAGCACAATGCTGAGAATGAAAATAATGGCGGCCATGATCAGTTCTTCCATGTGCTCGCCTCCTCCAAATTCTTTGTGCCCGGTCTTTCACCCGGGATTCCGGAACGGACTGTCATCGCTCCGGTCCTATTCTTGGATGACACAAAGAAGGACCGTGTGAAAACACGACCCTGTAAAATACCGACCCGCCATGCCTACGGCCCGGTTTGCAGAGACAGCAGGTGTCGAACCTACGACTGGCGGGTCAAAGCCGCCCGTGATCCCGTTTCACCATGCCTCTAATTGCCTCATTTTATCCTGAAATGACTATGTTGATTTTAAAATGACCATATTGAAAATCCACCCGGTTTTGCTCGGGTGGACCTGTTCTGATACTTTTCCTGAGTATAGTATACCACATGTAATATCCGGATGTAAAGTGTCAATTTCGTGACAAATTCGTGCCAAATCAGGATTTCAGCATTCCAACGACTATCGGGATGGCCTTCGCGAGCTCTTTTGCTTCCTTCTCGTCAATGGTCAGGTAAACCGGTCCGCCCTGTTTGTTGATGCTTATTCTCCCGTCGTTTTCTCTGGTGAATGAAAAACTGTCGGTACTCAGCTTCATGATCTTGATCTTCGGCATGGAGGTGAGCGTGTCCGGCTCTGCCTTCTTCGTTTCTTCCTTCTCCGCTTCTTCTTTCACTGGTTTCTTCCATCCCTTCGGCCTGCCGCGCTTCTTCGGCTCCTCTTGCTTTTTGATAATTTCTTCCTGTGCCTCTATTACATCGAACGGGTTTGGGTCCTGAGGATATAATTTCACGGTATGCTCCCCATGTTTATCCTCTATCTTCACCTTTTCAGGGATTTCAATCCGCAGGGCCGCGGGAAGCATGACATAATCTGCGGCCCTGTTGGATTTAATCCACCTTCTGACGTCGTACCATGTTTTCACCGGGTCTTCGAATCCTTTGGCCCTCAGTAACTCGATAACATCTTCCTCGGCCCTGATTGCCCGGATACAGTCACTCGCAATAATGGAAATCTCACCGACCGCTATCGTCCTGCCCATTTTCTTCCCTCGCTTTCGTTCGAATGAAGTATTCGATTTCAGCCCCACAGTGAGAGCAGTGGAGTGTCTGGACTATGCCCGGTTCTGTGTATCCGAAGTCTTCCGAGTCGTAGTCGCAGTCCCAGATGACAGCCCGCTCGCCACAATGAAAGCATTCAAACATCCGACTCACCCCGGATTTCAACGATTGTGCATTGTCCTTCCCCGTAGCGGCTCATGGCGTTTTTGAAAATATCTATCAGCAACTCTGCTCCCGCCCCTTCTACGAGCTCGGAGTGTTTGGCAAAATCCGCCAGTGCAGGAGCCAGTTTCTTCGCGATGACCAACGGATTCCCATGTGTGACAGAACACGCCCCGTCGTCAATTTCAGCGAGAACAAAGAACTGGCCATTTTTCATCAGTATGTCACACGCTTCATCGAGTCTCTTTTCTTTCTCACTCATTTCTTCTTTCCCTCCTTGCATTCGTTGCAAACTCTCCAGAAACGCCCATCCCGAATATCCGCCCAGATGACCGATCCGCACTTTTTGCAGGCCGCGGCATACCTGTATTGTTCCGGAATGTATTGTTCCTTCGTCTCTTTCGCCTTTTTGGCGAGCTTCCTGAAGAATGAAAATATCATCCGTCCATCACCTCTTCCAATGTGATCTGTTTCCCCAGTCCACCGAACTGGACGATCTTTCTCCCTGTGGGTTGGTACCCCTTAACGTTCTCCCTGAGAGCGTCAACCGGGTTTAAGCAAAAATGTTTACAGTTGTTGGTGTTCTTCGCCTGTTTCCGGTTGATAAACCTGCCTCTCTCTGCGCAGTAGACACATGGGCTCTGATGATCCTTGAAAGCATATTCGCAATACCGACAATACTGAGCCAAATGAGTCCCTCCCCTCTTACTGCTGTCCGCCCTGAACCGGTGTATCTTCCGGAATGCGTTTCCCGATACAGAGGTCCACAGCGGCCACGCAGATTTTATTGATTATGTTCAGGTCCCCGCCTACGGCCTTACACAGGTTCGCCAGAATGTTCGCCAAGCCTCCCGAGATTTCATTCACGTCCCCATGCATGGAGTACACATGCTCCTCTTCGGTGAGAGTCGCAAAACAGAAATGAGCCAGAGTGTCCTGTCCGACCTTGTCGAACGTCTCTTTTACCGTGAGTTTTTTTGATCTCGACATATTTTCCTCCTACAATTCGATCAGCACACAAACCGCAACAATGAAAAACAGCGCCAGAGCCAGACCAAGGTAAAATAATACGTCATCATCATCCATCTCACACCTCCGGAGGGTCTTGGAGATACATCCAGTATTTCGGCGGATAGTAGCAAATGCTACCTGTCACATATTCCCACCTTTCTACTGTTTCCCCTCGGATTTCACGACGAACATAGTTCAAGACGAAGCTCTTGTTCTTCCAACCGTTGTCTTTCGCAACCTGAGACTTATCGTCCGCGCACAGAACCATAATTACATACGTGGCTTCTTCCGGAATGACGGGAAGCTTCTCGCTCGTCAGGTTCCATCCTTCCTGAATAATGGAAATCCGTTCCTGTAACTCGTTTATGGTCTCCAAGATGTCCTCAAGCATTCGTTTTCTACAGTCGAACGCGGTGTAATCTCCTGACATGTGATAAGCACAATCACTGCATTCTCCGCGCCCAAAGCAAATGTTTATTGCTTTGATAATCTCGTTCACGTCACTCATTCTTCTCGTTCTCCTTTTTCTTCAAAACAATCGTTCGGCAGATGGTGCAGACCATATCGTCGAGAAGAACCCCGGAAACCGCTATAATGAAACAAATTTGCCACCATGTCATTCCTGCTCACCGTCCTTTTTGCTCCACGGCCTCCGGGCCTCAGATGCTTTTTCCTGCAAGTTCTCTTCTTTCTTGATTCCGAGAACCACGAACTCAGGCTCGATTCCCCACCCAGACAAGACATAAGTGATTTTGAAAATCTGCTTGTCTATCGGGTGATGAACCCTGTTCAGGGCGTCGTCCACCGATGTGAACCGTATGAAATCGCCCGCCCGATAACCCCGGTCGTTCCTCCGGACCTCAAACGGTTTAATCCCCATTGCTACCGGGTCACAAAATTGGATGTTCAGCTTAATGTTGTGAATCATTGTCCCTCCTGAATGAAAATGCTCGGGGCCGGAGTTCAACCGGCCGAAGACGGCACACCCCTTATTCAGGGTTGGAGCGCTTACCTTCCTTTCTTTCCCTGAAGTCAGGCACCTTCCTGTCGGGCCGAGCGTGTTTTCATGTTCCTTAATAAATCTCTCGGAATAATAGCCGCCTTTTCTGCCGTTACTCCTGCATTGCATCAAGAAGTTTAATAAGCATTTCTTCCGTGATTCGTGAACCGTCATCAAACAGGATCATCCCATGGCCTTCGTTCTCATACAGTTTCCTTGCGAGCGACATAATGAACTGATGCTTTGTCATTCCTGCTCACCGTCCCCTTGCTCTCATTTTTTTGAATCGAGCTTTTTTCCATGCTTTCTTTCCTGTGTTGTGTGTACGGTCAAGCTCTTTAAAATTTACCTTTTTCTTCATTCCTGCTCACCGTCCTTTGTCTTTGGGCATTCTTTGATTCTCGCTATCCACACACCCAAACCATGAAGGATGCTTTTGTGCTTGCAACAAGGAACGTGGTCATCAAGCATTGCTGACCCTTTTCCGTAAAATTCACATCCTTTACACTCTTCTCTTGTCATTCCTGTTCACCGTCCTTTGTTACCTTATTGAAAATCGCAGTTCGTTTTGCGCTTTTCCTACACTTAACAATGATCCCATCCCACTGGTTTATAAGGCAAAGCGCACTCTCTGCCGTTGCTCTGATGAATTCCGCATTGGATGCTATTTCTTCGTCTGTCATCCCTTTTATGGCATCCAACCGCCTTTTTGTTTCATGCTTTGGGAATGTCATTTCCAACCTCCAATGAGAATAATTGCGTCACTTAACGATCTCGTAGGCTTTCTCCATGGCTCTTTCGTAGAGCCTCTGGAGCGTCCGTTTCGAATAGGCTCCGTTGTGCAATCCGTTCATTTGGTCCACCACGTCTCCCCAGTCGCGGTCGTCTATGATTTTCAATACCACGACCTCCCGTTCCCGGTCTCCCAATCCCATCAGGACCGCCTCGACTGTTTTCAACTCAGGCTCAATGCCTGCTATCTCGTCAGTGATCTTCCTGATCTCGTCCTGAATCTGTTTGACAAACCGGCTTGCTTCTCCTGAGGCGATGTCGGCGGCCAGTCTCCCCGTCGGGTCGCCAACCCCGCTTCCATGTGGCATTCCGGTTAGGGCCTGACTCAGCGAAATCATGTCTGAAATCGATTCGTTCTCGCATAGGATGAGACATTGGTTGAGGGTGACGAGCTCGGCATTCAGATAGGCGGTTCTGGCTTTTCTGGACCGGTGGTTTTTCAATATCTCATCCAGTCTCAGAGGCGTCATGTTCTCACCTCCGGTCAGAAGGGAAGCTCATCAAGCTCGATCTGCTCGAATCCGGTCTGCGGGTCGCGCTTCACTTCATGAGCGGGCTGTTTATTTTCATTACCAGAAGAAGACGCAGAGCTCAGGAACTCGACCTCATCAGCAGTCACTTCCAACTGGGCCCGGGTTGATCCGTCGTTGGCCTGATAAGTCCTGACGCTCACCGGCCCAATGACACACACCTTCCGGCCCTTGGAAAGATACTTGGCACACAACTCACCGCGTTCACGCCACGCACTGACGTTGAAAAAGTCTGCTTCCTGCTCCTCTCCCGGCCTCTTTCTACGGTTGACGGCCACAGTAAATGAGCAAACGTTGATTCCCGCGCTCGTGGTCCGGAGCTCCGGCTCCCGGGTCAAATTTCCGATGATGGTCAGTTTATTCATTCTCTTCTCCCTCCAGTTCAACCTTAAACGGCATGTCTTTTAAGAGCTCATACAGGGATTCCTGCTCTTCTACTTTTTCCTTGTGGATGAACTCAGTGATTCCGTTGATGAGCGCGTCTGCCGGACAGCCATTTTCAATCAGGCAGGTGGCCAACTCTATCACCTTTTCTGGCGCCCCCGCCTTTTTAAGGCACCCCTTCATGATCTGCGCTTCGACTTGTCTTTGGGCTTTTTCGAACGGTCCCATTGTTTCCCCTCCTCAAATAAAGAATGAAAATGGTCGTAGACTGGGCTCCAGAGAAACCACGGAATCAGATTGTGGTTGTGGAGCTTCTGGCAAAACCTGTAGATGAGTTTCCGCATTTAGACCTCCTTAATCCAAATTCCATATACTTTCAACATGAGCTTTCGTTTGACAATGTAGACCTGAGTCTTTGTGGCTTTACTTTTTACGTCCTCGACTATAAGCTCCCGGCCTTCCATGTAGACAAAGTCGGCAACGTAGTCTGTCTTTCTTTCGAGGAGCTTCCCTCTCTTTCCGTTCGGGAGCGTTTCGTACTGGTTCGGTATAAGCTCGAACCTCACCTGAAGTCTCAGATTGGAAATCTTCCCGGCCTCCTGAAGGAGTTTGAGCTCGCAATATCTGTTCGCTTCCTTGTGCGAGGGGAACTTGTGGCCGTCAATCTCGATGGGTTCGTTTTTATACTTGGACTTCTTAACCTGATTTCCGAACCTCTCCCGGAACTCTTTCACTGTCATTCTCAGCATTTTCAATCTCCACTATCATCGACCTGTGTCTTTTGCATCCTGAGTAACTCGCGCTGACCGGCATCCCGTAGAACTTGCAGTAAATAGTTGTGTATCCCTGCTTCCGGCTGTCAGCGCAATTCCTGCAACACTTTTTCATTATTGTCTCCCGAGGGTTGTGAACCTCATATGGCTTTTGTCGAACCGCACCGGCACCGCACCCGTTGGGCCTTGTCTGTTTGCGGCGATCTCGAGGAGTTGGAACTCTATTCCATCCTCCTGACATGCGGCCCAGTATTCGTAAAGGTTGCTGTTTGTGTTTGGCTCCGCGGGCGCGTACTGGATAATGAAAATGTTGGCGTCCTGCTCTATCGATCCTGAGTCCCTCGCCTCGCTCATGCTCGGCTTTCGCTTCTGGCCTCCCTGTTCCGAATCCCGGTTGAACTGCGTCAGGGCGAGAATCGGAACATTCAGGTCCATGGCCATCAGTTTCAACTCCCGGGAGATTTCGCTCACTTCTTCGTATCGAGACTTTTTGTGTCCGTCAGCCTTCATCAGTTGGATGTAGTCCACGACTATGAGTGATAATCCTTCGCTCCTCTGCATCTCAGAGGCGAATCTCCTGATCTGGAGCGGGGTCTGTTTGTTGGTGATGCGGATTTTCAATCCTCCCACCTCCGGCATCGCCTCAGACATGGCCTCCATTTCGCTCTGGTTCAAGTCCTTCGTGACGAACTTCTGCATGTCTACGCCAGACTCCGCCGCCATCAGTCTTGTCAGGATTTCTTTCCGGGACATCTCCAGAGAGACTATCAACACCGGCCCGGACTTGCGGGCGACGTTTGTCGCGATTGACAATGCGAGGGCTGTTTTGCCGACCTTCGGTCTGGCACCCAGAATGGCGAGCATTCCGTTCTGCAATCCTCCGGTGACTCTGTCTAACCCTGCTATTCCTGTGGCAACCATCGAATCTTTGTTGTTCAGGTCCTCGACCCATTCAACCATAGCGTCCGCCATGCTCACAGAGTCTAACCGGCTCGCATTATCATTCACTGCCTCGGTGAGAGTAGCGGCCATCTCGTCCACGTCAATACTGGGGTCAGCCGCCTGATTCGCTACATGTTCACAAGCTGTCAGGAACAGTCTTCTCTTCCGGAGGTCGAGCGCGTCCTGTTCGAGCCTCTTGTACATCGCCGGGGAAATGCTCAGGGAAAGACTCTTCTTGGTGCATTCCATCATCTCAACCGCCGATCCCGGAACCCGGTTCTGTACTGAGACTATGTTCGGGATTTCGTGTTCCTTGACAATATCGCGAACAATTCGGAACAGTGCCTTTGTCTCCGGGTAATGAAAAACATCTTCCGGGAGTGTGGCTAATTGTTCTGCACAATCCCTGTCAGTCATGGCCAGTCCGAGGAGGGTTTGTTCAACCTCGAGGTTCTGTAACACCCTTCATCCCTCCTCAGAACAGCAAGCTAACTTCTTCGTCTTCTTCCTTGGGCTTCCCGTAGTTCTTCGCCACGCTCTCGATGTAGGCAATGGAAATCTTATTCAGACGAGACGCTTCCCTGATTCCGTGAAGTACCGGCTCTTTCCCGTGTTCCGAATACAGTCGGACAATCTCGTTCATGTTCCTGTCCGTCATGGGTAACCCGATGCTCATTGCCTCGTCGAACAACTCATTGTGTTCGGTCTGGATGAAGAGCATTTCAGCTTCATCCGCAAGAGGAGCATTCGCGTGTATCGTCTTCGTCTTCGTATTCGTATTCGTATTCGTCTTCGGGGACATTTGTAATCCATTGCTATCGGATGATTTCTTCTGATTTCTTTTGCCATCATTTGATTTCATTTGATTGCATTTGCTATCATCTGCTATCATCCGATTTCCATTGTTATCAGGAAACTTGCTTGCTTTAGCACGTCTCTGCTGATGTTGAGACCATTTAACGATCTCCAGATAAGACGACCCATCCCAGTTGTAGGTCCGGATTAAACCCACTTTTTCAATCTTCTTCAGGGCGTCTTCCACAGCTTTCTTGGTTAAATCTTCCTTCCTTGGGAAGAGCTCGCTTTTGATAATCTGAGGGTCCGCGTAGAACCGGCCGAAGTCATCGACTTTCACGATTAACCGGTAGAACAGGACTTCCTCAAACCAAGTCAGGGAATCAATCTCCTTCGAGCAGGTGATCGAATCCTTTATCACTCGGTTCGGCATGTTTTTTCTCCTTCCCTAAATAGTTTTTTCGAATGAGGGCCATCCACTCTTCTCGAGAGTGTGTTTCTTCGTAGGCTTGTTGACAAACCGCCTTCAGGTAATCTCCTGTATCTGAGTTATACTGGGCTCCGTCTACGCCTCGATGACAGTCAACACAGAGATGGCACCAAAATCCTTCGCGCTCTGAAATTCTACGATTAGCCACTCCGGCGAAAACATGGTGCTTCTCGAGCATCGTTTTTCTTCCGCACAGGAAGCACTGATATGTCTCGAATGGAAATTCTGGAACAGGTTCTATAATGCTCTTAGCCAAGTGTGTACCTCGCAAATCGGACTTCTTCTCCGAATCTGTTCTTGGACGTGGCAGTCGTTTTAATGATCTTGTACCCTTCCTTCCGGAGTTCCCAGATGCGGGCGGCCAGTCTCATGATCCCGAACTCTTTGATAGCGTCAAGGGGAGTGATAGGCCCCACCTCACGCAGGAACCGAAGCACCTTCATCCGCTGAGACATTTTCATTCTCCTTCCTCTTCACGGCCCAGTCTCCGATCATCTTCCGGGCCTCGTCGTCTGGCATCGTAGGAATGCCCTGTTGATTCGCCTCCTGAATAAGAATGTTAATCAGCACTGACATTTGCTGAGAGGTGAACAGGTGGCTCCCTTTCCAGAACAGTGTCTCAATCCATCCGTCGCTGATCCCAAGGGGCTCGACCTGAAACCCCATCCCCATGTCGGTCCAGTCTTTGAAAATCTCGTCCGCATCGTCTACAGGGACCATGTGGACCTTGCAGGCCCCGGCCACTTCTCGGACGGCCGCCCTGTAAACCTCCAGAGGCGTCCAACCGTTCTTCGGTTCTTTCTCTTGGAGCTTGGCGGCGATCTGGTTAATCAACACCCACGCATAGGCGTTGGCATCGAGGCTTCTGCGTTTTCCCCACTTTTTGATAATCACCTCGATGTCCTTGTCTTTCAGGTCATCGAATCCCTCGGAGAAGTCCTCCGGGGTGGTAAACGAGACAACCCATTTGCCATCCCGGGTCTTCGCCATGTCTTTAAGTCTGCCTATCACACAGCCTCACCGTCGCTCAGATAGGTCACATAGACCGCTTCGACCAGAGACTTCGCCTGCTCGAGGCTCATGTCGTCGGATGAAACATCCTCCACAGCGCCGGACTTGATCAGTTCCTCGCGCTTGGTGGCGAACCATGCGGCTACATCCTTCAGGGTTTTAATCCCCAGTTTCGCGCCCATAAACGGGAGTTCAGAGTTGATGTACTGTTTGGCCGGAGTCGTGGGCTTTTTCGGCGGATTCTTCTGGGTCTCAGGGTTCTGTGGAACTTCCGGAGGAAGATTTGCTTCAGGCGGGAGCTCGTTCATCTGCTCTACTTTTCCATTCGGTGCCTGTCTCTGGGAGGGAAGCCTCTTCGGAGCGGGCTCATGGACCTCTCCGTCCGGGTCTACCAGTTCCTCAGTCGGAATCAGGAGAGTCTGGAAGAGGAAGTATTTCAGGGCCGCGGACATTGCCTTGTTCATGCTCTTGTCGCCGGTGTCCATGGCCTCGCCGATGGTGGTGCCGCTGACAGAAGAACCGTCAGGACCATAGATGGTGAATTTCACGGTCAGGATGGAGTAGATAATCACGCCCTTCTCGCCGCTCGCCCGCTCGCGTTCTTCCCGGACCTTCTCGATGATCTCCGGAATGATAAACAAGCCATATTTGGCGAACACCGGGTTAATGGCGTTGTAGACGTCGTCGATTCCGCGGAAGTTGTACATCTTTTTTCCGGCGAAATTCTTGGCTTCCTTTTCCTTCTTAATGGCGCCTACCTCAGCCATGGCCTTCCCTATCAGTTCAAAAATAGCCATCTCATTTCACCTCCACTTTGAAAATCGCGGGCCGGGTGTTAACGGTGATGCCGGGAACGATCTCGCCATCTTCCGTGGTCATCACAGTTCCAGAGGTCCCGAGGGTCTTTTTCAAATCTCCCCACTTGACCGTTTCCTCGACCTTCACGAACTCGGGGGAGTTCTTCTTCAGCCAGTCGAGCAGGACGGCGTTGTCGCGGTCGTATTCCGGCTCCTGATGGGCCATGAAAATCTTTCCGTGAGGCAGGTTGTAAATCTCCTGCGTCTCGGTGGAACGGGTGAATCCGCCCTCGGACATCTGGAAGAAATAACCCTTCAGCTTCTCTTCCAGACCGGCAATGTCGGCGGTGATGGTGGCTTCGATGTCGGCGGAGAGCTTCTTGTAATGGTCCTTCCACTTCTTGAGTTCCTCGCGCTTTTCGGCGATCTTCTCCATGCACCATTCAGCCTTCCGGTCGTTGTCGACGACCCACCTCTGCTCCTCCTGAGCTTCCTGAGTTTCCTGAATCATTTCGCTCATGTTTTTCCTCCTAATTGCTTGTATTTTCATTGTTTTTGTGCTAAAATGAGTCGATCTCAAAATGAGTCCCTTCATCTTGTGATCACGACTGCTCCCTTCTTCCCGGGGGAGCGGTCATTTCTTTGTGGGGTAGATGGCCGGATAACAGTTGACGATTGGAAAAACATCCGGCTTCCGAGACCTCTTCCACCTCCACTTTCTGAGCCTCTCCGCGAGAGTCGGCCGGTGCCGTTTAATCTTCCCGGCGGCCGGAATGAAAATGTAGCGGCTCTTCACTTGTCTTCGTCAACCTCCCTCCACTCATCGACGGTAGTCTTCCTGATGCAACTCGGACAGCCAACGATTTCGAGGACTGTGTTATGCAAAATCTCTGTCGTTTCTCTTCCACAGACAGGGCATTCCATAGTCGCCGGATGCGGCATTCCTTCCTGCTCTGCTTCCCTGATGTAAGGCGCGTCCAACATGTTTCCCTCACTTCCTCCGGGGGATTTTCATTTCCCCCAGTGCCGCCGGTCTGGTAGGGACCGGCTTTCTTTTTGTCCTCTCCCATGCTTCGATCATTTCCTCCGTGACGAAGAATGGGCTTCCGGACGCCCCCATGGCTTTCATGTGCCTCCGGGCGGTCACCTCTGTTTTTAGGTGATACCGTTCCATGATGTCCGGAATGAAAAACAGCTTACTGAGCATCGGAGAC
>Ga0310696_10000552_pt1 | contig 58348 bp, 56 predicted proteins | sample AusTroGonzalo_MG_4_FD_203885 | JGI IMG/M metagenome (GOLD analysis project Ga0310696, IMG submission 203885) | Bovine rumen microbial communities from tropical cattle in Woodstock, Queensland, Australia - Gonzalo_02 (v2) (version 2) | ecosystem: Host-associated > Mammals > Digestive system >...
ATCGGAAACGAGGGACACCATTAGAGGGCGCCCCCCGCGATATCCGCATTGTAAAAAACTCAACGATATCAGTTCCTAAAAAACGTCCTAAAATATTTGGAAAAGTCTTAGAATACCGTTAGGCCCCAGAGGGGACTAAAAGGGAGGCGTTCGATGTTTAGGCCTTGGAGGGAGCCCGCAGTAGCCCGTAACGTCGTCTCCCACAATTAAATGTCCTGCGGTGCCGTTTAGGGTCTGGAGGGGCTCGCAGTAGCCTCGGAGCGATGTGTCCCAAATATATTGGTCCTGCGGTGTTAATACGGAATAAATAGTCTGCCAAAATTTCCGCGAACAACAAGAAATGTGTATTTTTGTCAGTCTAACAACAAGAGACTATGAATCTGGAAGAGATACAGAGGATGAAGCAGAGGTTCCGCATCATCGGCAACTCACCCGAGATGAACCGCGCCATAGATGTAGCCATGCAGGTTGCACCTACGGACCTGACGGTGCTCATAACAGGTGAGAGCGGTGCCGGAAAGGACGTTTTTCCACGCATCATACATGAGAACAGCTTGCGCAAGACCAAGAAGTTCCTGGCCGTGAACTGCGGCGCCATACCTGAGGGAACCATTGACTCCGAGCTATTCGGACACATAAAAGGAGCATTCACCAACGCAATAAGTGACCGCAAGGGATACTTTGGTGAGGCCGACGGTGGAACCATATTCCTGGATGAGGTGGCGGAGCTGCCGCTGGCAACTCAGGCCCGTCTGCTGCGTGTGCTTGAATCGGGCGAGTTCATCCGCGTGGGTTCCAGCACCGTTGAGAAGACCGATGTCCGCATAGTAGCCGCCACCAACGTTGATTTGCTAAAGGCAATAGAGCAGGGCCGTTTCCGCGAAGACCTGTTCTACCGTCTGAGCACCATCCCCATCAAGGTACCGCCACTACGTGAGCGTGGGGCCGATGTTCAGCTGCTGTTCCGCAAGTTTGCCGCCGATTGCGCCGAGAAATACCGCATGCCCGCAGTACAGCTGTCGGACGATGCCAAGCAGATGCTTATGACCTACCACTGGCCCGGCAATGTACGTCAGCTCAAGAACATTACTGAACAGATATCAATAATGGCAACCCAGCGTGTCATCACGGCCGATATGCTGCAGGAGTATCTGCCTGACCGCCGTACCTCCATGTTGCCTATGCTGGCAGGAGCGCAGCGCCAGGAGAACTCGTTTGAAAACGAGCGTGAGATACTGTACAAGGTCCTGTTTGACCTGCGCCGTGATGTTACAGACCTCAAGGCCCAGGTGAGCAGCATGTCACAGGGCCAGCAGTCCGTGCAGCAGCCTGTATCCATAATCACTCCTGATGAAGGCGTAACGACAGTACAGCCTGTAGCCTCCCGCAAGAGTACCCAGCAGGATGATGATATACAGGATACCGAGGTGTATGTGGAGGAGACTCTCTCACTTGATGAGGTTGAAAAAGACATGATCAAGCGCGCCCTGGCCAAGCACGGAGGCAAGCGTCGCGGTGCCGCAGCCGATCTGAACATATCGGAGCGCACACTTTACCGTAAAATAAAGGAGTATAATCTGGAATGAGACACAGTATCCTTAAGACACTGACGGCGTATGCATGTGTCATTTTTGTGGTGGGATGCACGGTCTCATACAGTTTTACCGGCGCGTCAATAGACTACAATACCACCAAGACCATAACCATAGAGACGTTTGCCAACCGTGCCGCATACCAGTGGGCTCCCATGGCGCCCATGCTCAACACGACGTTGTGTGACCGCTACAACAATCAGACCAAGCTGCGTCAGGTAAAACGTGACGGTGATCTTGTGATAACCGGCGAGATAACATCGTATGACCAGACCAACAAGTCCGTATCGGCCGACGGCTACTCGTCAATGGTTCAGCTGAGAATGACCGTAAAGGTCAAGTACACCAATAACAAGAAACATCAGGATGACTTTGACAAGTCATTCAGTGCAAGCCGTGAGTATGATGCGTCACAACAGCTCTCTGCCGTTCAGGAGGAGTTGGTACAACAGATGATTGATGACATCGTTGATCAGATATTCAACGAAACAGTAGCCAAGTGGAAGAGAAACTGAGAACGGGTAAGGATGAACGCCTGATGTTCCTGCTTGACACATTCCTTGAAGGAAAAGAGGATTGCCAGGCCGATGAGCAGGTGCTGGGTGTTGTCCCCATGGATTATGTATCGGCCTATCTGGATACGCCCGATGCCACCGAGACCTCTGCTGAGAGTACGATACGCTCCAAAACCGAGCAACTCCTGGACTCATTCCTGTCGGCAGATCATACAGCCCTGTCCATGCCTGACCAGACCGCGTTACCGGCATCCGCTGCACAGGATGAAACAGACGATGAGCAGGGTCAGGATGACACGGAACAACTTGATGATTCGTACTTTACTGAGACGTTGGCACGTATCTACCTCAAACAGCACAGATACGATAAGGCATTGGAAATAATTCGGTCTCTTTATTTGAATTTTCCGAATAAAAGCATTTACTTTGCGGACCAAATCCGGTATTTGGAGATTTTAGTTAGGATAAATCAAAAAAAATAATAGAAATGTTTAAGGTTTTACTCATTATTATTGTGATCCTGGCATTGTTCCTCTGCTTTGTAGTGACAATCCAGAATTCAAAGGGCGGTGGCCTGGCAGCTGGTTTTGCTTCATCAAACCAGATTATGGGTGTGCGCAAGACCACTGATATCCTTGAGAAGACAACCTGGACTCTGATTGCCAGCATTGTCGTACTCAGCATCATTACTGCTTACGTGGCAAAACCCAAAGCCATTGCCGATAAATCAGTATGGGATGATGAGGCCGTTGAGAGTCAGTCAGTTAATCCTGAGTCATCAACAACCACATTTGACTCACCCATTGAGATTCAGGACCTCCCCACTGAGGAGTAAAACCTGATGATTTGATATCGGGAGACAACCAGACAGATGATTGTCTCCCTTTTTTTTATGAAAAATCTTTTCAAGCAGTAATGGCTCCCCGTTTTAATTATGATGTCAGGGAATTCCAGGAACATATTCTGGGATTGCTTGATGTTATTGACGATGTCTGCCGCAAACATGGTCTCAGGTACTATATGGTGGGCGGGACCATGCTGGGCGCAATCCGCCACAAGGGCTTTATCCCATGGGATGATGATCTGGACGTGGCCATGCCCCGCAAGGATTATGATATGCTGGTGGAGCATTACCGCGAATGGCTACCAGAGAGGTATTCCATGCTGTCGCCCGAGACCAACCCTGACTACTCACGTCATTTCGGCAAACTGGAGGACAGACAGACAACACTCATAGAGAGATTTCATCTCAAAAGACTTGGTGGAGTGTATCTTGATATTTTCCCGCTTGATGATGTTCCTGATAATCGCCTCAAGCGCTGGATACAGTATCGTCGCTTCGGCTTCTATGACAAGATGCTCTATTTTGCCTACCGTGATCCGCACAAGCATGGCTGCGGCGTCTCTTCCTGGCTGCTGACTATCTTTCAGCGCAATGCTTCAAGAGAGTGGCTGCACCGCAGGATGAAGAGAGTGCTTACCCTTTATAACGGCAGCAAGAACTGCTCCTGCTGCATGGCACACGGCGGCGGTTATTGTGCCATACCCAAGGCCGTTTACGGCACTCCAGTAGGATATCAGTTTGAGACAGGCTCATACTGGGGACCGTCCGATGCGCAGGCTTATCTTACCCTGGTGTTTGGGAAAGACTATATGACACCTCCTCCTCCCGGTAAGCGCTGGAGCCATAACTACCATTACTGTGATTACGAGCATGGCTATGAAAGCGCTGATTTTGATGAGTTGAAGCGTATATATGATAAAAAAAAGTGAGACCCGCTGGCCTCACTTTTTTTATGCGTTGTGTCATCTTACCATACCATTGAGCTGGCACCCAGAATGGCGGCATCCGATTCCTTTAGGGAAGAGTAGAGTATCTCGATATTGCCTTTCCATATCTGCATCAGGTTGTCGTTCATGGCGCGTACCATCTCATCATGGAAGTACTTGCGTGACTTGGTCAGACCTCCAAACAGCACAATGGCCTGAGGTGAACTGAATTTGACGAAATCGGCCATGCATCGGCCCAGGATGCGTCCTGTAAAGGCAAATATCTCCTTGGCCATATCATCACCCTGCTCGGCGGCCTCAAATATATCCTTTGATGAAATTTTTTCCGGGTCAATCTTGCGTAGCAGGCTCTCCCTGCTGCTGTCCTGCAGGAACTCACGTGCTGTGCGGGCCACACCCGTGGCACTGGCATAGGTCTCCAGACAGCCTTTGAGGCCGCAGTTGCACTGGCGCCCGTTCTGGACTGCACATACATGTCCCAGCTCGCCGGCAAATCCGTCATGACCGTAAAGCAGGCGGCCATGGGTTATTATGCCGCTACCCACGCCTGTGCCAAGCGTTATCATGATAAAATCATCAATGTTCTTGGCCACGCCGTAGGTCTTTTCTCCGCGTGCTGCCGCATTGGCATCATTGGTAATACGTACATGTAAACCTGTGGCTGCTTCCAGACGCTCTGCCAGATGTACAACGCAGGGGTTGCCTTGCGCATCACGTGCCCATCTGAGGTTGGGAGCGTATCGTATGGTGCCGTCAATGCGGTTTGCATTGGGCGCTCCTATGCCTATTCCGGCTACAATGCCTCGGTCGGCTGTGTGGCGTATCAGGTCCTTGACGGTTGTGGACAGAAGTTCCAGATACTCGTCAAAGCTGTCAATAAGTGATGTGACCACACTCTGATAGAGTATGGTCCCATCCTGTGTCACTACTCCGCACTTGGAGGATTGACCGCCTATATCTATTCCTATAGCCAGTCTGTCCATGTGTCTTTATTTTGTTGCTGTGAGTTCGGACTTGATGTTATCCCACTTGGCCAGGATGTCGCGGTAGTACTTTTCAACCTTGTCCCACTCATAGAAGTAGGTGTACTCCTTGCCCTTGGCATCCTTGTAGCATTCAACCGGCAGTTTGGCCTCTCTCTCGTCAAGCAGGGCCCTTACCAGAATCTTACCGCTCTTGTCCTTGAAGAATATAAGCTGCAGGTTGCTGGCCATGTGAACAATGTCATAGTTCACCCACTTTGTGGCCAGATCCTCAATGTCATCGGGCTCAAAACCGCAGTCGTTCACCTCCATAAGGCAGAGCAGGGGGTAGAGGGCTGTATCATGTCCGTAACGCAGGTTGGCGGCGGGGGTACCGTTGGCGATGGCTGCATCGGCCTTGTCCAGGAAATCCTGGAGCAGGGTGGCGTGGCCGTAAGGAACAATATCCTTTGTGAGCTTGTGATAACCTGAAACTGAGAACCAGTAGAGGTTGTTCTGAAGCCAGCAGTCATACCATTCATCATAAGTGAAGACGTCATCCAGGTCAAAGCCCAGGTATGAGTGGCTGCCCATGTTGGCTGCTATATCATAAATCTTAGTGTAGAGGTCATCGGAGCGGTTTGATACTGTTGTTCCCGATGATGTTCTCCTTTCATAACGGGTAATGAATGTGGTATCGGTAAATAGGGCGCACATCAGGCGCTCGGGGTTGTTGTGTTTGGCGTTGAATGCGCTCACGGCGGCGTTCCTCTCGCTGCTGTTCTTGGCACTGTTGATGGCTCTGTCCTCAGAGTTCATGTAACCCTTGTCATAGTCACTGTCGTTGAAGTCAATGTTCATCTGGGGCAGTATGCTTGAGAACTCCATGAGTGCTGCTGTCATACTTGCTATGACACGGTGTGATGTGGTGGAACGTGCCACGATGGTTGTTTTCTTGTTGAATATCTCCGGATAGTTGCGGACCATGCGGCGTGCAATACCACGGTGCTGCTGCTGGCCTACTATCGTGAGGTCGCCCAGGTGCCCGTCGGCATCCTTGGCCATTATCTCTATGCGGCGCAGAACGTCCTTGCCAAAGTCGGTCAGAACGCCTTTATCATCGGCCTGCTTCAGGATGTTGTACGGATCGGCATACTGAGGGGTGTTGAGCAGGTAACGTGAGCCGTGACGGCCGTAGTGGCTCATATAGAAAGGCTTGAATCCCTTGGGTGCCTTTGAGTATGTTACACCTGGATCCTCATACTGGGTCATGCTTCCCCTGAACTTGTAGAGGTTATCCTTGTTGATGTCTTCCTTTTTGGTGATTTCTGCACACAGAGCCAGCGGGAGCAGGAGCACCAGACCGGCCATAATCAGTTTTTTCATAATGTGGGGTCAGTAAATTTTGGTTATGAGGCAAAGGTAGTAAAAATAACCCAACCATAAAAATGCTCTTACTCTTTACTTGCTGCCATATTTTTGCTAAATTTGCGAACTATTGCGCAAACAACTAAACAAATATAGAAATGAACAGTAAAGAATTGATGAACAAGGCAGCCGATAATATCCGTATTCTGGCTGCGTCAATGGTCGAGAAGGCCAAGTCCGGTCACCCCGGTGGTGCTATGGGTGGCGCTGATTTCATTAACGTGCTTTTCAGCGAGTTCCTGGAGTATGATCCCCGTAACATGAAGTTTGAGGGTCGTGACCGTTTCTTCCTGGATCCCGGCCATATGGCTCCCATGCTTTACTCACAGCTTGCACTGACCGGCAAGTTCTCAATGGAGGAGCTTGCAACACTGCGTCAGTGGGGCTCACCTGTTACCGGTCACCCCGAACTTGAGGTTGCACGCGGTATTGAGAACACCTCAGGTCCTCTTGGCCAGGGCCACGTATTTGCAGTAGGTGCCGCTATTGCTGAGAAGCATCTGGCAGCCGTACTGGGTGAGGAGGTAATGAACCACAAGATCTACGCTTACATATCGGACGGTGGTATCCAGGAGGAGATCTCACAGGGCGCCGGCCGTATTGCAGGTACTCTGGGTCTTGACAACCTCATCATGTTCTATGATTCAAATGATATCCAGCTCTCAACCGAGACCAAGGTGGTAACCTCTGAGGACACCGCTGCCAAGTATCGCGCATGGGGTTGGAACGTATATGAGATCAACGGTAACTGCGTTGACCAGATCCGCGGTGCCCTGACCATGGCTCAGAACGCCAATGGCAAGCCCACTCTTATCATAGGTAAGTGCATCATGGGTAAGGGTGCCCTCAAGGCCGATGGTACCAGCTACGAGCGTAACTGCAAGACTCACGGTGCTCCTCTTGGCGGTGATGCTTACACCAACACCATCAAGGCTCTGGGCGGCGATCCTGAGAATCCTTTCCAGATTTTCCCCGAGGTCAAGAAACTCTATGCTGACCGTGCCAAGGAGCTCCGCAAGATCATGGATGCCAAGTATGCACGCAAGGCTGCATGGGAGAAGGCAAATCCTGAGAAGGCTGCCCTGCTCAAGGAGTGGTTCAGCGGCAAGGCTCCCAAGATTGACTGGAGCAAGGTTGAGCAGAAGGCCGATGACGCCACACGTTCAGCTTCAGCTGCAGTTCTGAGCCAGCTCGCACAGCAGGTTCCCAACATGATATGCGCAAGTGCTGACCTCAGCAACTCAGATAAGACCGACGGTTTCCTCAAGTATACAACCAATATGGTTAAGGGTGACTTCAGCGGTGCATTCTTCCAGGCTGGCGTAGCCGAGCTCACCATGGCTTGCTGCTGCATCGGTATGGCTCTGCACGGTGGTGTTATCCCCGCTTGCGGTACATTCTTTGTATTCTCAGACTACATGAAGCCCGCCGTACGTATGGCTGCTCTCATGGAGCTCCCCGTTAAGTTCATCTGGACACACGATGCATTCCGCGTTGGTGAGGATGGTCCTACACACGAGCCCGTTGAGCAGGAGGCACAGATCCGTCTCATGGAGAAGCTCAAGACTCACAAGGGCAAGAACTCAATGCTTGTTCTCCGTCCTGCCGATAGCGACGAGACCACACAGGCATGGAAGCTTGCCATGGAGAATACCACATCACCCACAGGTCTTATCCTGAGCCGTCAGAACATCAAGACCCTGCCCGCAGGTAATGACTACAGCCAGGCTGCCAAGGGTGCTTACATCGTTGCCGGTTCAGACGCAGACTTTGACGTTATTCTGCTCGCTTCCGGTTCAGAGGTATCAACTCTGGTTGCCGGTGCTGAGCTCCTGCGTCAGGACGGTATCAAGTGCCGCATCGTAAGCGTTCCCTCAGAGGGCCTCTTCCGCAGCCAGTCAAAGGCTTACCAGCGCAGCATCCTGCCCGGTAACAAGAAGAAGTTCGGTCTCACTGCCGGTCTGCCTGTAACCCTTGAGGGTCTGGTAGGTGCCAGCGGTAAGGTTTGGGGTCTGAGCTCATTCGGTTTCTCTGCTCCTTACAAGGTGCTCGATGAGAAGCTGGGCTTCACCGCCGAGAACGTATATGCTCAGGTTAAGTCATTGCTCAAGTAATGATAGGAATTGCAAGTGACCATGCTGCTTTCCCGTTAAAGCAGTTCGTTATAGAATACTTGAAGGAGAAGGGGCTGGAGTTCAAGGACTACGGCACCTACTCTCCCGACAGTTGCAACTATGCTGACTACGGCCATGCTTTGGCCCGTGGCATAGAGAACGGTGAGGTAGAGAAGGGTATAGCCATGTGCGGCAGCGGTGAGGGCATCTCCATGACTCTGAACAAGCATCAGAGCATCCGCGCCGGACTCTGCTGGATTCCTGAGATTGCTCACCTTATCCGTCAGCACAATGATGCCAACGTTCTTGTCATGCCCGGCCGTTTCATAGACAACGACATGGCCCGCAAGATCATGGACGAGTACCTGAGCACCCCCTTCGAGGGCGGTCGCCATCAGGCTCGCGTTGACAGCATCCCTGTACGTTAATCATACATCGGATATTAATATAGAGCTGGGGCAATCCTGTCCCGGCTCTATTTTTTTGCTCTATTGATGATATTTGTAAAAATATGTTTATATTTGCAAAAACAGGACTGAATTATTTCATTTATGAAAAGGCTATTACTAATGTTTTCTGTTGCATTGATGAGCGTTATGACATTACACGCCCAGACAACAGATGAGATCATTTCACGCATGGAGACTGAGTATGAGGCACACCAGAGCGAGGGTGTTATCATGACAATGGACATTAAGGTTGCACTTTTGGTTGACGTCTCTACACGGATAATGTCACTAGGTGACAAATACTGTGCAACCATAGCTGACGGCAGCACTGTCACATGGGGTGACGGCAAGACCACCTGGACCTATAACCAGGAAAAGAATGAGGTTACCATTGAGAACGCCACAGCTGATTCTGATGCAACCGGAAATGTCAGTGTGCTCCAGGATATCACTTCCGGTTACAAGGTCAAGCTTGTAAAGCAGACATCCCAGGCATGGTATTTCAAGTGCAAGAAATTAAGCAGTAACAAGAATAAGGATGATATGAAGAAGATGGAACTTGTAGTTGACAAGAATACCTATTATCCTGTCAGTATGTCGACTAAGGGCCTCATCTTTTCAGTTGGTATAAGGGATGTCTCATTTGGTGTCACTGAGGATCAGGTTACATATAATCCTGCACTCTATTCTGATGCCACGATTGTTGATAAGCGTCAATAGGACCTATAGTTATGAAAAAAATATTATTAGCGGTATCTATACTGCTTATTAGTGCAACTGCCGGTGCTCAGGGGCTTCTTGGCCGTTATTCTGAGCCGGGCGTGGAGAATACTCCCTTTATTACAAAGGGAAATAAGGCAGTCGGGATATCGGGCGGATACCGTAACTATACCATTGGAGGTGAGAATGCTGAGATGGGTGACGGCTTTGCCTTTCTTTCTGTCCTTAATATCGGTGACGGTCATTATGACAGTTACAGTGTAAGTCCCAGTTTCTCTTATTTCGTGGCCGATGACGTGGCGCTCGATTTCCGTCTTGAATACAGCGGATACTCATTGGAGAGTGATCTTAAACTGGACCTTAGAAGCCTTGAGTTCCTGGATGACCTCTTTGGCGGAGCAGCAAACTACACGATTGCCAGCCGTTATATGCGAAAGGATTCCTGGGGCATGTCTATGGCTCTTAAAAAATACCAGTCGTTTTTTGGAAGCAAGACTTTCGCAATCTTTGGTGAGGTGCGTATGTTTGGCGAGCTGTACAATATTGTATCCTGCCCCATTCAGGACGTTATGGTGATAGAGACTGTTGAGACAGAAGATGGTGAGAAAGAGATAGAGATTCCTACCGGTGAGACCCGTCATGCTACAGAGAAAGAGCGTAACAACAAAGGCTATGAGGCCGGTGTAAGGCTGGCTGGCGGTCTTGCCGTCAAGCTGCGTGACAACAGTGCCTTCATAATCAGTGTCCCTATTGTCGGGGTAACTTACAGCTACACAAAGCAGCATAAGAACAATACTGATAACAGGGCACATTTCTCCAAGTTCAATCTGTCTAGGGATATTGACCTCCTGGCTATCCAAGTAGGCTACGTCCGTTACTTCTAAATGACACATGACACAGGGAATCGCTTCCCTGTGTTTTTTTTGTGCCAAAAGAACTATCTTTACGCCTATGAATAAGACAATCGCACTGCTCTTCATAGGCCTGGTCCTATGCATAAACATCTATCTGTGCTGGAGACTCTGGCGTATCACACCCGGAATGTGGGCTGTAAAGGCCGGGGTAGTGGTCTTCTATCTGCTCTGGATGGCCCTTTTCTTTGTGAGTTTCCTGCGCATAGAAAGACTGCCGCTGGGCCTGGCGCATGCGGTATATAATGTGGGCAACTCCTGGCTCATATTCTTCCTCTACCTGCTCATCGGTTTCCTTCTGACCGGACTAGCCCGTATCTGTCATCTTATTCCTGACAGCTTTCTTAAGGATAACCTGATAGGATTCTGTACGATAGTAGGGGGCGTGGTCCTGTTGATGCTCATCGGCGGTATTCATTATCATCACAAGTACCGTGAAGAGCTGACTATCCATACCGATAAGCCTCTCGATAAGGATTTAAAGATAGTTCTTGTAAGTGACCTGCACCTGGGTTACCATAACCGGCGTGCAGAGCTGGGCCGATGGGTGGATCTGATCAATGCCGAGGATCCGGACCTCATCCTTACCGCAGGCGATGTTGTTGACCGGAGCATCAGGCCCGTTTTTGAGGGCCGTTATGCCGATGAGTTCCACCGTCTCAAGGCACCTGTCTGGACCGTGCTTGGCAACCACGATTATTACAGCAACGAGCCGCTGGTGGAGCAGTTCTTCAATGATGCCGGCATACGTCTGCTTCGTGATGAAAGCACCACTTTCAAGGGTATAACCGTGATAGGGCGTGATGACCGCACCAATAGGCATCGCAAGCCTTTGAGCGCTCTGACAGACAGCATAAACGGATTCAGCATACTGCTTGACCATCAGCCGTACCATCTTGAGGAGGCTGAGCAGGCTGGCATAGATTTCCAGTTCAGCGGTCACACCCATCGCGGCCAGATATGGCCCATCTCGTGGATAACTGACGCCATGTATGAGAAATCGTGGGGTCACCACCAGCGCGGCGACACCCGTTACTACATCACCTCCGGCCTAGGCATCTGGGGCCCTCGCATCCGCATCGGCACCCGCTCCGAGTACCTGGTCCTCACTTTGACGCGCTAGAAGGTAGGCAGAAAAGGATAAGGAATGCGGTTCCTGTCATTGTTGTTATGCCCGATAGGATGAATGCCAGGGCATCGGAAAAACAGGAGGGTGTACCGTCCATATTGGAGAGACCAATCTCAAACAGAACCAGGAAGGTTACGATGCAGAGTGCGGCCGGAATCAGCAGAAGCCATGGTGAGATGCCTCCATCGCGCAGGCGGCGGACGGTGACCGTAAGGGTAGGCATAAACATTACTAACCAAAACAGCCCAAGTGACAAGAGAATACATTTGTACAGGCTTGACAACACCCTGCTATATGCATGGTCCAGAATAAAGGCAAGTACGGCCAATGTGCATATCACCGTGACCGATACGGCCAGTATCATCAATACCCAACTCCAGAACTCCCGGCGGTTGGACCTGCCCTTGAATTGGAAATATCGTTTTATTGTTTCTGCAATACTGTTCATCTCAATCTATCTTTAATTCTGTTTCAGAGTAATAAGCCTCATATTCGTCGCGGATTCTCATTCTCCATTCCTTCTGTCCTTTGTTGATTTCAATGGTATAGAGAATGATCCTGTGTATGTTTCTTCTGTCCCTCAGAACAAGCTTGAAGAAATACTGATCGATCAATCCCGGGTTATAAGAGACATCATAGCATTTCCAGCGTCTTTTGTTCTCATGTCTGGCCGGTCCTGTTATTACGCCAAGGGTACAGAGTGAATCCAGTTTTTGATAGAAACCCTCATCCGGCAACTCATCAAATTCCAACCTGCCATCATAGTATAATCCACCCACTATGGAGTTATCGCTGATTTTCTGGTTCACGAGCTTGAATGACGGAAATCTGATTCCTGTAACCTCTTCAATATTGTTATTCTTCTTGTCAGGCCTGTACTTTCTATAAGTGAGATAGTTGTTTGGTGATTGGCCGATGGCAATCCAATAAATCAGTGCAGTAAAGAGTACAAGCATCGAAAGACATCCTATTCGGCATCCTTTCGTCGCATTACGCTCGCCAGTGACCTCTGTCCCGTCCATCTTTTTTTCCATAATCAGTCATTCTTGATTCCCAACAATGAGGTGAGCGCATCAATGTGAGCACTGAATGCCTTTTTTCCGGCATCGGTAACAGAGTATGAGGTATTGGGTTTACGGCCGATGAACTGCTTGATGGTCTCAATGTACCCCAACTCCTCAAGTGCACGGATGTGGCTTGCCAGGTTGCCGTCCGATACACCCAGCATCGTCTTCAGGGTGTTGAAATCAGACTGACCTGCTCCGGTAAGCACCGACATTATTCCAAGCCTTACGCGGCTTTCAAATGCCTTGTCAAGATTCTCGATTGTAGTCATCGGTCCTTACGGTCAAAAACAAAATGGAACCAGATGCCCCATATAAGGTGGAACACGCAGAAACCAAGCGTCCAGAACATCATTGCGTATTGGGGTAGTGTGAGTGCGGCCAGTCCGGCAGCTATCTGCAGGAACCCGAAATACTTGGTGATAGAGATCTTGAAAGCCATAGGTGATATCACCACAAGCGCCAGACCGTAGAATGCCAGCATAAAGCCGGGTACCAGTTCCCAGTGGCCGTTTGTGATTGGGGTGAGGCAGAACAGGCCGCCTACTGCCATCACTGTAAAGAAGGTACCTAGCAGCTGCTTTGTTGCGGTATCCAACTCAACTGTCAATCCTTTGCGCTTTGCCCTGCGCCGTGACATATAGAGTACGGTAATGTATGATGCAAGGAAAGTGAAAGCAAAGACTATTATTGCAAAAACAAGAACAGATGTATTAACCTCACGTAAAGGGAATAGGGTGCTACCCCACATGGGCCACATGGAATGATACATAAGATTGCTTATCAGGGTCGCCCCCAGAAAAGCCCAGACTGCCACCACAATACCCGATGTCCCGTTAAGAAACATCACTTTCTGTGACCGCTCCATCATATTCCTGATATCACTCAGCGTCTCTTTTATCTCCTGTTCTTTCATAATTATTTTTTTGGTTTGAAAAGTACTTTGTACTACAAAGTAAATGTAAACAAATCAAACAACCAAACAAATCCGCACAAATCTTTCCCTTTGCAGTAGCCGGACTATGGGGTTGGAGAGATCATCAGTGCAGGGGCGTAAAGCGTAGTGCCCTGGAGAGACCATAAAGAACGGCGCATGTCTGACGAACGTTAACCCCCAAAGGGAGGTAAAAGCCTGCGAATGTTACCGCGACTGGAAGGAGCTAAGCGGCAACGCCGCGCTTTTGCGTAGCAAAATAAAATGAGGCTGGGCTACGCACCAGCGTAGCCCCGGAACGTTGTCTCTCCAACCCCATAGTCCGGCGTTGCCACGGAACGTTGCGTTCCAAGAAGGAATAGTACTGCGGTACATAAAAAAAGCCCCGATCACGATAGGTGATTCGGGGCTTTAACTGATACTTGTGTAATTTACTTGACTGAGAGCTTGTAGATTACAGTGTGCTGATACTTCTCACCCGGACGCAGAATAGTGCTGGGGAATGAGTCATGGTTGGGCGAATCAGGAAACATCTGTGACTCAAGTGCGATAGCGGTGCGTGCACCGGTAAAGACCTGGAGTCCCGGATGGTTGTTCCAAACCTCCATGAAACGGCCTGACTTGGGTGAGTAGAGAGTTGCAACCTTCTCAACCTTACCCTGCTGCTCATGAACCAGACAGAAGTTGTTGTCAAAGCTGCGAACCATACCCTCAGGTACCTGGCCGCCAAATCCGCCGAATCCGCCTCGGCCGCCCTGAGCGGGAGCGGGAGAGTACTGACGGTCACCAATGCGTATTGGCTTCTGGAAGTCATAGGGTGAACCGTCCACCAAACCGTAATCGCCGGTAGGAATGTTGCTGCGGTCAGTCTCTGTGATAAATGCGGCGTTGATCATCAGTTCATGATCCAGAATGTCACCATTACCTGCACCGTCAAGATTGAAATAGGTGTGGTTTGACAGATTGACTACTGTTGCCTTATCGGTTGTAGCCTCATAGCTTATCTGCAGACCGCCATCCTTGGTGATGGAGTAGGTCAGTGTGGTGGTCAGGGTACCGGGGAATCCGTCCAAGCCGTCGGGCAGAACGCAAGAGAGAACCAACTTGTTCTTCTTGGCCTTCACAACCTTCCATGCGGTGTGGTCAAAACCTTTTGCACCGCCGTGCAGTGTATGCTGACCGCTGTTCTTGGTGATGTTGTACTCAACACCGTCCAGAGTGAACTTTCCGTTAGCAATACGGTTGGCATATCGGCCCAAGGCCGGACCTATCTGGCCCATGTTGTAACGCATGTACTGATGAATGTTATCATAATGGGTAACCAGGTTGGCATATTCACCGTTCCTGTCAGGCGCATACAGACCTACCACGAATCCGCCGTAGTTAATTATCTGAGCAGCAACCTTACCCTTCTGAATAGTATAAAGAGCAACCTTCTGTCCGTCTATGACAGTGTCATAAGGGGCCTTGTCAATAAGAGGGAATTTAGGTTTTGCAGCGTTAGCCGACATGCAGTAAACCATCACTGCTGCCACAGCTAACAGTTTAAAAGAAATCTTCTTCATAATGCTTAGCCTTTATACTTTACAGCTGCCTCCTCGATAGGAAGGCACTTCTTGTAGTTCTCAATGTAAGCATTGAAACCAGCCACATCCTCAGGTGAGGGAGTTACCGATGTACCCGTATCGCCTGCAAACACAACATCATCAAGGAAGCCGGCCAGAGACTGCTTCTTCTTGTTGTTAATGAGGTAGGATGCCAGGATGGCCATACCCCAGGGACCGCCTTCACCTGCTGTCTTCATGCAGGATATAGGTGAGTTCAGGGCAGCACCCAGTATTCTCTGACCTACGCCGGGAGTGGTGAACAGACCGCCGTGACCGGTGATGCGGTCAACCTTTATCTTCTCCTCGTTGAACAGGATATCGTTACCTATCTTAAGCACACCTATGGCGCCGCTTATGATGGCACGCATAAAGTTTGCAAGGTTGAACTTGTCACCCGCTGAGCGTACAAACAGGGGGCGTCCGTCGGCAAAACCGGTGATAGGCTCACCTGATACGTAGTTGTAGCTCATGATGCCGCCGCAGTCGGGGTTACCCTTGAGTGCTGCATTGAACAGGTTTGTGAATATCTTGCCCATGTCAACTGGAATACCCATAACCTCCTCAAACTCCTTGAACAGGTTGACCCATGCGTTCAGGTCACTTGTGCAGTTGTTGCAGTGAACCATGGCCACGGGGCTGCCGTCAGGTGTGGTGACAATGTCAATCACCTCATGAGGCTTGTTAAGGTCCTTCTCAAGCACTATCATTGAGAATGATGATGTGCCAGCCGATACGTTACCGGTGCGCGGACGTACGGCATTGGTGGCAACCATACCGGTACCTGCATCGCCCTCAGGAGGACAGATGGGAGCACCCGGCTTGAGGTGACCGCTTATGTCAAGCTTCTTGGCACCCTGCTCGGTGAGCACGCCGGCATCCTGACCTGCGTCGAGTGACTCAGGCAGAATATCCAGGAGCTTCCAGGGATAACCCTTGGACTCAATAAGCTTGTCAAACTTGGCTACCATATCGGCATTGTAGGTCTTGGTCTTGGGATCAACGGGAATCATACCCGATGCGTCACCTACGCCAAGTACTCGCTTGCCGGTGAGCTGCCAGTGGATATAACCTGCCAGAGTGGTCAGGAAATCAATATCCTTTACATGCGGCTCATTGTCCAGGATAGCCTGATACAGATGTGAAATGCTCCAACGCAGAGGAATGTTGAACACAAAGAGTTCAGACAGTTCTGCTGCGGCCTTCGCAGTGTTGGTGTTACGCCATGTGCGGAAAGGAGTAAGGATCTGAGCATGCTTGTCAAAAGGCATGTAACCGTGCATCATGGCACTGATACCTATGGCTGCAAGGTTCTCAATCTCTATATCATATTTTTCCTTTACGTTTTTGCGCAGGTCCTGATAGCAATCCTGCAGACCGTACCATATACTCTCAACGCTGTATGTCCAGAGACCGTTCTCCAGCTGATTCTCCCAGGTATGGCTACCCTGGGCGATGGGCACGTAGTAAGGGTCAATGAGCACAGCCTTGATACGGGTCGAGCCAAACTCGATACCGAGTATGGCCTGACCTTTCTCAATAACTGATTTGGGATCGTATGCCATATTACTTCAGGGCTTTATTGAGCATGTAATAAACCTCGTTGTTACGGAGCTGCTGCTTGAAGCCGCTGATAGTAGTGTTCTTGTCGATTCCGATGTACTCTATGTCGCACATCTCGGCAAAATCCTCCCAATACTCGGCAGTGATGTCATATGAGAATGCACTGTGGTGAGTACCGCCGGCCAGGATCCATGCGCCTGCGCCGATCTCAAATGTGGGCTGCGGAACCCACAGGGCCGATGCAACCGGCAGCTTGGGCATGGGCTTGGGCTCGATGCACTCAACCTCGCTGGTGATCAGACGGAAGCGGTTACCCAGGTCAACGACGGTAGCCTTGATACCACGGCCGGTCTTTGATGTGAACACCAGGCGTGCGGTCTGCTGCTTGCGGATACCTATGCCAAGGAAGTGAACCTCCAGCTTGGGTTTCTCGGTAGCGATCAGCGGGCAGATCTCCAGCATGTGGCTCTGCAGGCTTGATGTGCAGTCAGCGGCAAAGTTCAGAGTGTAGTCCTCAAGGAATGAGCAACCCTTAGGCATACCCTGGTTCATAACCCAGAGAGTACGCTGCAGGCAGGCGGTCTTCCAGTCACCCTCGGCACCAAAGCCGTAACCCTCCTGCATCAGACGCTGTGAAGCCAGACCGGGGATCTGGTCAAAGCCGCAGAAATCAGGAGCATCGATATCAGCATCACCCAGGTCATCAAAGTTGGTGGTGAAAGCGGTAGCGTTCTCATCCTTGAGTACGCGACGCAGGGCAATCTCAGCCTTTGCTGCATTCTTGACCTTCTCCCAGTAAACCTTCTCACCGCTCTCATCGATCTTGATGGTGTAGAGCTTTTTGTACTCCTCAACAAGGGCGTCAGCCTCGGCATCGGTAACCTTCTTGAAATAATCCATCAGTGATGATACGGGATAGTAGTCAACATGATAACCCATGCGCTGCTCAAACTCAACGCGGTCACCGTCAGTAACGGCAACGTTGTTCATGTTCATACCGAACATAAGGCAGCGAACGTTGTGTGCATCGGCACGGCCGGCAGCTGCGCGGGCCCAAACGGCAATCTGCTTCTGGGCTTCGGCGCTCTTCCAGTGACCAACAACAACCTTGCGGGCTACACGCATACGTGTGCAGATATGACCGAACTCAATGTCGCCGTGGGCGCTCTGGTTCAGGTTCATAAAGTCCATGTCGATTGAATCCCATGGAATATCTGTGTTGTACTGTGTGTGGAAGTGGAGCAGGGGCTTCTCAAGAGCCTGCAGACCCTTGATCCACATCTTGGCGGGGCTGAAAGTGTGCATCCAAGTTATGATACCTATGCACTTGCTGTCATTGTTGGCGGCCTTCATTACAGCCTCAACCTCATTGCTGCTGTTAGCAGTACCTTTATATACAATCTTAACGGGTATGTTGCCGCTCTTGTTCAGACCGTCAACCATCTCCTTTGAGTGTCCGTCAACTGCAACGACAGCGTCACCTCCGTAAAGTAACTGTGCACCAGTCACCCACCATATTTCATTATTCTCAAACATAGTCTTTACTGTTTTAAGTTATTTCTTTTTCTGGCCGTAATAAGCATTAGGGCCGTGTTTACGCATGTAGTGCTTCTCGATGAGCAGCGGATTCATAGTGAGATCCGGGTTCACTGAGAGAGCTACGAACGCCATCTTGGCGCACTGTTCCATCACCTTGGCATTATAAACCGCATTGTCGGGCGATGTTCCCCATGAGAACGGACCATGGTTCTTTACCAGCACGGCAGGAGTGTGGTCAGGGTTGATCTTGCGGATATTGAGAATCTCATCCACAATTACGTTACCTGTCTCCAGCTCATACTGTCCCTTAACCTCAGCCTCAGTCATGTCACGTGTGCAAGGAATGTCCTTGTAGAAATAGTCGGCGTGTGTGGTTCCTATGTTGGGAATGTCACGGCCGGCCTGTGCAAATGCTGTGGCATAGGTGGAGTGGGTATGTACCACGCCCTGGATATTGGGGAATGACCTGTATAATACAAGGTGGGTAGGAGTGTCCGATGACGGATTGAGGTCTCCCTCGACAACCTTACCGGTTTCAAGGGAGACAACAACCATGTCACTTGCCTTCATCTCGTCATAGCTTACGCCGCTGGGCTTGATCACAACAAGACCTTTCTCACGGTCTATGCCCGATACATTACCCCACGTGAATATGACCAGACCCTGTTTTACAAGGTCCAGATTGGCACGGAATACCTTCTCTTTAAGCTCTTCAAGCATGATATTACCAGAGGAATATATAGAGAATAGCCAGAATCACGATAACGCCCAGGGCACCCCAGTTGAATGTCTTGTCGGTGCGGAAGAGCTCCAGGTCAATACCAACAGCCTTGGCATCCTGAACCTTGTCCTTGGCATTTGAACGCAGATAGAAGCCCAGAACGGCAAGTATAGCTGCAAGGAAGAACAGAGCCTCGAATCCCCAACCGCGAAGAACAGGATTGATAACACCGATGATGGCAGCAATCAGACTGACGGCAGCGCAGATAAAGAGAATCTGTGACCACTTCATCTGAGCGTCGATTGTGTGCTGGTCAAGCTTATCGGCCTCAACTATACGGCTCTTGTTGAAGATTGACATCGGGATAAAGATTGCAACCAGAACCATGAACACATAGCCCATACGGAGCATGAACGGGGTGTTGGGCATGAGGAACTTGAATGCAATTGAGAATACGAATGTACCGATAGCTGCAACAACGGCTGCGGGACCTGAAGCGCGCTTCCAGAGCAGACCCAGACCGAAGATGACTACGATACCCGGATATACAAAGCCTGAGTACTCCTGGATGAACTGGAAAGCCTGGTCCATACTTCCAAGGATAGGATAAACGCTGCAGAGAGCGATAACCAGGGCGCATACAGAAGTGATACGGCCAACGTTTACAAGGTTCTTCTCAGAAGCATCCTTCTTGAAGTACTGCTTGTAGATATCCATTGTGAAGATGGTTGATGTTGAGTTGAACATAGAAGCCAGTGATGAGATAACGGCTGCTGACAGAGCTGCGAATGACAGACCCTTGATGAATACCGGAGTGAAGTTGCGGATCAGGAAAGGATAAGCATCGTCAGATACTGAGATACCACCTGCCAGCTGAGCGAACATCTCGGGCTGCTGTGTCTTGATGTAGAATGCGCATACACCGGGGATACATACGATGAACGGGATCAAGATCTTGAGGAATGCGGCAAATACCATACCCTTCTTGGCCTCGTCAAGGCTCTTTGCTGCAAGACCCTTCTGGATGATGTACTGGTTGAAGCCCCAGTAACCCAGGTTGGTCAGCCACAGGGCACCTACGATAACGGCGATACCCGGAATGTCAAAGTATGCATCGGGAGTCTTGGCCTGGTTCACAACCAGGTTGAAGTGTGAGTCACCCGGTACGGATTTAAGCTTCTGGAAGACCTCACCTAAAGCAGCTATGGCTCCACCCTGAAGTTCCAGCTTGTCGGCGATAACGTCCAGAGCTGCATAAGCGGTGATAAGACCACCACCTACCAGGAAGGTAACCTGCATAACATCGGTCCATGCAACTGATGACAGACCGCCGTAGATTGAATATACACCGGCAATCAGATAGAGCAGGAGAATGATGATAAGACGAACGGGAATCTCGGTTGAGCCAATCAGAATGGCGCATCCGCGAAGACCCAGGATCTGCTCGATGGCCAGAGCACCCAGCCAAGCAACAGATGTCAGGTTAACAAATACATAGAGGAAAAGCCAGAAGATTGAGAATGCCAGACCGGTTCCCGGGTTGTAACGCTCGCGGAGGAACTGGGGGATGGTGAATATCTTCTTCTCAATCATCACGGGGAGCAGGAACTTACCTACAACGATAAGTGTGGCTGCAGCCATCAACTCGTAAGCGGCGATTGCGATACCTGAGGCGAATGCGGTACCGGACATGCCGATGAACTGCTCGGCACTGATGTTTGCGGCAATCAGTGATGCACCCACTGCCCACCATGTCAGGGTGTTACCTGCCAGGAAGTAGTCTTTTGAATCTTTTTCTTTACCGTCTTTACTGCGTGACAGGAAGAAACCCAGGAAAATAAGGATTGCCAGATAGGCAACGAATACTACATAGTCAATAGGTTTGAAACCGTTGTTTGACAATGCCTCAAGAATGTTAGTATTGTTCATTTAAATGTTTATTGGTTTGTTAGTAATTATTCGTGATTATTCTACACCGAACTGATAGATGCAGTGGCTGTAATACTCCTGACCGGGAACAAGCTCTGCGCTGTACCAACCGGGCAGATCTGACTTGTTGGGGCTGTCAGGGAACTTTTGTGTCTCCAGGCAGCAACCTGTGCGCTGCTCCATTGTGTTACCCTGCTTGTCTATACCTGAACCATCCAGGAAGTTACCTGCATAGAACTGGATACCCGGCTCGTTGGTGTAAACCTCAACGTAGATACCGGTGATGGGGCTGTAGAGCTTGGCGGCGCACTTGGTGTCATCGCATTTGGTGTCAAGAACCCAGTTGTGGTCATAACCGTTACCGTTCTTGAGCTGCTCATAGTCATAGTTGGTAATCTCCTTACCGATAGCCTTGCCCTGGGTAAAGTCCATGGGAGTGCCTGCTACGGGCAGGATCTCGCCTGTGGTCATGTAAGTGTCGTCGCAGGGTGTAAAGTAAGCGGCGTTAAGGGTAAGGATGTGGTTGGTGATAGGAATTGAGTGGTCGCCGTTCAGGTTGAAGTAGCTGTGGTTGGTCATGTTTACAACGGTCTTCTTATCGGTGGTAGCCTTCCATACAATGTCAATAGCGTTCTTGTCAGTGAGAGTGTAGGTTGCGGTGGCTACTACGTTACCGGGGAATCCGGCCTCGCCGTCAGCTGAGTTCATAACCAGTGTGATGGAGTTGTCCTTAACCTCCTTGACATCCCATACCAGGTTCTGCCATCCCAGAGGAATGGTGATGTCGCAACCGCCGTGCAGGCAGTGGCCAAAGTTGTTTTGGGGCAGCTGATATGTTACGCCGTCCAAAGTGATCTGACCCTGGTTGATACGGTTGGCGTAGCGGCCTACTGTTGAACCGAAGTCACTGGCCAGAGTTGTGTAGTCCTTGATGTTGCCGAATCCGATAACGGCATCCTGCATCTTACCGTCCCTGTCAGGAACCATGATTGCAACTATGCGGGCGCCGAAGTTGGTAACCCAAACCTCGCATCCGTTTGCGTTGGTCAGTTTGTACAGGTCAGTCTGCTTGCCTGTAAACTCCATCTGAAAGTCAGCCCTCTTGAGCACGGGAGCCTCTTTCTGCGTGCAGGCTGTCAGTGCGATCAGACCTGCTGCCAGGATAAAACTTGATTTTTTCATTTTGGTTTGTTATTAGTTGATTAATGAATTATTGCAGTTTCCTTGATCCGTCGCCTATGACCACGCGATACACTTTGGGAGTGATTCCGAACTTGAGGGAATACTCGCGTGTGGCTTTGGATACGAACTTGTCATACAGAGTGTCACGCACCAGGTTGAGCGTGCAGCCTCCGAATCCGCCGCCCATGATACGGCTTCCTGTCACTCCGCACTCCTGTGCGGTCTCAACCAGGAAATCCAGTTCAGGACAGCTTACCGTGTAGTCGCGGCTCAGACCCCAGTGGGTCTCATACATCTTCCGGCCCACCAGTTCGTAGTTGCCCTCATTCAGGGCGTCACATACGGCTAGGACACGCTCTTTTTCATCCAGAACATACTTGGCGCGGCGGTAGTCAGTGTCTGTGAGCATCTTCTTGACGGAATTCAGCATGGTGTAATCCACATCACGCAGTGATTCTACACCAATCCATTGGGTTGCTACTGCAGCCACGGCGTTCTCGCAGCTCTCTCTGCGCTCATTGTATTCGTTACCAAGCGTGTGCTTGACGCACGAGTCAATGAGCACCAGCGTGTAACCTTTGGGGTCAAACGGGAAATACTCATATTCAAGTGAACGGCAGTCCAGACGTATCAGGCAACCCTCGCGGCCGAATACCGATGCGAACTGGTCCATAATACCGCAGTTCACGCCGCAGTAGTTGTGCTCGGTGGCCTGACCTATCTTGGCCAGTTCAAACTTGTCAACCCTTCCGCCTGCAAACATGGTGTTCAGTGCAAATGCAAAGACGCTCTCAAGTGCGGCTGATGAAGACATACCGGCTCCCAGGGGAACATCACCCGTGATGGCTGCGTTGAAGCCGCCCAGTGTTACTCCGCGTTTTTCAAGTTCCTTGCATACGCCAAAAACGTAACACGCCCAATGTTCCTCTGGCTTTGAGGCGTCATCGAGCGTGAACTCCACGTAGTTGTTTTCCTTCTGGTCAAGCGCCAGCAGGCATACCTTGCGTGAACCGTTACGGTATATCTCAATTGTTATGCCCTTGTCAACAGCACCCGGAAAGACGAACCCGCCGTTGTAATCGGTGTGCTCGCCAATCAGGTTGATGCGTCCGGGCGAAAAGTACAGGTCACCGCTTGTGCCGAACTGCTCACGGAACCTGTTTCTCAGAATGGCTGTGTCCATAGTAGGGGATTATTCCACTCCGAAACGATAGATTGTAGTCTGCGTGTAAACCTCTCCCGGATTCAGCACGGTGCTGGGGAAATAGGGGCGGTTGGGGCTGTCAGGGAAGTGCTCGGCCTCAAAGCAGATGGCACAGCGCTTGGGCAGTGTTGAACCGTGGGCGCATGTGCTGCCGCTGCACCAGTTGCCTGAATAGCACTGGACGCCGGGCTCGGTTGTGTAGCACTCCAGAGAGCGGCCGCTTGCGGGGTCAACACACTTTACTGCAAAGCTCAGTTCTCCCGGATAGCGCTTGTTCAGAACCCAGCAGTGGTCATAGCCGTTGCCGTTCTTGGTCTGGATGCCCTCCTCAATGCGGTCACCTACTCTGTGCGGGGTGCGGAAATCAAACGGGGTGCCCTCGACCTTGTCGATGGTGCCCAGGGGAATGGCAGTATTGTCGATTGGAATATAATGATCGGCGTTGATGGTCATCTGATAGTCAAGAACCGTAAGGGGGTTCTTCTTCATGCCGTTCAGGGTAAAGTAGGCATGGTTGGTCAGGCAGACCACGGTCTTCTTGTCGGTTGTGGCCTCGTACTCGATGGCAAGCTCATTGTCATCAGTAAGACGGTATGTTACGTTTACGTCAAGATTGCCGGGAAAACCCTCCTCGCCGTCCTTGCACAGATAGTGCAGGTTGAGCGTCTGGGCATCGGTCTGCTCGGCGTCGAATATGCGTCTGTGAAAACCTGTGGGGCCTCCGTGCAGGCTGTTGGGGTCATTGTTGATGGCCAGTGTGTATTCTTTTCCGTCAAGTGTGAACTTACCGTTGGCTATGCGGTTTCCGTAGCGTCCGATGAGTACGCTCAGGTAGATTTCCTGGCTGTCTATCACATGCTGAAGGCTGTCATGGCCCCAAACCACGCTCTCCATCTTGCCAGCCCGGTCAGGCATCATGACGGCACAAAGCGCACCGGCGTAGTTAGTGACTGCTATCTCGCTGCCTCTCTTGTTCTTAAGGATATAGAGATCAACTTTTTTACCATCCACTGTGGCCTGAAAATCCTCTCTCTTGAGGCCGGCCAGATTGTCTTTCACAAAGAAATCGCTCATATAGTATAATTGGCTTAATTTGATTATTAAAAAATAAACACGCAAATTAAGCCAATTTCAGATACTATTCCAAGCGATTGGGGGTAAATTTTCAGCCCTGAATAAAGAATTCAGGCATGGTAAGTAAGTCTGCCACCACGAATGTACTGCCTCCTACAAAAATCAGGTCATTGGGCTCTGCCTCACGTTGTGCTGAGTTGACAGCCAGTGCAACGCTGCGGAACACATTGCCGTTAAGTCCGGCCTGACGCGCCATATCCCTCAGGGTAGCGGCATCAAGGGCTCTTTTGACCGATGCCTGCGTAAAGTAATACCTGGCGTTGCGCGGCATGATGGCCAGCACATCGGATATGTCCTTGTCATTTACCATGCCAAGTACAATGCGCAGTTGTCCGAATCCGGGTTTTGATGACAGTTCTTCCAGATGCTGTGCAATGTATTTCAGTCCGTGGCTGTTGTGGCCGGTATCGCATATTATGTCCGGTTTGCGTCCCACAATCTGCCAGCGTCCGCGCAGTCCTGTCATGCGGCAGACGTCCTTGAATCCTTTGCGGATGGCATTCTCGGGTATCTCAAACCGCTTTCTTTTGAGTTCATCAACGGCTGTCAGAATGGTGTTGGCATTCTTTTCCTGACATAATCCTGCCAGTCCGCTTTCCAGAGCGGGTAGGGCGGCAGTCTCATATACAACCTTTGACGGATTGAAGTATTTATGCGAAATTATCTTACAATTATCCTGGGCAAAAACAATCCTTGTCCCAACCTCCTCAGCCTTCCGTTCAAATATCGTGCGGGTCTCAGGGATATCCTCTCCAATTACGGCGGGAACGTTTTTCTTAATAATGCCTGCCTTCTCAAAAGCTATTCCTGACAGAGTGTTGCCCAGGAACTTCATGTGGTCAAAACCTATATTGGTAATGACAGAAAGTACGGGGGTAATAATGTTGGTGCAGTCCAGACGTCCTCCCAGTCCGGTTTCTATTACGGCTATGTCAACCTCCTGATCAGCAAACCAACTGAATGCCATGGCTGTGGTGACCTCAAAGAATGAGGGGTGCAGCGGCTCCAGGAAATCGCGGTTTTTCTCAATGAAGTTTACCACGAACTCGGGGCTCACGGGCTTGCCGTTTACACGGATGCGCTCGCGGAAATCGGTCAGATGGGGCGATGTATAAAGGCCGGTTTTAAGGCCCGATGCCTGAAGGATGGCGGCCAGAGTGTGCGATACGCTACCCTTGCCGTTGGTTCCGGCTACATGTATGGTCTTGAAGAGTTTATGAGGACAACCCAGATGACGGTCAATTGTCACTGTGTTGTAGAGGCCCTCCTTATAGGCCTCCTGCCCCACGTTTTGGAAAAGGGGTGTCTGTGTGTAGAGATACTCTACAGCTTCCTGGTAAGTCATTTTCTTTTACTCAAAACAACTGCGGAACTTTCGGAACAGTTTCTCCTTGATAGATTGCGTGGGCTGGAAATGGTCCGATGTCTGGAACTTCTCCATGGCCTGTTTCTCATCCTTGGACAGTGTCTCCGGAATATATACGCTTACGTTTACAATCATGTCGCCGCGGCGGCTGGTGTTGAGCTCCGGTAATCCCTTGCCGCGCAGACGCAGCATCTTGCCGGGTTGGGTGCCCGGTTCTATCTTGAGTTTGACGGCGCCGTCCAGCGTAGGTATTTCAATGGCGCCTCCAAGTGCAGCCTGAGGTACGGTAAGCAACAGGTTATATACCAGGTCATTCTCGTCGCGAACCAGATCCTTGTGCGGAATCTCCTCAACCAGAACCAGCAGGTTGCCGTTGTATCCGTTGTGCTTGCCTGCATTGCCCTTTCCCTCTACGGAAAGCTGCATGCCCTCGGCTACACCTGCAGGTATATTGATTTCAACTATCTCTTCGCCGTAAACCACGCCGTCACCGCTGCAGTGCGGGCAACGGTCCTTGATTATCTTGCCTTCACCGCCGCAACGGGGGCAGACTGTCTGGGTCTGTACCATCCCAAAGAAACTCTGCTGGGTGCGCATTACAACACCTGAACCGTGGCAGTCGGGGCAGGTCTCTGCTGCCGCTCCGTCCTTGGCTCCGGTACCCTTGCAGTGCTGGCAGGGTACCAGTTTCTTGAGCTTGAACTTCTTGGTTACGCCGGTGTTTATCTCTTCAAGTGTCAATGCCACCTTGACCCTAAGGTCTGATCCGCGCAGCTTGCGTTCTCCTGAGCGCTGACGTGTGCGGCTACCTCCAAATCCGCCGAATCCTCCAAATCCGCCGCCGCCGAATATGTCGCCAAACATGGAGAATATGTCATCCATGGACATGCCTGCGCCGCTGAATCCGCCTTGTCCGCCAAATCCTGAAGCGCCGTTCAGACCATCAAATCCGAACTGGTCATATTTGGCCCTCTTGTCGGGGTCGCTCAGCACGCTGTATGCCTCGGCTGCCTCCTTGAACTTCTCCTCGGCTTCCTTGTCGCCGGGGTTCTTGTCAGGGTGGTACTGGATGGCTTTCTTGCGGTAGGCCTTCTTTATCTCATCGGCAGTTGCGGTCTTGGGGACCTCAAGCACCTCGTAATAGTCTCTTTTTGCCATATTGTTATTCTCCTACGGCCACTTTTGCATGGCGCAGTACTTTGTCGTTAAGTTTATATCCGTCAATAGCGCAGTCCAGAACCTTGCCTTTAAGCTCCTCGCTGGGTGCGGGAATCATGGCAATGGCCTCGTGGAAATCAGTGTCAAAGGGCTCGTTCTTGGGTGATATCTTTTGCAGTCCCTTCTGTTCCAGAATGTGCATGAGTTTGTTGTAGATAAGTTCGATGCCCTCCTTGAGCGCACTGAAATCCTCTGATTTTGCGGAGTTTGCTATTGCTCTTTCCAGGTCATCAATCACGGGAAGGATGTCGGTGACCACGCCGGCGCTGCCGTTCAGGATAATATCGGCTTTCTCCTTCATTGTGCGCTTGCGATAGTTGTCAAACTCGGCCATCTGGCGCAGCAGACGATCCTTGAGGTCGGCAATCTCGGCTTCGCTTTTGGCCAGTTTGTCCTCAGCGGTTTCCTGCGGTGTCTCCTCCTGCTTGGGGCCATTGTCCTGCGCGGGAGTTTCATCCTGCTCCGCGCCGTTCAGAACATCTTTCTCCTTTTCTTCTTCGGATTGGAAATTTTCTGACATCTTATGTTTGTTTTTCTTGCTCATTTCAACTCTTCTGTATAAATCCGTATGTTATTCAACAAACACTGTGCCACAGCAGATGCGGTGACACAGTGTCATATTAAAAAAACAAAAAATCATTTCATTGATCCGGCTCCGAAACAGAACGGCAGCAGCGTATCGGTTCCTCCTTCTATCATCATTATGCCGTCGGTTCCGTACAGGATAAACCGTATGGGACGGCCTCCTCGCTGCTCGGTCTCGGCCAGGACCTGTCGGCAGGCTCCGCATGGTGTTATGGGCTGTGCTGTAAACCCTTTGTCGTTGCGGGCTGCAATAGCCAGGGCCGTCACCGCTTTGCCGGGGTATTGATGGCCCGCTGCAAACAGGGCCGTTCTCTCTGCACACAGACCTGACGGGTATGCCGCATTCTCCTGGTTGCTGCCTGTTACAACCGTGCCGTCATCCAGCAAAAGTGCCGCACCTACCTTGAATCCGGAGTAGGGTGACCAACTGCCTGAAGTGGCTTCCATAGCGGCGTTGACCAGTTTCAGGTCATCGGCCTCAAGTTCCTCTTTACTCAATATGCTCCAATTCAGTGTGCGGCTTAAATTTTTCATACTGCCATGTTTTTATTCTGACTGCTAAGTTAGTTTTTTTATTTAACTTCGCGTCATTCAAAACCTCTCATAATGAAAACAAACCGTCTTGCCACATTGCTTCTGGTAATCCTGTGCGCCGCTTCGTGCTCGGCACCCAAGGCTGTGGTCAGCACTCAGGGCAAGGATGCCTACTCGGCATACATTGCCACCTACAGCGACATGGCGGTTGAACAGATGAAAAAATACGGCATTCCCGCCAGCATAACGCTTGCGCAGGGCCTTCTGGAGTCCGATGCCGGCCGCAGCACCCTGGCCACAAAGTGTAACAACCATTTTGGAATCAAGTGCCACAATGACTGGAAAGGACGTAAGACGTATCATGATGATGATGCCAAACAGGAGTGTTTCCGCTGTTATCGTGATGCCGATGAATCATTCCGTGACCACTCCCTGTTTCTTGTAAATGGAGCACGTTACCAGTCATTGTTCAAGCTGGGCTCCACTGATTACAAGGGATGGGCCAAAGGTCTCAAGGCTGCCGGATATGCTACAAGTCCCACATATGCCACAAAACTCATTGAACTGATTGAGCGCTACGGGCTGGATCGTTACGACAGCAGGAACGGCGTCCGTCTCAAGGATGGTCAGCTTCCGCATCAGCCGCTGCTGGTAAACGGTCAGCGTTGCGTACGTCTGCGTGAGGGCGAGACGCTTAAGGATATAGCCCGTGAGTACGGAATGCAGCTCTCCATGCTGCGCCGTTTCAATGAGGTGGACCGTAAGTTTACCCCTCCTGCCGGTACGCTTGTATTTCTGGAAAGAAAGAAGTCCCGTGCCGATAAAGAGCACAGGACTTATGTCGTAAAGAAGGGGGACAGTCTCTGGTCTATCTCCCAGAACTTTGGTATTAGGATTTCATCATTGGTCAAACGCAATAAGATTGATGACGGAAATCCGTTGACAACAGGTATGACGCTTGTTCTGCGTTAGCAGGCTACTCCATCTGCTGGGTGGCCTTTGCTATGGCTTTCTCCAGGTCTTCCCTGTTCATCGTGCCGTCCAGGCAGATAAACGTGAATGCGTCATGCTCGGATGCAGTCAGTATGAACTGCGTTACGGTCTTTTCACTTCCGGTGGTGTATATTCTTACCACCTCTCCCTTGTCCTTAATCTCCATCAGCATGTCGAACTTGTATTTGCTGATGTATTTGCTCACATCGGCCTTCAGTTCCTTGCATACATCGGGGTCGTCACAGTCAAGCAGGTACATGGCATTCAGGTTCTTGATGAGCGGTCCTATGTTCATGGAGCCTTCTCCCAGATCCATGTTAGGCACCTTGCCCATCAGCTTGAACATGGCCGATGAAATGTACACTGCACTAACCTCTTCATTGTCAGAGTATTTGTTGTAAATACCTTTGCCGTCCTGTGCTTTGGCACCGGCGGTGAGCAGTAAGAATGCTGCCAACAGAGTTGCTAACTTTTTCATCTCAATGCGTTTATGGTTTTATCTATTACCGGCTCGGCTGCGTATGCAATATCCATTCCGGTGTTCATTTTATCCGATATGAATCCGAATACCTGCTCCATCTGGACGTAGGCCATTCCGGGATCGTCAAACGTGTCCTTGGGGATGTCGCGGAAAGTCAGGCTCAAGCCTACAGCAATGACTGCAACCGCGGCTGCGGGATATGAAAACAGGGCAATCCTCTTTCTGAGCGGCAATTTGGGCGCCTCCTCGTCTTTTGATGCCATCTCCAGGGTGCGTGCCATGATTGAAATGTCATGCTTAAGCATGGATGGTACCCTGATGCTCTCATCCTGAGCAATCCGCTCCAGGTCTGATACGCTTAGTTTTTCTATGTCTTCAAGTCTTTTCATATCTGGCTCCTTAATGACTTGCGGGCATTGCTCAAGAGCACCCTCAAAGTCAGATTTGACATTCCTGTTCTTTCTGAAATCTCTTCATATGACATCTCCTCAAGCACATACATCTTCACTACGTCACGCTGTCGTCCGGGAAGCCGTTCTATTGCGGCCATCACTCTGCTCAGTTTCTCTCGGGCATCATAGTCCTCATCAACCAGACGTGTCTCGGCTATGTCGGGGCCCGGTTCCATGCATTGCACGCGCTGTTCCTTGCGCAGGCGGTCAATGCACAGGTTCTTCATTAGGGTGGTGCAGTAGGCTTTGAAGTTGAGAACAGTATCCAGCTGGTCTCTAGTGCTCCATAGCTTTATAAAAAGGTCCTGCACGGCGTCCTGGGCATCATTCTGTGATTCAAGAATATAGTACGCCACTCTGTAGAGCCCGTCGCTCAAAGACTTGAATGTTTCAGTCAGTACTTGTGGTGACATCTATGTTTCCTGAATAACGTTTTCAAATATTAGACGAAACTTTCCGTGAAGTGTTAATCGTCCTAATAAAAAAAGATGAAAAAAGGGCCTTTAAGCCCTTTTGTTCCGGTTAGAGTATTTCGTGCTCCTCCTTCATGTCTATCTCATTGCCCTTAAGGTCAATGAAACGGTATGACAGGAAGGGTAGGTTCTGGTCGGGCAGCAGGTTTATGCCCAGTCCGTATCTGAACTGCCAGCGCAGTTTGAGTGATATCAGTCCTCTGGTAAGGTACGCGTACACGTACGGGTGAACAAACAGCGTAAAGTGGCTTATGTTCATCTTGTTCTTAAGGCAGCTTATCTTGCTTTCAAGCTGGTCTGTAAAGAGGATTGAGGGTCTGATGGTTCCTTTGCCAAAGCAGGTGGGACAGGTCTCATCCACAGGAACGTCCATTACCGGACGTACTCTTTGGCGGGTTATCTGCATCAGGCCGAATTTGCTAAGTGGCAGGATGTTATGCTTGGCGCGGTCACGTTCCATGTTCTGACACATTCGCTCGTAGAGCTTCTGGCGGTCTTCGGCCAGTGCCATGTCAATGAAATCAACCACTATTATTCCGCCCATATCGCGCAGTCGCAGCTGGCGTGCCAGCTCATCGGCAGCACCAAGGTTAACCTCAAGGGCGTTCTCCTCCTGTGTGCCGGCTTTTACGCGGTGGCCGCTGTTTACATCGACCACATGGAGCGCCTCAGTATGTTCTATGATGAGATAGGCTCCGCTCTTGTATGAGACAATGCGTCCGAATGATGACTTTATCTGCTTTGTTATGGCAAAATTGTCAAATATGGGGAGCTCGCCCTTGTAGAGCTTTACTATCTTGGTCTTTTCAGGGTCAATAAGTGATACGTAATCGCGTATCTCCTGATATGTCTTCTCGTCATTTACATGTATTGACTCGTATGACGAGTTGAGCATGTCGCGCAGTATGGCTATGGTACGGCTTGTCTCTTCAAATATAAGAGAGGGGGCCTTCTCAACCTTTTGCGCTCTTACCAGACTGTCTTCCCAACGCTGGTACAGTATGGATAACTCGTTGTCGAGCTCGGCTACACGTTTACCCTCTGCAACGGTGCGTATGATAACTCCGCAGTTCTTGGGCTTGATGCTGTGTATAAGCTGTTTCAGTCGGGCGCGTTCCTCGGATGACTTGATTTTGGATGAGACGGATACCTTGTCTCCAAAAGGAATAAGCACCAGGAATCGTCCGGCGAATGATATCTCGCCTGTCAGACGCGGACCTTTGGTGGAGATGGGCTCTTTTGTAACCTGTACAACAATCTCGTCTCCCTGCTCAAGTGCTGTGCTTATGTTGCCCTGCTTTTCATCAAACGGGATGTTCTGCGCCTTGCTGAACGGAGTCAGTTTCTTGCGGTTGGCGCGAACCTGTTTGATATATTTGTGGAGTGATTCAAACTGCGGTCCCAGGTCCTGGTAGTGCAGGAACGCCTCCTTTTCTGAACCTACATCGACAAAGCAGGCGTTCAGTCCCGGCATGAGTTTCTTGACACGTCCCAGGTATATGTTGCCTACAGCAAATGTCACCTCCTGGGCGTCTTTCTGGTATTCGACCAGATTGTGGTCCTCGGTAATGGCTATCTGTATGCTGTCCGGCTGGACATTGACTGTCAGTTCGCTTGTCATCAGTAGTTGGATGTGTTTGTTTGATAAAGCAAAGAACAAACCTGACGAAAAAAAGTTCACGGCAAGTTTGTTCTTTGAGAGGTCTTGTCAGACGGTGAGCCTTATTTGCTCTTATGTCTGTTCTTTCTCAGTCTTTTTTTGCGCTTGTGCGTAGACATCTTATGTCTTTTTTTCTTCTTTCCGCTTGGCATAGTCGTGAAATTTATATGTTAATTATCTGCTTGTTACTTTCTGACAGCCAGTGCAAAGGTCTTAGCCGGCTTGAAGGCGGGAATCTTGTGCTCGGGAACGGTGATGGTGGTGTTCTTGAGGATATCACGGGCAGCCTTGGCGGCTCTCTTCTTTGTGATGAAGCTTCCAAAACCTCTCAGATAAACGTTCTCATCGTTCTCCAATGAAGCCTTGACAACCTCCATGAATCCCTCAACACATGCCAGAACATCGGCCTTGTCTATGCCTGTCTTCTTGGCAATCTCGCTAACAACATCTGCTTTTGTCATATTTTCAATAATTTAAGTCTTAAAAGTCTTGTTTCTTTTTCGAGTTGCAAATGTAGGGGTTTTTACTGATACTGAAAACTTTTTAATCTGTTTTTGTTCCTTTTTTTGGTAATAAATCTGAAATGGGGGCTGTTGTCGCTCCCTGTTAAAAAAACTTGGCTTATGTCTTGGATTGGTTGCGGGCAGTGATTATATTTGCCAATGAATTTTAATACCTTTTATTATTATGTCAATCAACAAAGTTATTTTAATCGGAAATGCGGGTAAGGATCCGGATATCAGATATCTGGATAACCATGTTTGCGTAGCTCATCTTACCCTTGCCACGTCAGATCGTGGCTACACTGCTCAGAATGGCACACAGGTGCCTGAACGTACTGAATGGCATAACCTCGTTTTTTGGAGAGGTCTTGCTGAAACCGTTGAGAAATACGTGCACAAAGGTGACAAACTCTACGTTGAAGGAAGTCTTCACACCCGTAGCTTTGATGACCAGACGACTGGTGCCAAACGCTATTTTACGGAGATTTTTGTGGATTCCTTGGAGCTCTTGTCATCGCGCGCATCCAAGGCCGATGTGCAGCCTGCCCCCGCTGAGGCGCCTGCCCAACCGGAACAGAGCGCTCCCGATATTCCATTCTGACCTAAAACCCAAGCATTATAGAACCCTGTCTTTTTTTGATAACGGGATCGCAGCCTGACTGGGCTGTCGGTTTTAATGCTCCTACTGCGGGGTCTGTCATCGCATTGGTGACGGCCCTGCTTCTTTTGGTTCTGTCCGGTTTCGTGTCGGCATCAGAGACGTCATTTTTTTCACTCTCCCCGGAGGAACTCAAGAATATATCCGATAATGAAAGTCCGCGCGGCCGTAAGGCGGCTTCTCTGCTCTCTGACTCGGAGCGTCTGCTGGCCACCATTCTGACGGCCAACAATACCGTTAATGTGGCCATCATACTTCTGCTCAACCTGGCGTTCTCGCAGATGTTGTCATTCGGCGGCGCGCCGTGGGTGGAGTTTGTACTGCTTACCGTTATCCTTACCTTTGTGCTCCTGCTGTTCGGTGAGATAATCCCTAAGTTGTACTCGGCTCACAATTCGCTTTCGTTCAGTCTCAGGGCTGCTCCGCTCATATCGTTCCTGGCCGTTCTGTTGCGTCCGTTCTCATCGCTGCTGATGCGCTCCAAGGTTCTGTCGGGACATGTACAGCCCAAGAAAAATTTCAACATTTCAGTTGATCAGCTGGAACATGCTCTGGAACTTACCGACTCCCAGGACATACAGGAGGAACAGCATATGCTGGAGGGTGTTATCCGTTTTGGAGATGAAACGGTTGTGGATATCATGACGTCGCGTATTGACATGATAATGCTGGATATCAAAGCCAGCTACGGAGATGTCATGAAATGTATAGGCGAGAACTTCTATTCACGTGTTCCGGTCTATTCCGGCACGTTTGACAATATTAAGGGAATTCTTTACATCAAGGATCTTTTGCCATACCTGGAAAAGGGTAGCGGATTCCGCTGGCAGTCTCTTGTCCGTCCGGCATTCTTTGTCCCTGAGACCCGTAAGGTTGATGACCTGCTTCATGACTTCCAGACTGGCCGCATACACATGGCCATAGTGGTGGATGAATTCGGAGGCACATCGGGGTTGGTCACGCTTGAGGATGTTATTGAGGAAATTCTGGGTGAAATAAACGATGAGTTTGACGATGACTCCGTAAGTTACCGCAAGACCGGTCCGGACACATACGTTTTTGAGGGTAAGACCCTGCTCTCAGATTTCTTCCGAATTGTTGACCTTGATGAAGATGACTATTCCCAATACACGGGTGAGGCCGATACACTGGCCGGATTCCTTCTTGAACTCAAGGGCGATTTCCCTAAAAAGGATGAGGAACTTGTGTGTAAGGACCTTACTCTCAAGGTGATGGAAAAGAAAGAACGCCGCCTGTCCGGCATTCGTGTCACTGTAAACCGCTCGTCCGCAAACCTCAGGGACGAATAAACTTTTTCACAATTTTTTATTTTTGCGCGCATTATTACGCGTGTGTACCTCTAAATTAGTATATTTGCCGTGTTGTTTCATTCTCGACATGTATTGGTAAACAAATAACAACTTGTTTCTATGGAAAAAATTAAAAGATCGTGGATGGCCTGTGGCGTGATAGCCGCATTCTGTCTGGGCTCGTGCCTGACTACATCCGATGAGCTGAATCTGGATAAGGAAATAAGTCTGGATATGCAGATAGGCCGTGGAGGTATCTCCATACCTCTGGGCAGTATTGACACGCTTTATGTCGATTCCCTGATCAAGGTGGACGGAGACAACTCGTCTCTGGATACGCTTGACGGAGGTCTGTACGGATTCTCGCTTGAGGACTCCATCAGTAAGATAGACATAGGCATTGATCCTGTGGAATTTGATATTGATGATCCCACTATCGATCCCCTTGAGACTAGTTTTGACAAGCCTGAGGTCAAGGATGTTGAGATAGCAGGCAAACCCAGCGAGACTCTGGTAAAGATAGGCAAGTTTGACGTATCCGGAATAAACAAGAAACTCCCCAAGCTTTCAACCAGCTATGACAAGACTGATATTCCGGCTTACGGAATAGGGGCTTACTATCCGGATCCCATTGAGGTTACTTTTGATATTGACGAGCGTGAGGTACCGTGCGGTTTCTCATATGATATGCCGGATGACGTTAAAAAGATAAACAGCGTCTATTTTGGCGATAAAGGCTCACAGAATGGTCAGAAGATCACACTCAATATTGACCTTAGCGGCGTATATTCATTGCTGACATCACCCGAGATATGGATTACCGATTTCAAGATAAAGTTCCCGTCAAACTTTACCGTTGCAGTTGATCCGTCTCTCAGTACTTATATCCCGGCCAATGAGTATTACATAAGCGGAACCAACAGCAACATCTTCAACATCGCCATGAGTTCCACAGCGGTAAAGGGTATCGGCTCAGACGGTATCCTTCCCATAACGTTCTATTTGAAGAGTGCTGATTTCTCTGACTACACCGGCAGCATAGACTTTACCGGCGACAAGGCCAAGGTCAAGTATGAGATGGGCGTAAAGATATCCGGCAAGGCTCTGTTTGAGGGCTTGCGTACATTTGACGTCTCCGTAACCATGGATAATCAGCTCAGTATGGCCGATGTCGAGGCTGAGACCAACAGCAAGTTCGTCACCATTGATGCCGATACCGTTTCTTCGTCATGCCAGGTATCCGGTCTGGCCGGTATCTCCAGCGTGGACAATATCACGTTTGATGCTGACAAGAGTTTCATCTACATGGCATTCAGCGCACTTGATATTGATCCGTTTGAACTCAAGAGCGGCACTCAGAACAGTAAGTTTGAGATCATATTCCCCGCTGAATACACGTTTGACGATACGTTCTGCAAGGATGAAAACAACTTCAGTGTAGGAACATGGTCCGGCAACAAACTGACCATTGACGCCTCCAAGGCTATGGGCCATACGGTAAGGATCAAGGTTGAGTCCATAGCAGTCAACGAGCCTGTCAACGCTGAGACCTCTTCAATCGACATATCGACCGATATTATCTACAGCGGTTATGTTACGGTCGATGCCGCATCGGACGTAACACTTGCTGACCTGGATTCACTCAAGGACCAGAAGGTTACCATAAACGTAAGCGGTAAGTTCATTGTTGACAACGCCGTTGTCACAACAGACCGTAAGGTTACTGAATTCAATGATTCAACAGAGATTTCCATTGAGAATGATATTGACGAGGCTCTTGCCATGCTTAAGCGTATTGACCTGGTCAATCCGGCAAATGCCATGCTTAACCTTGTCTTTAATGGCGTTCCCTCCACAATGAGTGAAATCAAGTTTGAGGGATTCACCATTGAGTTCCCTGATTTCATCACGCTTGACTACCTGCCCACGCAGATAGACCGTGACGACCGCATCACTGTCGTAGGAAACAGCCTCTACATAAACGGAGCTTTGTCTGATGAACTGCATTCCGACCAGGGATTCACCATAAAGGGCCTTCAGATATCGGGTATGGAGTTCAAGAATCCGCTTTATACTCCCAACGGGCATCTTAGCATCCAGAATGCAAAAGTTCGTTTCCATGGTTCCGTTACGGTTGAGAACCAGCAGATCAAGGATACAGAACTGGATGTCATAAAAGTTACACCTACCGTTCACTTTGAGACCATCAAGGTCAAGTCGGTTTATGGAAAGGTAAATCCCAAGATAGATCCTGTGGATGAGGAGGTGGAGATCTCATTGGGCAGTGACATTGACTTCCTGAAGAATGACGGTACCACCCTCAAGCTCAGTGATCCGCAGATAGCCATTACGCTCAACAGCACTGTGACTCTGCCTATTGACATTGATCTCAAGCTCTCGTCAGTTGATGACAAGGGTGCTTATATAGCTAAGGATATCATGCCCGATGCAGGCACCATACATCTTGCCGCCTGTGACACATCTGCCCAGAGCCGCAGGACCACACTCTTTATCCACAAGAACACCCGCCCGGCATCAATATCGTCCGATACGGTCTTTGTACTTATGAGCCGTCTGTCAGACCTTATGGAAAGAATGCCTGACAAGATAATGTTCAACCTCACCGCCAAGGCTGACACCACGGTCAATCATTACATTGACCTGACACGTGAGCTCTCTGTTTCAGGTGACTACAGAGTTTCAATACCTCTGTCGTTTGACAGCCTCTATGTGGAGTACTCGGATACCATCAAGGAACTGAGTAAGGACCTTGAGGATATAGCCGATAAGATCAACGCGGCTACGGTTCAGATTGCGGCCGATGTGGAGAGCACCATTCCTATGGGCGTAACCCTTACCGCAAAGGCTTATGACAAGCGTGGACGCGTGCTTAACACCATTGTAATTGATTCCTGCAGCATAGCTCCCGGAACCGAGTCCGGCTCCAAGAGTTCAATGGTACTTGGCGTCAAAGTAAATGACGGCGCTTTGGCAGACCTTGAGTCAATTGTCTTTACTGCTGCCTGCCAGTCAGGTCAGGGCAGTTCAAGTGTCCGCAAGGGTCAGTATATCTACCTTGACAAGATCCGCCTCAAACTGCCTGAGGGCTTGGTTGTTGATCTGACGGAAAAAAAGAAGTAATAACCCTCAAAAACAGATACGATTATGAAAAAGAATATTGTCAGAAGGTTATTCACTGCAGCATCAATGATGCTTATGACGGTGACGGTATCTGCACAGAGTGCAAGTTCCGCATATTTCCTTGAGGGTTTCAACCAGCGCTATCAGCTTAACCCGGCGTTCGCTCCTGACCGTTATGTCTTTGCAGCCATCCCGGGACTGAGCAATATCCAGGTTGACTTCAAGAGTTCGGTTGGTCTGGCCAACTTCCTGTATGAGTCCAAGTCCAAGCCCGGCATGCTTACTACATTCATGAGCCCGGAGATTGACTCCAAGACATTCCTGGACGGCATGCCTGATAAGACCAGGTTCAACGCTAACCTCAATATGGATCTGCTTGCATTGGGTATAGGCGGCAAACGTGGCTTTACCACCTTCAATATCAAACTTAAGGAGCAGAGCCAGATAAGCATTCCCAAGTCCATGTTCGGATTCATGAAAGCTGGTATGGCACAGGGCAATTATCTCATAGAAGACCTTAATGTGACTTCAATTACTTATCTGGAGGCCTCTCTTACCCATTCGCATAAGATTACAGACAACCTCACCATTGGTCTGGGCCTCAAGTTCCTTGACGGAGCAGAGTATACCGATGTCAATATTGATGAGATTGATGCACGCCTGTCGGATGAGTCATGGAAGGTTAAGACCAACGCAACCATAAACGCATCTATCCCTGCAATCCAATACACCTACAAGGATGATCCCGACCATGCTGGCCGTAAGACCCTTGAGGGAACAGAGGAGTTTGAGTTCAGCGGCGAGTCCATTCCCCGCAGTTACGGATTTGCAGTAGATCTTGGAGCTGAGTATGACTTCAAGGGTCTGGTTGACGGACTCAAGGTGTCAGCATCGGTTACTGATCTTGGTTTCATCAAATGGGATAACCTGTACACATTCCGCACTGACAACAAGGAGTATGTTGAGTTCAACGGATTCAACAACTACAAGACCGGTCAGGATAATGATGATGCCATGGATGAGATTTCCGATGATTTCAAGGACATGATAAAGTTCTATCCCGAGACTGAGGGCGCAAGCAAGCAGATTACGCTTGATGCCACTTTCAGGGTGGGAGCGGAATATTCACTTCCTATGGCCAAGTGGATATCATTCGGTGAGCTCATCACTTACAAGACAGGTGTATGGGAGTATGCCGAGTCCCGCACGTCAATCTGTCTCTCTCCGTGCAAATGGTTTGATTTGACCGGAAACACAACTTTTTCCAATATGGGCTCTTCGATGGGCTTGATGGTCAACCTGCATCCTCAGGGGGTCAACTTCTTTGTTGCTGTTGATCACCTCACGGCGGATTTTAACCCGCAATACGTACCGCTTCATGAATTCGGCTTGGATTTCAGTTTTGGATTGAACCTGGCATTCGGACAAAAACGTAATTGATATAGATGAGTGATATTTCCATCTTTGAGCTTGTTCTCAAAGGTATGGCAATTGGATTTTTGGCAGCAGCCCCGACAGGTCCGTCGGGGGTGCTTGTCATTCAGAGAACACTTAACAAAGGCCGGTGGAAAGGATTTCTAACCGGCCTTGGAGTGTCAGTAAGTGATGGCATCTACATAATGATCACCATGATGTGCCTCTCATTGGTATTGGGTTATCTTGAAAACCCCGCCATTGCGACGGTGGTCAAACTGGCAGGATGTGTCCTGCTGCTTGTATTCGGCATCACAACCGTAAGGAACAACCCCCTTGCGGCATCAAAGGAGGTAAAGGTCAAGAAGGATTCGCTGTGGCAGATTATGATTACAGGTTTCGCGGTGGCCATTGTAAACCCCCTGGTGGTCTTTTTCTATATGGGCCTTTTTGCCTTCTTCTCGCTTCCGGTCGATGATTTTGATACCGGGCTCAAGATAGAGGCATACATATTCACCCTGCTGGGTGATTTCTGCTGGTGGTTTATCCTGTCCACCCTTATCAACAAGCTGCGCAACCGTTTTGATTTGCGCGGACTGTGGATGATAAACAGGGTGCTTGGAACAATACTGATAGTGGCAGCCGTAGCATGGTGCACCGCTATCCTGATTAATTTGTGATATGTTCGTTCAGAAAGACCTGAGAGAAAAAAACATAGCCGAGTACCTGCTCTACATGTGGCAGGTTGAGGACATCCTGCGTGCAGCCGGCCTTGACAGCGACCGGTTGTATGATACCGTGATTAAAGGCAGCGGCCGCAGTGAGGCCGATTGCCGCGAGTGGAAACAGTGGTATGATGACCTTATTGAGATGATGCGCCGTGAGGGTAAGACAGAGAGCGGTCATCTGCAGGTTAATGAGAACGTGCTTGTACTGCTTGAGGACCTGCACACCCGTTTGCTTGACTCTCATAAGCAGCCGGAGTACAGGGACCTTTATTACAAGGCTCTGCCCTTTATCGTGGAGTTCCGTGCCAAAAACCATGAGGAGAGCAATGAGGAACTGCGTGACTGTTTCAATATGCTGTACGGAGTATGGATGCTCAAGGTGCAGGGTAAGCCTGTCAGTGCCGCCACTGCCCAGGCCGTTCAGGCCGTATCGGCATTCATCTCAAAGCTGGCCATGCTTTACAAGGAGGATAAGGCCGGCACATTGGATTTGGATTGATTATGGAAGAGATAGATAGAAGAAGAACATTTGCGATAGTATCGCACCCTGATGCTGGTAAGACAACGCTTACTGAGAAATTCCTGCTGTTCGGCGGCCAGATTCAGGTGGCCGGAGCGGTCAAGTCAAACAAGATACGCAAGACCGCCACATCAGACTGGATGGATATTGAGAAACAGCGTGGAATCTCGGTTACCACATCGGTTATGGAGTTTGATTATGAGGGTTACAAGATCAATATCCTTGATACCCCGGGTCACCAGGATTTTGCTGAGGATACTTTCCGTACCCTGACGGCTGTTGACAGTGTGATAATTGTCATAGACAGTGCCAAGGGCGTTGAGTTGCAGACCCGCCGTCTCATGGAGGTGTGCCGAATGCGCAAGACACCGGTCATTGTCTTTGTCAACAAGCTGGACCGTGAGGGTAATGACCCGTTTGACCTGCTCGATGAACTTGAGGAGGAGTTGCAGATACATGTACGTCCGCTTAGCTGGCCTATTGAGAAGGGTGCCCGCTTTAAGGGAGTGTATAACATATATGAGCAGAAACTAGACCTTTTCACTCCTGATAAACAGAAGGTGACAGAGAAGGTAGAGGTTGATATAAACAGTGCTGATCTGGAGGCTCATGTAGGTGAGCGTGAGGCTGCAAAGCTTCGCTCAGACCTGGAGCTGATAGACGGTGTCTATGAGCCGTTTGACCGTCAGCAATATCTGGACGGAGAGTTGGCACCTGTATTCTTTGGATCGGCCCTGAACAACTTTGGTGTACAGGAACTGCTTAACTGCTTTGTACAGATTGCTCCCAGCCCGCGTCCCACGCAGGCTCTGGAGCGTATGGTGGAGCCTGATGACAGCAAGTTCACCGGCTTTATCTTCAAGATAACGGCCAATATCGATCCCAACCATCGCTCATCGGTGGCGTTCTGCAAGGTCTGCTCAGGTAAGTTCCAGCGTAACGAGCCCTATTATCATGTGCGTCTGGACAAGACCTTCCGCTTCTCGTCGCCTACCCAGTTCATGGCGCAGCGTAAGAGTACCATCGAGGAGGCATGGCCGGGTGATATTATAGGTCTTCCCGATACCGGAAACTTCAAGATTGGCGATACCCTTACGCAGGGTGAAAAGCTTCATTTCAAGGGCCTGCCCAGTTTCTCGCCCGAGATGTTCAAGTATATTGAGAACGCTGATCCCATGCGCGCCAAGCAGCTTGCCAAGGGTATTGACCAGCTTATGGGTGAGGGCGTGGCCCAGATGTTTATCAACCAGTTCAACGGCCGCAAGATCATAGGTACGGTCGGCCAGCTCCAGTTTGAGGTCATACAGTACCGTCTGGAGCATGAGTACAATGCTTTGTGCCGTTGGGAACCCGTCAGCCTCTACAAGGCCTGCTGGATTGAGAGTGATGATGAGGCTGAGCTGGAGGCCTTCAAGAAACGCAAGTACCAGTTCATGGCCACCGATATGGAGGGTCGTGATGTCTTCCTGGCCGACAGCGGCTATGTTCTGCAGATGGCGCAGATAGACTTCAAGCATATCAAATTCCATTTTACAAGCGAGTTCTGATGCAGGAGTTCATTGAAGATGTAAAGAAGGCAGTTGAGGTGATGCGTCAAGGCGGTATCATCCTTTATCCCACCGATACTATCTGGGGGATAGGGTGCGATGCCTCCAACTCTGCCGCCGTGCGCCGTATCTTTGAGCTTAAGCGTCGCTCGGACAGCAAGTCCATGCTCTCGCTCATTGATTCGGATGCCAAACTGGGCTATTACGTGCCGGATATACCTGACGTTGCCTATGATCTTATGGATCTGGCCGAGAAGCCTCTTACCATCATCTATGACAACGTACGCCATCTGGCTCCCGAGCTGCTTGCCGATGACGGCAGTGCGGGTATCCGTGTAACCCGTGAGGCCTTTTCAAAGGAACTGTGCCGCCGGTTGGGCGGGGCTGTGGTTTCCACATCGGCCAATATAAGCGGTGAGCCGTCGGCTGCAAACTTCAGCGAGATAACAGATGCTATAAAGGAGGGTGTTGACTATATTGTCAGTTACCGTCAGACAGAACAGACCCGGGCAGTGGCATCGGGCATAATTAAACTCGGTTCGGGAGGTTTGGTAAAAGTAATCAGGGAGTAAATATGAAGGATATTGCGCAAGAAAGGGAACGTCAGACTGAGTCACTGCTCAACAAGTTCAACTTGTGGCGCAGGAATCATATCAGTGAGCGTCAGTTCATACTGCTGCTCAGTCTTGTTGTGGGTGTCTTTACGGCTTTTGCCGCATTGCTGCTCAAATATCTGATACGGGTCATTCACGGATTCATTTCCGGGCATCTGTTCATAAGTCATGAGAACTACAGCCTGCTGCTCTATCCTGTCATAGGTATTTTCATCTCTGGACTGTTCATCAGGTACATCGTGCGTGATGACATAGGTCATGGCGTGACCAAGATCCTCTATGCACTCTCCAAGAAAAACGGCCGTATAAAGCCTCATAACATGTACTCATCGGTTATAGCCAGTGCGCTCACCATCGGTATGGGCGGATCTGTGGGTGCGGAGAGTCCTATAGTGCTTACAGGCTCGGCCATCGGCTCCAACATAGGACGTATGTTCAAGATGGAACACCGTACGCTCATGCTGCTTGTGGGCTGCGGATCGGCCGGTGCTATTGCAGGTATCTTCAAGGCTCCTATTGCCGGTCTGGTATTTGTACTTGAGGTGCTTATGTTTGACCTGAGCATGGGCTCGCTGCTGCCACTGCTGGTGTCATCGGTCACCGCTGCCACCATATCATATGTCTTTACTGGAACTGATTCCATGTTCCATTTCGTGTCGGAACACGGCTTTGACCTGTCCCGCATACCGTATGCTCTTCTGCTGGGTGTGGCCTGCGGCATGGTGTCACTCTATTTTTCACAGACCATGCACTGGTTTGAGACCTGGTTCAAGAAGTTCAGCAGTCCATGGCTCAAGTTCGTGCTTGGCGCCGTGATACTGAGTGTGCTTATCTTCCTCTTTCCGTCACTGTACGGTGAAGGCTATGATACCATTTCCCTCCTGCTGGATGTCAATGAGGACTCCGCCAAGGTGATGGACGGCTCCCTCTTTTATGGTGGTAACCTACTGCTCTATCTGGGACTTATTGTACTCATGAAAGTGTTCGCATCAACCGCTACCAATGCTGGAGGCGGTTGTGGCGGTATATTTGCACCCAGCCTGTTCCTGGGCTGTCTAACCGGGTTTATCTTTGGTACGCTTATGAACCGCCTTTCTCCCGGAGCTCAGATATCGGTCCAGAATTTTGCCCTGCTGGGTATGGCCGGACTCATGTCGGGTGTCATGTTTGCCCCGCTTACGGGCGTATTTCTGATAGCCGAACTTACCGGCGGCTACTCCATGTTCCTGCCGCTCATGATGGTATCCATTATGTCATATCTCACCATAAAGCTCTTCCAGCCGCATTCCATCTACTCCATGCGTCTTGCGCAGAAGGGTGAGCTCATGACTCATCATAAGGACCAGTCAGTGCTCCTGCTCATGAGCATGGATAACCTTATTGAAAAGGAGTTCCTCTCAGTCAAGCCCGATATGGATCTTGGACAGTTGGTCAATATCATAGCCCGTTCCAAGCGTAACCTCTTTCCGGTGCTTGATGATGAGGGCTTCCTTGTGGGTGTTGTCAACATGGAGAGCATTCGTAACATAATGTTCCGTCAGGAGCTCTATCACCGTTTCAACGTGCAGAAACTCATGGAACTGCCGCCTGCACGTCTGTCGGTAAAGGATCCTATGGATTCCGTGATGAAAAAGTTTGATGAGACCGGCGCCTGGAACCTGCCCGTCGAGGATGAGGAGGGCCGTTACGTTGGTTTCGTCTCAAAGTCCAAGATTTTTAACTCATACCGCAATGTCTTACTTGAGCTTTCTGAGGAGTGATCGGAAAAAAGAGGATATTCCCGGTCTATTTGAAATAATACCTGAAATGGAGAAAAAGAAGGAACTGAGGATCGTGTTTATGGGAACCCCCGAGTTCGCGGAGTTCTCACTGCGCCGTCTTGTTGAGGACGGCTATAATATAGTAGGTGTAGTTACCATGCCAGATAAGCCCATGGGCCGACACGGCAGCGTGCTTCAAAGCAGCCCCGTCAAGAAATATGCGGTGGAGCAGGGCATCCCCGTGCTGCAACCTGAAAAACTCAAGGACCCATTGTTCATTGAGCAGCTCAGAGCCCTTAAGGCCGACCTACAGATAGTAGTAGCTTTCCGTATGCTCCCCGAGGTGGTATGGAACATGCCCCCCATGGGCACATTCAATCTACACGGCTCCCTGTTGCCCCAGTACCGCGGCGCCGCTCCCATCAACTGGGCCATCATAAACGGTGACAAGGAGACTGGGGTAACCACTTTTTTCCTCAAACATGAGATAGATACCGGCGATATCATTCATCAGGCACGTGTTCCCATTCTGCCCGATGACAATGCCGGCACCATGCATGACAAGCTCATGGCCTTAGGCGCCGATCTTATAGTCAGGACTCTTGATGATATTATAGCCGGCACCGTTAAACAGGTAAGCCAGCAGAGCATCAGTGCCAGCAGCCTGCGTCCTGCTCCCAAGATATTCAAGGAGACGTGCCGCATAGACTGGAACCAGCCCACCGACCGCATAAACGATTTTATCCGCGGCCTCTCCCCATACCCCGCCGCCTGGACTGTCCTGCACACTTCTGCCGGTGCCGATATGGACTTCAAAATATATTCCGCTGAGCCTGTGGCAGATGCTCCTGTTCAAGCCCCAGGCACCATAACCTGCGACGGTCGCAAAAACCTCTGCGTAGCCACCGCCGACGGAGCTCTCCGCCTCCGTGAGGTTCAGATTGCCGGGAAAAAGCGAATGGAAATCTGTTCCTTCCTCTGCGGCAACGATCTCTCAGACTGCCGTTTCATCTGAAGAACAGTTTCCTGATTCACAACGGTTTCCCTTTGCAGTAGCCTGGAACTGCCGCTCGGGAAGGTGATTGTCTGGCGGTATTGGAAAGAAATAACCCTCTCAAAAGTGTTAAAAACAGCATTTTTCTTGTGCATTAAGAAAAATTCACATTACCTTTGCCGCGAAACCGGCCAAGATAGGCTGCGCTCGGTATAAACAAACAAGCTTGTTTCTACTCTCGCTTGCACTATCTTTGCCTCCACAATAACTCAATTATTCACTAAAACGAACTGCCTATAGACTGAACTTTACTCCTACAAACCAAGTAAAGAAGAAGTAAATGGAGAATTTGAATCAGCTTACCGACGATCAGTTGGTAGCTCTTTATTCAAACGGAAACACAAAGGCGTTCGATACCCTCTTAGCACGTTATCAGGACAAGTTGTACTCGTACATCAACTTTGTTGTACGCAACCGTGACCTTGCCGATGACATCTTCCAGGACACATTCGTAAAAGCAATAGTAACCCTTCAGAAAGGCAGTTACACCAGCACCGGAAAGTTCGGCGCCTGGCTCACACGCATAGCCCACAACCTCATAATAGACTATTTCCGTCAGGACAAGAATGAGAATACCGTCAGCAACGATGCGCAGGATTATGATCTTCTTAACAACGCCAGTCTGGCCGAGATGAACATTGAGGATTCAATGATCAACGAGCAGACCCTGCGTGACGTCCGCCGCCTGGTCGAAGCCCTGCCAGACAATCAGCGTGAAGTGGTGTTCATGCGCTACTATCAGGATCTCAGTTTCAAGGAGATAGCCGATATTACCGGCGTATCCATCAATACAGCTCTTGGCCGTATGCGTTATGCTCTTATCAACATCCGCAAGATGTCGGTTGATAACGGCATAGCCCTTTCGCTCGCGGTATAATCGGCATAAAAGAAACAGCCTCAGGGTATATTCTGAGTGGTATATGAAAAAAGAATACATTTTTCATATACTATTTTTGTCAGGTTTGCGTTTTATAGGTGAACAGAATAAAGGACGCCTATGGATCAGACCTCTACTACTTCTTCTTACCCGTCGCAATCCCTTATCCGTGCGGCCGTCATGAGCGGTTCGTATGGTAAGCCATCAAAAAAGACTCTTGATTTTATCCGCAATTTAGCGGCCGGAATGAGTTTTGTAGCATAATATTGACTACTTTTGTGCTCAGAATCCAGGACGGATTCACATTCATAACACATAAACTATGAGCACAATAGTAGCACCCTCGCTTTTGTCGGCCGATTTCGGTGACCTGCGTCGTGATCTTGAGATGATCAACCGCAGCCAAGCGGATTGGCTCCATTTGGATATCATGGATGGAGTCTTTGTACCAAACATTTCATTCGGTTTCCCCGTACTCAAGTATGTAGCCAAGTACTGCACCAAGCCGCTTGACCTGCATCTGATGATAGTAGAGCCGGAAAAGTTCATGGACCGCTTCCAGGAGCTTGGAGTGGCAACATATAATGTCCATTATGAGGCATGCACTCATCTCAACCGCACCATATTTGAAATAAAGAACCGCGGTATGAAAGCTGCCGTCACGCTGAATCCTTCCACTCCGGTATCCATGTTGACCGATGTCATCCGTGATCTGGATATGGTGCTGCTTATGACTGTCAATCCCGGCTTTGGAGGACAGAAATTCATAGAGCACTCAATAGAGAAGGTAAAGGAGCTGCGCCGTCTCATTACCGAGACCGGCTCAAAGGCTCTCATTGAGGTGGACGGAGGCGTCACCTTTGAGACTGCGCCCCGTCTTGTAAAGGCAGGTGTCGATGTGCTTGTGTCCGGCAACACCGTATTCTCTGCGCCAGACCCTGAGGCCGCCATACTTGAACTGAAAAATCTGTAACATCAGGTGAGACTCCAGGACTGGCCCTCTTTAAGGCTGGTCATTCCCCTTATTGCAGGGATAATTATATCGGATACCATTTTAAACACCCGGGCAGAGGTGCCGGTTTGGTGCGCCCTTGCCGTTATTCCGGTTCTGGTCTTACTTACAATAATCTGCAGCGACAGACGCCCCCTGTTTTCAGGGCTTTGCCTGTCGCTCTGTTTTTTCTTTGCCGGTGCGTTCCTGTACGGCATCCAGCTCAATCGGGTACGCGTGGAATGGCCGGAGCGGTGGGTCGTTTATCATGGCACGGTCAATACCTATCCCGTTGAGCGTGAACGCACCTATAAATTTGAGGTTTCGCTTACCGACAGCCTGTACCGTGACCGCAATATCTATCTCTATCTCCCCAAGGACAGCGCTGCGCTGTCGCTTGAGCCTGGCTGTACAATCATCTTTGACGGTAAGATAAACAAGCCCTCCAGCGAGGGGGCAGGTTTTGACTATGCCTCATATCTTTTAAGCCATGGCATATCCGGCACCTTGCGTGTGCAGGCCAAGGACTGGCATGCCGGGCCAGAAGATCACCTCAGCCTGCGTGCACGGTGCGTGCGGTTCCGCCGCTCTGTCATCAGCAAGTACCGGGAGTGGGGGTTGCAGGGCAATGCACTGGCGGTTGCATCGGCCGTTACGCTGGGTGAGAAAAAAGAACTCAGTGACGGTCTGCGTGAGGTATATTCCACATCGGGCGTGAGTCATGTGCTGGCTGTTTCGGGTCTGCACGTGGGTATCATGTGCTGGTTTCTTTATCTGCTCCTGCCGGCGTTCCTGTTCAGGAGGGTAGGGTGGTTGCGTGAACTCATAGTAATGGGCGCCCTCTGGACGTATGCTTTTGCCATTGGGCTGCCTGTCTCCATAACACGCTCGCTCATTATGTTCTCGGTGGTAGCCGTATGCCGTGCCGTTAACCGTGAGAACTCCGCTCTCAACTCGCTGGGTATTGCGGCGCTTGTCATGCTTGTAGCCAATCCGTCTGCCGTCTTTGACATGAGTTTCCAGCTTTCATTCAGTGCGGTGTTCTTTATTGTGCTGCTCACGCCCCTGTTCCTGGAACTCTATGAGCCCCGTTTCTTTATAGGTCGTTATTTCTGGCGTGTAACGGCATTGTCACTGTCTGCCCAGATAGGGACTGCACCCATAATCATGTATCATTTTTCCAGTTTTTCCACCTATGTGCTGGCGGCAAATCTTTTTGTGGTGCCGGTCATGTTTCTTATAGTTGCCCTCTCCATGTCCCTCTGGCTGACCGGTTGGCTGCCTGCGGTAAGGGAACTGACGGTTGAGGCACTCACCTGGCTTGTTGATATGCTCACGTCCGTACTTACCCGTATCACGGCACTGCCTTATTCCAACCTGGAACTCTCAATAGAAAATGGCAGCACCATATTCGTGGTCTATCTTGTTGTTATCCTTGTATATATGTGGATAAAAGACAGCCGATCCCGCCATCTTGTACAGGCGCTGTTTTGCGTTGCCGTGGCTTGCATTATGGGGTTAATACAAAACTTTGTCGTTTAATCAAGAATAAGTAACTTTGCGCAGTTATGATTGAAAATGTCTTTTCCGGTAGTGATGTATTCGAGTTCCGGTTCTGGATGGGCTGGGCTGACCGGTATGTCATTCTTACACATATGGGGCCGGACGGCGATGCCATAGGCTCATCATTGGCTTTGTGCCATTATCTCAAAAGGAAAGGAAAGCAGGCCGTAGTGCTTGTTCCGGATTCAGCCCCTGATTTCCTCAAGTGGCTGCCCGGTGCCGATGACATCAAGGTTTATAATGACGCCCCTCAGGAATCTGAGGATCTTGTCTATAAGGCCGATGTCCTGTGCTGCCTTGATTTCAACGTTGTAGGCCGCATCAGCAATGTCGCTGCCTGTTTCCTCTATTCCAAGGCCAAGAAGATACTTCTTGACCATCATCCGTATCCGGGTGCCAACTTTGACGTGACTCTGTCTCATCCGGAGGCCTCTTCTACATCTGAACTGGTATTCCATTTCATATGCGCGTTGGGTGATTTCAATGTCATTGACAAGGATATAGCACAGTGTATCTACACCGGAATCATGACCGATACGGGCGCTCTCTCATACAACAGCAACAACAGCACTCTCTTCAGTATAGTGTCTCATCTGCTGGAAAAGGGTATTGACAAGGATGAGATATACCGCCGTGTATATTACAACTATTCCGTTGACCGTCTGCGTCTTCAGGGATTCGTGCTCTGTGACAAGATGCAGGTGTTCGCGGACAAATCCCTGGCGCTCATTACCCTGACCGATGAGGAACTCCGTCGCTTCAACTACAAGAAAGGTGATACCGAGGGCTTTGTCAATATGCCTCTTCAGATCAATGGCGTTCTTATGAGCGCTTTCTTCCGTGAGGATGCAGATGCCGGCATCATCAAACTCTCGTTCCGTTCAGTGGGCGATGTGCCATGCAACCGTTTCTCCAGTGATTTCTTTAACGGAGGCGGTCATCTGAACGCAGCCGGCGGAGAGTTTCGCGGTACTCTTCAGGAGGCTGTGGAGCGTTTGCATAAGGGACTAGACGAATGGTCCCGTTCATCAGAGGATTGTATAAAACAACTGTTTAATAAATAGTATGAAAAAGTTACTCTATTTGGCTGTTTCACTGATGGTATCGTCGCTGGCTTTCATCTCATGCGATGATGAGGAGACATATGCCGATCAGAAAGAGCGTGAGGCCAAACAGATTAAGAGCTGGATTGCCAGCCATGACATTGATGTCATCAGCATGGCCGAATTCCTTAAGGATACCATAACCGATAACCCTTTTACCGGTCCTGATTTTTCACGTAATGAGTACGTACTTTTCTCGGACAACGGTGTCTATATGCAGATTATCCGCCGCGGCAACGGGCGTTCCATAACTGATGGCGAGCGTTGGTTCGTCAACGCAGACTTTGTCGAGGCTCGTGTGGGCTCGGGTGACACCACTCTTATGAATATCTATGAGCGCACTCCCGATAAGTTTACCCTGCAGCGTACCGGTGACAACTATACCGGTTTCTTTACATCGGGCTTTATGCTGTCGGCTTACGGTTCCAAGATACCCAATGCCTGGCTTATGCCCTTCCCGTTCATTAAGCCGGGTTTCCTCAATGAGAACGGTGCTAAAGTGCGTCTTATCGTTCCACATAATGAAGGTACTCAGAATGCGGCTTCAGGTGTTTATGCCGCATACTACGAAATAACTATAAGTCCATTTAAAAATACGGTGAACAATGGCAATGATTAAATCAATCTCCGGTCTTCGCGGAGAAATAGGCGGTCCTGCCGGAAATGGCCTGACCCCTTTGGATATAGTAAAGTTTACATCGGCTTACGCCACATGGGTGCGTGAGGGTAATCCTCAGGCCCGTCATATAGTTGTCGGCCGTGATGCCCGTATGTCGGGCGAGATGGTCCGTCAGGTAGTCTGCGGCACGCTGCTCGGAATGGGATTCGATGTGACGGACATAGGTCTGGCTACTACGCCTACCACTGAACTTGCCGTGACCTGGCTTAAGGCCGATGGCGGACTCATTCTCACTGCCAGCCATAATCCGCGTCATTGGAATGCGCTCAAACTCCTTAACAGCAAGGGTGAGTTCCTCACTGCCGCCGATGGCAACCGAGTGCTTGAGATAGCTGACAAGGAGGATTTCTCTTATGCCGATGTAGATCATCTGGGCCATTACCGCACTGATGACACAATGAACCGTCGTCATATTGAGGCTGTTCTTGCGCTTGATCTTGTTGACGTGGATGCTATCCGTAATGCAGGTTTCAAGGTTGCCATTGACTGCGTCAATTCCGTCGGCGGTCTCATACTGCCTGAACTTCTTGATGCTCTTGGCGTCAAGAGCGTTGACAAACTATATTGTGATCCCACCGGTGATTTCCAGCATAACCCGGAGCCTCTTGAAAAGAACCTGGGTGATATAATGAGCCTCATGAAAAAGGGCGGCCGCGATGTCGCTTTTGTAGTTGACCCGGATGTTGACCGTCTGGCTTTCATTGATGAGAACGGCTCAATGTACGGTGAGGAATACACTCTGGTCACTGTGGCTGATTACGTTTTGCGTCACACCCCAGGCAATACGGTTTCCAACCTCAGTTCCACCCGTGCCCTTCGTGACGTGACACGCCAGTACGGCGGCCAGTACAACGCAGCTGCTGTGGGTGAGGTCAATGTCACCACCAAGATGAAGGAGACCGGTGCCGTAATCGGCGGTGAGGGCAACGGTGGAGTCATCTATCCTGCTCTTCATTACGGCCGTGATGCCCTTGTGGGTATCGCGCTGTTCCTTAGCCATCTTGCTCATATGAACATGAAAGTCAGTGAGCTTCGCAAGATATATCCTCCGTATTTCATTGCCAAGAACCGTATTGACCTTAAGCCCGGTACTGATGTCGATGCCATTCTTGCCAAAGTCAAGGGTATCTACGCCAAAGAGGAGATTAATGACATTGACGGTGTAAAGATTGATTTCCCTGACAAGTGGGTACATCTGCGCAAGAGCAACACCGAACCCATCATCCGCGTCTATTCCGAGGCTTCCACTATGGAGTCTGCCGATGCTATAGGTCAGGATGTCATGAACGTCATCAACTCAATGATCTGACCGTTTGGCGGGCGTTTACGTACATATACCGTTCTGCGCCCGTCGCTGTATATACTGCGGCTTCTTCTCGACCGTGCGTGAGGAAGAAGCCGCACGTTATGTAAACGCCCTGTGCCGTGAGGTAGAACAGCGCAAGGACTATCTTGACCATGAACCCGTCCGTACCCTCTATTTTGGCGGAGGCACCCCTTCGCGCCTTACGCCCCATCAGATAGGCACGGTCATATCGGCCATCCGTTCAACCCTGGGCCTGGACGCTCTTGAGGAACTGACCATAGAGTGTAATCCCGATGACATAACTCCCGGCTATGTCAGCGCCCTCAAGGCTGTAGGCGTAAACCGCATAAGCATGGGTGTCCAGACCTTCAATGACAGCCTGCTCAAGTTTCTGCGCCGCCGTCACACCGCAGCCCAGGCCCTCCAAGCGGTAAAGACCTGCCGCGATTCCGGCATCGGCAATATCAGCATCGACCTCATGTACGGCCTGCCAGGCCAGACCCTTGAAATGTTTGGCGCCGACCTTCAGAGCGCCTTGTCTGCCGGGGTCCAGCATATCTCATCCTACTGCCTTTCCTATGAAGAAGGAACCCCGCTGCATGCCCTGAAGGAACAAGGCAAACTGCAACCCGCCGATGATGAACTATGCTCTCAGATGTTCACCCTAATGTGCAGCACCCTGCGTCAAGGAGGCTTCGAACATTATGAAATCTCCAACTTCTGTCGTCCAGGCTACCATTCCCGCCACAACAGCAGCTACTGGGACGGAACCCCCTACCTGGGCCTGGGAGCCGCCGCCCATTCCTACAACCAGACCTCCCGCCAGTGGTCCCCCTCCAACCTGGACACCTACCTGACGTCAATTGAAAACGGAGTCCCATCCTTCGATATAGAGACCCTAACCCCCCAAGACCGCTACAACGAAAAAGTAATGCTCTCCTTAAGAACCGCCCAAGGTCTGAACCTCCACACACTGCCCTTGTCCCAACAGGAGAGCCTCCTGACCTCAGCCAAACCCTTCCTGGAAAGAGGTCAGCTAATAAACCAAAACTCCATCCTCCGCCTCTCCGAATCAGCCCTCTTCATTTCCGATTCCATCATAAGCACCCTTTTTGAGTGATCGAAGGCTTCAAAAAACAAAAAAAACACAAGTATTAAACCCATCCCAATATTTGGAGTTTAAATCATAAATAAATATATTTGCGTGCCTCCCTATAGGAGACCTAACCTAACGACTATCAATTAATGCTTTTTTTATGAAGAATTATCAAACAGACGAAATCCGGAATATCGCCATTCTCGGCGGAGCCGGATCAGGAAAAACCACTCTCTCTGAGAGCATCCTCTTTGAGGGCGGTGTCATTAAACGCCGTGGTTCAGTAAACGCCAAGAACACAGTTAGTGACACCGCCGCAGTAGAGCTTGAGTATGGCTACTCAGTATATTCTACAGTTTTTGCTGTAGAGATGTATGGCAAGAAGTTTAACTTCTTTGATTGCCCGGGCTCTGATGATTTCTCCGGTCAGGCAGTAACTGCACTGAATATATGTGATGCAGCACTCCTGGTGGTAAACGGTACCAGAGGCGTAGATGTAGGTACAATCAACAGCTACCGTCTCGTCAAGAAACTCGGCAAGCCTGCTTTCTTCCTGATAAATCATGTTGACAGTGAAAAATGCGAATATGATAACATCGTGGAGCAGATCCGCAGCACATTCGGCAAGTCATCTGTTCCCATCCAGTTCCCTGAACAGTCAGGACCTTCCTTCAAGGTAATAATCGACGTCCTCCTCAATCAGAAACTTACCTTTGCTGACGGTTCGCCCGTCAAGGCCGAGGATATTCCCGATTCTGTTGCCGACCGTGCACAGAAGATGCGTGAGACCGTAACCGAGTCTGCCGCTGAGAATGATGAGGCACTTATGGAGAAGTTCTTTGATCAGGGCGAACTTTCAATTGACGAGATCCGTGCCGGTTTCCGCAAGGGTATCGAGACATGCAGCCTCTTCCCCATTGTATGCGCATCGGCCGTTAACAATATAGGCGTAAGCCGCGTTCTGGAGTTCCTGGGTAATGTCGCACCCTCTCCCAAGCATGGTGCCGAGGTTAAGGACAGCAAGGGCGATGTGGTATCACTTGATGCTGCCGGAACGTCCCTCTTCTTCTTCAAGACATCAATTGAGCCTCATATCGGCGCCGTATCATATTTCAAGGTAATGTGCGGTAAGGCACATGAAGGCCAGGATATGATCAACTCTGACCGTGGTTCAAAGGAGCGCGTTGCTCAGATTTTTGTAGCACAGGGTAACAACCGTGTTCAGATTTCCGAGCTTATGCCCGGCGATATAGGCTGCACCGTAAAACTCAAGGATGTACGTACAGGCAACACTCTCAATGAGGGTGCCGACCGCACATTCAACTTCATCAAGTATCCCAATTCCAAGTACTCACGTGCACTTAAGCCCGTTAATGAGGCCGATATGGAAAAGATGATGAGCATCGTCAGCCGTATGCGCGAGGAGGATCCTACACTCGTTATCGAGCAGTCCAAGGAACTCCGTCAGGTTATCCTGTCGGGTCAGGGAGAATTCCATCTCCGTACCTTCAAGTGGTGCATTGAGAACAATGACAAGATGATGATTAACTTTGAGGAGCCCAAGATTCCTTATCGTGAGACCATCACCAAGCCCGCCCGTGCCGATTACCGTCACAAGAAACAGTCTGGCGGTGCCGGTCAGTTCGGTGAGGTTCACCTTATTGTTGAGCCTTATGAGGAGGGTAAGCCCATGCCCGATATGTTCAAGTTCGGCAACCAGGAGTTCAAGATGACCGTCAAGGGCGTCGAGGAATATCCGTTGGAGTGGGGCGGCAAGCTCGTTTATGTAAACAGTATCGTCGGTGGTTCTATCGATGCACGCTTTATGCCTGCCATCCTTAAGGGTATTATGCAGCGCATGGAGCAGGGGCCTCTTACCGGTTCATATGCACGCGATGTACGCGTCATAGTATATGATGGTAAGATGCACCCCGTTGACTCAAATGAAATCTCCTTCCTGCTTGCTGGCCGTAACGCATTCAGCGCAGCCTTCAAGGAGGCTGGTCCTAAGATTCTTGAGCCCGTATATGATGTTGAGGTTCTCGTACCCGCCGAGTACATGGGTGATGTAATGAGTGACCTCCAGGGTCGTCGCGGTATGATCATGGGTATGGAGAGCGAGGGTAACTATCAGGTTCTCCGTGCCAAAGTACCTCTCAAGGAGATGTCAACCTACTCAACCTCACTCAGTTCCATTACCGGAGGTAGCGGTTCATTCGTAATGAGCTTCAGCAGTTACGAACTTGTTCCCACCGATGTTCAGGACAAACTCATCAAGGAGTTCGAGGCAAAGCAGAAAGACGAGGAGTAAATCTGATTATAGTTATCAAATTGGCAACTTCAAAAGGCGGGATTGTTTCAATTCCGCCTTTTTTATCTAAAAATTGCACATTTTTTTAAGTTAAATGTTTGCGTATTTAAAATCATCTGTATATTTGCCCGTATGAAAAAGTCTGTAATTTGGATTTTGAGCGCTGTAATGTGCGTCTCCTTTGTGATCCTGCTTTCATTGCAACTCAGGTATATCAGGGAGATGAGTACTATGCGCCAGCAGCAGTTTGATGAGTCTGTCAAACGCAGTCTGTATGAGGTGGCTCACCGTATAGAGGCCGCTGAGGCTAAGAGGTATCTTGAGGAGGACATGCGTCGTGAAATGGAACGTAACTTCAATTACGGCAGCTTCCCGGTTGACGGTTTTTATAGCCAGTTCTCGTTCAGTGGCGGCGGTTTTTCGTTCACTCAGACCATAGTTCCGTCTGCTCCTCCTGCCAACCAGGCTCCTTCAACCATGTCAACACCCTCTATGCCGTCGCTGCAGGTGCCTCGCTCAGATAATGCCGATGAGGTGGCAGAACGTTCGCGTTCACTTCAGCAGCGTCAGTTGCAATACTATGCTGCCACAAAGGAACTCGTTGATGAGGTAATATATGACATGCTTAGCCCGTCAAACACCCGTTCTCTTCCGGAAAGAATTGATAACACCTTCCTCAGGAACGCCCTGATCGACCAGTTGGCTTATAACGGAATAGAGATAGATTTCCATTACGTATTGACCTCCCGTAACGGTCACGTCTTCTATTCAAGTGAAGGCGCTAATCCCAATGTCATAGCCAACAGCTATCAGCAGACAGTCTTCCGCAATGATTCGCCCAACCGTATGGGAGTGATACGTGTCTATTTTCCCACTATGGATGACTACGTTGACAAATCCGTTGAGTTCATGCTGCCGTCACTTATATTCATCGCCATTCTGATGATCACCTTCGCCTTTACGCTGTTCCTTATCACACGTCAGCGCAAGATCACCGAGATGAAGAATGATTTCGTCAACAACATGACCCATGAATTCAAGACTCCCATATCAACCATCTCACTTGCAGCCCAGATGCTCAATGATCAGGCCGTTTCCAAGTCACCCCAGATGTTCAAGCATATATCGGGTGTCATCAATGATGAAACCAAGCGTCTGCGTTTCCAGGTAGAGAAGGTACTCCAGATGTCCATGTTCGAGCGTCAGAGTAACACCATGAAGCTCAAGGAACTTGATATCGATGAACTTATCAACGGCGTGGTTAACACCTTCAAGCTCAAGGTTGAGAACATAGGTGGAACCATTGACGCCAACTTCCAGACTGAAGATCCGTTTGCTCTGGCTGATGAAATGCATTTTACCAACGTCATCTTCAACCTGATGGATAATGCCGTCAAGTACAAGCGTGAGGATGTACCTCTCCATCTTGAGGTCCGCACCTGGAACGAGCCCGGCAAGTTGATGATATCAGTGGCCGATAACGGCATCGGAATCAAGAAAGATGACCTCAAGAAGATATTTGACCGTTTCTACCGCGTTCACACCGGTAACCGTCATGATGTCAAGGGATTCGGACTTGGATTGGCCTATGTCAAGAAAGTCATAGTCAATCACAAGGGTACTATTAAAGCCGAGAGTGAGCTTGGCAACGGCACCAAGTTCATAATATCATTGCCGCAGAATAATGAATAACCAATAAAATAAACTGTTATGGAAGAGAAACTTAACATCCTCCTTTGTGAGGACGATGAGAACCTGGGAATGCTTCTTCGTGAGTATCTTCAGGCCAAGGGCTACAATGCAGAGTTATGCCCTGACGGTGAAGCCGGTTACAAGGCTTTCATCAAGAACAAGTATGACATCTGCGTATTTGATGTCATGATGCCCAAGAAAGACGGATTCACTCTGGCTAAAGAGGTTCGTGCCGTCAATTCAGATGTGCCCATTATGTTCCTTACAGCCAAGAACCTCAAGGATGACATCTTTGAAGGCTTCAAGATTGGTGCCGATGATTACATCACCAAACCCTTCAGCATGGAAGAACTCACCCTGCGTATGGAGGCCATTCTCCGTCGTGTACATGGCAAGAAGAACCGTGAGGTTACCGTATATCAGATCGGTCAGTTCAATTTTGATGCCAAGAAGCAGATTCTCTCTATCGGCGACAAGTCAACCAAGCTCACCACAAAGGAGTCAGAGCTTCTCAATCTCCTTTGCGCTCATCAAAATGAGATCCTGCAGCGCGACTTCGCCCTCAAGTCAATCTGGGTCGATGACAACTACTTCAACGCCCGTAGCATGGATGTATATATCACTAAGCTGCGTAAGCACCTCAAGGATGATCCTTCAGTTGAGATCATCAACATCCATGGAAAAGGCTACAAACTCATCGTTCCCGAGGCCGAATAATACACGCGTACGCACGTGCATATAAAGAGGTGGAACCATCCGGCTCCACCTCTTTCTTTGTCAGCGAGTTATATTTATTAACAAAAAATCCCGCAAAAAAGTCTCGGAATTGTTTGGTGGGAATATGTAATAGCACTACCTTTGCATCCGCTTTCCGAAAGGAACAAGCGCAAGCGACGATCTTTGAATAGATTTCATACAGACAAGTAGTACGACGGGCGTGCTCTTTTTGAGAGTATGTCCAAGGGTAATACGAACCGTCAATTTAAAACTTTAAGAAAGGAATCGAGACGGACCTGAGCAAAAAAAAGACAAACTGGTGCGTCCCCTGAAAGATGCGTGCCCTGTGCACGTTTTTTTATGGGCGTACTTGAAATACGGTAAAATTTACAAAGAAGAGTTTGATCCTGGCTCAGGATGAACGCTAGCTACAGGCTTAACACATGCAAGTCGAGCGGAACTGCTTCGGCAGTTTAGCGGCAGACGGGTGAGTAACACGTATCCAACCTTTCCCTTAC
>Ga0310696_10000555_pt1 | contig 58301 bp, 38 predicted proteins | sample AusTroGonzalo_MG_4_FD_203885 | JGI IMG/M metagenome (GOLD analysis project Ga0310696, IMG submission 203885) | Bovine rumen microbial communities from tropical cattle in Woodstock, Queensland, Australia - Gonzalo_02 (v2) (version 2) | ecosystem: Host-associated > Mammals > Digestive system >...
GCAGAATCTTGGAGATTAATGACTAAGTAAATCTTATTCCTTTCCCACTTCTGTTTGAAAAATTAATAATCACTTTTACTCCATAAAAATAACATTTATTTTTACGCAGCAAATATAGGATGACTGAGAGTATGAATAATTAAGTAGATTTTTTAACCGATAAACACATGAATAACAACCTTAAGATTTGTATGATGCTCGTTATGCTATTCGCTGGTATTCAGGCTGTAGCACGGGAACAAAGTTATATCCTCTCCTCTCCCGACGGCAAGCTGGTAAGCCATATCGTGGCATCAAGCGACGACGAACTATCCTACGACATAACCCTCGACGGAGTACAGATTCTAAAGCGTTCTCGCCTGACACTCAACCGTGTATATGGCACAACGACTACCGACCGTCTGCCAGTGAAAAAAATCACGCGCCGTTCGGTTGACGAGATGATTAAGTCGCCGTTCTACCGCCAAGCCGAGATGCGAAACCACTACAACGAACTGACACTGCAAATAAAGGACGGCCTATGGGTAGATTTCCGTGCCTACGACGAAGGATTTGCCTACCGTTACCGCACCGGCCAAGCCTGCACCGTAAAGAACGAACTGGTAGAATACAATTTTGCCGCCGACTGGCAAGCAACAGTGCCATACGTGCGTGGTTTCGATGAGAAAAATCCAACAGGACAATATTTCAATTCGTTTGAGCATCCATACATTACCGATACTTTGTCGCAACTCGACCCGCGCCATTTGGTTTTTCTGCCGTTGGTAGTACATGCCGACAATGGTGTTCAGGTTTGCCTTACCGAAAGCCATCAGGAACATTTCCCGGGACTTTACCTAAAAGGCACAGGCATTGCCGGTCAACTGCGTGGCGACCAGGCTCCTTGCCCCGACCAGATAGAGCAAGGCGGACATAACAACCTACAGGAGATTGTAAAGACTCGCAAAAATTGGATTGCACAACTCTCCAAGGGCAACGAAACGCCTTGGCGTATTGCCATGGTTGCGCATACCGATACCGAATTGGCAATGAACAACATGAGTTATCTGCTTGCTCCTGCCTGCCGTCTCAGCGACATCAGTTGGATACACCCCGGCAAGGTGGCATGGGACTGGTGGAACTGCTGGAACATCAGCGGTGTTGACTTTGTTGCTGGCATCAACAACGACACCTACAAATATTACATCGACTTTGCTGCACAATATGGTATCGAATATGTCATCCTCGATGAAGGTTGGGCTGTCAACCTGAAGGCAGACCTCTTGCAAGTGGTGCCTGAAATCGACCTGCCAATGCTTGCGAAGTATGCCGATGAACGTGGCGTAGGACTAATACTTTGGGCTGGATATTATGCATTCAAGCGCGATATGGAGAAAGTCTGCAAGCATTATAGTGATATGGGCATCAAAGGCTTTAAGGTTGACTTTATGGACAGTGACCATCAGGCAGTCAACGAGTTCTACTACCATTCGGCCGAACTCTGCGCCAAATATCATCTGCTGCTCGATTTCCACGGCGCCCACATTCCTGCAGGCATTAACCGTACATATCCAAATGTACTCAACTTCGAAGGCGTATATGGTCTCGAGAACCTAAAATGGTCGCCTACCGATTTCGACATGGTAAAGTACGATGTGCAGATACCTTTCATCCGTCAGGCAGGTGGCCCAATGGACTATACGCCCGGAGCCATGCGTAATGCAGCAAAATATTGCTATGCACCTGTTTGGACTGAACCAATGAGCCAGGGCACCCGTTGCCACCAGTTGGCACTCTACCTAGTGCTAGACCAACCGATAGCAATGCTCTGCGATGCACCGACAGAATACATGCGTGAGCCGGATTATACCCGATTCCTTGCTTCCATCCCTACCGTTTGGGACGAAACTCGCGTTCTGCAGGGCGAAGTTGGAGAATATATTGTTACAGCTCGCCGTAAAGGATCAACATGGTATGTGGGTGGTATCACCAACTGGACTGAGCGCGACCTAAAAATCGACCTTTCAAGCTTGGTAAATGGTAGTGTTAACGCCGTTATCTACAAGGACGGAGCAAACGCACACCGCAAAGGTAGCGATTATCGTGTGGAACGCATTTCCAACTTAGCCTCGCAGATTGATATCCATTTGGCACCGGGAGGCGGATTTGTTTTGAAAGTGGAATAGGAAGATAATGCCAATGCATTAGTTACCATTGTTATAGATTGAAAAATATTATGCAATGTCATTTGGATTGTTGATAAAAATATTTCCAAAAGAATGTGGTTTTGCGTAAATTTGCAGAGAAAACATTCGCTTGATTTGCCGCATAGACTGAAAACGAGTTGTGTATATTTTATTTTGTTATTGAGAAGAAATGCAACTTAGATGACAATGGAAAACGAGCAGAACAAATGGCAATGGCATGGGTCTAATGTCGTGTGGAGGGGCGTGGGCATCTATCATATCACACTCACCATTCCTTCACGAGAGCCATTATTGGGCACGCTCGTCATTCCTGGAAACAATCCGGCACAGGCAAAAGTTGAGCGTACGAAACTAGGAAACAGCCTAGTCGAGGAACTGCTGCATATACCAGCCTATTATCCCGAAATTAGAATCCTGCAATTCTGTCTTATGCCAGACCATCTGCATGCAGTAATCTATGTTACTCGACAAATGAAAAATAGCATCAAGATGGTTGTCCGCAGTTTTTGGCAAGGTGCAAAAAAACTTGGTCGCGAATATTCTTTGTCAAACTCACCCGAATTAAATTCGGGCTTTGCTGACAAAGAATCCGACCGTGCCAATCACAGTAGCCCATATCCGTTCCCAATATTTACAGAAATGCCTTTCATACGCGCCCTTTATCATCGTGGACAACTGATTTCTATGATTCGTTACATACGGATGAACCCACAACGGCTTGCTACTAAACGATTAAGGCCAGATTTCTTTCGCGTGCAGCACAATGTGGTAATTAATGGCAGAAAATACAATGCTGTGGGAAATATCGCAATCTTAATGAATGGATTTCGAAAGACTGTACATGTGCATCGTGTGTTGCTGGATGCTGCGAAGCAAGGAGATGACAAATCTCTCCGCGATTATATGAACGGCTGTATTGTTTCTGCTCGCAATGGCGCAGTTATGGTGTCGCCATTTATTAGTTCAAAAGAGAAGGAGATATTGACAATCCTTTTAAAAGAGAAGCATTCTATAATTTACATTACCAATAATGGTTTGGGTGAGTACTATAAGCCATCTGATAATTTGTTTGATGCTGTAGCCACAGGGCATTTGCTAATACTTAGTCCATGGCCTTATAATGATAGCCCAAAACGCATAACCCGAGAGGAATGTATTATGCTCAATAACTTTGCAGAAGAAATTGCTGCATCTTCTAACACAAAAGTTGATTATAAACAAAACTCAACATCACAGGAGGAATGAAAAATAGAAAATAACAAGCCTTTTCTCTACATTTCTCTCCTTTCAATCACCTTCTGAAGAACTTGAGGCAAATTAACACCAACACCAAATCACAAGATTTGGATGAATGTCATGGTAACTTTCGTCCAAAAGTGGTCTAAAAATATATGATTTGGACAAATGTCGATTAGACTTCCGTCCAAAAATGTTGCATAGTTCGTTTTTATGTTTTATCTTTGCCGCATAATTTATTGTTATGGACAAGTACAAAATTATCGGTAGAGAAAAGGAGCAGAACCTTCTTAAAACATTGTGCGACAAGCAAGAAGCACAACTGATTTCAATATATGGCAGACGGCGTGTCGGCAAGACATACCTTGTAAAATGTTTCTTCAACAACAACTTTGACTTCTTCTTTACAGGAAGCTACAATGTTTCGACACCTGTGCAACTAAGTTTGTTCAGCAATGCGTTGCAGCAATACAGCCACACACCACAGCCAATCTTTAAGTCGTGGTTCGAGGCATTTTCTGCTCTTCAGTCGTACTTGTCAGCTCTAAAAAAGGAACGAATTGTAGTTTTTATCGACGAGATTCCTTGGATGGATATGCCCAATGCAAATTTCATTTCGGCATTCAGCTACTTTTGGAATTCGTGGGGTTCTACTTTTGCTCCGTTGAAACTTATTGTCTGCGGTTCGGCTACAACTTGGATGCTCGACAAATTTGTCGGCGACAAGGGCGGTCTCTACGGACGCTCGAACAGGACAATATATCTTGCTCCATTTTCATTATACGAAACCGAGCAGTTCCTCATAAACAGGAATATAGTTTGGGATAGAGAGCAAATCCTTGAAACATATATGATTATGGGCGGCATACCATATTATTTGGATATGCTTGATGGAAGTTTACCATTGTCAAAAAATATCGACAATCTCTTCTTTAGTGAAACTGGCGATTTGCGCCGCGAATACGATTTCCTTTTCCGCTCCCTGTACAAAAATTCAGAGCTATATACTCGAATAGTTGAATGTATGTCGCGGAAACTTAAGGGAATGACACAGATGGAAATCAAGGAGGAAATCAATGGCGCTGCTAGTGGAAATTTTTCTGATGCTCTCGAAAACCTTGTCAACTGCGATTTTGCACGCAAATACAACTCATTCGGCAAGAAGAGCAAAGATGCAATGTATCAGTTGTCTGACCAATATACACTGTTCTATCTGCGATTTGTTATGAACGGAAGCGGACAGGATGCTAATTTCTGGACAAACATTGACGCACATACCCACGACAATTGGGCTGGATATGCATTTGAGCAGGTGTGTTTTCATCATATACAGCAAATAAAGCGCAAACTTGGCATAAGCGGTATTATGACAAACGCCTATAGCTGGATGTGCAAGCCGAAAATTGACAAAGACGGAACCGAATGGAAAGGTGCGCAAATTGACTTGCTTCTGCATCGTGCAGACAGCATAATAAACATCTGTGAGATAAAACATTCAAAGCATCCGTATGTTATAACAGCCGACTATTACAAGCATATTGTAGAGCGCAAATCCATTTTTGCCCACCACACAAAGGCAAAAGAAAAATTACACAATACATTCATAACAATCAACGGTTTACAGCAGAATATGTATTCCAACATGATACAATCGCAGGTTGTTCTTGACGATTTATTCAAGGACGAGTAATGAAAATTTTTTATGTCAATGACATTGATAATTGCTAGCAAGATAGAAATGATAATTTAGTAGAGATGGCGATTTGTTTAAAAATTTGAAAAATGTTTTAGTGTATAAGCTCTTGATAACCATGGCTTTTTTGTGAATAATGGACGAAAGTGACTTTTTCAAAAGGATTCATTTTTCAAACCAAGAAATTCTTAAACGGGCGCAACCCATTGAAACGGCTTTAGCAACAGAAACGGCGCAGCCATAGAAACCCTCAAACGCCGTAGGCATAGAAACGGCGCAGCCATTTAAACTTAGAAACGGGCGTAGCCCCTTGAAACGCCGCAGGCATTGAACGGCGAAGCCCTCAACGAAGTTAAACGGCGTAGCCCTCAAACTTGCGTCTGCCTATTTCCCTCTCTTTTCGTGTTCTCTGATAAGTCCCTCTGCGCTTCGTGCACTTAGTTTGAGCCATTGTGCTAGAAGTTCTGTTCTCTCTTGCTGCGTCAGGTGCCAGTCGATGTTGGAGTTCCTTAATTTTGTAGTCAGCTCGTAGAGGCAAAGTGCAGCAGATACCGAAATATTGAAGCTTTCGGTGAAGCCATACATTGGAATCCTGACGAATTCATCTGCGTTTTCCATTACAATGTCCGACAGACCTGGCTTTTCCGAGCCGAAGAACAAGGCGAATTTGCCTTTTGTGATGTCAAAGTCCTTTATCAAGACATCGTTTGTGTGTGGAGTAGTGGCAACAATTCTATATCCTGCATTCCGTATTGCCTTGATTGCATCCAGTGTGTTGTTTTCCTTCTGGTTATAACGAGTAATGCTCAGCCACTGAGATGAGCCCATTGCCACATCCTTGTTTTCCATGTAGCTGTATCGGTTTTCGATGAAATTGACATTTTGTACGCCAAAGCAGTCGCAGCTACGAAGTACTGCGGAGGCGTTGTGTGTCTGGAAAATGTCTTCCAGAACCACGGAAATGTAACCGGTGCGGTCGTCAAGAACTCTGTTTAGAGTCTGCAACCTTTCTTCTGTCACATAATTTGTGAGCAGTTTTATTATTTCTTGTGCTTCCATAATGAAAAAAAAGGGAACAAAAAGTCCCCTTTAATGTCGTCTTTGCAAAGCTGCTTATTTCTTCTTGGAGTTAACAGCCTTCTTAAGAGTAGCACCTGCTGAGAATCTTACAACATTCTTTGCCGGAATCTTAATGGTTTCGCTTGGTTTCTGAGGATTGTGACCAGTCCTTGCTGCTCTCTTCGATACACCAAATGAACCGAATCCGATGAGTGTCAACGATTCACCCTTCTTTAAGCATTCCTGTGTGCTTTCCATGAAAGCGTCCAATGCGCGCTTTGCGTCTGCCTTTGTCATGCCTGCCTTTGCAGCCATCTTTTCAACTAATTCTACTTTGTTCATCTTAAAAAATTTTTTTTATGTTTGATACTAATAGATATTTTGAGCAAAAGTATAAAAACACTTAATACCTCCAAACATTTTTATCAGATAAAATGCAAATTGTTAATATCTTGTGCGTTTTGTTAATAACCGCAATGCTTTTTCGTCGATTCTTGTCGAATCTACTCTGTGTGAGCTGGCTTTGTCGCTGTTCACAATTATAAACAAATTTTGTTAAAAAATTGATTGTTTGCTATTGTCTATGTGTGCGAAAAATTGTATTTTTACAACAATTTTGTGTAAAACACAAGGATTTGATTTTAAGAATGTTAGAAATAAAATAACTATAGAAAATGCTTGAAGAAGAAGGAAGAGCAAAGATAATTTCGATTAGTGTCGAAGATGAAATGAAGTCGGCATACATTGACTATTCGATGTCGGTAATAGTTTCGCGTGCATTGCCGGATGTTAGGGACGGTCTGAAGCCCGTTCAGAGAAGAATCCTTTTCGGTATGGAAGGTTTGGGGCTTGCTCCCGGTAAGCCTCACAAGAAATCGGCGAGAATTGTCGGTGAAGTAATGGGTAAGTACCATCCTCACGGCGACTCGTCGGTATATTTTGCAATGGTAAGGCTCGCCCAGAACTGGGTAATGAGATATACTTTCGTCGACGGTCAGGGTAACTTCGGTTCGGTTGACGGTGATAGCCCTGCTGCTATGCGTTACACCGAGGCTCGCTTGTCGAAGATTTCCGATGAGATGATGGCCGATATGGACAAGGAAACCGTAGATTTTGTTAACAACTTTGATGATTCTCTGCAGGAACCGAGCGTATTGCCGACGAAAATCCCTAACTTGATAGTTAACGGGGCAAACGGTATCGCCGTAGGTATGGCTACCAACATGGCGCCGCACAACCTTGCACAGACAATTGATGCAACTGTTGCATACATCGACAATCCAGAAATCGAAGTGGATGAACTTGGAAAGATAATTCAGGCTCCCGATTTCCCGACTGGTGGTATTATTTATGGTATAGATGGTGTTCGTGAGGCCTACGCTACCGGTCATGGACGCGTTGTCATCCGCTCGAAGACCGAAATCGAGACTTCGGAACGCGGTCACGAACGCATCGTGGTTACCGAAATCCCATATATGGTCAACAAGGCAGAACTTATCAAGCATATTGCAAACCTTGTTACCGACAAGAAGATAGAAGGCATTTCAAATGTTAATGATGAATCCGACCGCCGCGTTGGTATGCGTATCGTTATCGACATCAAGCGCGATGCCGTTGCTAACGTAGTACTCAACAAGTTGTTCAAATACACCGAATTGCAGTCGTCGTTCAGCATCAACAATATAGCCCTTGTAAAGGGTCGCCCGATGGTGCTCAACCTTAAGGATTTGATTCACTATTTCGTTGAACATAGACTTGATGTTGTTACCCGTCGTACCGAATTTGACCTCCGCAAGGCAGAGGAACGCGCTCACATCGTTCAGGGCTTAATTATCGCTAGCGACAATATCGACGAGGTTATCCAGATAATCAAGTCGTCGGACAATCCTACCGAAGCAAAGGAAAGATTGATGCAGCGTTTCTCGCTCTCAGAAATTCAGGCATCGGCAATAGTTGAAATGCGTCTCCGCCAGTTGACCGGTCTCGAGCAGGAAAAACTTCGTGCAGAGTACGAAGAACTAATGAAACGCATCGAGTATTTGAAGGAATTGCTTGCTAGCGTAGAAATGAGAATGCAGGTCATCAAGGACGAGCTTCTTGAAATTAAGGAAAAGTACGGTGACGAGCGCAAGACCGAAGTCGTTTATGCTTCTGAAGATATGAATCCGGAAGACTTCTATGCAAACGAAGAGGTTGTAATCACAATTTCGCACCTCGGATACATGAAGCGTACTTCGTTGTCGGAATTCAAGTCGCAGAATAGGGGTGGTGTAGGTTCGAAGGGAACTGCAACCCGCGACGAGGACTTTGTGGAACACATGTTTGTCGCCACAATGCACAATACCTTATTATTATTTACAAAGCTCGGAAAGTGCTACTGGCTCAAGGTTTACGAAATTCCAGAAGGAACAAAGACTTCGAAGGGTCGTCATATTCAAAACATTATCAATATCGATAAGGAAGACGAGGTAAAGGCTTACCTGAATGTGAAGTCGCTGAAGGATGTTGACTACATCAACAGGACTTACGTTGTGATGTGTACTCGCAACGGTGTGTTCAAGAAGACTTTGCTCGAGGAATATTCGCGTCCGCGCCAGAATGGTGTCAACGCTATCAATGTTCGCGAAGGCGATATGCTTCTTACCGCATCACTCATCGAGGATGTCGAAGGCGAAGCACCGACCAATGTTATGATTGGCGCTTACGGTGGCAAGACCATCCGTTTCCCGCACGACATTGTCCGTCCGATTGGTAGAACGGCAACTGGTGTCAAGGGTATAACCTTGGACGAAGGCGATTATGTAATAGGTATGATTACTGTCCGTCCGGAACAGGATGTGCTTGTAGTTTCTGAAAACGGCTATGGAAAGCGTTCGAGCATCGAGGACTATCGTGTTACGAACCGTGGCGGTAAGGGCGTTAAGACCTTGAATATTACAGAAAAGACTGGTAACCTTATCAGTGTAAACGCCGTTACCGACAATGACCACTTGATGATTATAAATCGTTCGGGCATAACAATCCGTCTGGCTGTTGATACATTGCGCGTTATGGGTCGTGCAACTCAGGGCGTTCGCCTGATTAATCTCCGCGACGGCGATGTAATCGCTTCGGTAGCAAAGATTGAAGGCGGTGCCGAACTCGAACGCATAGCCGAGGAAGAAGCAGCAAAGATTGCTCAGCTTGAGGCCGAAGCAGATGGAATAGTTCCTGCTGAGAGTCAGACCGACGAAGTGCCTGAAGAAAATAATGGTGCGGAAATTGTAGAAGAAGAAAACAACGAGAATACAAACGAATAGTTGAATAAATTTAAAATTTAAGATTATGAAGAAGTTATTTTTAATAGGTATCGCTTTGGTATTGGCACTTTCAATGAGTGCGCAGAAGCAAATGCTTACCAGTGCGTGGAGCTATCTGAAGGATGGCTACCTTGATGATGCGAAGAAGGCTATCGACAAGGCCGAGGCAAATCCACAGACAGCTGAAAGTTTCAAGACTTTCTGGTTCAAGGGCAATATTTATCTTGCTTTGTCAACAACCAAAAACAAAAAGTATCAGGCATTGTGCGACAATTGCATTGATGTGGCTTACGATTCTTACATGAAAGCGTTGAAGTTGAATTTCGTAAAGCCTGAGCATAGGGACATCGACTTCACAACTCAGATGGGTCTTATGAAATTTGTTAGCGTTCTTCAGGAAGGCAACGAGGCTTATTTTGAAAGTACAGAAGCCTTGATGGAGATTCTTGGAGAAAAATTCCCAACGATGTCGAAGGTTTATAAGGCAAAGGGCGAAGAGGCTTGGCGTTCAAACGATTTTGAGTCAGCTTACAACCAGTGGAGTAGAGCATCTGGTATTCCGTCGTTTGCAGGTATTGACACTACCATATATTATTATACTTCGTTGGCAGCAATGAGATGCAAGAAGTATGACGAGGCAATCGAAATTTGCGACATGCTTATAAAGATGGGTTATGGTATGGACAACAAGGAAAGAATTTCAGTTTACCAGAACTTGTCTATGGCATTGAAGGAAACTGGAGACACTACCAGAATGCTTAAGGTTCTTGAAGAAGGTATCAATAAGTTCCCGAACGACAACTATCCGCTTGTAATTGAAACTTTCAACTACTATGTAGGCTCTGGTAATTCGGAGAAGGCAAAGGAATATATAAACATGGCGATGCAAAACGATCCAAACAATGCACAGTTCCTTGTAATACGTGGTACCTTGTCGCAGGAAATGAAGGACACCAAGGCTGCCGAAACCGATTTCAACAAGGCTCTTGAAATCGATCCGAACAATTACGATGCAATTTACGGTCTTGGTGCTTTGTATATCAATACTGCAGCCGACACGTTGGAATGGGCAGAAAAGAATGTTCCTCCGACAGACTTCACTACTTTTGAGAAGTATCAGGAAATCGCAAAGGAATATCAGACCAAGGCTTTGCCTCACCTTGAAAAAGCTTTGACTATTAAGCCAAACGATTTGCAGGTTCTTCAGATTTTGAAGGAATTGTACTATAAGACTGGTAAGTACGAGGAAAGCCAGCAGATGGGTGCAAAAATCAAGGAACTCACCGAGTAGAAAGATTTAATCATAAAAAATGCGGATAGATTTGCTGTCCGCATTTTTTTTTCCCATTTCCTTATTGTTAGTAGATATCGCTAAATGGATTTTTCTCCAAGTAACATTTTTATCAGTATCAAATCATTCCTATAAGTAATCTTTATATTTGAATCATCTCCTTCTGCAATGAAAATCTTTTCATTAGGAAGATAACGAGAAACAATTCCACAATCATCAGTTGCTTCAAAACTAGCATCGTTTAATGCAAGTTTATAAGCTTTTTCTATGGTTTTATAATAAAAAGCCTGAGGAGTTTGTTGGCATCTCAGTTGAGAACGCTGTAAAATTTTCCCAATCATACATCCAGACTTGTCAATTGTCACTATCGTGTCAGTCGCAGGAACGGCCACAGCTACGGCATTGTAATTTTTGAGTGCAGAAACCACATCGGATATTATTCTCTGAGAAACCATAGGACGTACAGCATCATGGAAAATTAGGTTGCAATCAACATTTTCGTATGCTTTTATTGCAGAAAGACTCGAATCATAACGTTCTGTGCCACCATTAAGAATGTGTTTTAATTTTTTCCACGAATTGCTTGTTGCAATTTCTTCCATTAATGGTACATAGTCAACATTTACTACGACAGCAATCTCATCGATGCCAGTATTCTTCTCAAAAGCATCAATAGAATATTCAATTATACGACGATTACCAATCTGCAAAAATTGCTTTGGTAATCTGCTTCCTAATCTGCGACCGCTTCCGCCTGCCAAAACTACAGCAACATTCAATCTTTTCATGACCTACTCAACACTTACGACCTTAAACTCTGTACGGCGATTCTGTGCACGGCCTTCCTCGGTGTCGTTGGTGGCAATAGGAACCGAAAAGTCGTACCCGCTGTACGATAGGCGTTCCTTCGCAATTCCCTGTGATAAAAGGTAATTATAAACAGACTTCGCACGATTTTCCGACAAGGTCTTGTTGTAGGCCTTGGTGCCAACGTTGTCGGTATGACCGCCGATTTCTATCTTCATCTTCGGGTTTGCGTTCATGTATTCCACAACTTTGCCAAGTTCGGTGTATGAATCTGGCAGCAAGTCATAGCTGTCGGTCTTAAAGAAAATGTTTTTCAGAACCACCGTCACGCCTTTTTCTATCGGTTGCAGCGGAATATTCATAATGTACGGTTCCTCGGGATGCTCAAGGTTGGTAAGCGAAAAGTTTTCGGAGTAGAACAGATAGCCCTCGCGCGAAACGTTGAAGGCATAGTCCTTGTCGATAGGCAGACATACCATATATTCGCCGTCCTTGTCGCCCGAAAACATATCGACCATTTTCTCTCCGCTCTCAATGTCAAGCATTTCGCATTTTGCTTTCAGTCTTTCATTGGTCTTCGAGTCGTAAATGTAGCCTTTTACGTATGTGACTGTCACCGGCTTAACTTCTGGAGGAAGTTCAAATCCGTAAATGTCCAAGTCGCGCTTTGTACTCGACGACGAAAACATTGCCAGGTCGCCCTTTGCATTCACAATAAGGCTTCTCTCTTCCCCCAACGTATTTATCGGATAGCCAAGGTTTTTGGGCTTCGACCAAGTTTTGCCTTCGTCCTCGGTCTTTGCTACAAACAAGTCGTAACTGCCAAGCCCGGGATGTCCCTTCGATGCAAAATACAAGGTCTTGCAGTCGGGATGTATGAACGGAGAAATATCCTCGTAAGGCGTATTTATCTTGTTTCCAAGATTCTCTGCTGGTTTCAAGGCATTGCCTTTTCTATCAATCTGTACACGCCAGATGTCGGTTTCACCAAATCCACCTGGTCGTGCCGATGAAAAATACAAATACTTTCCATCTGATGACAACGAAGGGTTACTCTCCCAGGAATCCGTATTTATCGACCATAAATTCTGAGGCTGCGACCATTGGTTGCCATTCAAGAACATTATGTACAAGTCGCAACTACCTTTGCCGTCAGGTCTGTTGCATGCTGTTATCACACAAGTCTTTCCATCGGCGGAGATACATTGAGCGCCCTCGTTGAGTCCTGTGTTGATTCTTCCGGAAAGCTGTACCCCCGAATCGTACTTGCCAGTCTGCTTGTTGCGATAGGCATAGTACAAATCTTCATTCATATTGGATGGTTTACGCGACGGATTATTAGGATTAAGAGGGGTCTGTCTTGTGAAAACCAGCATTTCTTCATCTGCAGAAAGCGATGGCCAGTACTCATCCCATTGTGTATTTATCTTTCCAATACTATGGGGTTTGAATTTCACAGGATTACGCACGGCACTATCTGAAAATGTTATGTATTCGTACAAGCGATTGATACCGAACTTTTTATATTTTTCAACATCAGCATTTTCGTAGAAAAAGTCAATGTTCTTTTTTGCCGAAGCATAGTTTCCAACGCCATAGCTATACATAGCGAGTTTTAGTGTGATGCCGTAATCAAAATGCGGGTCAAGTTCAACAACTTTTTCGTAAAATGTAATTGCAGTTTTTATATCACCAAGGAAATCATATATTTCTGCTTTTAACATATATGCTTCAATGAACATCGAATCCTTTGTAATAGCATTGTTAACCTCCTGTAATGCAAGTTTGATGCCTTGGTTGCCCTTTCCATTTTCATAGTAAGAGATAGCTTTCTCGAAACATTTTATGGCTGCTTTCGAATTGGTGTGATATTCATCGTTCTGAGAAAAAGCAATTTCGCAAATAAATGACAATACTAATATGCACAATAATTTCTTCATACTTTATTACAATAATGAAAAGACAAATTTACAAAAAATAATGTTTGTCCCAATCATAACAAAAATATCTTTTTGCTTTCATTTACGGCTCTTTCATTTAACCGCCCCCTGAGCCTGTCGAAGGGTAAGGTTAATGCGCATTATATCATTTCGCCACCTTGACTTCCCTTCGACCAGGCTCAGTGCGGCGCGACAAGCTTGCTTCGGCTGTCGCTCAGTACATCGCAGCCAGCGGATTTGTTCAGATGCTAACTATTTGTATCATAAGTAACAATATTGTCCAAATGAAAGAGCCGTGGCTTTCATTAATCGTTTGCAAATTCCTTTATCATCTTCCTGTAGTTGGAGAAAATGGTGGCGCGCGAAACAAATCCGACGTATTTCCCCTTGTCGATGACGACGATGTTGTAGTTGTTGGAATTTTCAAAAAGTTCGGCGGCTTCCTGTACGCTCATACCGTATTCGATGGTTGTTGTCGGGTAGAACATCAAGTCTTTCACCTTGGTGGTGTCGTACATTTCCGTCTTGAATATCAAGTGCTTTATCTGGTCGAGCCAAACCAAACCCTTGAAGTTGTTTTCCGAATCAACCACTACATAGATTGTTCGCGTTGAGTGCGAAATTACTTTTGTAAGGTCGCGCAATGTGGCGTCTTCGTGTATGGTAAGGAAGTTGCGCTCGATGTACTGCTCCAACTTCATCATTGCTAGCATATTGCGGTCGGCATTGTGGGTAAGGAGTTCGCCACGCTTTGCCAGAAGAATCGTGTAAACCGAGTTTGGCATTGCCGCACGTGTCACGAAATAGGAGATGGTTGAGACAATCATCAGAGGCACGAACAGTGAGTAACCTCCTGTAAGTTCGGCGATTAAGAATATTGCGGTGAATGGTGCGTGCATTATTCCGCCGATAAGTCCTGCCATTCCGATAAGTGCGTAGTTGCCAACAGAAATGTCAAATCCCATTGATTTGCATACGTGTGCGAAAAGCAGACCGAGTATAGCACCGAGGAAAAGCGATGGTGCGAATATTCCGCCAGCACCGCCAGCACCGAATGTACAGCCTGTCGCAAAGACTTTTAGCAGTATAATTAGTAGCAATATGATTGCAATTCCCCAGAACGATTGCAGAATCGGCATCGAGGAATAAAAAGTGCTTGCGAATATGACGCTGAAATCGCCTCTTAATGCGGCGTTTATGGTTTCAAAGCCTTCTCCGTAAAGTGTAGGGAAAAGGAACACTAGCAGACCGAGAGCAACAGAGCCAATTGCAAACTTTACCCAGTCGTTCTTTATCTTTTTGAACCATTCGTTTTGTGCGAGATAAAGTTTTGAGAAATAGAGTGATAGCAGTCCGCACAATATTCCAAAGACGACTAGGAATCCAGTATCGCGGAGCATAAACGGGTCGGTATGTTCGATAGGGTAAACGACGTTTTGTCCGAGGAAAAGGTATGATGTAAGTGTTGCCGAAATTGAGGCGGCGAGTAGTGGCAGCAACGAGGCTGTCGAAAGGTCGAGCATCATAACTTCCATCGAGAAAATTATACCGGCAATCGGCGCCTTGAATATTGAGGCAATCGCACCTGCAGATGCACAGGCTATTAGAAGTATTACCTGCTTGTATTTCAGGTGGAAAAGTTGTCCCATATTGCTACCGATGGCTGCACCTGTGGCTACAATCGGGCCTTCCAGTCCGACTGACCCACCGAATCCTACCGTGAGCGAACTGCCTATTATACGCGAAAACATATTGTGCTTTGGTATTTTGCCTTCGTTCTGCGACATATTATATAATACCATAGGTATGCCGTGCCCGAGTTTCTTCTTGATGAAAATCTTGACGAAGGCAAGGGTAAGCAGAATTCCAATTGCAGGGAATAGGAAGAAAAGGTAGTGTATGTGGGTAGTGTCGATAATTGTTATAACTAACTCTCTTACAAGGTGTACCGAATTTTTCATTACGACTGCTGCCAGTCCTACGGCGATTCCGACAATGAATGCGAGTATGGTCATAAAAGTTCTGTCTGACATATTTCGCACACGCCAGAACATAAATTTACGGTACCGTTCCTTAAAGTCTATTTTCATCTCGCAAATCGGTTGCGAATATGGGATTTTTTTTTCAAAGATGTATATTTTTTTTGAAAAAGGTTGTTGAAATATTGAAATAGACTGCGATGTAAATCAAATACCCTTAATCCATTCCGCAATCGTATTCATTGCATCTTCGTTGAAGGTTTCTTCGTTTCGTCCGTAGAAGTTGGGACTGCCGAAAATACATTTCTGGAACAGATGATTCAAGCCTTTGAGTTCAAGTGTTTTGTAATTTGAATTTTTAGCCTTTTTCATAGCCTTTTCAACACCTGCAAGGTTGTCTTTGCTATATACTTGCACGTCCTTGTCGCCATTGAGTGCGAGTACGGGAATCTTGACTTTGCAAAGGTAATCCTGCGGATTGAAGTTGATGAAATAGTACATCCACGGTGAGAACATTATTTCAACGTTTGTCTGTAGCGCTTCATCGTCGGATCCTGAAGGAACAAGTTCTTCCATTTCCTTCATAACGGCGAGAACTTTAGTTTTCTTGTCGTCAATGCTCAATTTCTTGTCCTTTAGGATTTTGTATTCATTAGTGGCAAGTTTTGTGTATTGCTTTGCAACATCTTCGGAAATGCCGCTCGACTTCAGCACATCGTAGTTCTGGCGAGCCATAAGTTGTGATATTTCCACGGCTGGACCTGCAAGCATAACTATGAAATCGACGTCGCTGTTTCTCTCCGCGACCATCGGGGCAATCATTCCGCCTTCGCTGTGTCCTATTATGCCTATTTTCATATCTTTTAGTCGGCTGTCGTTTCTGATGTATTTTACAACCGATTCTGCATCAAGCGAAAGGTCGTAAGTGGTGGCGTTGATAGCGTCGCCGGTAGATTTTGCAAAACCACGGTCGTCGTAGCGGATGACGGCTATTCCATTGCGTGTAAGATAGTCGGAGAGGACAAGGAATGGCTTGTGTCCCAATATTTCCTCGTCGCGGTTTTGTAGTCCCGAACCCGATACCAGAATCACAATCTTGTCGCACTTGTAATCGTATGGAGCAGTGAGTGTTCCCGACAATTTTACGTTTGTTTCGGGATTGAAAATTTCAACTTCCTCGACTATGTAGGGAAAATCTTTCGGGTCTTGTTTCTTGGGCTTGGGAACGTATTTGCCACGTTTCATAGTCAGTGGAAAGTCTTTGCCGTGTTGGGTTAACTGACATTTCATACTGTCACCAACTGGATTTTCTCCAACAAGTGTAGCATTTAGGCTGCTGATTTCCAATTTGAAACCATTGTCGCTGAACTCCGCCTTGTCAACTTTCATTCCGAAAGCCGACTGTTCCGGCGAGTCCATTGTTATGCTGTCGGCAGAAAGTCCGTCAAAGTTTACGACTATAGCGAGCGAAATGCCGTTGATGTCCAGATTGCCGTTCCAAGTGCCTTTTATGTCCTGAGAAAAGAGTTGACAGATAAGTAAAGATGCCAATATTGACGCAATAAACCTTTTCATTTTTGTGGTTTTATTGCCATTGAAACTATACCGCCAACAATCAGTCCACTGATTGTGCCGATTATGGTGTTGGTGAATATCTTTTTGTTGGCTTTGTTCTTGTAGCCATATACAAAATATTCATTGTTCTGATATTCGGGATGGCGTTTTATGATGCCTTTAGTTGTCGGACGAGTAAACGAAATGCCAGTGGCGTAGGCGATTGGTACAGCAAGACCTATCATCGGGCGACGCATATAGCCGTAGAAATACAGCATAGAGCCTGCTCCGACAGCAAATCCGCTTGCACAAGCCCACCACGCATTGTATTCTGTTTTGGCCGATTGCTTGCCGAGTACGACATCGCGCATATCATCCACCGAAAATTCGCCTTCCTGCGTAGGAACATACATTATGGTGTCGCCAACAGCCCAGATGTCGTTGATGTCAACGAACTTTGTCTTAATCTTGCCGTTCTTTTTCTCAAGTTTTATCTCCATCGAACTGCCGTTGTCGTTGAAGAATGTGTATTCCTTCACATTGTATTGTGTACCGTCAAGCAGACTGAGTTTGGTCTGTGCAAACGCGATAGCACAAATCAGCAGAACGGATATTGTCGTTATTGTCTTCTTCATTGAAGTAGTTTTTTGTATCGGTTGCAAAAATAATATGTTTTTGCTTTCGCAATAACTAAAAATGGTAAAAAAAAACTAAATTTGCACTCGATAATTTTCAGATGAAACGGATTTTCAAATATTTGCTTTTGTTTTTGCTGATTGTATTTTCGGCAAGAAGTTCTTATGCATCTATGGGCATTCTACCGGACTCGTCAAAGTACAAGGTTGTCCCTGAAATAATGCTTTTCTCAAATTTCCATCAGGGCATTGGCGGTGATACTCACGAACCTAATTTCGAGATAAAGCGTGCTACGTTGGGCTGTCAGTTTCATGTGCCCAAGGGCTTTTCTTCAATAATTCGTCTCGATGTCAGCCCGAATCAGCCGCTCGGACAAAACTACAACACTGTGAATGTTTACCTACGGGCAATGTACATTTCGTGGAAAAAGGGCAAATTTCTTCTGAATACTGGACTTGTGGACAATATGCAGCACATGACGCAGCAGAAGTTCTGGGGTGCGCGTTATATTTTCAAGTCGTATCTTGACGAATACCGTTTCATTCCCGCTATCGACCTCGGTTTCAATGGTCGATACGACTTCCTTGACAATTTGTCCCTTGAGTTCGGCATGATGACTGGCACAATAAAGGATGATAGCGTGTCGTATGGAAAATATTACTATTCGTTGTCGCTTAACTATAGGCCAGTCAAGGATTTGCAGATGAAAGTCCATTCTACGTATTCGTTCCAGAACGACGACCTGTTTACAACTGGTGCTTTTGTGGGGTGGAATATTGTTCCGCATTTGCGTTTTGGAGCCGAGTACAATGCAAAGTTTTCGCCGCGAAACATAATGCAGCAGGGTGCAAGTGCCTATCTTATTTATGGTTTCCTTGAGGACAAGTTGAACTTGTTTGCTCGTTACGATTATCTTGACTCGTGGTGCCGCGATGGTTTTGTGCCTTCGTGGTATGTGGCTGGCGACGGTATGGCTCTGGTGGCTGGTTGCGACTGGAAAGTGGTTGATTATGTGCGACTTTCAATAAATTATCAGGGTTGGCTTCCTAAGTATAATACCGATATTATGAAATCGTATGTGTATCTTAATGTTGAATTTAGGGTGAACTAATATGTCGGAAATTTCGGACAAGCGGAAAGTCAAGCACGTTTATTCAAAGATAGGGCAGGCGGTCAACAAGTACGGCCTTATTTCTGATGGCGACCGCATTATGGTCGGCGTGAGTGGTGGCAAGGATTCGATGTCGTTGCTGGCTACGTTGGCTACTCGGAGGCGTTTCGGAAAGGAAAACTACGAAATCGTCGCCGTACACGTTGATGTGGAGAATGTGCCATATCTTGCTGATACTGATTTTATTGCAGACTTCTGTGCGAAAAACGGAGTTGAATTTGTGTGCGAACACATCAACGTTGATTTCGAGAAGGACCCGAACAAGTCCAAATGCTTCGTCTGCTCGTGGCATCGTCGCAAAAGGCTGTTTGAACTTACGCGCGAACACAACTGCAACAAACTGGCTCTCGGTCATCATCTCGACGACGCGGTAGAAACGCTGCTTATAAATATGTGTTATCACAACAGCATAAGTTCGATGCCTGCTAAATTGCCGATGTTTGATGGTCGGGTGAAACTTATTCGTCCGCTCATATTGTTGACAAACAATGAAATACGTCAGTTCGCTAATATTATGGGCTTCCCGACCGAAAGGGCGAAATGTCCGTTTGAGGACAAGACCAAACGTCGTCAGGCAGGAGAGATAATTGCCGATATTGAGAAACGTTTTCCAGATGCACGCCACAACATCTTCAAGTCGATGCAAAAGATTTTTGTTGACTATCTGCCTGTGGAAGATGATATTAATCCAATTATAAACGGTTTGAACGTGAAGAACAAGTAGGGTTTCTATTGCTACCCTTGCCCTGAACTTTCGCTCCCTGAGCGTAGTCGAAGGGTCGAAGGGAAGGTATTTTGAAATAAAACAAGAACCGAAAAAATTATGGAAACAGAAGATTTTGAAAAATATTTACTCAAGGCTCAGTCGTATTGCTCTCGTGCCGAGAAGTGCGAAAGCGATGTGCGTACCTATTTATATAAGCAGCACGTTTGTTCGGAAACCATTGAAAAGATTGTTGATAGCCTGAAGAAGGACAAGTTCGTTGACAATGAGCGTTATGCACGTGCTTTTGTGTCCGATGCGTTCAAGTTTAACAAGTGGGGACGGCTGAAAATACGTCAGGCTTTGCTGGCAAAGGGAATTTCCGACAAGATTATGGCAGAACCGCTATCCGAAATTGATGAAACGGAATATATGTCGCTGTTGGAAAGTCTGGTAAAGGCGAAGATAAAGTCTGTGCGTGGTGACGACGGGTACAAGGTCAAGGCTTCAGTTTTTCGTTTCGCATATAGCCGAGGGTTTGAGCCTGAATTGGTGGAAAAGGTATGGGAAAAGATATGATGATATGATTCGTATAGGATAATAATTTCAAAACTAATACGTTATTTGTTGAGAACGAATTGTTATGCGGTTATGAAGAGATTTTTAACATATATGTCGTTGGGTATGATTTTTCTGTTGCTGTATGTGGGTTGCGCCAAGGACAATATTGTGTTGGTTGACCCGCAGGAAGAGGACGATGCCGACGATTATATTTCCAATACTACGTTTGTACGAACAGTAAATGTAATGTTTTCTACTAACGGCAATGCTACGGTAAGCGAAGTTTCGTCGGATTTTTCTGTAAGTGTATCAGGTAACGATGTTACTATTGAATATACTGGCGATGAGTATGTTATGTATAATCTTTCGGGCGCTACTACCGATGGCTTTTTCAAACTTTACAGTGGAAAGAGGCAGGGAATAACATTGAATGATGCTAGTATTACCAATCCCAATGGTGCTGCAGTAAACGTGCAGGGACCAAAGTCGTCGCCGAGTAAAGGCAAACGTACTTTTGTGGTGGTTGTCGGGACAAATGTTTTGTCGGATGGGACTTCGTACACCGATACTTCAAATGGAGAAGATGAAAAGGCGGTGCTGTTTGGCGAGGGACAACTTGTCTTTAGCGGAACAGGTTCTTTGACAATCAATGCTTCTGGTAAATCAGGCATTGTTTCCGACGATTATGTGCGTTTTATGTCAAGTCCTGTTGTAAAGGTTGTTTCGTCGGCTGGGCACGGCGTTCGTGGTAAGGATTTCGTGATGGTGTCCGATGGAAATCTGGACATTGAAGTGTCGGCAAACAGGAAAAAAGGCATTTGTTCGGATGGATATGTTGTGATTTGTGGAGGTTCTACTGTCATAAAAGTTACAGGTAGTGCTGCCTACGATGATGAAGACAAGGAATATGCTGGTACGGCTGGCATTAAAGCCGACTTATATTTCAAAATGAATGCTGGTTCGCTTGCGATAACAAATTCTGGACAAGGTGGCAAGGGTATAAGTGCCGATGGCGCTGGATATTTCAACGGAGGAACAGTTACGGTGACTACGACAGGTTCAAACTATACGGCGGGAAGTGTATCCGCCAAGGGCATTAAGGTTGATGGCGACCTCAAGTTTACGGGAGGCAATGTGCTTGTAAATTGTTCTGCCGACGAAGCCATTGAGTCAAAGGGATGTATAACGATTTCTGGTGGAACGGTCTATGCGCATTCGGCTGCCGACGATGCTATTAATTCGTCGAGCGATTTCACTATATCGGGCGGATATGTCTGCGGTTATGCGACTTCAAATGACGGACTTGATGCCAATGGAAATTTTTATATCAGTGGTGGAGCTGTATATGCTATCGGTTCTGGTTCGCCCGAAGTTGCTGTCGATGCAAATACCGAAGGCGGGTATAAGTTGTATGTGACGGGCGGTACTATCGTGGCAATTGGTGGTCTCGAAAGAGGGTCTTCGCTTTCTCAAAATTGTTATTCGGCATCGTCGTGGCAGAAAAATACCTGGTATTCACTTAATTTTGGGTCTGAAACCATCGCCTATAAAACTCCAGCAAGTGGAGGAACTGCAATGGTGGTTTCTGCATCGTCCTCACCAACTTTGCAATCGGGAGTTACTGTTTCTGGTGGTACTTCGTATTTCGATGGAATGATGGTTGTGGGTTGTTCTGTAAGCGGAGGAACGTCTGTTTCGCTGTCTTCGTATTCTGGCGAAAGTGGTGGCGGTCCTGGTGGCAATCCTGGTGGTGGCCCTGGCGGGCCAGGTGGAGGAAATCCTCCTGGTGGTGGTCCTGGTTTTTAAGAATTGTCGTATAGAAAAGGCTTGTTATGAGAAAGTTATGTATATATTGTATTGCCGTTGCAATGCTTTTGCCAATGACGGTTATTGCGCAAACAGAAGAAAAGTTAGATGCTGAATTTGGTGGACGCTTGTCGGCAGGCATTGACAAGAAAATAGTGAAGGGTCTTCACGTTTTTGTGGAGGAGGAGTTTCGTATGGATGACAATTTCCGTAGTTTCGGGCGTTTCCAAACAACACTTGGGTTATCATATAAAGTTCACAATAATATAAAGTTGGGAGTTGTTTATGCTCTCATCAATCCATACGATTCGGATGATAAGGCTTTTAAATTTCGTCATCGTATTTATGCCGACATTACAGGTACTTTGCATTTGGGGCAATGGAATATTTCGCTTAAGGAACGTTTCCAGATGACACATCGCAGCGGAGATTTCAACGTATATCAGAATCCCGCCAATTCGCTGACACTCAAGAGTAGATTTACATTCAAGTACAAAGGATTTGGTCGTTTTGTGCCGTATGCTTTTGTTGAAATTCGCAGTTACCACAATGCTCCTGTGGTTTCTGCTGCCTATGATGGTTCCGGCTATCTGCCGATTCCTGACTCCGCCCAAATTTCAGATACTCCGGGATGGTTTCTGCAAGGTTTCAAAGGTGCTTATATAAATAGGGTGCGCAGTTCGCTGGGATTTGATGTCAAACTTTCAAAGCAGCATACGCTTAATGTATATTTCTTGGCAGACTATGTTCGTGACAAGGTGTTGGATGCCAATGCGGAAGGCACAAAACTCAAGTCGTACACAAAACAGACAGGATTTGTCGGTTCGGTAGGAGTGGGGTACGAATTTTCGTTCTGAAGAACCCACGTTTAACAAACTTTTAAGCAATAATAAAGTTAAGTTAATCGTAATGCAAGACGAAATATATTTTCTGATAACTCGTTATCTTTGCTGTTGTTTGAAACAAAAAAGATTTTGAATATGAAAACAAAAACATTGCTTTATAATCTATTGTCTGGAATAATTGGTGGCGGAATTGTTTTGGCAGGAGTGTTGATATTCAATTCGCATAGTGAACATAACGATACTGATAATAATTCGGTTGTCAATGTAATTGATTCAGCAAAAATCCAGAGTACTAAAGTAAGTCTAAGCGGATCCAATTCGTTTGTTAATACGGAGTTTTGTGATGCGGCAGAAAGATGTATGCCTGCTGTTGTCCATATAAAGACAAGCTATAATCAGCCTACATATACTTTGTATGACTTTATTTTTGGAACACAGTCTGCAATGCAAGTGTCGTCATCAGGTTCGGGCGTTATTGTTTCTTCTGATGGTTATATTGTTACCAACAATCATGTAATTGAAAATGCTGAGGTTATAGAGGTTGTGTTGAATAACAAAAAGTCGTATTCCGGAAAGGTAATAGGGCGAGATGCAACAACCGATCTTGCATTGTTGAAGATAGAAGCAACAGATTTGCCGTTCCTAATATATGGCAATAGCGACGAGCTTCGCATAGGCGAATGGGTGCTTGCGATTGGAAATCCTTTCAATCTTACATCTACGGTAACAGCAGGAATTGTTAGTGCAAAAGCAAGGAATATAGATGCCAACTCAGGGAATCAAGTAATTGAGTCGTATATACAAACAGATGCTGCAGTAAATCCAGGAAGTAGTGGTGGAGCTTTAGTAAATGCAAAGGGTGAACTAGTAGGTATAAATTCGGCAATTGCTTCGCAAACAGGATCGTATGTAGGCTATTCTTTTGCTATTCCTGTAAACATGGTACGCAAAATAGTTGCCGACCTTGTTGAATTTGGCAGTGTGCAGCGTGCTTACATGGGCATTGAGATGATGGACTTGAATTCGCAGACGGCTAAGAAGTTGAATATAGATGATGTAGATGGCGTGTATGTCGCACGTGTAGTAGGTGGTGGCGCTGCTGAGAAATCGGGAATATATGCCGGCGACATAATCCTTGCAGTGAATGATACGAAAGTTAACTCGGCTACAGAATTGCTTGAAATGATAAGTCTTTATAGACCTGGTGCAAATATAACACTTGATGTAAAATCGGAAAACTCGACACGGAAAGTTGATATGATTTTGCTGAATCGTTATGGTGGCGTAGATTTGACAAAGTCTGAAAGTGTTGATGCTCTTGGCGCTCATTTCGAACCAGTTAGTGAACAATTGAAGTCTAGATTGCGTATAAGGAATGGCGTTCAGGTTAGTGACTTGACCGCTGGTAAACTTGCAGCAAGTGGAATACAGAATGGTTTTATAATAGTTCGTGCCAACAACAAGAACATAAATTCCGTTTTGGATCTCGAAAATGCAATTAAGTCCTCTAATAATGCTATATTTCTCGAAGGTATTTATCCCAATGGAATGACGGGTTACTATGCCTTAAAACTTAATTGATTACGATAAGAATACTTGCTTTTCTTCGTTACATTTCTTGCGTAAAAAGGTTAGTATTAGATCATTATTGTCCGATAAAAATCTGAGTGACGTACGTAATTGTGATGTTATCAAGCATTAGACGACAATACTAATAAGCGGGTTTGTCATTTCGGAAGCTAGTCGTAACACGCGATACGGAACGGGGAGCGTTGTGAAGACTACTATCCGTAATCTCCCCCAATATTACTAATCAAGGAGATTCCGCATAAGCGAGTTCACACGACACGTTCCTTAGTCGGTTCACTCAGCTTTGTGGAATGACCTATTAATTTTTAGCGGACAATAATGGCATTAGATGTTGTTTCTGACAAGAAGAGGTTGTTGTTTTATCGATTTATCTATCAATTAACATCAGCAGTTAAAAAAATCTTCTTTTTATTGTATAGGCCTCTTTTTATAAATCCTACCTTTGCATACTAAAGGTACGCAAAATGGTTCTTAACTATATCTGGATAGCATTTTTCCTAATTGCTTTCATCGTAGCAATCGTGAAGGCAGTGTTCTTTGGCGACATGGAGGTGTTCCCCGCAATGGTAAGCTCTACTTTCGATATGGCAAAGCTTGGCTTCGAATTGTCGCTTGGTCTTACTGGTGTAATGACATTATGGCTTGGAATTATGCGTGTAGGAGAGAAGGGCGGTGCAATTGGACTGCTGTCGAAAGGAATTTCGCCGCTGTTCAACAAACTTTTCCCGGATATTCCTAAGAATCACCCAGTTCACGGCTCTATGGTGATGAATATTGCCGCCAATATGCTTGGTCTTGACAATGCCGCAACGCCACTTGGTCTCAAGGCAATGAAAGAACTGCAGGACTTGAATCCCGACAAGGACCGCGCATCAAATTCGATGATAATGTTCCTTGTACTAAATACATCGGGACTTACCATAATTCCCATAAGCATAATGGTTTACCGCGCACAACTAGGTGCCGCCGACCCATCCGACATTTTTCTACCGATACTCATAAGTACTTTCGTCAGCACTTTGGTTGGTATTATTGCCGTATCGCTGTGGCAGAAAATAAATCTTTTCCAGAAGGAAATCCTGATTTATCTGGGCGGACTTACATTGTTGCTTTCGCTGGCAATTTGGGGCTTTACGCTGTTGTCGGCCGAATCGCAGGGAACAGTTGCTTCAATGATTTCAAATGTGATTTTGTTTTCGATAATCATAGGTTTCATAATACTTGCGCTACGGCATAAGGTCAACGTTTACGATGCGTTTATCGAGGGCGCAAAGGACGGCTTCAGTACGGCAATCAAGATTATTCCGTTCCTTATTGCTATTCTGGTTGGAATTGGCGTTTTCCGCGCTTCAGGTGCAATGGAGGCTATGATGGCAGGAATTGCTTGGTGCTTTGACAAGTGCGGATTGCCTACCGATTTTGTTGATGCTTTGCCGGTTGCCTTTATGAAACCATTGAGCGGTAGCGGAGCACGCGGACTTATGGTCGATGCGATGACTGTTCACGGTGCCGATTCGTTTGTCGGTCGTCTGGCTTGTACGTTCCAAGGAGCGACCGATACGACATTCTATATTTTAGCGGTTTATTTCGGTTCGGTTGGTATCCGTCAGACACGTTATGCTGTAGTTGCGGGACTTATTGCCGACCTAGCCGGAATTATTGCCGCCATTTTTGTTGCATATTTGTTTTTTGGATAAAATTTAGAATAAGATGATACCATTTTCTCCACCACGCATTGACGATAAGATTATTGCAGAAGTCGTTGATACTTTGAAATCAGGTTGGATAACCACAGGACCCAAAACCAAACTTTTTGAGAAAAGGTTGACCGAATACACTGGCGGTAAATCAACGCTTTGTGTCAATTCGGCTACGGCAGGACTTGAAATTGCACTTCGATGGTTTGGCGTAGGGCAGGACGACGAGGTGATTGTGCCTGCATATACTTATTGTGCTACTGCAAATGTTGTTGTTCATTGCGGAGCAACGCCAGTGATGGTCGATATAAATGCTGACGACTTCAATGTTAACGTAGATAAGGTTCGCGAAGCGATAACACCACGTACAAAGGCTATTATGCCTGTTGATATTGCTGGTTTTCCGTGCGACTATGATGAGATAATGTCGCTGGTTAAAGAGGATTCTGTTGTGCGCAAATTTTCTGCAAACAACGAAATCCAGCGCCAGCTTGGCAGAATTATGGTGCTTGCCGATTCGTCGCATTCCATAGGTGCGTTGTACAAAGGAAAACACACAGGTTCTTTGGCAGATGTTACCGTATTTTCGTTCCATGCTGTCAAGAATTTGACAACAGCCGAGGGCGGAGCGGTAATTTTCAATCTGCCCGAACCTTTTGACAATGAAGAGATATATAAGTTCTTGTGTGTGCTTTCGTTGCACGGACAAAACAAGGATGCGCTCGCCAAGTCGAAGGGAAGTTGGAAGTACGATGTCATTACTGCAGGCTTCAAGATGAACATGACAGACATAATGGCTTCGATGGGGCTTGTGGAACTTGCCCGTTACGACGACGATACGCTTGTGAAACGCAAGAAAATCTTCGATTATTACACTTCACAGTTCAAGGATGACAATAGGTTTGTGCTTCCTGTTTATGAAACTGCCGATAAGCGCACATCCTATCACGTTTATTTGCTTCGTATAAATGGAGCATCGGAGGAACAGCGCAACGAAATCATCCGTCGCATAACCGCTCGCGAAGTCGCAGTGAATGTCCACTTCCAGCCTTTGCCGTTGCTGTCGTTCTACAGCGGATTGGGGTACAAAATGTCAGACTATCCGCAGGCGTTCGACAACTACAAGTGCGAAATCAGCCTTCCTGTATTCTACGACCTTACCGACGAGCAGATGCGGACTGTTGTTGAGGCAGTAAAGGCATCGGTAAAGGAAGTGATGGGGTAGGAAATGATATAATGTGTATTAACCTTACCCTTCTATACTTCGACAGGCTCATTTCGACTTCGCTTTCTTCGTCTAGGCTTACTTCGGCTTAGCTCAGCATATCGCAGCACACCGCAATGCGTCGCAGGGAACGAATGTGGTAAATGAAAGAGCCGTTCAATTATTGTCAATCATTGTCGATTAATTTTTGCTAATAATCAAAAATCCTCTTACATTTGCATTTCATATTGTTCAATATTAAGAATGTGTATTTAACCACAAAATATATGAAAAAGATTTTTCTTATCGGATTAGTGTTGTTTCTATCAATAGTAGCATTTATAGGTTGCCATAAAGACCCGTTGGACTATGGTAATGTTGGAATGCTTAACCTTAACTTGAAACGAGGCTACAAGACAACAAACAAGAGTGCATTGGAATCGTTTGATGCGCGAGTTACGATTTACTATGGTTCTGATGATACCGTTGCATACAACTGCCGTTTCATCGATGCCGACGGCGATGGCCGCTATGTCAACGACCCTTCTGTCCTCGAAAGCATTTATGTGCGCCGCGAAGTCGGTTTCTGGGTAGGGGTGAGAGCTGTTATTCAGGGCGATACGGTTACGGGAATGTCGGAGCCTAACCGCTTGCTGTATTTGTCGGAGGACAATCCTGTTCTTGATGTTGACATTGTGCTTGTTGCCGGTTATCCGCGCATTGTGATAAGTTCGAATACGGAAGTTGTAGGAGAGGACTTTCTGATTTTCGGTGAAGTGCTTGAAGGTATGGAGATGCTGGAGCAATATGGTTTTGCTGTGAAACGAGGTCAGCCAAGCGAAGAGGAGAAGAGATTATGGGCAAAGCGTCTCCTAACGGAGAGTGATTTCGATGATTTGTACTCCTTGTGGAATTATGAATTTTATGATGCAGAAATATATGATAATGAAGCGAAAAGATTCGGTTGTGCGTTGGAAATGCAAGACTTTGATTCGGCAGAATATACGGTGGTGGCGGTTGCAGCTCTGCGAATGACAGATGACGATTCCATACCGGCCGCCATACATAGTCCTGTGGTGAGCATGACGATTTCGGGCAGTGGGGCGCATATAGAAGAATATGTTTACATTGACGAGCCATATTACAACGGCGATACGATAACATTGTACGGTTACTATGAAGGAAATAGGGAATTGTACGAATGTGGTTTCGTGCTTGGCTTCAGCGAATACGAACTTACCGATTCAATGCCATGCCGGCAAACCGATGCAATTTTTTCGCTCGCGCTTTACAACCTCCAGAATACTACTTATTATTATAGGGCGTATGTAAAGACGGCTGATGGTATAATTGAGAGTGAAATCGGGCAGTTCCAGGTTATGGGGATGATACAGGAATTTGCCGTTTATACCCAATCGGCTACTGACATAACAGAAACGTCGGCAACCTTGAACGGTTATGTTACTTCGACCGATGGGATTGATTTCTGCGGTTTTATATTGAACATGGGAACTTATAATGATACCCTGATGGTTCAGCCTTCTGCCGAAGGCTATTTCTCGTATCAGGTAAGCAATCTTGCAGGCGGCACAACCTATTACTATCAGGCATTTGTCAATAGGAGTGGCTGGGATTTCGGAGAGGAGATTTCGTTTACGACTGCAATTTCAGAACAGCAAGAACCTTCCTATAGCCAGCCGACAGGTTATATGGATGGTTACGGCTATGTTGATTTGGGTTTGCCAAGCGGTACGTTGTGGGCTTATACCAATATTGGAGCAAATACCCCTGAAGATTATGGCAACTATTACGCTTGGGGCGAAACGGAAACCAAGGAAACATACGATTGGATAACTTACAAATATTGCAACGGTAGCGAAACTACATTGACAAAATATTGCAATGGCGAAAGTTATGGCCTTGATGGTTTTACCGATTCGCTTACCACATTGGATGCTGTTGATGATGCCGCTTTTGTTAATTGGGGAGGTAACTGGAGAATGCCTACACAGGACGAAATGCAGGAACTTGTTGATAATTGCGATACGACTAGAACGACGCCGAACGGTATAAATGGTATGTTGTTCACAAGTCGTAGCAATGGCAATTCAATTTTCCTGCCCGCTGCCGGCAGCCGCAACGACAGTGACCTTGACAATGCCGGTTCCGTCGGCAACTACTGGTCGTCGTCGCTCGGCACGTACGGCCCGCACGTCGCGTGGTACCTCTACTTCCATTCGCGCCTTTACGGCATGGACGGCGACGTCCTCCGCTACTGCGGGCAATCAGTTCGTCCTGTTTGCGTTCAGTACAAGAAGATAAGAAAATGAAAGCAATGAACAATTGACAATGAACAATGGATAATTGACAATGAATAATGGATAATTGGTTATGCTGAACTAAAGGTTGGCTTCGTTGTTTTAAATATTTGAAATTATTGGTGTCCGCTAAAAAATCAAATAATACCTATAATTACAATATTATCAAACATTTAGATGATTATATTAATAAGGAGGCTTGTCATTTCGGAAGCTAGTCGCAACACGCGATACGGAACGGGGAGCGTTGTGAAGACTGCTATCCGTAATCTCCTATAGTATTATTATTCAAGGAGATTCCGCATAAGCGAGTTCACACGACACGTTCCTTAGTCGGTTCGCTCTGCTTTGCGGAATGACTTTTCCTTTTTTAGCGGACAACATTAATTTGAAATAAAAAAGGCATCTTGCGATGCCTTTTTCAATTAGATGTTTTCAAGTATTGTAATCCATCCGAACGGGTCTGGAATATCGCCGTACTGGATTCCTACAAGGGTTTCGTACATCTTGGTTGACCACTTGCCTGGCTTGCCGTCGGGGCAGTAAACGTAGTGCTTGTTTTCGTCGATGTCAACGATTTCGCCGATTGGTGAAATAACAGCAGCAGTTCCGCATGCGCCTGCTTCTTCGAATGTAGGAAGTTCGGCAACGTCAACAGGACGTCTTTCAACCTTCAAGCCTATGTATTTTGCAACTTCTTCAAGGCTCTTGTTGGTGATTGACGGCAAAATAGATGTTGACTTAGGTGTAATATAGGTATTGTCCTTGATTGCGAAGAAGTTGGCTGCACCGATTTCGTCGATGTACTTCTTTTCGCGGCAATCCAAGTACATTGGAGAACCATAACCTGCTTCGTGAGCCTTTTCGAGACCACGGAAGCTTGCAGCGTAGTTGCCGCCAACCTTCATTGTGCCGGTTCCGAGTGGAGCGGCGCGGTCCGAATCCCTGATGATAGCAATCTTAACAGGGTTGAAGCCTTCCTTGAAGTAAGGACCAACCGGAGTTACAAAGATGAGGAATGTGTATTCGTCGGCAGGATGAACACCAACCTTTGCGCCCGAACCGTAGAGCAACGGACGGATATACAACGAAGCGCCAGTTCCGTATGGAGGAATGAAGTCGGCGTTGAGTTCCACAACCTTCTTTACCATATCGAAGAACAGCTTGTCGTCAACCTGTGCCATATAGATGCCGGCTGCCGAATCCTTGAGTCGCTTGCAGTTTTCTTCCCAGCGGAACAAACGAACCTTGCCGTCCTTGCCACGGTAAGCCTTCATACCTTCGAAAGCTTCCTGTCCGTAGTGCAATGCGGTGGATGCGATGTGGATGTTGATGTATTCCGAATCACTAACTTCGATTTCTCCCCATTTGCCGTTTTTCCAAACGCAACGTACATTGTAGTTCGTCTTTACGTATCCGAACGGGAGTTTTGACCATTCTAAATTCTGCATATCGAAAAAATTTATTTGTTGTTATTATTTTTCAATGAATGACTTTATCACACCGAAAATCTCTGTGTTGTCAAGAATTGGGGTGGTAGTTCCAACTGCATAAACTGGAACTTTCGCGCAGGTGTGAGCATTTGTCGAGAAGCCAACGGATGCCCTTCTGTTCATAATCTGGCAGAAAGCGTATGCCATTGGGTTGTTGCCGTTGTATTTCGACTTGACCTCGTCCTTTGCGCGGTTGGACTTCGCATTTATGTCGGCGTAAGCTTCGTTCAGAATTGCTTGTTCGTCTGCCGAGAATTCCATTTCTATTCCCATAAAGTATTTGGACGCCATGTCGGTATATTCTTTAAGGGAGACATTATCCTCGTTCTTAGTCTGTTTCTTTATGATTGCTCCGAACTTAGACATCGACATTTTCTGCTTGCTAAGGATTCCAAAGTCCGATTCGTAACCATTTTCAGCAATTCCGAGCGAAACACCGCCAGTCTCGTGGTCGGCAGTGATAATAATCAAAGTTTCGTTCTTGTGTTGCAGGTAGAATTTGTATGCTTCGGCGATTGCATTGTCAAAATCTTCCATTTCGCCGATTATTGAAGCTGCATCGTTGTCGTGTGCTGCATAGTCGATTTTTCCGCCTTCCACCATCATAAAGAAACCTTTGGGATTGTCCAGGTGTACGATTGCTGTTTCTACAATTTCGGCGAGCGAATTGTTTGGCAAATCTTCCCTGTCGATCTTGTACGGAATGCTTGCTTCGCGGTCGAGGGTTTCGTTGGTGAAGATTACCTTTGTGTTGTGGCTTTTTAGCGATGCAATTGCCTTTAGCGATGTGAAAGTAAGGTAGCCTGCTTCCTGGTATATTGTCATCAGGTCTTTTTCGTCTTTTTTGTTGCCTGTGGGTTTCAGCAGACCGCCGCCACCGAAGAAATCGAAATTGCTTTCAGAAAGTTGAAGCCCAATTTGATAGTAACTTTTGCGTGATGCCTGATTGGCGTAGAAAGCAGCTGGTGTTGCGTGATTCATAGGGGCGGTGCTTATAATGCCGACCTTCATGCCTTTTTCCTTGGCAATTTTTGCTATTGATTTCGGCTGGTTTCCATCTTCCGAATAAGATATTTCACCTACGTTGAACTTTTGACCGCAAGCGATAGCCGAACCAGCTGCGCCCGAATCTGTGATTCTGCGGTTCTTGCAATGGGTGCTGCACATCGACAGCATAGGAATTTTGCTGATGTTCGACTGGACGAATCCGCTTTTTCCAGACTTCTCGGCAAGGTAGGCTTCGTAAAGGTCGATGTCGGCCTGTCCCATACCGTCACCGATAAATAAAAACACATACTTTTGGGCATTGGCAATCTGGATTGTTGCCAATAATATGATAATGATGATAATGTACTTTCTCATTGTTCCTGAATTTGCGTTGCAAATATGGGTAAAAAAAATGATAACTCCTTGCTTTTTTGTAAATAGATACTAACAACGTCACGGCTCTTTCATTTAACCGCCCCCGTTCGCTCCCTGAGCCTGTCGAAGGGTCGATGGGTAAGGTTAATACGCATTATATCATTTTGTCACTTTGACTTCGATACTTCGACAGGCTCAGCATGCGAGGCTCAGCCAGCGGATTTGTTCAAGTGCTAACTGTTTGTAGCATAAATAATAACATCGTTCAAATGAAAGAGTCGTGTAACAACGTTAATAATAGAAAAAAATGAAAATTATTCTTTTGCCATACTCAAATTTACAGATTTAGCGACATTCATTTGTGTTTTTCTGCTTTCTTGCTTTTTCGTTTTTCTCTTGCCTGTTTGAAAGTTATGTCGTCCCACAGTTTGCGCATAAGTTCACCAAATGTGTCAAATTCTTCCGTGTAGAATATGCCTGCGCCAGTAGTATATGGTCCATATTCTGCCTCAATGTCGGTGTTCTTTCTGGTAAATCCTTTTAGTCGTATAGTGCCTTTCTTGTTTAGTTTCCATTGAACCTCAACATCGCCAACAAGGTTCTCGTTGTTGAATTTTTTATCACCTATTCCAAGGTTGCCGTTTATTAGCAGTCTATCGTTGAATATCTGTGTGCTAAGAGCTACTTCTATTTCCTGTCCCGAAAATTCGGTTCCTGGGGTATATTTGAATCCTATGTCAACATCCTTTACAATATTTGATAGCCAGTTGCTAAGTTGGTTTGATAACATCTGTGTGGTTGTTACTCCAACTGCATTAGTTGTTGTTCCTGTTTGGTTCAACATTTCTGCGTTAGGATCATAAAACTGGTTTATTACCAATACGTACAGAAGTTGCTTGTTTATCTCGTCTTGAGTAAGGCTGGCAAGTTTTGTCTTTACTTTGTCGCTGCCGTTGGGGATGTTTATGCTGAATTGTATTTCTGGTGACATCAGGTTGCCGTTCAGATGCATGTGGCACTCTACGTTGGCTTTCTGGCTGTACGAGTCGGTTGTGTCGTATTCTTCTCTCATCAGTTCCTTCAGCGATACGGTTGTACTATAAACTGCATCTAGGTTGAGTTTGCCTTCGTATGGGTTGCCGTCCCATGTTATTGTTCCTCCTGCAGGTATGGTAAATCTCTTGTTTATAATGTTTTCCAAAGTGAAAAGATAGTCTCCTTTTACAATTTCTATTTCTCCGTACATGTATAATTCCTCGTCAGAAGTATATTCGATTCTTAGTAATCCTTCGCCATTGGCCTTTATGCGGTCTCCTGTGCGTGGGTCGAATACGATTTGTACTTCCGTTTCTGGTTTTACGTCAACATCTAACTTTATTGAATATTTGTTTGTGGAAACCTTTGGGGCGATAGTTTCTGATTCTTGTTCCTTTGCTGTTGCGAATGTTATGTAGCTTGTGTTTTGTACTCTATAGGAATCTTCCATAGGCAGTATGAATTTGCTTCCAGACTCCGTGGTGGCACCTGCATATATCGAGAAATTATTAGGAGTGCCTTCTACTGTCAATCCGCCTGTTGCATATATAGTACCATAGAATAAGTTATTGTCTGTAAGTTTTGTGTTCATTACCTTGAAATCGTTGAGGTTGCCTAGTAGTCCGAATCTGAAATTCTTGAAATTGTCGTGATATATTCCGCCGTTTATGATGCCTGTATTTCCGTTTTCATCGCTAACCTTGAAGTTGTCGAAGTATATCCTGTCATTGGAAACATAAACTTTGTCTTCGGTTATGGCCTTGAGTTTCAAGTAGTCGTACACAAATTCCGTTTGCTTTAGGTTTATGCTTCCGTCTATCTTCGGCTTTTTTATTTTTCCTGTTATCATTACGGTTCCGTTTGCATTGCCTTTAAGGTCGCTTATTTCGTATGCGTTAAGGTATTTGTTGAAAATGTCTAACTTAAGGTTCTTTAGCATTATGCTTGCGTTGAGACTATCCTGTTCTGTGTGGTATGTACCCTTCATTTCGACATACTTGTTTGTGCCACTCATTACGAATGCCTTGCTATGGTTTTCCCACTTCGACGACAGGTTGAGTTTACCTAGTTCCTCTTGGTTGATTCTCAAGTCAGTTATGTTGACATTTGCTGTGAAAAAGGGGATGTCGTATATATTTGCCACACGTCCGCTTCCCGACAATATTCCACCAAATTCGTATCCTTTTGGCTGGGTTATGCTGTTTATGTTGCTTATGTCAACGTTGTCAACTAGAAACGAAAGTACCTTGTCGGGGTCTTTTGATATATAGCCTTTTAGGTTTAATACTTGATTCAAATTGGATAGCTTCAGGTTCTCTATTTCGACTTCCTTGTTGTCGTAGTTTATGTTTGTTTCTCCGAGCATCCAGACTTGTTCTCCGAAAATGAATTGCGATGGGGACAGGTTTATTTCTACGCGCGGAGACGAGTCGTTGTCGTGTGGGATTAATTTCGTATTTAGCGAGAAAAAGCCATTGTTTACGCTTAGTGCGCTTCCCCAGTTAAGGTTAAGGCCGATGTTGTCGTCTGCTGCATCAACGACGAGTTTTATGTCGTCAAATGAAATTTTGTCGTCTCCAAGCGAGTTTGATTTTAGATTCAGGCTTGCTGTTCCTTTTAGACTGCTTATCTCAATGCTGCTTTCTCCTATTGTATATTCTCCACGTGTGATTTGTGGGACGATTACCTTGCCGTATATGGTTTTTGTGTTGCAAAATACGTAGCCGTTTGTCGTGTATATGTCGCCGTGAAATTTCAGTTCAGGGTCGTAGAATTTTGTAAACTCGTTGATATTCTTGAGCCTGAATGAGTAGGTGAGGTAATTGGAACTCGGCTTAGGTTCTTCCGTCTTGCCGAATATTGAAGGCAATGACTGCGCTATCATATTGTATATGTAGCCTGCCATTTCGCTAATCTTGTATTCTCCTTGTATCTTAAGGTCTAAAATGTCCGATTCAATGTCAATGATATGCTTTTTGTCTTTGTCCTCTTGTGCTGTGGCTTTTAACTTGTTTATCTTTAGGTGCTTGTCGTCAATATTGAAGTCGGCTTGGCTCAATGTTATGTTTCCTATGGGTCGGTTGGCAAGGTCGCCGCTGAGTTGTCCGCCAAGTACGAATCTCAGTTCCGAACTATGTGCATTTTTGGAGGCAAGGTTCAGTGCTTTCAGATTTGCATATACATCGCTTGATATTTCTATGTCTTTGTTTCGTCCGCCGAAATTGTACTTGCCGATTAGTTCTGCTGTCAGGTTGGGGTCGTTTATGTTAATGTTTCCGTTGAAAGCAGTATTGGTCAGTTCGCCTTTAACCTTTATGTCTGAGTAATTGTATCCATTGAAGTCGAGCCTCTCTATTTTTCCGTTGAGTCGGTTGCGTGTGTGCGACAGCGAATCGACGAAGCCGCAGACGTTTATGTTCACCGACAATAGTCCGAGTCCGTTGTCGCCGGGGATTATTTCGTGTAGGTTGAAGTCCTTTGCCGAAATGTTACCGTCGTATCCTAGGTAGCCGTTGCCCCATTCGGGCATTATTGCAATATCGGTCTTTATTGTGCCTATGTTGGACGTGAACTGACCGAAAGCCATCATATCGTTCATCATACCCGACAGGTTTCCGTTGAATGAAATGTGGTCGAGGTTATTAAGTTGCGATGGAATCTGTATGGGGTCGTCGGGCGACACAAGCCGCAGAATTCTGTTTATGTCGTCCTTGTTGGTCTGCATATTGTTGATGTTGCCGAAGACGATTGTCTGTTCGTAGTCGGGGAGGCCGTTTACCGATAGGTTGGCATAAAGTCTTGTGTTGCCGTACATTGAAATTCCGAAGTTCTTGAACTTGAAGTCGTCAAGTCTGCCAGAGAAGTTGCCTCGTATGTGTATGCTGTCCGAAAGTCCTGAATATTGAGGTAGGAATGGTGCCAGGTCGGCGACGCTGAATATTATGGTGTCGATGTTTACCGTCAGTTTTTCGATTTTTTCCATCGGGTTGCTGAGATAAAGGCTGTCTTCGCCTATTACGGCTATTTCGGAGCAAACAAGTTCCGAATAGTTGGTCTGTAGATTTATGTCCTTGAGTGTTATGCCTTTGTTGTAGTATTTTATTTCGCTTGAAAAATTGTTCAGTGCGATGCCCGACTTTTCGTTGAGCGAAAAATTGTTGATGTTGACGCTAATTGTATCGTTTAAGTATCTGAACCTGCTGATTTCCACGTTGAAATCATTTATGTCAATGTCCGATGGCTTGAAAGTGGAGGCAGTGTTGTCGTATCTTTTGTCCAGATATTTGAGGTGTCCGTTTGTGATGGAGACTTTTCTGCATATTATGTTGAAATCCAAAGATGTGGTGTCATCTGTTGCAAACTTGTCGAGTATGTAGTTGTAGTTCGCATTTCCGTTTTCATCTACGGAGACGTTGATAAGCGGACTTTTTAGGTTGACTTCGGATAGAAGGAGAAAGTTGTTTTTAAACGAAATCCTGTCAACTGTGGCATTGAGGTCGGCGGCTGATAGCAGTACATTTCCGCACGAATCCTTCATTGATATGTCGGAAAGTACAATCTGGTTTGGAATTTTCAGGTAAACTTTGTCCACGCTTAGTTCAATGTTGTATGCATTTGAGAAATATTCAATCGCTTTTTTTGCTATCAGGCTTTGCAGGTACGGAGAGTTCAGAATGATAATAACGAATATCAAGTCCTTGATTATTAGCAAGAACAATATTATAAAAAATCGTCTGACCTTGTATCTGAACAAAATATGGGCAGTTTAAATAATAACTTGCAAATATCTTAAAAATAATTGATAGGCTTATTTAAAGAATTGTAAATTTGCAAAAAAAATTGCAGTGAAAATTTTAGGTATAGAATCTTCGTGCGACGACACGTCGGCAGCAGTTGTATGCGATGGAAAATTGCTGTCGAATGTGATTAATACACAGGCTATTCACGAAAAATATGGTGGGGTGGTTCCCGAATTGGCAAGCCGTGCTCATCAGCAGAATATTGTGCTTGTCGTGAAGGAGGCTTTGGCGCGTGCCGACATAAAAATGAGCGAAATTGACGCTATTGCTTTCACAAAGGGACCTGGACTGCTCGGTTCTTTGCTTGTAGGGGCTTCGTTTGCAAAGGGTCTTTCGGTGGCACAGGATATTCCGTTGGTAGGAGTTAACCATCTTCACGGTCATATACTTGCACATTTCCTTCGCGAAAAGGACGAGGACGAGTGTGTGCCGAAATTTCCGTTTCTCTGCCTGCTTGTTTCTGGCGGACATTCGCAGATTGTACTAGTCAGGGATTACCTTGATTTTGAGATAATTGGCAAGACAATTGATGACGCAGCAGGGGAGGCTTTCGACAAGTGTGCCAAGGTGATGGGTCTGCCATATCCGGGAGGTCCGGTAATTGATAAGTTGTCGAAACTCGGCGACGAAAACCGTTTCAAGTTTGCAAAGCCGAACATTCCTGGCTTCGACTATAGTTTCAGTGGACTGAAAACGTCGTTTCTTTATACTGTACGCGATGAAGTCGCAAAGGATTCCGACTTTATCGCCAACAATGTCAACGACTTGGCGGCGTCGTTGCAGAAGACCATAATCGACATTCTGTTCAACAAACTTGAGAAGGCGGTAAAGCAGACAGGCATCCGTCGCGTGGCTATTTCGGGTGGCGTTTCGGCAAATTCCGGACTGCGCAACCGTATGCTTTTGGCTGCCGAAAAGAAAAAATGGGAGGTCTATATTCCAAAAATAAGTTATACGACAGACAACGCGGCAATGATTGCACTGGTAGGCTATTATATGTATCTAAAAGGCAAAAAATCACCACTTTCCGTCGTTCCGCAGGCAAGGATAAATTTTATGGATTTGTAGGTTTAACATTTTTTTAATTCATCGGATTGATATTTTCTGTTTTTTTGGACTGCAATTTGTAAAAAGGAACGAGTATATTTTTTGAAATAATGTATTTTTGCAACCGTAAAAAATTAATGGTTATGAGAAAATTAGTTTTATTGACATTGGCAATTGTGTTTTCAGGAGTTATGATGGCACAGCAGGAAGGTCCGGCGATTTCGTGGGAAAAGACAGTTCACGACTTCGGTACTTTCAATGAGGCAGACGGCATTCAGACCGCAATATTCGAGTTTACAAACACTGGCGACAAGCCATTGTTTCTCACTAACGTAAAGGCTTCGTGCGGATGTACAGCAACCGACTATACAAAGGAACCCGTTCAGCCGGGCGCAAAAGGTTATGTTAAGGCATCCTACAATCCGAAAAATCGTCCAGGAAAGTTTTCGAAGCAGATAACGGTAACTACAAACGAGTTTCAGCCGACTTCGATTGTAAGGATAACAGGAGAAGTTATTCCAGCGGCTCAACCAGAAGGAGAAAATAATTAAATGAACCTATCAAATAATTAATAAGGTATTATGAAAAAGGTATTTTTTGCTTTTTTGACTTTATTCTTTGCTGTCGCAGTTTTTGCACAGACAAAGCAACCGCAGATTTCGTGGGATAAGACTTCTCACGACTTCGGTGTATTTAAGGAAGAGGCAGGTGTGCAGACTGCCATATTCGAGTTTACTAATGTTGGTGGCGAGCCGCTGGTACTCACAAACGTGAAGGCATCGTGCGGATGTACTGCAACCGACTATACCAAAGAGCCGATTCCGCAGGGAAAGAAAGGTTTCGTTAAGGCTTCGTACAATCCGCAGAACCGTCCCGGAAGATTCAACAAGTCGATAACAGTTACGACCAACTGCGAAGCGCCGACGACAATCCTTACAATCTCTGGCGAAGTTACCCCGCGCGAGAAAGGTGTTGAGGACTATTATCCAAAGGATTTTGGTGGCTTTAGACTAAAAACGGCTCACCTCGCATTGAATAATGTGCTTAATACGGAAGTAAAAACCGATACTATTGGCGTAGTCAATATGACCGATGCACCTATGAAGGTTACCTTCCAGAATGTTCCTAAGCATATAACTATAAAGATGGAGCCTGCGACTTTGGCAGCAAAGAAGGCCAACGATAAGATGGGGCAGGAGGGTAATATAATAGTTACCTACGACGGCAAGCAGAAAGGCGACTGGGGCTTCCTTCAGGATAGAATCTCGGTCGTTGTAAACGACAGTGTTAACAGCAAGAACAAGATTACTGTAAGTGCTACAATAGTAGAGGATTTCTCTCACTTGTCACCGACAGAACTTGCAAATGCTCCTAAGATTGTGTTCGAGCAGACTGAATACGACTTTGGTACAATCAAGCAGGGCGACAAGGTAACATACCAGTACAAGTTTAAGAACGAAGGCAAGTCCGACCTTATCATCCGTAAGGTAAAGGCTACCTGCGGTTGCACCGTTCCAAATCCCGAAAAGATGGTCATTAAGCCGGGAGAGGAAAGTTTCATAAAGGCAACTTTCAATTCGGCAGGCAAGAAAGGTCATCAGAGCAAGCCGATTACAATCACAACCAACGACCCGACAAATTCGAGTATGGTCGTAAAGATTGTAGGTAACATTGAGGAGGCACAGTAAAAATTATTTTCTTATATGGATTTAACGGTTGGATTACCCTCCAGCCGTTATTTTTTTTGTTATAATTCATATATATAAAATTAAAATATTAATTTTGCTGTTTCGTAAAAAATGGTGCTTTTATGTGTAAGGCATGGCGGATATTGTTAATAATGTTTTTTTCGTTAGTGTTGACGAAAAATGTATTAGTTGCACAGGATGCTCCTGTGTATGAGCAATATGTATTTGATAATACATTGCTTAACCCCGCCTTTACAGGGCTTGTCGATATTATACAAGTTAAAGCCGCTCATCGTCAACAATGGATTGGTTTTGGTCCAGAGAAGACTCCTAGCACAACATTCTTGATGTATCGTTCTCGCTTCAAAGCTCGCGATGGCGGTATCGGAGGTTTTCTATATACCGATAAAAATGGAGTTAATTCGCAGACTGGACTACAGGTCAATGGTTCTTTTCAGTTCCTTATGCGCACCAAGCGAAAAACCAAGACTATTTTGTCGTTTGGATTTGGGGCTACAATATTTCTGCATACATACGATGAAAGTAGGTTCGATAGAGACATATACGATCCTATTGTCGATTATAGCACTAAGAATTATTTGGGATATGATGCCAACTTTGGCGTTTTGCTTAATCATGGCGGTTTTTTAGCTGGTGTAAGTTTTGATAATTTACTACAATGGGTTTGTCCTGCGTATAATCTAGAATTAGAACGATCCTTGAGTGTCAACATGAATGTGCATACTGGAAAAACTTTTTGGTTGTCTAGTGATATGCAGTTGTGTCCACTTATTGTTTTTAAGACTAACATGAAGAATATGAATCAAATGGATTTGGGCATACGATTCAAGATTCTGTCTGGTAATAAAATCAGGACTATTTATACTAAAGAAGAAAATGAAATAGTATTGGGACTTATCTATAAGCAGACATTAGATGTTGGCAACGTAAGTCCGCTGTCAATTTCTCCTATGGTAGGAATTGTATATAAGAGCATATCTGTTTCATATCTTTGTGATATAGGGTTGACTGGATTGCAAAGGTATAACTTTGGTTCTCATCAGATTGCTTTGGGTTTTAGGATTTATCGAGACAAGTTTACTACTTTGGATAAGCATAACATAGCTTCAATGGTTTATGACTTTTAGAATGACATGAGAAGTTTTTTTATTTTTATATCGTTCGTTTTCTGTTTTACGATGACTTTTGCTCAACATGTTGGCGACAGTATCGACTGCAGTGAACGTATAGGCTATTCGTGGATGAAATGTTATGGCAACTCAAATGCAGAATATGTGTCGGATGTGGCTATCGACAATATTGGTAACATATATGTTGCTGGAACTTTTTCAGAAACGTTTTCTATTGGAGGCCATTCTGTTGTGTCTGAGGGAAGTACAGATTTTTATGTTGCCAAGTTGTCTCCAGAAGGCAATGTTATATGGTTGAAAAGCGGAGGAAGTAGTGCTGTCGAACAGGCAAGTGCGATTGCAGTAGATACAAGAGGAAACGTTTATGTAGTTGGATTGTCAAATACAAATACATCTTTTGAAGGCAATGTTTTCCCTGTTTTGGGAGCTAAGGATGGTTTTCTTTTGAAACTTGATACTGATGGTAGTTATCAGTATGTGAGGACATTGGGTAGTTTCGAAAATGACAATGCTTTCGATGTGGCTGTTGATGGAAACAATAATGTGATAGTTACGGGCTATTTTAATTATGCTTTGCAGGTAGGTCCGCTTTCGTTTTTCCAGAGTGCTAGGGGAGGAGACGATTCTTTCCTTCTGAAGTTTGATATGGCAGGAGAAGTTTTATGGTCAATGACTTATGCTTCAACATCAAACGATTATGGTCGTCGTGTAGCTTGTGATGCCGACAATAATGTGTATATTGCTGGAGAATTTAGGGGGGCTTTGTCTATGGGTGGAAATAATTTGCAGTCAGTATCAGACTATAATGTTTTTCTAGCCAAGTTCAATCAGTCAGGATCGGTACAGTGGGCTACTCAGCTTGGCACCACCGGCAATGACAGTGTAAGGGCGTTAGGTGTTTCTTCTGCAGGAGATGTCTATTTGGCGTATAAGCAGGTTTCTGGATCTCCGAGTATTGCAAAATTTTCTTCAGATGGAAATTCTCAAGGTTCAATTTCATTTACAGGTAATGGTAGCCTTATAATTAATGACATATTGTGTGATTTATACAATAATTATTATGTGGCAGGATGTTTTTCTGGTTCAATTGATTTTGGATCTGGATTTGTTTCGTCATTAGGAGCAGGTGCTGATTATTTTATAATTCAGTATGGCGCAGATAATAATTTGAATATGCAGTTTATTGGAAATCAGTCATATTATAATTCTATAACTTCTTTGGCTCTCGACTATGCAAACAATGTCGTGGCAGGAGGTTCGTTTTCCTCTTCGATAACAGTAAATGGAGATACTGAAATTTCAAATGGGCAGACAGATGCCCTTGTTATAAAGTATGAACGGTACATGAGTTTTGGTCAGTTGAGTATATCTAACGAGGGATGCAAAGCGAATGGAATGGGAGCAAGTATTGATGTGGAAGGTGGTGAACTTCCGTATTCCTATTACTGGTCAAATGGTTCTACTTCTGATATGCTTTCAGATGTTTTGGCAGGAACTTATTCTCTTACCGTTGTGGATGCAGCAAATTGTTTTATAACAACATCTATCGTTTTGTCACCTCCACAACCTCCTGTTGTTGCACTTCCAAGTATTCCTACATTATGTCCATCAGATACTGTTACAATTTCAGTTAACGAAGGAATGGCATTGTATTCATGGAATACAGGAGACGATACTAGAGAGATTTCTATTCATACACCAGGCTATTATTCTGTTACAATTACTGCAGATAATTCGTGTACGGCTTCTGCTTCGTTTAATGTTTCTCAATATCCTAACCTTGATGTGTTGCCCGAAACAGATTATTATTTTTGCCCTAGAGGCATTCTAACGATAGAAGCAAGCGGATTCCTTTCCTATTATTGGTCGAATGGAGAAAATACATCAACATTTACTACTCCTATTGAATATACATTCTGGGTAAGGGCCTACAATGGAATCTGTTACTATTATGATACTATCACAACCCATAAATATCCGCAGCCAACAATTGATATTGGTTCCGATGTCCATTTCTGTGAAGGAGATAGTGTTCTGGTAACTGCTCCAAGTGGTTTTGTCTCCTATTCGTGGAGCAATGGAGCCGAAGGTCGTTCTGCTTGGGTAAGCAATGGTGGCGTGCTACGAGTTGGGGCTACCGATACGAATTCATGTGTAGCTGTCGATTCTATTATGGTGGGTATGATTGATAAGCCTAAGGTTAATCTTGGTCCTGATAGCACATATTGTACTGACGGTAAGGTAGAATTGTCATGTTTGGATTTGTCGTGTGCCAATTGTACATACTTATGGAGCAATCAGTCAACATCTCAATCTATCGGGGTTGATAGGGGAGGAACGTATTGGCTGAAGGTTACAAATGAGTATGGATGTTCGAATGTTGATACTGTAAATATAGATGTTATAAGGGTTGCTCCTTTTGGACTTCCTGATGAACTTAATTTCTGCGATGATTATGCTAGGTTGTCTTCTCGCAACAACTATCTTGCATATATGTGGAGTACAGGAGACGAAACTCCATCAATAGATATATATTCATCAGGGTTGTATTCCGTTACTGTAACTGATGCCAGTGGATGTACTATCAGCGACAAAGTAAACGCAACCAAACATTATATAGAAGCTCCGTTTATTGGTAACGATACTGTATTCTGTGGCTTGCAATCGCGTAGGCTGTACTTAAATACTACATATCAGACATATAAGTGGAATAACGGTTCTACGAATCCATATATTGACATATCCAATCCTGGCGGTTATTATTCTGTAAGTGTAACTAATATTAGTGGTTGTACGGCTTCAACATCTCTTAACGTACGTTTCTCGGATAACTATCCAGAAATTACAAAAATAACATCTGGTAAAGGACTTGTTGTTGTTGAAGTAATGGGAGGAACTCCGCCATATTACTATTCTGCTGATGGAAAAAATTGGCAGTCGTCAAACATTTTTGATAATTTACCTTCTGCTTTTTATGATATTATGGTTCAAGATAACAATCATTGTATAGACCAAATGCAAACATTCCTTGATGCTTCGCTTGGTATTCCGTCGTTTTTTACTCCCAATGGTGATGGATTTAATGATACATGGATTGTGACAGGTCTCTATATGTATCCGGATGCAAAGGTTGCAATCTACGATCGTTATGGAAAGGAACTTTTTGTTTCGAAAGGTGCTGTTTGCGAATGGAATGGAGTATATGGAGGACGCATATTGCCAAGTGATACTTATTGGTATGTCATTTATCTTGGCGAAGGTTTTGTTCCGCTGAAGGGTAGCGTTACTATAAAGAGGTAAGATTGAAAATGATAGATATTTCCTAATACGTTGTTAGAGAACGGAAAGAAAAGGGTTCTATGAATATTTAAGGAGCAACTAACTGCATTCAGATCATAGGTGATTTAGTTCCAATTTAATTGCGAATCAGTTGTCGCATTGTATGTTTTATATTAATCCTCTTTAAAGAAATTAGTAATGCGTTGATTATTAGGTTGAAAAGTTTGTTTGCTATATTTACATAAGAATCATATTTTTTATGTATGTTTGCAATCTTAATTTATGAATATTGGAAAACGGAAGGTACATAGAGTTTATTTCGGACAAGATATTTTTTGAAATATCAAAAGTCGCTGAACGCGAAAACGTTGATGTTTTCGTTATAGGCGGTTATGTGCGCGACCGTTTTTTGAAGCGACCTAACAAGAACGACATTGATATTGTAGTGGATGGCGATGGCGTTGACTTTGCACGCAAGTTGGCTTCGCACCTGAAAGTTAAGAAAGTGAGTATTTTCAAGACTTACGGCACGGCAATGTTCGTTTACAATGATACCGAACTCGAATTTGTGGGAGCCAGGAAGGAATCGTATAATTTCGAAAGCAGGAATCCTATTGTTGAACGCGGAAGCATTGAGGACGACCAAAAACGTCGCGACTTTACAATAAATGCTTTGGCAATAAGTCTTAATAAACGCAATTTTGGAGAGCTTGTTGACCCTTTCGATGGCCTCGAAGACTTGTACTATCGTACCATTAGGACACCGCTCGAACCGTCGATAACATTTTCCGACGACCCGCTGCGTATGCTTCGCGCAATTCGTTTCGCGTCGCAGCTCGATTTTCAGATTCATCCTGAATGCTTGTCCGCTATTCACGATAACCGTGAGAGAATCAAGATTATAACTCAGGAACGTATTCACACCGAACTCAACAAGATTTTGGCAAGCAAGAAGCCGTCAATAGGATTGAAATTGCTGTTTGATACAGGTCTGCTCGAAATCATATTCCCCGAATTGTACCAGCTTTCTGGTGTTACTATACAGGAAGGACTTGGGCATAAGGACATATTCCTGCATACCATTCAAGTAGTTGACAATGTAGCAGAAAAGAGCAATGATTTATGGCTTCGCTGGGCAGCCTTGTTGCACGATATAGGTAAACTGAAGACAAAGCGTTTCGTAGAGGGTATTGGTTGGACTTTTTATTCTCATAATATAGTGGGAGCTAATATGGTTCCAAATATTTTTGCCAGGATGCATTTGCCATTGAACGAGAAGATGAAGTTTGTGCAGAAGATGGTTGGTTTACACATGCGTCCTATTGCACTTGTAGAGGACATCGTGACAGATTCTGCTATACGCCGCCTTATTGTTGATGCTGGAGATGACATTGATGCACTCATGATGCTTTGCGAGTCGGATATTACTTCGCGCAACGAGAAAAAGGTGGCGCAGTTTATTGAGAATTTCAAACTTGTACGTCAGAAGATTGTAGAAGTGGAAGAGCGGGATTCTCTTCGTAATTTTCAGCCACCGATTTCTGGCGAAGAAATTATGGAATACTTTGGTATTGAGCCATCGCGGGTGGTCGGTGAAATCAAGAATGCTGTGCGCGAGGCTATTCTTGATGGTATAATCCCCAACGATTATGTAAAAGCGCATAATTATATGATACAAAAGGGACTAGAATTAGGATTAGAGCCAAAACGGTAGAGTCGGTTTTAATACAGAAGTTTAGTCTCTCTTTTATTCTTTTGCTATGTTGTCAATTTGTCAGTTGAGTATCACTAACTTCTCGAATTTTTCAATGGTCATTCCGTTTGAATTTCTGACTTTTACCTTGTATATGTAAACACCTTTTCCAATTTTGTCGCCATATTCATCTCTACCGTTCCATTCTATTGGTTGGCTAATGTAACCATCACAATTCATAGTGGATTCTAATGTTTTTACAAGTTTTCCCGATATGGTGAAAATGTTTATTATTACTTCTAGTGTTTCGTATGGCTGGTTGTGTCCAAAATAGAACGATGTATGTGTTGAGAATGGGTTGGGGTAATTGAAAAGTTTGTCTATAACCATTTCATACGAATTTGTAACAATGAAGTCTATCGACTTTTCGCTGCTGTTGTTCATTACATCCCATGCTTTTAATGTTATTGTGTGAACACCGATTTCTATATTAGAGTTCGGATAGGATATTTTCCCTGATTTGTAGTCGTCCATTTCTGCTTCGTAGAAGTTGTTGAGTATGGTTTTCCCCGATGAGTTTCCGTCCATTGTCATAGTAATGTCGTGACCAATGCCATTCCCGACTGTGTTTATTCCTGATTCGTCTTTGATTTTTGCAAACAAAATAGGATTTGTGTTTACTATGCCTCCGTCAATGAAATTTTCATCGTTCATAAATAGCTCTATTTCCGGCCCTTCTGTATCCTTAATGCCGTTTGCATCTGTTCCACCTATTGTTATTGATTTGTCGTAGCCGTTTGCTTCCTTATCAGAACTGTTTGTCGCATAGTAGCTTATTTTGCCTTTGTCGAAATAGTATGCAATATCAATAGGAACTATAAAGCTAAATTTGAATTTTCCATCCTTTACGGTTGATTTTCCGTTGAATATTATGTTTCGTTGTGCAGTATAAGTCAAAGGTGCATATCCGTCGTTTCCTTTTGTGGTGTATGTGTTACGTTTGTCGTAAACCGATGGATATATGATTCCGTTGAAGCCGTTAGCAATATTACCATTTTCGTCACATATAATTCCTTCTATGTTTACTAGTCCAGTTGCTCCAATGGTGTCGGAGAATTCTTCTATTGGAATACCATTTATCTTAGTGGTCTTTGCTGAATATTTTGGCTGTGATAATGTTATTGCAGGGTCTCCGATTACAACGAATGATCTCATGTTGAAGTCTCCTGTTTCGTTTTTTCCGAGAGCGACACATTCTCCGATAGTTTTGGGCTTTTGATTTGCATTTTGTTCGAGATGGCTCTCAAATATATATTTGTATATGTTTTTCACAAGACGTTCGTTTTTTGTGGAATAAACTTGTCTGACTGTAGTAAGTAGGGCTATTGCACCAGAATTTGGAGCAAGGAAAAGCTGCTCTCCGCCAGTTTGGATTGTGTGATCGTCGAAAGGTGTGTAGTCGCATGTTGCTGTCACGATAAACGGGTACTTGTTTTTGTTTTGTAGTGAGTTTATCGAACTAGAATTGAATATGTCTTCGTGTGCCCATGTTTTGGGATTCCCATGTCCGACCCATGTAAGTAGGAGGGTGCCATTGTTTATATTGTCGATAATTGTTTTATTTACATCAGGATAGGAGTTGCCAGTAGAAGTATATACTTGTTCGTAGTCGTCTAAATATATTTTTTCTATGTTAAGATACTCAGCACTGTATTCAAGTTGTGCCGCTATCATGTTTTCTGCATTTACTTGATGCACAGTTTCGTTGTTTTCTGCATCATCAGCAATTATTGTAGCTTTATTTTTCCAATTACCATAACTGTCAGAAGAATAGTATGAACGCAATTTTTCGACCATAGACTTTGCTTCTTCTTCCGTAGTTACTGTCATTCTGCCAATTCCCATGTCCATTTTTTCGGAGGATAAAACCTCACCTTCGCCTTCATCAAGGCATACGAAAAAGTCATCGCTTGTTATTGAGAGTGTATTGGTTGTCGAGTTTTCTGTCTGATATGTAAGTATGAAATTAGAAACACTGCCGTCTGATGTTTTGTTGTCATAACTTCCATCTCCTATTAGGAGAACATTTTTGGGAATTCTTTCTGCTGGTGCTTGGTCGTAGATCATCTTTATGAAGTTTCGTAAGGCGCAGATATCAGGAGTTCCCGATGAAAACTCGTTATATATATTGTCTGTTGTTGCTATTACAACAGACATATTATCTTTTGTTTCGTGTATATGTTTAATTTCTTTTGCCTGAGACAAAAAGTTTGGATGTGTTATTATTATAAGGTCAGCATTCGATATTGCATGAATATTCTGGTTGTTTATTGGACCTACATCCGTAGCATTGTTGTATGTTGGGGATGGAAATGCGTATGACGGGTTGAAGGCGACGTATTCGCGAAGCGTGTCTGATTTTGCCCTGAATTTATAAGTATTTGACGCATAGGTTCCTGCGATTAACTTGGCGTTTACCCTGTCGCTAATGTCCCATACAATGGTATTGCTTGTCGCTTGTGCTATCGAAAATTCCGCTATTTTATCACTGCCAACTGATTTAATGTCTCGGAAGTTTACAAATCCGTTTTCGATGGATAGTCGCTTTCTAATGCGTATAGCTATGTAGTCTATCCATCCGTTGGACGTTGATGTGCTTTTTGTGTATGTAATCCCGAATGTCGTTGAGTTGCCGGTAGGGACGAATTTCGTTGAGAAATCCGTTTCGTTGGCGTTTGATGTAGTGGCAGCAATGTTTGCTCGTCCCGCGTTATTGCCATTTATTGTTATGTCGAAGTGGCTTGTAATTGAAGAAGCAGCGGCAAGGTGTATATATGCAGTTGCAGTATCGGAGGTAACATTGTTTTCCGAGATTATATCTGTCATTGAGGTATAGTAGCCGAAACTTCTCCAGAAAAAATTTCTTCCAGATTTTACGATTGATATTGAGTCTTTTTCATGGAAAATGTATTTGTCGTATGTGCTTACCGAAATGTTGGAGGAGCCTACTGATGCCGTTTCTTCAGCCTTTTTCCAGGAGCCTCTGTCCGATACGAAATAATATGCATAGTCGGAATAGTTGTGGAAGTCGTGTCTGAAATTTCCGTTTGTGTTGTAGCGAATGTTGTGTGGTCCATCGGCATAGAAAAGTATGTAGTCGCCATTGTCGAAAGTTCCATTTCCATTTGCATCAACTTTTAGAGTGTTACGTTCTGGAAGGTCGTCCATGTATTTGTCGGCGAATATCTGTGGGGTGTTATCACGTATTTTTTTTGATTCCATGCCTCCGTAGCCGAATATTCCAATTGACGAGAAGTTGCTGAATCCCATTTCTACCAGTTGACTGTATGTTAATTTGTAGATTCCAGATTCAGAGACTTTTATCTTATACCATTTCCCCGATGAAAGTTTTGATGCGTTGGCGTATGTTCTTGTGATTGCACGTTTAGTGCTTTGTTTTGTAGTTATCTCACATTCAAAGTAGTTAGCTACCTCTATTGCACCTGTTGATGGGTTTTTCCTTAATGGCATAATTTCGAACTCGACAAAACTTTGTTTTCTGAAGTTCACTACTTTCGCGCTTACTTCAGGTTCTATTCCTATTTCGTCAATCTTATATATACCTTTATATATAATAGGAGCAACCTCGCTGTATGAAACATTCTTTAGCGATACTCCAGTTATATATGTTCCTTCTGTTGCTTTCAGTGTCTTTCTGTATATCGGCATGAAATCTTCGTCGCGATTGTTGCTGTTTTCCAGAGAAATTATCTTTATTTTGGAACTGTCGGGAGTGAAAAATTCGGTTGTGCCAGTTATTAACAGCGAATCTTTAATAAAAAAAGTTTGTCCGTATGCTGCTTGTATTAAACTGAAAATCAATAATATACAAAATATTTTCTTCATCTGTTAAAAAAAAACAAAAAAAAAAGTTCATTTATTTCTTCAAACGACAAAAATAATGTAATATTGTGATTTTTAAATTATGGACGAAAAAATATTTATCATTCACTAATAATAGATGGTAAAAATATTATGGTAAGACGATTCTTGATATTGCTAACTCTCCTAATATTAGGGAGTTATGGAGTGATGAGAGCACAGGACCCGCACTTCTCGCAGTTCTATGCAAATCCCCTGTATTTGAATCCAGCTTTTGCAGGTTCGGAGCGTTGTCCGCGACTTTCTTTGTCTTATAGGAACCAATGGCCTGCTTTTGGGTCAACATACGTTACCTATAATATAGCATACGACCAATATTGGCACGCGTTGAGAGGTGGCGTTGGTATTTACCTTATGGACGACGTGCAGGGCAGTGGTGATGGCCGTATAAATTTGGCTACAATTAACGCAATGTATTCATATACATTGCAGGTTTCCAAGAAGTTTTCAATGGCGGCAGGTTTTCAGGCATCTTTTGCTATGAAGAGGATTGACTGGGATTTTGTTTTCCCGAATATGATTCATCCGCTTTATGGTCCTATCTATGCGTCGCTTGAAAATCCAGACATAATTAATACAAAGCGGAATTATGTCGATTTCTCCGCGGGTATTATTGGTTTCACAGAGAAAGTTTTCTTTGGAGTAGCAGTTCATCACCTTACAGAGCCATCGGAATCTTTCCTAAGAGGAAGTGACGCTGTGCTCCCACGAAAATATACAGCACATTTTGGAACAGAGATACCTATTAATAGTAATAAGTTTAAAAGAGGAGATCTCTTGATTGCTCCTCAGATTTTGTTCCAGCAGCAAGGTGCTTTCTTCCAGCAGTTCTACTGGGGTATGTATGTGTCGAGAATGGGTATTCTCGCAGGATTCTGGTTTAGGCAGACATTTGAATTCCAGTACGATGCATTTGTTATGATGGTCGGTTATAAGTACGACAAGTTCAGAGTGGCATATAGCTACGACCTTACGATATCCAAGTTGAGCAATTCAACGTATGGTGCACATGAAATTTCTGTGGCATATACTTTCGGATGCCACGAGAAAGCAAAGAAAATATCGACAGTAAGTTGTCCATCATTCTAGTACTAATATAAAAATTATGTTTTATGAAAAGGAATGGTTTAATTTTAATGGTGATTCTTGCAGCAGCAATTATGGTTGCTTCTTGTAAGAAAGAAGTATCCAACACTACTGGTTGGAACTACAATGACCCCAATTTCGGCGGATTCCAGAATCATCCCGGTTACGAACAGGAAACAGGGCCCGGTTTGGTTTTCATCGAGGGCGGTACTTTTGCAATGGGTCGTGTCGAGCAGGATGTTATGCGCGACTGGAACAATATCCCACGCAGAGTGACCGTGTCTTCGTTCTATATGGATGAAGTAGAAGTAACTAATCTTGACTATCGTGAATACCTATACTGGCTGTCACACGTTTATGCGTCAGACTATAGGTTCCTTTACACACAGGCTTTGCCCGATACTGCAGGATGGAGAAGCCGTCTGGCATACAACGAACCATTGGTAGAGTTGTATCTGCGCCACCCGGCATACGAAGACTATCCAGTTGTAAATGTATCGTGGACTCAGGCATCTAAGTACTGCGAATGGAGAACTGACCGCGTTAATGAATTGATTCTCTTGAGAGAAGGCATCATTGACAAGTATCTTGCTCCACAGGACCAGGCAAAGCACTTTAACCTTGATTCATACTTGTTCTATGCTGATAATCTTGACCTTCCAGTTGATGAAACAGGAAAGAGCGGTCGTGATGGTAAGATTGAAAACCTCTATGTTGACCCGTCAGTACTTAAGGCAGGTAGGAAAGGTGGTAGCGCAAACACTGGAGATGACAGACGTTGGATAGGTATCGAGGATGGTATCTTCCTTCCGCGCTATAGGCTCCCAACCGAGGCAGAATGGGAATTTGCAGCTCTGGCAATTGTCGGCAATCAGTACAAGGAAAGAATTTATGAAAGACGTTTGTATCCATGGAACGGACACTATATTCGTAACGATTCAAAGGGTGAAGAACGTGGTCGTATGATGGCTAACTCGATGAGAGGTCGTGGTGATGCTATGGGTGTTGCTGGTGCTCTCAACGATAAGGCTGATGTTACGGCACCTGTAAGAAGTTACTGGCCAAACGATTACGGTCTGTATTGTATGGCAGGTAATGTAAACGAATGGGTTATGGATGTTTACCGTGATCTCACTTTCGAAGATATGGATGAATTCAGACCGTTTAGAGGTAATGTTTTCGAAGATTATCAGATAATCGTTGACCCAAGATCTGGTGATATGGAACTTACTCCTGAAGCCGAAAACTATTTCGACTATACAGGAAAGATTCTTAAGAAACCGGTTCGCGATGAGTCTTGCTTTAACAGAGAAAACTACACTACATCGGATAATAGGAATTATTTGGATGGTGATTTGGAATCTTTGGTAGCAATGGGAGAATCTGCAGAATATTGGGTTAAGGATGAGCGTTTCAAAACACAGTCATCTGTAAAGCAATATAATGAGTTTATGGATTCAACGATGTTGACAGAAACAAATCTTGATACTCTTGCTGATTATATTGGTGATTTGTTCCCAGGTTCAACATTGATTGGCGGTAGCGAAATTCTACTTCCAAGCGGTGTGAGAATCAATATGGAAGACCGTACTTATACCTTGCCTACTGGTCACGAAAGAACACCGGAAGGTAATGTTGTAATGCCTGATGGTTCAATGATAATGGAAAACGGAAAGATTCAACTTGCCGATGGTAGTGTTGTATATCCAGATCAGATTTTCATAAACCAGACAACTGGTATGTACAAGTCTGGTAAATGGGGTTCTGATGGTACTGCCGAATGGGGTAATGCCGATTTCAATCCTGCAAATCCAAAGTTGAACAAGGGTGAAAAGATGACCTCCCTTATAACCGATAGGTCAAGAGTTTTCAAGGGTGGTTCTTGGAAGGATAGGGCATACTGGATGGTTCCTGGAACAAGACGTTTCTTGGATGAAAATAAGTCACGTTGCGATATAGGTTTCAGATGCGCTATGATTAGAATTGGTGCTCCGACACAAGGTAAATAGTAAAATTTGATATGATATGTATAGCCTCCCCGTGGGGAGGCTATTTAATTTTAGAACTTTATGATTGAGCAAATTTATAAGGTATTTGAAAAAAGTCGTCTGATTTCGACAGATAGCAGGGTGATAACTCCTAATTCTGTTTTTTTCGCCTTAAAGGGTGATAACTTCGATGGAAATCAGTTCGTTGATGCAGCTTTTGAGGCTGGTTGTGCGGCCGCTGTTGTTTCCGACAAGAAATATCAAGGAAGAGAAAATGTCTTTGTCGTGAACGATACTTTAGAGACTTTGCAGCAACTTGCCAACTATCATAGGCGTAAACTTAATATTCCGATTCTTGCAATTACAGGAACGAACGGTAAGACAACGACTAAGGAATTAGTTTCGGCTGTGCTGGCAAAGAAATTCAGAATATCATACACAAGCGGAAACAAGAACAACCATATCGGTGTGCCGCTGACCCTACTTTCGATGAACCGTACCGTTGATATGGGCGTTGTTGAGATGGGAGCAAACCATCCCGGAGAAATCGCAACATTGTGCAAGATTGCAGAGCCTAATTATGGAATCATCACCAATGTTGGCAAGGCTCATCTTGAAGGGTTTGGCTCGATTGAGGGCGTGATGAAGACAAAGGGCGAACTATACGATTACCTTGATGCTCACGATGGAACTGTTTTCATTAACGATGACAATGATCTGTTGAAGAAAGTTCTGTCGGGACATAATAAACTTAAAGTCGTAAGATATGGCAAAGGCAAGAATTGCTTCTGCCGTGGCGTATATTCCGAATATGCCTACCAGACTACTGTGACTTGGGAAACTGATTCTGTTTCAGGATTTTCAAAGTCGAATCTTATAGGAGCATACAATTTTGAGAACATACTTGCCGCTATAACTGTAGGTGCATTTTTCGACATTCACCCGACTGCAATCGACGGTGCAATTTCCGACTATTTCCCTAAGAACAACCGTTCGCAGATGACAAAGACCTCGCGCAATACATTGATACTTGACCTTTACAATGCTAATCCAACAAGTATGCGAGCCGCCATCGACAGTTACAATTCAGTTAACGATGAATATAAGTCGTTGATACTTGGCGATATGCTTGAGCTGGGAAAAGAAAGCGAAGCGGAGCATAAGGCAGTGCTTGATTATATTCGTGAAAGTGGCTACACAAATGCTTATTTTGTCGGAAAGAACTTTGGTATGTTTGCAAAGGAATATCCGTATATGTTTTTCGATTCAGTGGAGGATTTGAACAAGTATTTTGTAACAAATCCCGAAAAGAGCAAGATGTTTCTTGTAAAGGGGTCGCGTGGTATGCGTCTCGAAAAGGTTGTAGATTATTTGTAGAATGAAGTATATCTTATCAGATAGCGGTTATCACGGGCGGTTCCGTCCGTTGTCGCTTACGCGCTCGATAGCCGACTTTAGAATTGGAATACTCACTTTGCGTGAGAAATGGGAAAAGTATCTTGGCGAAAAGGTATATGTCCGTACAGAGCCTTATTTGCAGGCGAAATACGAAACGGTTGCTGATGCTGATTGCGTTGTAATACCTTCTGTTTTGCTTCCTGATTGCAATATTGCAAAGGCTATTAAGTCGTTGGAGGCAGGAACGTTAACAAAGGATGGCGTTGTATTGGCAAGCGTAGAGCCGGCTGAACCTTCTGCATCAGAGGTGGAATATTCTGGCAAGGTGTTTATGCTCAAATCGTTGACTGATATTTTTTCGTTCAACGGAATGGAAATCAACAAGGATTTTGAGTTGTTGACTGCAGGTCGCAAGTCGAGACCGCTGAGTGCAACAAATGTTTCGTTTGGGAAATGTCCGGTGTTTGTTGAGGAAGGCTGTACAATCGAATGTGCTACGCTGAATACCAATGACGGTCCTATATATATAGGTGCAAATGCCGAAGTAATGGAAGGTGCGAACATCAGAGGTCCGTTTGCGTTGTGCGAACACGGAGTACTGAAGATGGGAGCGAAGATGTATGGCGATACTACCGTTGGCCCTTGGTGCAAGGTCGGAGGAGAACTTAGCAACGTCGTTTTCTTTGGCTATTCAAACAAGGCTCACGATGGTTTTCTTGGCAATTCTGTTGTTGGTGAATGGTGCAATTTTGGCGCAGATTCCAACAACTCGAATCTAAAGAACAATTATGCAGATGTAAAGTTGTGGAATTACGATACTCAGAAGTTTGAGAATACCGGCTTGCAGTTCTGTGGTCTTATTTTCGGCGATCATTCGAAGTGTGGTATAAATTCAATGTTCAATACAGGTACGGTAGTGGGAGTTTCTGCAAACATTTTTGGTGCAGGATTTCCAAGCAAGTATGTACCGTCGTTTTCGTGGGGTGGAGCATCGGGATTCACTGAATATAAACTTGATACGGCATTTGAGGTTATGTCAAGGGTTATGGCTCGCAGGCATATTGAGTTTACTGAAGTGGACAAAGTGATAATGAGATATGTGTTTGAGAGGGGAGAGTGAGAGTTGAGAGACGAGAGTTGAGAGACGAGAGTTGAGAGACGAGAGATGAGAGATGAGAGTTGAAAGTTGAGAGACGAGAGTTGAAAGACTATAGTTTAGAGTTATGGGTAATGATAATGTTTTTTCATACAGGAAACTAAACGTATATACTAAGATTCAGAAATGGGTGCTGATGGTGTATGCTTTATTGAAAAAGTTTCCTAAGGAAGAGCAATATGCATTATGTGACCAGTTGCGGCGCTCTGCAATATCTGTATGTTCAAATGTGGCTGAAGGTTCTAGTAGGTCGTCAAAAAGGGAGTTCGCTCATTATATTGAAATAAGTTATGGCTCGTTGATGGAAGCACAAAGTCAATTGGAGTTGTCTCAGATGTTAGGATATATTTCTGATTATGACTTAAAAGAGATAGAAGTTCATACGGATGAAATTGCAAGAATGTTATCAGGCTTGAGAAGTTCGTTGACTGGGAAATGATACTTATTAATATAATACACTATAAATTCAAAATTGTAGAGAATGCAGACTTCTAAACCATTGGCGGAAAGGATGCGACCGCATAGTTTTGATGACTATGCAGGTCAACAGCATCTTGTCGGCAAGAATGCTCCTTTGCGGAAATCTATTGAGGCGGGACGAATCCCATCGATGATTCTGTGGGGGCCTCCGGGAGTTGGCAAGACAACACTTGTAACTGTAATCTCACAAATAACAGAGCGTAACTTTATAACTCTCAGTGCTGTTAGCAGCGGTGTAAAGGAAGTTCGTGAAGTAATTGAGCAAGCCAAGAAGGTAAATCTTTTTTCAAAAGGCAATCCGATACTTTTCATTGACGAAATCCATCGTTTCAACAAGTCGCAGCAGGATTCGCTTCTGGGTGCGGTTGAGGATGGAACTATAACATTGATAGGTGCGACTACCGAAAATCCATCGTTCGAGGTTATATCGCCGTTGCTGTCGCGCTGTCAGGTTTATGTGCTGAAACATCTTGACGAACACGACCTTGACAAACTGATAGACAAGGCAATAGCAACAGATGTTGAACTTTCAAAATTGAACATTCGAGTAGAGGAACGTGATGCCTTATATCGTTTTTCTGGTGGCGACGGACGAAAATTATACAATATTCTAGAACTTGTATGTAGTAGCGATGAAGAAGAAATTGTGATAACCAACGATTTGGTTCTTAGTCGTTTGCAGGAGAATATGGCCTTCTACGATAAGTCTGGCGAACAGCACTACGACATAATCTCCGCATTTATCAAGTCGGTTCGTGGTTCCGACCCAGATGCTGCTATTTACTGGCTTGCTAGAATGTTGGAGGGTGGTGAAGATATTAAGTTTATTGCTCGAAGGCTCATAATTCTGGCTTCTGAGGATATTGGCCTTGCAAATCCGAATGCGATGCTGATTGCAAATGCGTGTTTCGATGCTATTGACAAGATTGGTATGCCCGAAGCGAGGATTCCATTGGCGGAGGCAACTGTTTATCTGGCGACAAGTCCCAAGAGCAATTCTGCATATCTGGCAGTTGATGCTGCTATTGCAAAGGTTAAGGAAACTGGCGATTTGCCAGTGCCCTTGCATCTGCGCAATGCGCCTACGTCGCTAATGAAGAAACTGAATTACGGCGCTGACTACAAGTATGCACATAACTTTGATAACCATTATGTTGAGCAGCAATATCTGCCCGATAAACTTGTAGATGCAAAGTTTTATGAGCCTGCTCCCAATGCCAAGGAGGAGCAGATTCGCAAGTGGATGGATTTCTTAAAGAAAAAATAGGCTATGTATTCGAAGGCAGAGGCATCGCAGATAAGACGGCAGTTTTGGGTAAAATTCGACGAATTTTCGCGTCCGTACCTTGGAAAAAATGGCAAGTGGATGACCTACAATACTGGCATCAAGGACTTGGTGTTGAAGTTCGACATAAATCGTTCGTATGCAAGGGTTATGCTTGCCGTTGAGTGCAAGAACGAGGATATTCGTTTCGATGTGTTCTGCAAGTTGCACGAGTGTGAGTTGGTGCTTAATAATTACCTTGGCGAAGGCTGGATTTGGGATGAAATGCTGGTCCTTGAAAATGGCAAGCCCGTGTGTGCGTTGTACAAGCAGATTGATGACGTTGACATATATCGCCAAGAATGTTGGTCGATAGTCCACAAGTTTTTTGCCGAGGAAATGACTCGTCTTGAAAAGGCTATCGTTGAAATAAGACCGTTCTTCGAGGATTATGTGAAGAAGCTAATGAAACTCTAGTTGAGAAAATTATAAATTTCACAAAAACTTTTTTGATGTCAACTCTGCAAGCATCTTGTTGTTAAGTGGTCACAAGGCAGAAGAAACCGACTAAGGAAAGTGTCGTGTGAACTTGATTATAACTCTTTTATGAAACCAAGTGAAAACCTTTAGTTCTCGAAGCCAAGCAAGTAATGGCAAGATTTTTTTGGGGGGGCTAATTGTTTGATATAGTATTATTGTTGTCCGCTAAAAAATCGAATAATACATGTAATTACAACATTATCAAGCATTTAGACAATAATATTTATAATGGGGCTCGTCATTTACTTGCTTCGCTGCGTGAGCTAAAGGTACGGAAGCTAGTCGTAACACGCGATACGGAACGGAGAGCGTTGTGAAGACTGC
>Ga0310696_10000556_pt1 | contig 58230 bp, 43 predicted proteins | sample AusTroGonzalo_MG_4_FD_203885 | JGI IMG/M metagenome (GOLD analysis project Ga0310696, IMG submission 203885) | Bovine rumen microbial communities from tropical cattle in Woodstock, Queensland, Australia - Gonzalo_02 (v2) (version 2) | ecosystem: Host-associated > Mammals > Digestive system >...
AGGCCTGCACGAACGGGTGCGCCACCACGGTGATCTTGGGCTCGTGCTGCTTGTCGAACAGGAAGTCGAGGGCGTTGGCAATCTCGTCCTCAATGACAATCGGCGGCTTGATTTTGCCGGTGCCCTTGCAGGTCGGGCAAACCTCCGTATTCTCAATAATGGTGGCCTGCCGCACGCGCTGACGGGTGATCTGAATCAACCCGAACTTGTTGAGCGGCAGGATAGTATGCTTCGCTTTGTCGTTGCGCATAAAGTCGGCCATCGCTTTGTTCAGCGTACTCTTGTTGGCAGGGTCGTGCAAATCCACGAAGTCGATGGTGATGATGCCGCCCATATCCCTCAGGCGCAGCTGTCGGGCAATTTCCTGCGCTGCTATCATATTGGTGTTCAGCGCATTCTGTTCCGGTGTCTGCGAGGATTTCACGCGGTTGCCGCTGTTCACGTCGATGACGTGCATGGCCTCGGTATGCTCAATGATGAGATAGACGCCGTTTTTGATGGTGACAACCTTGCCGAATGAGCCCTTGATTTGCTTGGCGACATTGAAATAGTCGAAAATCGGGCGTTTTTCCTTGTAAAGATTGACGATAGACTCCTGTTCGGGGGCGTGTATGTGGAGGTAGTTCTTTACCTCGGTGAACATCTCGGGGGTGTCCACATAGATGGCGTGGAACGAATCGTTGAGGAAGTCGCGCAGCAGGGAGGCCACGCGGTTCTCCTCCTGGGCGAGCCGCATCGGCGCTTTGGAGGCGAAAAGGTTCTCCACGGTGGTGTCCCAACGGTAGCGCAACATGTCAAGGTCGGCAGAAAGCTCCTCCACGGACTTGTGCTCGGCCACCGTGCGGATGATAATGCCGAAGTTGCGCGGACGGATGCTCTGCACCGCAGTGCGCAGACGCTTGCGTTCCTCGCTACTCTTAATCTTCTGTGATACAGACACTTTATCGCTAAACGGCACCAACACAAGGTAGCGTCCGGCAAAGGAAATCTCGGTGGTGATACGCGGCCCTTTCGTGGAAATCGGCTCTTTGGCCACCTGGACCATTATCTGCTGACCCGAGGTGATTACATCGCTAATTTTGCCGTTTTTGGGAATCTCCTCCAAGTATTGCACGCGACTGATGCTGCGTTTGCCAGTGGTGATGGCCTGACTGACGAATGCATTGATAGTACGGCCATTGATGCCGAGGTCGAGGTAGTGCAGGAAGGCTTCGCGTTCACTGCCTACGTCCACGAAGGCGGCGTTTAAGCCGGGCATGATTTTCTTCACCTTCCCCAAGTAGATGTCGCCCACCGAAAACTGCGCAGACGACTTTTCCGTATGAATCTCCATCAGCTTCTTGTCCTCCAACAGCGCAACCTGAACCTCATTGGTATGGGAAGTGATGATGATTTCTTTAGTAATCTCTTTGGTGTTTTCTTCTTGCTTATTCTCCATATCCAAAAATAAGAAAACTAAATGACTTACGTATAAATCATTTAGTTTTCATTGTTTTACCGCGCAAAAGACTATCTGTTCTTATGTCTGTTCTTTCTGAGTCTTTTTTTGCGTTTGTGCGTATTCATTTTCGCACGTTTACGTTTTTTTCCGCTAGGCATAATGAAAAATATTGAAGTTTATGAATATTATTTTGTGTTCTTCTTAACTGCATCCACAAAGTCCTTGCAAGGTTTGAAAGCGGGGATATTGTGGGCCTTGATAGTAATGGTCTCGTTCTTGGAGATATTGCGGGCAGTCTTTTCAGCTCTATGCTTCACGATGAAGCTGCCGAAGCCTCTCAAATATACGTTATCGCCATCAACCATGGTTTTCTTAACTGCATCCATGAATGCCTCAACGATGGTTTGCACGCTATTCTTTTCGTAACCGGTGCGATTGGAAATTTCATTAACAATTTCTGCTTTAGTCATAATCTTAATGTATTTTAAAGTTTGTAACTATAATTGGTTCTATAATTTAGCCCTTATTTTTTCGGGCTGCAAAAATACAATAATTTCTTTATAATCCAACACTTATACAAAAAAATCTTGAATTTTATCAAAAATCTTTCCTGCAAGGCGACTTGTACCCACTCTGAAGAGTGACGGGGTAATCCAATCATTTCCCATATTTTTACGCCAAATATTAAGATAAGCATAGGCCTGTTCGGGCGTAGAAACGCCGCCGGCCACTTTGATCCCCACCTTCTTCCCTGTATCCTGGAAATGTTGCTTAATGGCAAACATCATCACCCAAAATGCTTCAGGAGTGGCATTTACAGCGATTTTACCGGTGGAGGTCTTCAAAAAATCAGCACCGGCATGGATGGCCAACTGTGACGCCCGGAAAATGTTTGCTGGGGTCTGCAGTTCGCCGGTCTCCAGAATCACCTTGAGTGTCCGACCCTCGCAAGCCTTGCGGATAGCGCAAATCTCATCATAAACCTCTTGGTAGCGACCCTCGAGAAAGGCCCCTCGGGAAATCACCATGTCAATCTCATCAGCACCCTGCGCCACAGCGTACTTCACCTCGGCGACTTTCAACTCAATGGGGAGTTGACCGGCCGGGAACGCGCCAGCCACAGAGGCGACCCTGACACCCGTGCCCCGCAACTTTTCGCAGGCCAATGCAACGAAACGCGGGTACACACACACGGAAGCCGTTGCAGGAATCCCACGCTCCTCATCACGGAAAGAGACGGCGGTCTCACATAGCGCGGTCACCTTCCCCGTGTTGTCTGTGCCCTCCAAGGTGGTCAGGTCTATGCTGCCTAAAATGGTCTTGCACATCGACAGTTCTTCCTCGGGCGTGTAGGTGAACGTCGTGTCGTTTTTTACTCGCATAACAAACTGCGACTCCGAAAACGGGAATTTGTGGATTGTGATTTTGTGATTATCAGACATAATTAAATTAATGGTTAAGGGTTAAGGGTTAAAGTGGTTTAATGGTTTATTCGTTTAGTGGTTTATTTGTTTAATGATTTAATCGTTTATCAGTTTATTCGTTTATCAGTTTATTTGTTTATTTGTTTAAGGTTGACGGAAGTTCTATGGATATTACTTGTATTATTTTTTGAATTTATCGATACCTACTCTCAACGAAACGATATGCGAATATTGCGCGATGGAGAGGTTGCCGAGGTCGGTGAAGGCGTAGTCGATGGCCACAATATTTTTGATGTTCACTCCCACTCCGAAGTTGATTTGGAGCGTGGTCTTCATCTTGCCGTCGAAGTCCGGTTCACGCTGGAAATTGCCGATGCCCATACGCAACGCCACTATCTTCTTATAATCGAATTCCATTCCCAAATGCGGATCAATGCTAATCACATTGCTCTTAATCAAAGTGTTACGTTTGCCGTCGAAAGTGCAGTCCAAGCCGATGGCGAAAGTGCCGTGGAAGCCCTTGCCGAAATGGACGGTCTTGCCGCCACCCAACATCAGCGCCGGAATTGTGACCTCAAGGTCGTTTTCGGGAATCTCGTTGCCGGTCTCTTGAAAAACGGCGATTACATCGTCGGTCAACGAATAACGCCAAGCATTGAAAGTGGATGTGGCATCACGCAACATCAGTCCGGCCTGCCAACCCTTGCGGTTGTACATCAGGCCGAAATCGAGTCCAAAGCCCCATGCGTGCGCAAACTTGCCAATTTTTCGGTATACGACCTTCGCATTCGCCCCCAACGACAACCCGGGTATCTGCGGGAAAGCATACGCATAACTTAACAGAAACGCATTGTCTGCCGCCGAAAAATAGGTTATCCGATCATAGTCCACATTTCCCTGATCATCGATAAGTTGCGTAGTGTTCATAATGTTATCGACGCCGAAACGGATATACGAGAAAGCCACCGCCTGGTTCGTGTCGATTTTAAATCCGAGACCACCGTAATCGTATTTGGCGATACCGGCGAAATACTCGGCATGCATGAGCGAGAGCTGGTAGCGCTTGTCCATACGGGTAAGTCCGGCAGGGTTCCAATAGGCCGAGGTCACGTCATCCGTGAGGGCACACATCGTGTTCGACATGCCCAACCCTCTCGCACCAAGCCCGAGCGACAGAAACTCGTTACTGTATTTGCCCTGCCCGTGACCAATCGCCACGTATGCCAGTAACATCATCAATATCAATATATTGCGTCTCATTCCTGTTCTTTCTTCTGGATAACATGCTGCTTCCGGTCGCCGGCAAACAATTCATATTCTTGAAACATACACTCCAACGAGCCGTTGAGCATGGGCCACTTGCGCGAAGGCTTCAAACCGACACGCTTCAACGCCTCTTTGTCGGAACTGATGATGTAGGCTTTACAACCGGCATAGCGTTGTTTCAGCGCATCACCGATCTCGCGATACAGCGTGTTGATGTCATCGATGGAAAGACGCTCACCGTATGGCGGATTCATCATCACAACGGAGGGTGTGTTTTCGGGATAGGAATGGCGGACATCCTGCCTCTCCAAAATTATAAAATCCTGTAAACGAGCCTTTTGAACATTTGCCCTGGCCGTATCCAAATGACGGCTGTCGATATCGGAACCGTAGAAGTTGACCGCGACATCGTCTTGGATGTCGGCCTCGTCGCGCACGGCTTTCCAAAGTTGCCGGTCAAAATTCTTCCACTGGTAGAAACCATATTCGCGCCGGAAGAAGCCTGCGGGAATGTTGAGCGCCTGCATGGCAGCCTCGATGAGCAGGGTCGCACCTCCGCACATCGGATCCACAAAATCACACTCGCCGTTCCAACCGCTTTTCATGATCATGGCGGCGGCTGTCACCTCGTTAAGCGGCGCAGGATGGTTGCGCACCTTGTATCCGCGCTTGTGCAACGACTCGCCCGAGCTGTCCATAAACAACTGAGCTTCATTCTTATAGACATGGAGATGATATTGCACGTCGGGATAATCCTTGTCTACGGAAGGTCTTCGGCCGTAACGGTCGCGGAAACGGTCACAAATGGCGTCCTTGGCCAAAACGGAAGCGTAGAGCGGCGTATTGAAGATGGAATCGACAATGGTGGCGTGCACAGCCAGGGTTCCATCGGGCGAAAGACAATCCTCGGCGGGGAAATTGAAAATCTGCTCGTAGAACTGCCGGTTATTGTTGAATGTGAACTGCTTGCGCCGCCACAAGATACGCAACGCCGTGCGGCAGAAGTAATTTGCGCGGTACATCATCGCCATATCCCCCTCAAAAGCCACAGCGCGACTCAGCTTCTCGCAGTTTTTTGCGCCCATGGCGTGCAACTCCTTGAAAAGCTCGGTCTCTAATCCGGCAAAGGTTTTGGCGATGAAATATTCCATAAAAAGGTTAACGGTTAAAGGTTAAGGGTTAAAGACTTGGGACTTTAGACTTGAGACTCTAGACTTTGGACTTTAGACTTGAGACTTTAGACTTTGGAGTTTTATACTATACTAGTCTTAAGTCTTACGTCTGACGTCTGACGTCTCATACCAATTTCGCGCGGTTGTCGACACGTTCCCACTTGCGGAACCAGCTGCGGATCTTGAGGCCGATGACACCGAAGATAGCTTCCCTGAAAATGCCGGAGCTCATCTTGGAGACGCCTTCCGTCCTGTCTCTGAAAATGATAGGAACCTCCACGATTTTGAATCCGAGTTTCCAAGAGGTGAATTTCATTTCAATCTGGAAACCATAGCCGACATGTTTGATTTTGTCGAAATCAATAGAATTGAGGACATCGGCACGATAGCAGATGAAACCAGCGGTGGTGTCCTTCACAGGTATGCCAAGCACGATGCGCACGTATGCGGAACCGTAGTATGACATCAACAAACGTCCCATCGGCCAATTCAACACATTGACGCCCTGACAATACCGGGAACCGATGGCGATGTCGGCGTTCTGATTCTCGCAAGCGTCATACAGGCGCTGCAAGTCGTGCGGGTCATGGGAAAAGTCCGCATCCATCTCGAAAAGATAGTCGTAACCGCGCGCCAATCCCCATTTGAAGCCATGAATGTAGGCCGTTCCGAGACCTAACTTGCCGCTACGTTCCTCAATGAAGAGCCGTCCGTCAAACTCGGGCATCAGCGACTTCACGATGTCCGCAGTACCGTCCGGAGAGTTATCGTCAATAATTAATATATGGACATCAATCAGTCCGAAAATCGCCCGAATGATGTTCTCTATGTTCTCTTTCTCTTTGTAAGTCGGAATAATGACTAAACGTTTCATATTATCTATTGTTTTTTGTTCTTCACTATACTTTACACTATCGCTTTGTGTGGTTACTTGCGCTTCGCGCGTCTTGCCTCTTCGAGTTATCTCCTAACCCCACACTACGCTTCGCTTGTATGGGGTTATTAGCACTTCGTGCGTTTTGCCTCTTCGAGGCTGCTTAAGGAATACATTCTACATTCTCCATTCTACATTCATCATTCATCATTCATCATTCAGCATTCAGCATTCATCATTCAGCATCATTTCGTCAACACAATATACACCGGCAAGTGGTCACTGTAGCCGCCCTGATAGTTGCCGCCCGCAAAAGTGCGGAAGGGGTAGTCCATATAGGAGCCCGTTTTCGTGAACATGAAATTCTTGCGGAAAATGTTCGCGGTACGGAATCGATATGTACCGGGAGCGGCATTAACCAAACCACCGGAAATGATGATATTGTCGAGCATCTCCCAAGAGTCACGATAGGCGTAAGAGCCAAAACCATCACGGAAAAGCTTCCACATCGGGTTGTATAAGTCATACTGGGTCAACTTCTCCGGCTTGGTCTTCGTGTTCATCTCCGCGATAATGCACTTTGAAGTCGGATTGTCGTTGAGATCCCCCATATAAATAAACTTGGCATTGGGACGGGAATTCAGAACAGAATCCGCTATCTGTCGGCCCAGTTTGCCGGCAGCTAAACGACCGGGAAGACTGCGCTGTTCACCTCCAGACTTGGAAGGCCAGTGGTTAACCACAATGTCCAGCGTGTCGGTATTGTCAAGTACACCGGTCATCAGCCACTGGTCGCGGGTAATGAAGTCGGGATTGTTGGGCACAATTGTGGGGAAAGCCCGGGTACTGAGTATCTTGAAACGGGCGGGATCGTAGAAAAACGCCACATCCACACCACGGCGGTCGGGAGACTCATGATGGCAGACAGCCAGTTCGTAAGGTGCCAGAAGCTCCGTGGCCGCAAGGTCGATCAGCACTTGCTCGTTTTCAATCTCAGAAACGCCCAGCACCACCAAACCGCCATCCATTTGGGCCATCTGCGAAATGACTTGTGACAAACTGTTGAGCTTGGCATTATAGCGTTCCGTGTTCCACCTATAATCCCCGTCAGGCAGAAACTGCTCATCGTTCTTGAGGGGATCATCAATGGTGTCAAATAGGTTTTCAACATTATAAAAACCTATAATTGCCTTATTATGTGCATCTTGCGCATAACAGAAAAAGACCGTCAACAGAGCGGAGAGGAATAAAAAGGCTCTTTTCATAAACATCAGATAAAATTCTTGCAAAAGTACACTTTTTTTTAGAACCGAGAAAACGATTTTCTAACAACAAAAAGTCAACAGTCGGAATTAAAGTCTAATCTTCTTAAACATCCTTTTCCAACGAATCTTCCCGTCGTCGCCCCAATTCTTAAACTTGTCAAGGGAGAGCCACACGATGGATGCCTTGCCCACAATATGGTCTTCCGGCACAAAGCCCCAAAAGCGGGAATCGGCGGAGTTGTGGCGGTTGTCACCCATCATGAAATAATAATCCATCGCGAAAGTATAACTCGTGGTCTCCTGACCATCAATGAAAATCTTGCCGTCCTTCACCTGGAGGTCATGGCCTTCATACTGGCGGATGATTTTGTCATAGAACATGATATTCTCCATGGAGATTTGCACAGTTGCTCCTTTTTGCGGGATGATAATCGGACCGAAAAAGTCTTTGTTCCAACGGTAGTTAGTGTCATGCGGGAAAATGTCGGGATCGTATGCGCCCTCGGTATCCTTCCACATCTGGACATCGTATCCTTTCTTCTCAATGAGCTTTTTCTGCTCCTCAGTCAAGCGGAAAACGAACCGGTTGATATCCACCTGCTGCATATCTTCTTCATTGATATTCAAATTCTTACGCTCCTTTTTGGAGAGTTGCAGTCCCTGTGGATGGGAAACAATGTACATATATTGAAGCCTATCCGGATTCTGGGCTTCTTCTCCATTAATAAACACTTGACAATCAACGATTTGAAGAACATCGCCGGGAATACCTATACAACGCTTCACATAATTCTCGCGCTTGTCAACCGGGCGGGAGATGACCTTGTACTCCTTCCAGACCACATCTCTACCCTTTCCGGGCGTGTAGGGGCCGGGATATTTCAGCCGCATCTGCTGGATATATTCCGGCATGTAGTGGCGGGCGAGATTGTTCTTCTCCGCCACGCTGGCATTCGGGTTGAACATAGCCTCAAACTCGCGCACGATGGCATAGTAGCTTTCAGCCTGCCGCTCTACCACCACCGTGTCCCCGTCCGGGTAGTTGAAAACCACCACATCGTTGCGTTGCACGGAGGACAAGCCTTTGGAGCGAATATAGGGCAGCTTGATGATTTCTGAATAGGAATTGACAGATTCGGTGCCAGGCAGTTTGTTATGGATGAACGGCAAAGCCACCGGTGTTTGCGGCACACGCACGCCATAAGCGAATTTGCTCACGGAGAGAAAATCACCAATCATCAAGGAACTCTCCATAGAGGAGGTTGGAATGGTGTACAACTCAAACCAGCAGGCACGGATGATATAGGCCGCTGCCACCGCAAAGATCAGCGCATCACCCCACGAACGCGCCGATGTCTTCACCGGGCGCTCCAATTCGGAAGGTGTGTAATACTTCTCCTTCGATGAAAAGCCCAGATATGGCAGGTAAATCGGGAAAAACAAAGTGCCAAAAATCAGAGGCAGGTAGCTATATTTGTTAAACTGCCGGATAGTTTCCCAAATCATGTATAAAAACATGAAAATGCCGAGATACGGAATCAAGAACAAGAGCATCCACCACCATTTCCGCCCGATGACAACCTTAATCCACAACCAGATGTTGTAGAAGGGAATCAACGACAGCCATGGTTTGAGTCCTGCTTTTTTGAAAATGCCCCACATGCCGGCCTGCCAACCGAGAAAGGCAATAACGAGTATGACAACTAATGCGGTTTTCGATATAAACATGGAATAATGGTTAAAGGTTAAGGGTTAAAGGTTAATGAGGTTTAAGGGTTTAAGGGTTTATTAGTTTATTGCATTTTTTCCAAGAGGGCTGCAAGCCCGACACGTGTCAACCCATGGTGGAGCGAAGCGGAGCCCTGGGTCAAAAGTCAAAGGTCAAAGTCTTATCAAACGGGTAGACCCCTGCTGGCTGCATCACCAGCCATTCGGCGGCGTGGACGGCCCCGAGGGCGAAGCCTTCGCGGCCATGGGCAGTGTGGCGAATCTCAATCTCATCTTCCGGAGAACGCCAAGTGACGACGTGTGTGCCGGGCACCTCGTCCTCGCGGAAAGCGGTAACAGGCAGAACTACGCGGGTATGGTCGCAGGGGGTGAGTTTCCACTCCTGCAGAATCTCCACCTCGTGGAGGATGTCCTGTGCGATATGGATGGCCGTGCCGCTCGGGGCGTCTTTCTTGTGGATGTGGTGCGTCTCCTCCACGGCGGCTGTGTAACGATCCTGCGTGTTCATCAACTTCGCCAACAACTGGTTGATTTTGAAGAAGATGTTAACCCCGATACTGAAGTTGGCGCCATAAACAAGCCGACCGTTATGCTCGGTGCATTGAGCCTTCACCTCGCCGAGACGATCGAGCCAGCCGGTGGTGCCTACCACAATCGGCACATTCGCCTCAAACGCACGAAGCATGTTGGGGATGGCGGCTGTAGGCTCGGAAAAGTCGACGGCAACGTCCGCTCTCTTGAAGTCCTCGGCAAAGGTTTTCCAATCGGCTTCCGTATCAATCACAACGGCAATTCCGTGGCCTCTTTCGCGCAGCACCCGTTCCACGATGTGCCCCATTTTCCCGTATCCTAATATTGCGACATTCATTTTATATATTATATTTCTGTAGAGACGGGGCATGCCCCGTCTCTACAATGATGATTATCTTCCTAACGCTTTCTTCACGGCCTTCTCAATATCTTCGCCGCGCAAATCGCGGGCGATAATCACCCCATCCTTACCGATGAGCAGGATTTGCGGGATACCTTCCACACCGTAAGTGTCCGTAGCGTTGCGCGTGACATCCGTCAATTGAGTCCAAGTCATCTCCATATCCTTGATGACCCTGGCCTGCCCGTCGGGCCGGTCCCACACGTTGAGGCCAACCACCACAAAGTCCTTGCCTCCGTATTGCTCGTGAATCTTTTTGATATTGGGAATCTCACGACGGCATGGTCCGCACCAAGAGGCCCAAAAGTCAATAAGCGCCACTTTTCCGTCAATCACTTCGCCCAGCGTTATGGGTTCCCCTGTCTTATAGTCGGTCAGGTTGAGATCCTTAAAAGGCTTGCCGGGAGCCGTGTGACTCACACGCTCCAACGCCGCCAACTTGGCACTGACAGACTGGTAGGTGGTAACCACCGGAGCGGCGCCGTCAAGCAGGGCCAACATCTCTTCATAACTGAGATCAGCATACTGCAGATAGTCTTCCAACACTTGGGCACCAAAGGCATTGCCTTTGTTCTCCAAAAACACGTTCTCAATATAAGATAACAGGCCGCTGATTCGTTTATCCGCTTTCAATTCCCACTCCTGACGTTGTTCTTCCGTCATAGACACCGACTGGTTGATCATAGAATAATAGCCATTAATGACGGCAACCTCTTCCCTGACATGAAGCATGTACTGGTGAAGCTGGTCATTCAAAGGTGTGCCAGAAAGCGAGTCTGTCGCCAAATCGGCATAGATATCACCGGGTTCCGCCACAAAGCGCAGGTAATAGTAGCTGTTGGCATTGGTCGGATATTGGGGTTCCGTCTTCAATATAACCACACAAGGTTCCTGCAGTTCGACATCAAAGGTAAAACTGCTGTCCGCAATAATGGTTTTACCCAAGGCCTCACCTGTATTCATGTTCGTCAGGGTGATGGATTTATTCTGCAGTCCCGGCTCGTTAAGCCGACCGCGAATGTGACAGTTCTGCGCCTCGCCCAAAAGCACCCCCATCGCACACGCGAGCAAACATATAACTTTTCCTATTCTATTGTATTTCATATTGTTATTGTTATTTTCTTATCATATTTTACACTGCAATTTCGCCTATGTGGGGTTATTTGTTCTACCGAGCTCTTGCCCCTGTCGGGGCTGCTTAAGGAAGAGGTCTTCTTGCCTCTTCGAGACTCCTCAAGAAATATATTCTACATTCAGCATTCATCATTCATCATTTAAAAGACAAAACGAAACTAATCCCATACGACGGCGACGTGTTTATCGGGTTCGGGAGCACCATAGGACTCCAAAAGAGCGAGAGGTCGTCGGAGACGTCAAAATAGTAAAGGTGCGCGTCCACCATGGCATCGATGAAGTTAAGGGTGTAGATGATGGCAGTAGTGGCGATACAGATCTCCATGTTTCGCTGGGCGGTCTGTTTCATCGTCAGGATATTCTCATCGGGAATATCCGCCAGACCGGGAACCAGTTGGTCGATATTGCCGTCACGACGGTTGATAAACTCGCGGCGATAAAGCACCATGTCTGTGGCGTATTTGGTAAGAAAGTAGCCGGAAGCCTCCAGAAGGCCGTACACAATCGGCACTTTCCAGTATTTCTTATTGTAAATCTGACCGCCGCCGGGAATAATAGACCATAAAATGGCCGCCGTGGGACTGTGCTTGGCCACACGCAGCGAATCAGACGTGTTCACACGCGACTGTTTCTTGGCAGAAATTTCCTGGGAATAGGCAAACAGACTCACACAGAGCAAAACAACCACTGCAAGAATCTGTTTACTACATTTCATATTCGATAAAAATTGCGAGCGCCTAACGAAAAAGGAGCCCGTATTATTGCAGAAGACCCAAAATTTTCTTCAACTCTTCATCAGAAGAAAAGGGAATCTGAATTTGGCCTTTGCCGGAGATATCTTTTTTGATATTCACCTTGGCATTCAGTTTTTGGGATATGGCGGTCTGGGCGGCACGCACCTCATCCGCCAGAGTGATTTTCACCTTCGACTTCTTATTGCGCGCCCCTTCGAGGGCCTTCTTTACCAACGTCTCGGTCTGGCGGACTGAAAGTTGTCCACTCACAATCTGATTGAGGAGTTTAACCTGCAGTTCCTCGTCTTCAACCGCCACGAGGGCGCGCGCGTGCCCCATGGAAATCTTGCTATCGCGAACAGCCACCTGCACCGGCGTGGTAAGTTTGAGTAGACGTAAATAATTGGAAATCGTAGCGTTAGTCTTACCTACCTTTTCTCCGAGTTCCTCCTGGGTAAGATGACACTCGTCGATGAGCATCTGGTAACTCATAGCGATTTCTATAGCGTTGAGGTCGGCACGTTGGATATTCTCAACAAGGGCCATCTGGATGGAGAGGGCATCGTCAACAGTGCGCACGAAAGCAGGAATCTCGGTGAGGCCCGCCATCTGGGCAGCGCGGAAACGGCGCTCGCCGGAAATCAACTGGTATTTGCCGTTACCGACAGGACGCACGGTCACAGGCTGAATTAGCCCGTACGTCTTTATGGACTGGGCCAACTCGCTGAGGGCTTCCTCATCGAATTTCGTGCGTGGTTGGTAGGGGTTTGCCTCAATGGAATCAATATGGATGTTCGCATTGCCGCTCACCACTTGGGAATTCTCCTTACGTACGGGAATGTCAATATTCCCGAGCATCGCCTCCAACCCCCGGCGGGCGGGTCTTTCGTTCTTGTTCATCTCTTCAATGGTTAAAGGTTAACGGTTAATGGTTAAAGGGTTTAACAGTTTATTGGTTTAAAGGTTTATTGGTTTAAGGGTGGTTCGTAGGGGCGTATTGCATACGCCCAGATGAATCGGTATGATACACCGTATTGGTTTAAGAGTTTAAGGGTGGTTCGTAGGGGCGTATTGCATACGCCCAGATGATTCGGTATGATGCACCGTGTTAGTTTAAGGGTTTATCGGTTATTGATAAAGAAAGTCGGTAAGCCAATAATCCATTAAATAGTGTATCCGTTCTTCAGGAGGAACTCCTTGGCCAGGTTCATATAGTTGATATGGCCGACGGACTTGACATCGTAAACGGCGATGGGCACGCCATAGCTCGGGGCCTCACTCAGACGCACGGTGCGGTTGATGACGGTGTCGAAGACAATGTCGCGGCAATGGAACCGGACATCTTCATAAACCGCATTGGCCGACTTGTAACGGTTGGTGTACATGGTCATCAGGATACCCTCGATAGAGAGTTCCGGATTCATGTTGGACTGCACGATGCGGACCGTATTGAGCAACTTGCCAAGGCCTTCGAGGGCGAAATACTCGCACTGCACGGGGATAATGACCGAGTCGGCGGCCACCAACGCATTGAGGGTCACCAGTCCGAGCGACGGCGCGCAGTCGATGAAGAGGAAGTCGTAGTCGTTCTTGACATCAACCAGCGCATCCCGCATCCGGTACTCGCGGCGGTCGTAATTGATCATTTCAATTTCTGCGCCAACGAGATGGATGGTGGCGGGCAGCAGGAACAAGTTCGGGGTCTTCGTTTCCACAACCGCCTCCGAAGCCATCTTGCCGTTAACAATGCAATCGTAAATGCTGAGGGTGCTGTCGTCGGGATAAACGCCCACGCCGCTGGAGGCATTGCCTTGCGGGTCGGCATCGATGAGCAGCACACGGAAATCAAGCAGCGCCAATGACGCCGCCAGATTCACCGCGGTGGTCGTCTTCCCCACCCCACCTTTCTGATTTACAATGGCTACTATCTTCCCCATTATAATGAAAGATCTATGTCGTCGAATGTGATACCCAAATCTTCGTCTTCTCCTTTACCGAAGTTGTCATTCTCCATGAAGTCGTCTTCGGCGGGCACAGTGCCGTTCTCAATGAAACCGATCACACCGGCGAGCGCGTTGCTAAACTTCTCAAAATCTTCGGGATAGAGAAATATTTTATGCTTCTCGTAGAAGAAATTGCCGTTATCGGCGTTGAACTTGCGCTTGCTTTCCGTGATGGTGAGGTACATCTCCTCATTCCGGCTGCGTTTCACATCGAAGAAATAGGTCCTTTTACCAGCCTTCACCGCTCTGGAGAGCACTTCGTTTCTGTCTTGATTTTCCATAATAGCTTATACTTTTACTGATACAAATTCGACCGCAAAATTACGAAAATTCATTAACGCGGACGCATTTTTCAAAAATTATTTTCTTTTCTTACCCTGTTGCTGCTGTTTAAGCATCTCCTGCTGCTTCCGCTGAAACTCCTCCATCTTCAACTCCCATCTTGATTTTTTCACCGGTTTCTTCATGTTTTCCTGCAACTGGGCACGAAGTTTGTCCTCGTCAATGGCAACGCGGAAAATGAACATCTGCAAGAACGTGACAAGGTTGAAGAGCAGGTAGTAGTACGTGAGGGCGGAAGCGAAATTGTTGAACATGAACAGGAACATGATCGGCATCATGTACATCATGATATTCATCATACGCTGCTGGTCCTTGTTGCCCTGCGTCGGGGCCATCAGTTTGTTGTTCAGCCATGTGTAGACCAATGTCGCGGCGGTCATCAACAGGGTGAACAAACTCACATGGTCACCGTAAAGGGGGATGTAGGTTCCTAAATCCCAAATGGAATCGTAGGTAGAGAGGTCCTCGGCCCAGAGGAACGACTGTTGGCGCAGTTCGTAGGCGGAGGGGAAGAACCGGTACATCGCGATGAGGATCGGCATCTGCAGCAGCATCGGCAAACAGCCGCCGGCCGGCCGAACCCCCGCACTCTTGTAGAGCGCCATCGTGGCCTGCTGTTTCTTGAGCATATCCTCCTCTTTGGGATATTTTTCGTTCAAAGCCTCTATCTCTGGCTTCAACGCCCGCATCTTGGCCGACGACATGTAGGTCTTGTAACTCACCGGCAGCACCACAATCTTGATGAAAATAGTGAGTATCAAGATGATAAGGCCGTAACTCAATCCGTAAGCCTCCAACCAGTTGAAGATCGGGATGATGATAAAACGGTTCACCCAATGCAAAAGGAAGAAACCCCAACCCAGCGGTACTTGACGCTCAAGGTTCGCTTCGTAACCCTTCAGCAGCCGATACTGGTTCGGACCCACATACATGTACATCCCGAAATGACCGTCATTCAGATCCGCCACCTCGAAAAAGAGATCGGCATCGCAATTTTTCAGAATCCCATCCTGCTTGTTTTCAGGAACTTGCACTGACAAAGTGCCTGAAGAGAACGGTTTGTCCGTGGTCACCAGACACGTCGTGAAGAACTGCTGCTTGAAGGAGACCCACTTAAGCGGCGAAGTAAAATCCTTGGTGTCATTCTTGCGCTCGTCAAGATTGTCCACCTCATCGCCACTATCCATATAATAAATAGAGGTAATATTCTGTTCATAATCAAAATTCTTCTCCACGCACTTGGGCTGCGCTTTCCATCTCAGGTTGAAGCTGCGGCCAGCCGGGTAGAGATACGGCTCCATATTGACTACATTAATCTGATAATCAAACTTATAGTCATCATTGGAGAAGGTATAGAGATATTCGATGTATGCATTCTGATTTAGCACCTGGCACTGCGCACTGTCCGACGCGGCATTGGGGTAAAGCCTGAGTGACAGTGTTTTATGACGGTCGTCAACCACCAGCGAATCGGCGTCCGCCACGAAAACACATTCATCCGTAGAGATTTCGCTCTGGTCACGCAACTTGAGATTCAACGCCATGCTATTGCAGCCTCCCTCGTAGATGACCAGGGGCTCCTTGGGCGCATCTTTCGGCGTGTAGCGATATACGTCCTTCAACTGAATCTCTTTCAGATAGCCGCCCTTCTTGCTGAAACGGTAATAGGCTTTGGCCGTCTCCACCGTGTAGTCGCCCTCCTCGTCCACCTGTGCGTTAGAGAATTTCTGTGCCGGTGTGAGATCGGCTACGGCCGGCGACTCCACCGTCTTGCTCGTATCCGACTGGCTGTCCAACGAGAGTTGCTCTGAGGCTTCCTTTTCCTCTTTCTCCTTCATTTCTGCCTGTTGCGCATCGCGCGCCGCCTGCTGTTTCCTCACCTGGGAGGTCTGGTATATGCTAAACCCCAGGAAAAGCGCGAACATCAGCAACAGTCCGATAACTTTATTCCTATCCATTATTCAAATTTAAAACGGCCGCAAAAATACATTTTTTTTGGGTTGCACAGACACCTCGTCGCGCAGTTCGTTAATACACAGAGTTCCCTTCGGGGAAAGGGATGTCCGACACGCGAAGCCAATATATATGTCACTTGGGGGATTTCCAGGGATGTGACCAACTGGAGGTTCTTCTGGTGAAAAACCTGAGATTTTGAGAAAAACGAAATCTATATCAATGCACGATAGATGTCGGTTCCGACTATGCAGATCACAAGTTTATCAACTGAATATTCAGCGTTTGCTCAATATTAGCAACCACCTTAAGCGTCAAATTTTCATTTCCTTTTAAGATTTTAGAGACATATTGCTGCGTACAATGCAATCGGTCAGCCAACCCTTGTTGGGTAAGGTTCTCTTTTTTCATGTAAGATAGTAACAGCACGGCCATGTGCTGGGAATACCGCAACCGAGGCGCATTATCGCGCCTCCATATGGCCTCTTCTCTCCATAGGGATGGTACTTCGCTTTGATTTCTCGACAAATAATCAACTGTTTTCTGTTTCATAATAGGTAATCACCATTTATTTCTGACATGTAATCCACAAAACCAAAGGACGGAACAGTTTGTCAAGATTCGAGTCAGGTGAGAGATCTAAAATAAGGCATTGCAACTCGTTGCTATCGTCAATGGTGTCATAGATCGCTTGATTGACATCCGTTATTTTGAAGTAAGCCTCTAAATCAGACTATTGTCACAAAAAAAGTTCATCAGCCATTCCGGGTCACTCCATTGTGAAAACAATTTCCGCAATACATTGTCTGTTTCGTTCTCATATCGTACTGCCCATAATTTATTGTTGTTTAATATTTTATCAAATTTCATGATTAAAAAAAATGAATGAACATTATGAATTTCAAGTCTGCAAAAATACAATTTATTTTTAAACGACAATGATTTTTTGTTTTACGAATATAGTTGTATAATTTCCCAAAGCAGCGAATGAAAATATAATGTATCTTTGCACTCCTTAAACGAACAAATCATTAAACGAACAAATCATTAAACGAACAAATCATTAAACGAACAAATCATTAAACGAACAAACCATTAAACAAAATAAACCTCTAAACGAATAAACCCTTAAACCACTTTAACCATTAACCTTTAACCATTAACCTTTAAATGAAAATCGGATTCCGCAAACATCTGGTCCTCAGCCTGTTCGCAAAGTACGGCAAACTGGAGGTGCGCGACCACGAGTTGCGGCAGCTCTTCTGGGAATCGACCCTGCGCTGCTGCCTCAACTGCCGGCACTGCGGCAGCGACTGCACCGCGCAGGAGACCGCCCCCGACATGCCGATGGCCGACTTCCTCCGCGTGCTCGACGAAGAGATCACGCCACACACCGACCCGCACCACGTGATGGTCATCATCTCCGGCGGCGAACCGCTCATGCGCCCCGACCTGGAAACCTGCGGGCTGGAAATCTATAAACGCGGCTATCCGTGGGGGCTCGTCACCAACGGCATGCTCCTCAACCGCGACCGCTTCGACGGACTGCTCCGCGCCGGGCTACACTCCATCTCGGTCAGTCTCGACGGCTTCGAGGCCGAGCACAACGCCCTGCGCGGCCATCCCGAGAGCTTCGTCCGCGCGGTCGAAGCCATCCGCATGATCGTGCGGGAACCCTCCGTCCTCTACGACGTCATCACCTGCGTCACCCCTGCCCTATTTCCCAAACTGCAGGAGTTCAAGAAGTTCCTGATCGCCGAAGGGGTCACCCACTGGCGGCTGGCGACTATCTTCCCGGCCGGCCGCGCCGCCACCGACCGCAGTCTGCAGCTCACCGACGAACAGAAACGGCTGCTGATGGAATTCATCCGCGACACACGGAGGGAGGGCCGCATCAACGCCTCTTTCGGCTGTGAAGGTTTCTTGGGGGAATTCGAGGGCGAGGTCCGCGACCACTTCTACTGGTGCATCGCAGGGATAAACGCAGCGAGCGTCCGCATCGACGGCAGCATTTCCGGCTGCACAAGCATCCGTCACAACTTCACGCAAGGCAATATCTATAAGGACCGCTTTTGGGACGTATGGGAGAACCGTTTCCTGGAGTTCCGCGACCGGGAATGGTCGCGTACGGGCGCGTGCGCGACGTGCAAGGCCTTCAAGTTCTGCCTCGGCGGCGGCATGCACCAACGCGGCGACGACAAAGAACTTATCGACTGCCTGTATTTGCATCTAAAACAGTAACGCGGAGATGCCGAAATTCTGACACAAAAAAAGGCAGTCGAAACGACCGCCTTTTGTGTCCCCTCAGGGACTCGAACCCTGGACCCATTGATTAAGAGTCAATTGCTCTACCAACTGAGCTAAGGAGACTTTTGCTCTTGTTTTTGCGGGTGCAAAAATACATTTTTTTTCTATCTTTGCAAAAAAAAAATGATGAAAATTTACACACGTACTGGAGACAACGGAACCACTTCATTATCAGATGGTTCGCGCATTTCTAAAAGCAGTGTCCTGCTGCATGCATACGGCACCGTGGACGAGCTCAACAGCTTCATCGGGGTCGTGATTTCGCAGAATCCCGACGAATTTCTGACAAAAGTGCAAAACGAACTCTTCGTCGTTGGAGGCATGCTGGCCACCCCTGTGGAGAACTGGGAAAAGTACTGGAAAGTGGAGCGGCTCGCCGAGTTCACCGCCGAACTGGAGCGCGAAATCGACCGCATGAGCGCCGAACTGGAACCCATGCGCGGATTCATCCTGCCGCAGGGCAGCCGGCTCATCGCCGACACCCACGTGTGCCGCACCGTCTGCCGCCGTGCTGAACGCCTCGTCGTCGAAATCATGGCCGAACAGGAAGCCTACAAAATCGTGCAAATTTTGCTGAACAGACTGTCGGATTTTTTCTTTATTTTGGCAAGATTTTTCCACAAAAAAGAAAATATTTCTGAAACCCTCTATAAATCAGAGAAATAAAAATTTCACAAACACTTGAATTTTTGCATTTAATATTATACTTTTGCGCGCTCAAAAACAAACCATTTTTTAAACGTAAAAACTATGTATTGGACATTAGAATTAGCCACACGATTAGAGGACGCACCCTGGCCGGCAACCCGTGACGAGTTGCTCGATTACGCCATCCGCTCCGGCGCTCCTATGGAAGTCATCGAGAACCTGCAGGAAATCGACGACGAGGGCGAAACCTACGACTCCATCGAGGACATCTGGCCCGACTACCCCTCCAAAGAGGACTTCTTCTTCAACGAAGATGAATACTAAGCATCTTCCTACTAACAAAATGTTCATCTAATCAACTGGAAATTTTAAACAAAGCGCGCTAATATGGCGCGTTTTTTGATTTTACCAGCCATCGTGAGAATACCGGGCAAACTGATGATATCCGGATAATACAAAATCTGCAACAATCTTTCAACTTTTTCGTTATCGACGAGTCTAAATGAAGTCTTTTGCAACTATATAATATGAAAGTACACTTTATCGCAATCGGGGGCAGCGCCATGCACAACCTGGCCATCGCTCTGAAAATCAAAGGTTTTGAGGTCACCGGATCGGACGATGAGATTTTCGATCCTGCCAAAGGACGCCTCGCCAAATACGGGATACTTCCTGACGAAATCGGGTGGCATCCGGAGAAAATCACCACGGACCTCGACGCCGTCATCCTCGGCATGCACGCCCGCGAAGACAACCCCGAACTTCTGAAAGCCAAGGAACTGAACCTGAAAATATACTCCTATCCCGAATACCTCTACGAGCAGAGCAAAGACAAGACCCGCGTGGTGATCGGCGGCAGCCACGGCAAAACCACCATCACCTCCATGATCATCCACGTGCTCCAACACCTCGGCATCGACTGCGACTATATGGTGGGCGCACAGCTGGAAGGCTTTGAAGTTATGGTCCGCCTTTCCGACTCCGCCCGCATCATGGTCATCGAAGGGGACGAATACCTCACCTCCCCCATCGACCGCCGTCCGAAATTCCATGTCTACCAGCCCACTATCGGCATTATCAGCGGTATCGCCTGGGACCACATCAACGTTTTTCCCACCTTCGAGAATTACGTGCAACAATTCGAGATTTTCGCCAAAATGATCCCCCAAGACGGACAACTCATCTACTGTCAGGAGGACGATGAGCTACGCAAACTCGGCGCAAAAATCACGAACACCACCTGCCACCCCTACGGCGTCCACCCGTACATCATCCGCGACGGGGTCACCTACCTCAAACACAACAGCGGAGAAACCCCGCTGCAAATCTTTGGCAAACACAATCTGATGAACATCAACGCCGCCCGCCTCGCCTGCAACGCATTAGGCGTGAGCGACGAACAGTTCTATGAAGTAATCGCCAGCTTCAAAGGCGCATCCAAACGGCTGGAATTGATCGCTAAAAGCACTGAATGCGCCGCTTATAAGGATTTTGCACACTCTCCTTCGAAACTCAAAGCAACCATCAACGCGGTGCGCGAGCAATATCCCGACCGCAAACTGGTAGCCTGCATGGAGCTGCACACGTTCAGCAGCCTGACCGAGGAGTTCCTGCAGCAATATGCGCACGCGATGGACGAGGCCGACACGGCTTTGGTCTACTACTCCCCCGCTGCCGTGGCGCACAAGAAACTGCCCCCTATCCATCCCGACATGATTTTCAACGCCTTCCAACGCGATGACTTGAAAATTTTCAACGACTCCGAAACCTTGAAAAATCTCCTGCTGTCTATGGATTGGCACCAATCCGTACTCCTGCTGATGTCGTCGGGTAATTTTGACGGAATTAATTTAAACCAGTTCGGTGAAAAAATTGTATCTTTGCCGGCTTAAAAAAATGAGTTGATAATTATCAAATAAGTTGTTATAAAATAAGTTAAACATCAAAATAATAAATGACAATGAAAAAGTTAAGTTTGTTATTGTTGGCGGTTGTCGCAGTGTTTTTCTGCTACGCACAACCGGAAATCAAATTTGAAAACACCACCTACGACTTTGGAAAGATCCATGAAGAAGGCGGTAAAGTGACCGGAAAGTTTGTCTTCACGAATGTCGGCAACGAACCTCTGGAACTCCTCAACGTGCGTCCCGGCTGCGGTTGCACGGCAGCCAATTACTCCAAAGGCGCTATTGCCCCGGGTGAACAAGGTTACATTGAGGCCACGTACAATCCGTACAACCGTCCCGGCGCCTTCAACAAAAACATCCGCGTGACCACCAACGAGCCTAAGTTCATGGAAAACGTCAACGCCACCCCGCACATGATCTTCATCAAGGGCGAGGTCATCAAACGCCCCCCGACAGAATTTGAACTGGCAGGATACACCAAGTCCGCAGGCATGGTCCGCGTCAAAGAGCCCGATGTGGCACACACCCTGCTGAACACCCAAAGCGTTCTGGACACGTTCTACGTGAAAAACTTCTGGACAAAGCCCGTCACTATCAATCTGGACAGACCGACTGAGTACGTTTCCATGGTTTACCGCAGCTTCGGCACAGAAATCCAACCCGGTCAAGAAGGTTTCTTCGTGCTGAAATATGACGCTTCCAAACGTAACGCCTTTGGCCAGACGAAAGATCAGGTCATCCTCATCACCAATGACTCCATCGAACAGTCAAAACGCCTGCACTACGCGATCAACATCAAAGAGGATTTCTCCAAAATGTCCCCGAAACAGTTGAAGAAAGCCCCTGTCGGCCAAGTTTCCTCCACCGCCATCAATTTTGGCGAGATGACCAAGAACACGAGTTCCACCCAAAAGATTACGCTCACGAACACGGGCAAAAGTCCGCTGATCATCAGAGCTATGGATAGCAACAATTCTCTTTTCAGAGTCACCAGCAACATGATGGAAATCGCCCCCGGCGCAACTGCTGAGATAACCGTCACTTTCAAAGCTCCCCAGCGTTCTAACACGCACAACGGCGCATTCGACCTTATCACCAACGATCCCGCCAACCCTGTGCGCACCATCAGTCTGACCGCCAAAGTTCTGTAACAGAACGTTTTCAATATTACAAAAGAGTCTGCGAGATGATCGATTTCGCAGACTCTTTTTTTATGGGGAAGCGACACCCGATCACAACGTTCTATAGACTACGGTCGCAGCATTCCCGTCCATCTCAACCCTGAATGATGTCCCGACGGCCTCGTTCAGGCTACCTTCCCACAGCCAGTTGAATTGGCGGCCGTTGACAGGATACTTCAGCCCTGAGAAAGTGAGTCGTGAACGCGGGTCGCGCGTGAAGACCGAAACTTGCATACCCGGCAGGGAGGTCAGTTCGGTCGTTCCATGAATCACCGTAAACACCCCGTACTCCGTCAACATGGTCAGACGCAACTGCTCGGAATACATCGTCATGATGCTCAAGTTGGCGATAAAGTGATCCTCACGCAAACCGCCACAACCTAGCAGCAATAAATCATCGTAACCATTTGACAAACAATATTTTAGTGCCTTTTGCAAATCGTTATACTCCTCGCTTTCGTCAGCATGATAAGGAATGCGCAACCGGTTCAGCAACTGGCAATCCAACGAATCGCCATCCCCAACAATCACAGTTGGTAAAACATTGATAGACAATAACTTTTGGAGCGCACCGTCACAACAGACGATACGCTCCATTTTATGCAAAAGTTCGGATGAGAGTTCAGACCCCGGAACTTCTCCGTTGGCCACCACTGCCGTTTTAACAGCAGAAAACTCTTTCATCCAGAAATTTAGATCCATCTTACGATATTGAAATCCAAATCGTGGGGCAACAGCGCATTGTTCGGAATAATGCGTACAGCGCAGTCCCAAACCCCGATGTTGTTGGTAGTTTCCTCGCTCACGAAGGTCGCGATCCCGTTGCGTTCAACCTCAAACACGAAGGGGTACTTATAGGCAAGTTTGGAACGTTCCCCGTTCAAATCGGCGGAAACCATCAACAGTTCGATTTTCAGGTCATCGGGTTTCAGGTTTCCAATCCTGAGGTGGACACGATAGGTAAGGCGCTCGCCCACGCAGAAAGTGCCCCTGTCGTCTTGAGGACGATCCACGCTCACGCGCTCAATGCCCTCCCATTCAGCGAGGACATGCTCTTTCCAACGCAACAACTGTTTCACCTTGTCATTATCATTATTACGCAACATGTGGTAACGATTCATCAGCTTGTGGTAGAATTTGCTGTAGTAGTCGTCCAACTGGCGTTTCATCGTGAAATGGGGTGAAATCTGCGTGAAGCATTTCTTCATCATAGCGACCCACTCGGTAGGAATCTGCTGCGCGTCACGCGTGTAGAACGCCTCTGTAACTTGCTCATTGATGATATTATACAACGTCTCAGCATCCAATTCATCCTGCAGGCGATTGTCTTTGTAGGTAGGTTCCTCCTTGAGGGCCCAACCGGCGCCGGGAACATAGCCCTCGGCCCACCAGCCATCGAGCACGCTCAGGTTGAGCACGCCGTTCATCACGGCCTTCTCGCCGCTCGTGCCGGAAGCCTCCAACGGACGGGTCGGCGTGTTCATCCACACGTCGCAGCCGGACACCAGTTTCTTAGCCAAAATCATATTGTAATTCTCCACAAAGATGATTTTTCCGATAAATTCCGGCTTGCGGCTCAACTCGATAATGCGTTTAATGAGATCCTGGCCGGCCTTATCGCGCGGATGCGCCTTGCCGGCAAAGATGAACTGCACGGGTTTTTGGGGATTGTTCAGCAAGGCCTTGAGTTTCTGCTCATTCATAAAGAGCAGATGGGCGCGCTTATAGGTGGCGAAACGACGGGCGAAACCAATAGTCAGCACATCGTCGCGCAACGCCTTGACCGTGGCCTCGATAAGTGCGGGAGACTCGTTACGGGTGCGCATCTGCTCCGCCAACATTTCCTTCACGGAGGCCATCATCTCCTTGCGGAGATCCTGTTTCAACTGCCAAATTTTCGCATCCTCAACTGTATTTATCTTATTCCATACCAATGGATTAGAGCAGTCTTTACCAAAATCGCCGCCAAACACACTGCGATGCAGTTGCTGCCATTTCCGATGCGCCCACGTAGGATAATGGACGCCATTCGTCACGTAGCCAATGTGAGATTCTTCGGCAAAACGACCCTCGTAAAGGTCGGCGAACATCTCCTGAGACACCCGGCCGTGTATGCGGCTCACCCCGTTGATTTCCTGGGAGAACCGGCAAGCGAGAATGCTCATCGAGAACTTGTCAAAGGTGTCGCTATCGTGTTTGCGCCCGAATCCCATGAAACTCTCCCATGTAACGTTCAACAGTTGGGAGTAATTGGCGAAATAGGTGCGCATCAAATCTTCGGTAAACGCGTCATGACCGGCAGGCACCGGGGTATGGGTCGTGTACAATGACGAGGCACGAATGAGTTCCACCGCTATCTGGCGGTTCACGTGTTCGCTCTGCATCACTTGCAGGATACGCTCAAGGTTCAGGAAAGCCGCATGTCCCTCGTTGAGGTGGTAAATGGTGGGATTCTCACCGATAGCCTTAAGCATGCGCACACCGCCGATACCGAGCAGAATTTCCTGTTTGAGCCGGTTCTCGACATCACCGCCATACAGCGCAGCCGTCACGCCGCGATCCTCCTGCCAGTTCTTGTCAAAATCGGTATCCAAGAGATAGAGCGGGACACGGCCCACGTCCACGCGCCAGATACGGGCGTAGAGGTTCCGGCCGGGCATAGCCACACTAATCATAATCCAGTTACCCTGCTCATCCTTATACGGCTTGATGGGCAGTTTGGAGAAACTGTGCGGCGGATAGAGGTTCACCTGCTCGCCGTATGCGGAAATCTGTTGCTGGAAATATCCGTAACGGTAGAGCAGCCCCACCCCGACCATGTTCACGTTGCAATCGCTGGCCTCCTTAAGATAGTCGCCGGCCAACATACCCAAACCGCCTGAGAAAATCTTCAACTCATTGCTGATACCGAACTCCATGCTGAAATAGGCAATACGATCCTCCTGACGGGTGCGCGGCTCATTCATATAAGCCACGAACTGGTCGTAAACACGGTGCAGTTTGTTGAGATACTCATCATTCTGCGCGAAATTCTCCAGACGCTCCAAGGGCAGTTTCTGCAAGGCGATAATCGGGTTCTCCTCACAGGCCTTCCAAAGCGAAGGACCGGCAATCTCCTCAAAGAGTTCACGCGCCTCATAATTCCAACTCCACCAGAAATTCTCGGAAAGTTTCTCCAAAAGACGCAGTGCCTGAGGAAGTTGCGATTTCACCGACACACGATGCCAATCCGGTTTCTCCTCATGCTGGTGATGAACATACTTGCTGACATTGGATGTTTTGTTCTGATATTGCGAGTAACGCTCGGCACTCTTGCCCAGCGCTTTTTCGTAGGTATCCTCATAATTGTCGAAAAGGTGCGTCCATAACGCCTTCTCGGCAATACTGACCGCCATCGTGCGGATATCCGCCATGGCTTGCACAGTGCAGCGGTTATAGAACAGTATCTGATCGGCAATGGCCGCCACGACCTCGTCGTCGTTATAGTCACCACGCTCAATCACCGAGACGCTCTGCTGCTGCGTGAAATGTTCTTTCACCCACGCGCCAAAACCAGCCAAAGAGGTTGTCACAGTCGGAATGCCAAAAGCGATGCTCTCCAGCGGCGTGTACCCCCAAGGTTCGTAATATGACGGAAACACCGACAAGTCGAAACCGATCAAGAGGTCATAATATTTCATATTGAAGATTCCGTCTTCCCCGTCAAGATACACGGGAGCGAAGACGATTTTGACGTTCTGGTCTGCATAATTATGTAAACCATTATCATTCAAAGCATTAAGAATCGGGTCGTGGTATGGGTCTTGTAAGACATGAGTCACGAAGCGATCGGACATGGGGATGCCGCTCACAGGTTGGGTCATCTGAGAAGCCAAATCCTCTTGGCGGCCGCTGTGTCCGGCAGGAACCATAATGAAGGCCACGATGGTGCGCTCCGGATTGGCCGCGGCAACCTTTGCCAAACTCTTGATAAACACATCAATACCTTTGTTCTTAAACTCATAACGGCCGCTATTGATAACGAGCATGGCATCGTCCGTGATCTGAGTCTGAGTGAGGGTGGAGGCCACCTGCAAAAGGCGCTCGCGAGCGGCCTTGCGTTTCCGGTCAAACTCCGCTCCCTGCGGCACAAAGGCGTTTTCAAAGCCGTTAATGGTGATTACATCGGCGGGGCGCTCGAAGAAGGCGCCGCACTCGGCATTCGTAATCTCGCTCACGGTGGTGTAAGCATCCGCATGCTTTGCAGACAGGGACTCCAGAGAGAATTTGGACTGGACGCCGAATCGCTGGGCGGTCTCAAAGGGATTATACTGCCGTATGTCGGTGTACAGCGGCAGGCCGTTGCCGGCGATACAGCGACCCAGAACGGTGGCGTGGGTCGTGAAGACCGTGGCAATCTGGGGTGCCACCGACTCGATGTAGAGGATGCCCGTACCCGTCATCCACTCATGGAAATGGGCCACAATCTTGTCCATCGAACTGCAATAGAAATTGTAGAAACTCTCGATGACGCGTCCAGCGGCATAGCCGAACAACGCGGGTTCGATATAGTCCCACTGACCGGAAATGGAGTCCAACTTGTAGCTGAGCCAGAACTTGGTCAGGATTTCATTCTTTTTGTCGAAGAAATTGGTAAAATCGACCAAAAAGACAATGGGCGAGCCCACAATCTGCCACCGACCGACACGCACCTTCAGCCCATCGCGGGCCACCACCTCCCTCCAGTTCTTGAAAAGGGCGGGATCCTCCACGAAATCATCATTGTTCTCTTTAGGTATGTCGGGACCGACGCAAATGTAATGATCATGGTAATTCTCCACCACAGTGGCCGCCTTCGTGGAAAGCACGGTATATATGCCACCCACCTTGTTGCAAATCTCCCAGGAAGTTTCGAAAAGGTAATCGCTATGTATCTGACTCATAAATATTTACTGTTAATATAACAAATTTTGCAATAAAAGTGCAAATGTACAAAAAAAAGGAATATACAACCCACGCCGAAATAATGTATCTTTGCCGCGCCTTAAACCAATAAACCGATAAACACTTAAACCCTTAACCATTCTATGATGAGAACCGTCACATTATTTCTGGCAATGCTGATTGTTACCGGTCTATCCGCACAGGACTTCAGCGGATACTGGGAGGGGAAGATTGCCGTGTCGAAGAAAGACTCGCTGACCATCGGTCTGCAGGTTGAGCGGCGGGCGGACACGCTGTATGCGGAATTGGACAGCCCTGACCAGTACTTCACCGGACAACCGGTCACAGGTCTGGAAATCGTTGAGGGCACCACGCTCCGTTTTCGGGTGCCGGAGTTCGGACTGTCCTACAGCGGCTCTCTCACTGAAAACGGACATATCAAGGGCACCTGCACGCAATACGGGCGCAAGTTCGCGTGCACGCTGGCAAAAGGCGCCGTCCGGAAACAGTTCCTTCGTCCGCAGACCCCCAACCCACCCTACCCGTACCGCGCCGAAGATGTTCACTTCCGCGACCGGAGCGGCAAAAAGCCGCTCATCAACGGGACACTCACATTGCCTTCCGAAAAGCCCAAAGGGTTGGTGATTCTCATCAGCGGGTCAGGCTGGCAGGACCGCGACGAGACCCTGTTCGCGCACAAGCCCTTCGCCGTGCTCGCCGACACGCTCACCCGCGCCGGATTCGCCACCTACCGCTACGACGACTTCCCCACGCCCATCTTCCGCAACTCCACCACCTTAGACTTCGCCGACGGGGTTCGCCTCATCTTGGACTCGATAATGCAAATAAAAGAATTACAAGGAGTTAAGGTCGGACTGCTAGGTCACAGCGAAGGCAGTCTGGTGGCAAGCATCGTGGCAGCCAACGACAAACGGGTGGCCTTCACCATCCACCTCGCCGGCGTTGCACAACCTTTCGACGAGATTCTTCTCTACCAAAGCGAAGCCATCAATCGTGCATCTAACAATCTCACAGAAAAGGAGATAGAAAACAGCACCGCCATCAACCGGCAAATGTATGCGCTTATCAAAAAATGCAAAAGCAAAGAAGAGTGTGCGGAAAAAATCGGAAAGATGTGGGACGAACTGTCGGCACAACTTACCGAAGAGGAGCGGGAAAAATACAACATGACTCCCGAAGGGAAATTCACCGCCATACAGACCATGACCTCCCCTTGGTACTTCACGCTTTTCCGCATCAATCCATCCCAATACCTCAAGAAAATCAAGACTCCCGTACTGGCCATCTCCGGGGAAAAAGATCTGCAGGTACTTGCCTCCGCCACGTTAAGCAATATGCAGAAAACATTGAAAAACAATAAATTAAGCCATTTTGAATCATTTCCCGGACTCAACCATCTCCTGCAACCCTGCAGCACCGGAAATCCCGACGAATACGGCACTATTGAGACCACCATTGCCCCCGAAGTGTTGGGTTTGGTGGTGAGGTGGACGACAGAAAGGGTCAGCAATCCGAAAACGGCTCATCTGTACGGCCCTGATGACGACGGCACGGTATACACCTCCCTGGAGACCGCCCGCCTGTCAGGCAAGACCGTCTACCGGCTTAAACTGACACGGCTGGCCGACCACGACTCGTTGCCTGAAGAGTTGTTTGAGCTCACCGACCTTCGCGAGCTCACCGTGAAAGGCTGCCGGCTCAACCGCCTTAACCAAAACATCGGAAAGCTGACCAACCTGCAGTATCTCAACCTCGATCACAACAAAATACTGCGTCTACCCGAGACCATCGGGAATCTTGCCAATCTGCGTACGCTCATCATTTCACGCAACATCATTGAAGAGTTGCCGGAGCGCATCGGCGACCTGCACCAACTCACCCTCATCGATGCGTGGGGCAACCCGCTCTACGTGCTTCCCGAAAGCATCACCCGTATCAGCAAAACACTGAAAACACTGGATTTAAGGCAGATACCGCTCAACCGGAAAGAATACGATGCCATGGAGGCTCTGCTGCCTGAAACCGACATTTTGTTCACCGACATCTGCGAGTGCGAAAACCGCCGCGACCACGATTAAGCGGAACCTTGTATATTAAAAATTTGTGTACATTTGCCGCCTGAAAAAAACGAACATCATTAATATTCAAAATTATCATTATGGCATTCAATTTGAGAAACAGAAACTTCCTGAAACTGTTGGACTTCACGCCGACAGAGATCCAGTTCATGCTTGATTTGGCCCGCGATCTGAAGCGCGCTAAATACGCCGGCACGGAGCAGCCGAAACTCAAGGGCAAAAACATCGCCCTGATTTTCGAAAAGACCTCCACGCGCACCCGCTGCGCTTTTGAGGTTGCCGCCAAGGACCAAGGCGCCCACGTGACCTACCTCGGCCCCACCGGTTCACAAATCGGCATCAAAGAGTCCATGAAGGACACCGCCCGCGTGCTGGGTCGCATGTATGACGGCATCGAGTACCGCGGCTTCACGCAGGCTACTGTCGAAGAGCTGGCCGCTTACGCTGGCGTGCCCGTATGGAACGGCCTCACCAACGAGTTCCACCCCACACAGGTCCTCGCCGACTTCCTCACCATGAGCGAGCATGTTGACAAGCCCCTCAACCAGGTGACTTACGCTTACCTCGGAGACGCCCGCTTCAACATGGGCAACTCCTTGATGGTGGGCGGCGCCAAAATGGGCATGGACGTGCGCATCGTGGCTCCCAAAGCCCTGCAACCCAACAAAGAACTGGTGAAGCAGTGCCAGGCCATCGCCAAAGAGACCGGCGCGAAAGTGACCGTCACCGACGATGTGAAGAAAGGCGTCAAAGGCTGCGACTTCCTCTACACTGACGTTTGGGTCTCCATGGGAGAGCCCGTCGAGGTTTGGGCCGAGCGCATCAAACTGCTCAAGCCCTATCAGGTAAACAAAGAGACGATGGCCCTCACCGGCAACCCCAAATGCAAATTCATGCACTGCCTGCCCGCCTACCACAACCTGGAGACGCAAGTCGGCCGCGACGTGAACAAGCAGTTCGGTTTGGACGGCATTGAAGTCACCGAAGATGTTTTCGAGTCTGAAAACTCCATCGTTTTCGACGAGGCCGAAAACCGCATGCACACCATCAAAGCCGTGATGGTGGCCACTCTGGGCGACTAATCCCGACAGTTCACCGAATACCCAAAGCGGCCGGCAATTCCTTACCGGCCGCTTTTCATTCTCCATACTCAAATTCCAAGCTTCAGAAATGACAAACATCACCCATATAGCACTGGACATGGGCGGCGTGGTGCTCCAGATCGACCACGACCAGGCCGTGGCACGTTTCGAAGAAATCGGGGCTGCCGAGGCACGCCAATACCTCAACCCCTATCACCAACAAGGGATTTTCGGTCAGCTGGAAGGCGGGCAAATCTCTGCCGAAGCCTTCGTGGAAGAACTCAGCCGCCTCATCGGCAAACCGCTCACGCATGAGCAGTGCCTCTATGCATGGCTCGGCTATCTGAAAGACCTCCCTCAACGTAACCTCGAAAAAATCAGCCAGTTGCGAAAAGACGGATACCGCGTGTGCCTGCTCTCCAACACCAACCCTTTCTTTTTCGAATGGGCCGAAAGCGGTGATTTCGACGGTCAGGGACACTCGCTCCGCCACTACTTCGACAGCGTTTATGTCAGCTTCGAATGCAAACTGCTAAAACCTTCACGGGAAATATACGAACACGTCCTCCGTAGAGAAAACATCCGCCCCGAGAACCTCCTCTTTATCGACGACAGCGAACGAAACACCTCTGCCGCTGCCGCCCTCGGCATCCGCACCCTCCATGTGGAGACGAACTCGGACTGGACAACGCTTTTGTGATTAACTTTTAACTTCGATTCGGCTATAGTACGGGCAATTTTTCTTTCAGATATTCTGCCGTATACGACTGCTCACAGCCCACGAGATCCTCGGGCGTTCCGGTAAAGACAAGTTGCCCGCCGCCATCACCGCCCTCGGGACCCAAATCGATAATCCAGTCCGCACATTTGATCAACTCCGTGTTGTGCTCTATCACCAACACGGTATTGCCGTGCTCGATGAGCCGGTTAAAGGCATCATAAAGTTTGTGAATATCATGGAAATGCAAACCGGTGGTCGGCTCGTCAAATATAAAGAGTTTGTGTTGCTTATCGTCGTCTTGCGCCAAAAAATTAGCCAATTTGACACGCTGAGCTTCGCCCCCGGACAGTGTAGATGACGGCTGGCCCAGTACCAGATACTCCAAACCCACATCTTTCAAAGGCGTCAGACGGCGCAAAATATTCTGCGTGATGTCGTTAGGTGTCAGGCTGCTGAAAAATTCGACCGCTTCATCCACGGTCATATTCAGCACGTCATTGATATCTTTGCCGCTGACCTTGATATCCAAAGCATCATCGCGAAAACGCTTGCCCTGACATGAAGGGCAGACCATCTCCACATCGGCCATAAACTGCATATTAATGTGGATAAGACCCTCCCCCTCGCACTCCTCGCAACGGCCGCCCGGCACGTTAAAGGAGAAAAATCCCGACTTATAGTTACGCTGCTTCGACAACGGTTGTGCCGCATACAGTTCGCGGATATAGTCGAAAATTTTGAGATAAGTGGCAGGATTCGAGCGTGAAGAGCGTCCTATTGCATCCTGATCGACCATCACCACGCCGTTGACCTTGGACAAGTCTCCCGAAACACCACTGTTCCGGCCCGTCTTAGGCGCATTTTCTTCACCTATCAGTCGAGCCACGGCGGGATAAACGATATCGGTAACCAACGAACTCTTGCCTGAGCCGCTCACGCCAGTTACCACCGTGAAACACTCCAACGGGATCTTCACGTCTATATTCTTAAGATTGTGTTCCCTGGCACCCTTCACTTCCAAGTAATTACGCCACTTACGACGATACTTCGGCAATGGAATTCGCATCACATCCTTGTCGTCCGCGCCGGGTGTCATTCCGCGCAAATAACTGGCAGTCAAATTTTTACGTTGACTCATCAACTTATCGTATGTGCCTGCGAAGACAACCTCGCCACCGAACTGACCGGCCCGCGGACCGATATCAACAATATAGTCGGCTGCTTTGATGATCGCCTCATCATGCTCAACCACAATCACCGTGTTGCCGATATCGCGAAGACGTTTCAGCACATTGATAAGATTCTGTGTATCACGGGGATGCAGTCCAATACTGGGTTCATCAAGAATGTAGAGCGACCCCACAAGGCTGCTGCCAAGCGATGTTGCCAGGTTGATGCGCTGCGATTCACCGCCGGAAAGCGTAGAACAGTTGCGGTCAAGGGTAAGATAACCCAGTCCCACTTCGTCGAGCAAGCCAATTCTCGTTGTCAGTTCACGCATCAGGATTTTGGCAATTTCACGCTCGTTATCGTTCTGATATTCAAAGTTTTCAAAAAACTGTTTCAGATCTGAAATCGGCATATTCTGCAGTTCGGCTATGGACTTGCCGTTGACCTTCACATACTGGGCGTCGACGCGCAGGCGCGTGCCATGACACGCAGGGCAGATTTCACGCCCGCGATAGCGTGCCTGCATCACACGGAACTGGATTTTGTAGGTGTTAACAGCCACATACTCAAAGAATTGGGCAATGCCGTAGACATTGTTCTTTTTGTCACCGTACCACAACAGATTGTATTCCTCTTCAGTGAGATCATCAATAGCGCGATAGACCGGGAAGTTGAGTTTGGAAGCAAAACGGATAAACTGCCGTTTCCACTCGCTCATCACTTCGCCGTGCCAGCAAGCCACCGCATCCTCAGCCACAGAAAGAGAACGGTCGGGGAAGACCAAATCGGGGTTCACCCCTTCAATCATGCCGGTTCCCGAACAGGTTTTGCACGCACCGTACGGATTGTTGAAACTGAACATATTGACCGTCGGCTCCTCAAAAGTCATGCCATCCGCTTCAAAAAAATTGCTGAATGTCTTGAATTTAACCGCATCGCCCTCGGTCTGCACGGCACACACGCCCTTGCCCTCTGAAAAAGCAACGTTGACCGCATCGGTGACACGAGTCAGCTGGGTTGCCAGATTATCGGACTTAAAACGGTCCACCATGATAAAAACCTCTTTCGGATCTGGTTGCTTTGTGGCCTTGATGAGGTCGTCAATATCAAGCAATTTTTGTTGGCACATCATACGATTGAAACCCTGTTGGCGTAGAATCTGCAATTGTTCGACCGTAGTACGCCCTTCCGGGATCACCATCGGAGCCAACACATAAACACGCTCGCCTTCCGCCGTTTGCATAATATAGCGCAACACATCTTTCACATCCTCTCGATGGACTTCACAACCGCTTATGGGGGAATAGGTGTGTCCGATACGAGCGAACAAAAGTTTCAGGTACTCGTAGATTTCCGTCACCGTACCCACCGTGGAGCGAGGATTGCGTGACAGGATTTGCTGCTCAATGGCTATAGCCGGCGGGATGCCCGTAATGGACTTCACGTCAGGTTTGCGCATGCGCCCCATGAACTGGCGCGCGTAGGAACTCAGGCTCTCAACATAACGCCGCTGCCCCTCGGCATAAAGCGTGTCAAAGGCCAGCGATGATTTGCCACTACCCGATAACCCGGTGATTACTATAAACTTATTGCGCGGAATATCGAGGTTGATATTCTTCAAATTGTTGACTTTCGCGCCCCGTATGGAAATCTTCTTCTCTCTCATAATTTAGGCGGCAAAGGTACATAAATTTCAAATATACACAGACACAAAGTAGAGACGGGGCGCGCCCCATCTCTACATATTTACAGAGGAAAAATATGATTTTTTACTTTTTATAGAAAATGAACTTCCCGTCTTCAATGGAATCGACCATGATGGTGTCGCCGGGGTTCATCGTATCTGAAAGAATCAGTTTCGAAAGCTCATTCATAATCTGCTTTTGGATGACCCTCTTGAGCGGACGTGCGCCATAGAGCGGGTCATAGCCCAAATCGGCCAACAGTTGCATTGCATATTCGCTGAATTCTATCTTCAGGTTCTGCTGCTCCAGCAGTTTACGAAGATTGTCCAACTGCAGGTTGATAATATCCTTGATTTCCCGTTTCGACAGCGGCTGGAACATCACAATCTCATCAATACGGTTGAGAAATTCAGGTTTCAGCGACTTTTTGAGCATATCGTTCAGTTCTGCTTTCGTGCGTGTGAAGACTTCTTCTTCAGAGAGACCTTTCGGATTGGAATAATTCTCCTGAATGATGTTGGATCCCAAGTTGGACGTCATGATTATGATGGTGTTCTTGAAATCGGCCACCCTACCCTTGTTGTCCGTAAGTCGCCCATCGTCAAGTACTTGCAGCAGCACATTGAACACATCAGGATGCGCTTTCTCGATTTCATCGAACAGGATGACGGAATAGGGTTTGCGGCGCACTTTTTCGGTGAGTTGGCCGCCCTCATCGTAGCCCACATATCCGGGAGGCGAACCAATGAGCCTTGATACGGAGTAGGATTCCTGGAATTCACTCATATCGAACCGCGTCATCGCATCTTCCGTGCTGAACAGATATTCGGCAAGCGCTTTTGCCAGTTCGGTCTTGCCGACACCGGTGGTGCCCATGAAGATGAACGATCCCAACGGACGACGGGGATCCTGCAGGCCGGCACGACTTCTGCGGATGGCATCCGACACGGCTGCAATAGCCTCATCCTGGCCGATCACCCTCTTGTGCAACTCCTCTTCCAAGTGCAGAAGTTTCGATTTCTCGCTCTGCATCATCTTGGCGACCGGAATTCCCGTCCAACGCGCCACGACCTCCGCAATGTCATCGGCAGTAACCTTCTCGTCAATCATAGCGTGACCGTTTTGGAGTTTATCCAACTCGCCCTGAAGTTGCACGATACGATCCTCGTCGTTTTTGATAAGACCATAGCGCAATTCCGCGACACGGCCATAGTTTCCTTGACGCTCCTGGTCGGCAGCCTCCAGTTTATAGGCTTCTATCTCGTCTTTGAGATGCTGGATTTGGTCCATAATCTCCTTTTCACTGCGCCACCTCGTGGAAAGTTCATTGCGCTTCTCTTGCAACTCAGCAATAGTTTTGCTCAACTGCTCCACCTTCTTATCATCCTTCTCGATTTTTAACGCCTCGCGCTCAATCTCCAGTTGGGAAATGCGGTGTTGCACATCGTCCAGTTCCTCTGGTACGGAATTGATTTCCAGTTTCAGCTTGGCCGCTGCCTCGTCGATGAGGTCGATGGCCTTGTCGGGGAGAAAACGGTCGCCGATGTAGCGTTGCGAGAGTTCGACCGCGGCGATAATGGCCTCGTCCATGATTTTCACCTGATGGTGGCTCTCATAGCGCTCCTTCAGTCCGCGCAAAATGGAGATGGCGCTATATTTGTCGGGTTCTTCAATTTTCACGGGTTGGAAACGACGTTCCAGCGCCTTGTCTTTCTCGAAATATTTCTGGTACTCGTCAAGGGTGGTTGCGCCAATGGATCGCAGTTCGCCACGCGCCAGGGCGGGTTTCAAGATATTGGCGGCGTCCATAGCCCCCTCTCCCGACGCACCGGCCCCCACAAGCGTATGGATCTCGTCAATAAAGAGAATGATTTCGCCATTCGACTCGATCACCTCGTTCACCACGCTCTTCAAACGTTCCTCGAACTCGCCTTTGTACTTGGCACCGGCGATTAGCGCACCCATATCCAGAGAATATAACTTTTTGGTTTTCAATGTTTCCGGGATATCACCACTAACCAAACGCTGGGCGAGACCCTCCGCGATGGCAGTCTTGCCGACGCCAGCCTCACCAATGAGGATGGGGTTGTTTTTCGTACGGCGGGAAAGAATCTGCAGCACACGACGAATCTCTTCCTCTCGTCCGATGACAGGGTCTAGTTTGCCTTTCCGGGCCATGTCGTTAAGGTTCTTAGCGTACTTGTTAAGGGCATTATAGGTCTCTTCATGGCTCGCCCCCGTCACCTTCTTCCCGTTGTGCAACTCGGCAATGGCTGCCTTGAGTCCTTTTTCGTTAACTCCAGCATCCTTGAGCAGTTGCGCAGCCGTTCCGCCGGCCATAAGTATGCCGTAGAGCAGATGCTCCAAAGCCATGTACTCGTCGCCAGAATCATCACAAAACATAAATGCCTTCTGCATGGCCGTCTGTGTGGTACCACCAAGATAGATTTCGGATCCGCTGCTCTTGGGCAAACGGTTGATTTCACGCTCCACAGCCTGCTTAAGCGTCTGAGGATTGCACGACAGCTTTTTGAGCAGGAAAGGCACAACGCCATCGTCGAGGTCAAGCATTGATTTGAGCAGATGAAGCGTGTCCACCTGCTGGTTCTGGTTTCGCGCCGCCACCATTTGGGCATTCGCGATCACCTCTTGTGTTTTAATTGTTAAATTATTCGGATTCATACTTTTTTCTTTAATTATTATTGGTTGTTCAACAAAATTTCGCCCGTTAAAAGAGCAAATATGTTGCCAACAGACACTTTCTGACAAAATGTCAGACAAAGTATGTCGGAATAACATGCAGACGTTGGGTACTGCAGGATTTAATCACTTCCGATGCAGGGTCAGGATGACAATTTGAGGCCAAGTACCAAATCGAAACGGCAACGTCCCACCAACCCCTTCTGAAATATAAAGTGACTGATTGTCAGATGTATATAATCCACTCCATTCTTTATACATCCATTTTGAGGGCGACCAACTACCTATTTTGATTTGTGCCGCATGGGTATGACCCGACAGGGTGAGCGGGATATGCGTCATAGGCAAAATCTCCATATCCCAATGCGAGGGGTCGTGAGAAAGGAGAATTGTAAAGACATCGTCTTCGCAAACAACTGTATCATAATCTGTTACACCTTTTAAAGCGGTTTTCAAATCGCCAATCTGCGGAAACGGCGGTTTGCCCGTGTTCTCCACGCCCGCGATGGCAATTTGCTCGCCACCCCTATGCAACAGACAGGATTCATTCAACAGTACCGTCCAGCCCATCGACCGCTCGATATCGGCCACCAACATGGCGCCCTCGCGCAGATCAGACCAACGGTTCGGTTTGCCATACAGACAATAGTCATGGTTCCCCAAAACGGAAAACACCCCGTCTGGAGCGGAAAACTGCGACAAAATTGAAACAAACGGTTGCAATTCGGAAGGGTCGGTGTTCACGATGTCACCTGTAAAAAGCACCACATCCGGATGCTCCTCGTTCACACGCCGCACCACTTTCTCGACAAAAGCAGTACTTTTCCCGTAGGTGCCCACATGAAGGTCGCTCAGATGGGCAATGCGATAGCCGTCGAAGGCTGCCGGCAAATCATCAAAATAAAGATCTACATGCTTGGTTTCCAGTTGTTTCCATCCAAAAACAAGACCATACAGCGAAATCAGCGAGACCGTACCGGCCAAAGCCAAGCCAACCATAGTAACCACGGAAGCGGCGGCAGAGCTCCACACCCCAACCAATTTAGCCAACAAGGCGATTACCATAAAGAGCAGTTTAGGCAGAGCAAAACAGAGCAATGCTGCGAGAAAAATGGTTCCGAAGACACTGGAAAAACCCGAATAGCGCATACCCACCGCCGAGAGCAGTCCGGCCGCTGTCGGCACAAAGAACAATATCCGCCAGAACATCGGGGATTGACGCAAAAAAGCGAAGAAAATGTAGATATCCGGAACAAAAAACAGAAAAAGGACGATAATAAGGGCTATAATCATGTTTGTGTTTTGTATTTATGGGTGATTTATTCGGGTTTAACATCGGCTTTTGCGCGGCTCGTAGTGACGAGGAACACGCCGAAAACAATGAGTATGAGGGAAACGGGCTTGTTCCACGTGAAGACATCCTGGCCGACAGCAATGGCAAGGCATGCCGTAACAAACGGTTGAAGGTTGCTATACATGCTAACCGTAGTAGGCCGCAGTCGGCGCAGAGCCACGGGCAACAGGTAATAAGCCACCACAGTGGCTAAAATCGCCACCACCAACATGTTGACGTAGGCCATGGCAGGAGCGGTGCCAAGCAGCAGAGGCGAATCCTTGACGGTGGGAACGGCAGCAGGTATACTCATCACAAAACTAAAGAAAAACATCCACTTCATCATCGTGACGGGTGAATATTTCGGGGAAACGGTACGGGTGATAAGCAGATAGATGGCATAGAAAAGGATATTGACAAAGCATAGGAGGGCTCCGAGATTACTGTAGCGTGCATCGCCACGCAGGGAGAAAACAATCATCAAAACAGCACCCGCAATACCGAAGAAAACGCCCACGGCCTTGCGTACTGTGATCGGTTCCCGAAGGAAGAGGGCGGCCATGAGCATCACCACTAAAGGCGACATGGCGGAAATCAGCGACACGTATGTAGGGGAAATGTAGCGCATCGCCTCGGCAAACGCCCACAACGTGCCATAAAGGGACACTGCCCCAAGGAGAATAATCCCCATGTCCCGTCGGGTAACCTTTTCACGGGGAGTAAACAGAGAGATGAGCCAGAAACCCGCCGTGCCGAATGCAAGGCGCAATGCGGTATAGGCCTCCGGAGTGATATACTCCGGCACCACCGCCTTCGAGCAGTTCGGGTTGACACCAAAAATGATATAAACCGCCAGCACCGCAAGATGCCCGACCCATTTGTTGTTGACCATCGACTGTTGACTTTGAATTTAACTGATTCAATAACAATAGAGACGCCACGATGTGACGTCTCTAAAGATTAAGAACAGGGTTATTTCTAATTTTTCGTCGCGGCAATTTCCTTGACAGCCTGGATGCAAGCATCGATATCGGCCTCCGTGTTGAATGCACCGATACTCAGACGGACGGTTCCGTCTATAGCCAACGTGCCAAGACCTTCATGCACGCGCGGAGCGCACTGCAGACCCGTACGGCAAGCGATATCGTAATCCACGTCAAGCATCGTGCCCACGTCCATAGCTTCATAGCCTTTGATATTGATGGAGAGCACCGGATTCTGGTTCTCCGTAGAGGTAGCACAATAGACAATCACGCCGGGAACGTCTTTGATACCGTCGCGGAGGCGTTTCCACAATGCCATCTCCTGGTTGTGGATATTCTCAATGCCTTTTTCTGTAATCCACTTCACGCCAGCATGTAGACCACTGATACCCAACATGTTGATTGTACCCGCCTCCAAACGGTAGGGATACTCTTCGAGGTGATCCTTGACAACGGATTTCACGCCAGTGCCGCCGAAACGGGTATGGCGCACTTCCACGCCCTCACGCACATAACAACCTCCGATGCCAGTGGGTCCCATCAAGCACTTGTGACCGGTAAAGGCGTACGCATCGACATTGTAGTCGATCATGTCCATTTTCACCGCACCAGCGCCCTGGCTACCGTCCACCACAAAAATCAAACCGTGATCTTTGCAGACCTTGCCAATCTCCTTGATAGGTTGCACCGTGCCAATAACATTGGAGCATTGAGTGCATACCACCATTTTTGTATTCGGGCGGATTGCTTTCTCGAAATCTTCGGGATGCACATAGCCGGCCTCATCGAATGGCAGATAAGTAACTTCGATAATCCCCTCTTTTTCAAGATGATAGAGTGGTCTAAGAACAGAATTGTGCTCCAGCATTGTCGTGATGACATGGGAACCTTTCTCAGCCAGGCCCTGGATCAGGATATTCAAAGAATCGGTGGCATTATAGCTGAAGGTCAACCGTTTTTCGTCAGTACCGCCGTTGAACAGTTTGGTAAGCATACGACGGGTCTCGGTGAGCAATTCACCGGTCTCGATACCGGCGTCATAGCCTGCGCGACCGGGGCTCACGCCATGCACACGGTAGAAATGATCCATAAACTCGTAAACCTCGTTGGGTTTCGGGAAAGATGTCGCTGAATTGTCTAAGTAAATCATATCTTTCGGTTTTGTAATTTCAAAGCCGCAAATATACACAAATTTTAAATATGCACAGACATAATGAAATCGCAGAATGTGGAGACGGGGCGTGCCCCGTCTCTACGAATAACACATGCCCTGCCTCTACAAATAGCAGAGAAAAAACACATTCTATTTGAGTTCTTTACGGACAGTTTTAATTTCCTGGAACAGAGTTGGATAATCCGGCTCATAACGGCTCGGAACGCGGCTGAACAACGCGAGAAACTCCACATTTTTCTGTTTTTCGAAAAGAGTTGACATGGAAAGGTTTTGCAGATAATAGCGGTGGTTGAGGGCCTCGTTCACCACTCGCTGAACAGCCGTTTTATAGCCTTTTTCATCCGTCACGATACCGCTACGGTTCAGAAATGACGGTCCCGCCTCAAACTGGGGTTTGATAAGGAACATCATCTGTCCATCCGGTTTCAAAAACGGGTCAATATACGGGATAATATAGGTCAGCGAGATAAACGACACATCCGATACGATAAAGTCGAAACGCTGATAGTTGACATCTTCCGGGGTAAGTTCGCGAAAATCCTTATTCTCGATAGAGGTCACCAACGGATTGTTCCGCAGCGATTCGACAAGTTGGGCAGTGCCCACGTCGACAGCCGTCACCGAGGCAGCGCCGAACTGCAACGCACAGTCGGTAAAACCACCCGTAGAAGAGCCTATATCAAGCACGGAAGCCCCCCTGAAATCGAGTCCGAAATCTTTGACCGCCTTCTCCAGTTTCAAACCGCCCATGCTCACGTATTTGTTGAAAAGGTCTATCACTTCCACATGCATTTCAGGCGTGATGTCCATAGACGCTTTGGTCACAACGCGTCCGTCGACCATCACCGTTTCATGTTTGATAGCCGTCTGGGCCTTCTCCCGCGAGGGAAAGAAGTTATTGTCTGTCAGATATTTATCTAATCGCATAATATAGACTTGAGACGTAAGATGTAAGACTTTTGGGGTCTTACGGTGATGGCTGTAGATTTCTTAATATATTCTTCGTATTTCATTGTCTTCCAATCGTTTAAACTTAAATCTTATTCCATTAATCAGTTACCTTGTGCTTTAGACAATGTTTCAAGTTTCAGGATTCAAGTCTTAAGTCTCAAGTCTCAAGTCCTAAGTCTCAAGTCTTAAGTCTTAAGTCTTAAGTCCTAAGTCTCAAGTCTCAAGTCTCAAGTCTTAAGTCTTAAGTCTCACAGCAAATGCAAGTCCGCGAGGTGCTGGCGCAGCTCCGCTTCCGTCTTGATGAGGACCTGGCGGGGTTTGCTGCCGCTGCCGGGACCGACAATCTTGAGGTCTTCGAGTTGGTCCATGATTCTTCCGGCACGGTTGTAGCCGATGCTCATCTTACGCTGGATGGAAGAGGTAGAGCCCTGCTGGGTTTGCACAATCAGCGTGGCGGCCTCTATCAGCATGGAATCTAACTCGTTGGGATTCAATTCATCATCGCCTCTGTCGCTACCTTCATCACCGGGTTCAGGCACGTCAGGCAGTTCGTAAGGTTCGAGCAGAGGACGTTCAATAGCCTGATTTTCAATAAATTCAGCAATGCGTTCCACCTCCGGGGTGTCGACGAAAGCGCACTGAAGGCGCACTACATCGCTACCCGTGGAGATAAGCATGTCGCCCTTGCCGATAAGTTGATTGGCTCCCGTGGCATCGAGAATGGTTTTGGAGTCAACACCCGACTGGACGCGAAATGCAATACGCGCGGGGAAGTTGGCCTTGATGCTGCCGGTGATGATGTTCACGGACGGGCGCTGGGTGGCGATAACCAAGTGAATACCGATTGCGCGGGCCAACTGGGCCAGGCGGGCAAGAGGTTGCTCCACCTCACGACCGGCAGTCATGATGAGGTCGCCAAACTCGTCGATCACGACCACAATGTAAGGCATGTAGCGGTGTCCGAATGCCGGCGACAGCTCTCGGGCGCAGAACTTCGCGTTGTATTCCTTAATGTTGCGCATTTTCGCCTGTTTCAGCAGGTCATAGCGGGCATCCATTTCGGCGCAGAGGGAGTTAAGCGTGCGTACCACCTTCTTGGTGTCGGTGATGATGGCGTCGCCATTGTCGGGCAAGGTAGCGAGATAGTAGTTCTCAATAGCCGAATAGAGCGTAAACTCCACTTTTTTGGGATCCACAAGCACGAATTTCATCTCACACGGGTGCTTGGTGTACAGCAGAGAGGTGATGATGGCGTTTAGTCCGACGGATTTGCCCTGACCGGTGGCACCGGCGACCAGCAGATGCGGCATCTTGGCCAAATCGACTACAAACGACTCGTTGTTGATGGTTTTGCCGAGACCGATGGGCAGCGCATAATTGTTCTTGGTAAATTTCTCGGACATTATAATCTCGCGCATAGACACGATGTTGGGGTTCTTGTTAGGAACCTCGATGCCAATGGTACCACGACCGGGTATGGGGGCAATGATACGGATGCCCAATGCGGCGAGACTCAACGCGATATCGTCCTCCAGATTTTTAATCTTGCTGATACGCACACCTTCCTTGGGCACAATCTCGTACAGCGTGACCGTAGGACCGACCACCGCCGAGATACTCTTGATGGCTATGCCGAAACTGAGCAACGTTTTTTCGATACTCACCTTGTTCTCAAGAAGTTCCTTCTTGATGAGTTCCTCCGTGGAAGCCGTAGAGGGGTAATCCTTCAGCAATTCGACAGGCGGGAACTCAAAATGGGAAAGTTCCTTCTTGGGGTCATAGGGTTCAAGTTCACGAACCTCTTCAGGAGTGGTTGCGCGATGGGGTTGGTCGTCGGCCTCGTCCTGAAGTTCCGGATCGTCCTCGTCGCCATCTGATTCGCCCTCGGTTTCCGAAACAGCAGAGGCTCCTTGCGTGTTGACGATTTCGAATGGAATGTCATCAGCGCCAGTTGCCGGTTCGTTGTCGGAAAAGACCTCCTCCGGGGTGAGGATATCTTCTCCTCCAACTTCCTGATTATCATCTTCTTTATTATCTACAATATCATAATCTTTAGGTGCATATTCGCGACTGAGAGCACCCTGGTCTGAGATATAGGTGTCGGGCAAATCCTCCCGGCGAAAGCGATCTGACGGCACCGGCATCATAGACGCATCTTGCTTTTGCTGAGCTTTCTGCGCACGTTTGTCAACAATCCATTGTTTAATCGAATCAAAGACGCCTGAGAAGGAGACATCATAGCAGAAAATGAGGATAAGGAAAAAGAGTGCGATAACGATGAGGATGGTGAACGCCAAGCCTACATGTTCAACGAGGTATTGGCTGATAAAGTTTCCGAACTGCCCGCCCAAGAACGTTTTATCCGTGTTGACGGCACATAGGCCAAGGGTGATTGAGAGCCATGCCATGGTCATGACCACCACGAAAGTGGTTTTGGCAAGAGGCAGGGGTGTGCGCTTGGAAACCAACCTTATACCATATAATAATAATAAGAACGGAAAACCAATAGAAGATACACCGAAGAAAAACTGAATGAAGAAATAGGACAAGGCCGAACCGACCCCTTTGGCAATGTTCGGGGCGGACTCAGAACTGTTGCTCTCTATGAAAGAGATATTCTCATGCGCGTTGAAGTAGAATGAGAAAATGGAGATAAAGAGCAATATGGCGAACAGGATAAACAGTACACCATAAAAAATAATCATTTTGTCGCCCGTGAGGAACTTCCAAAGTGAAAATTTCGACGACGAGGTCGAATTTTTCGCGCTTGAGGATGATTTGCGTGTATTTTTCTTGGATCCGCCGTTCTGAGAATTGGCGAACTTCTGCATATTCGAGGTGTTGGATTTTTTTGGCACAGCGGTAAAAAACTAAAAAACGAACAATATTTCCAAATTCAATTTTTTTGAGGAACAAAAATACAATAAATCTGACAATTTTTAGTTATTATACTGTGCGTAATATAAACATCCGAATGTTGGAAAAAAAATAGTCCGCAAAAAAATAACAATCAAATAAGGAAGTATTTTTGCATAAAATTTTTGAGTATGAAATTGATGACAACATTATTGGCGGTGATTAATGATTCAGCTGCTGCTGCGGCAGCTGCTGCAACATCCGCAGAGCCGCACATTGAGGAGACTTCCTATTTTCAGTTGGTGTTCGCAGTCGACAGTCTGTGGATTATCATCCCGCTAATCCTGATGCTTGCATTCGCCATTTACTTCTTTGTCAAGAAGCTCTTGGTGGTAAACCGTGCCTCCCACGAGGACGGCAACTTCATGAACAATATCCGCGACTTCATCCATGACGGCAAGCTCGACTCCGCCGTCGCGCTGTGCCGCGGCACCAACAATCCCACTGCCCGCATGATTGACAAGGGTCTCACCCGCCTCGGCCGTCCGCTTGAGGACATCCGCACGGCCATCGAGAACGAAGGCAACCTGGAGGTTTCCCGTCTGGAGAAGGGCGTTTCCGCCCTGGCCACCATTGCCGCCGTCGCCCCGATGATGGGCTTCCTCGGCACGGTGGTCGGCATGGTCGGCGCTTTCCACAACATGGCCGCAGATCCTAACAACTTCAACATCGGCACTTTGTCATCCGGCATCTACACCGCCATGATCACCACCGTAGGCGGTCTTATCGTCGGCATTATCGCGCTGGTGTTCCACAACATCCTTATTTCAAGGATTTCCAATGTCGTATATATGTTGGAGGTGCGCACCACCGAGTTCATGGACCTGCTTCACGAAAACGCTTAAGCCCCTGCTGCCATGGCTATCAAGATGCAAAACCGCATTGATCCGACGTTCAGCGCGACCTCCATGTCCGACTTGGTGTTCCTGCTGCTGATCTTCTTCATGCTTACCTCCACCATGATATCGCCCAACGCGATCAACCTGGTGCTGCCCAAGAGCGATGCTGAAAAACAACTTTCAAACCGCCAATTGGAGGTCTACATCGACGCGGATCTGAACTACTACGTAAATCCGGAAGGTTCCGCAGCCCAACCGACCGCCTACGAAGACCTGCTCCCCGCTCTGCTCATCGCAACTGAGCAGGATGCCTCCACCCAGCGGAACATCGTCCTCCGTGCCGACAAGAGCGTACCCATTGAAAATGTGGTCGCCCTGATGGACGTACTTAACGAATTAAACGAGAACTTCCCTGAGGAAGACAGATATAAAATGGTACTTGCCACAGAAGCCAAATGATCAAGACTAACGAGAATAGGAAAGACAAAGTGATTGCATGGTGCACGACGGTTGGCACCATGGCTTTGCTATTGATTTTGCTTCTGGCTTGCAGTCTCAAGACGCAAATACCCCCGCCGCCACCCAAACAGATGGTCTATGTGGACATCGCACCTACGGGTGGTGGCGGCGGTGGCGGTACCCCTCAGGTGGCCTCCAACCCGAAACCCGCATCCGGTCAAAACTACGCCACCCAAAACGCGCAGGATGCCCCCGCGGTAAACCACTCCGACCGGACGTCCACGAACCAACAGAACCAGACCACACCTACTACACAAACGCCCGACCAATCGTCCATGTACCACGGTCGCGGCGGTACCGGTAGTGGCGGCGGCTCAGGTTCAGGCATCGGAAGCGGCACGGGTTCCGGACTCGGTCCCGGTGAAGGCGCAGGAAGCGGCGGCGGCATCGGCTACGGCACCGGCCATCGCGGCATGATCAACAACATCGACGCCACCGTCAACGAGGAAGGACAGGTCTGCGTGGAAGTGCACATCGCCGCCGACGGGCATGTCATTGATGCACGCGTCATCAACAATTCCAAGCACAAGACGACCATCACGAACCGAAACATCCAACAACAGTGCGTGGCACGAGCCAAACAGGCCATCTACAAGCCCGGCAAGGAGGAATTGCGGATTATCGTGTTCAGTTAGACTTGAGACTTGAAACGTAAGACTTTAGGGGATTCGAAAGAGTTCCCTATTTTTGTAAACCTATAAACCACTAAACTTATAAACCACAAGAAGAATGGAATCCTACCACGAAATATTAGACCGCATCTTCACCGCCTACCCGATGTACCACAAGGTCGGGAGCGCGGCATATAAGGAAGGGCTCGAAAACATCGAAGCTCTTCTTGACATTTTGGGCAATCCCCAACAGAAACTGCGCTGTGTGCATGTGGCCGGAACAAACGGGAAAGGCTCCGTGTCATCGTTTCTGTCGTCCTATTTTCAGGAACTCGGCTACAAGACCGGACTCTTCACGTCGCCGCACCTCGTGGATTTCCGCGAACGCATCCGCATCAACGGGGAAATGATTTCCGAAAAGGAAGTACTCGAATTCTTCGAACAATACCAAGAAAAATTCCAGCATCTGGAGCCCTCTTTCTTCGAAATCACCACCGCGCTGGCATTCCACTACTTCGCCGAACAAAAAGTCGATTTCGCGGTCATCGAGGTCGGGCTTGGCGGACGGTTGGATTCCACCAACGTCATCACTCCCCTACTCTCCGTCATCACGAACATCTCTTTGGAACACACGCAAATGCTGGGCGACACCATCGCGAAAATCGCCTACGAGAAAGCCGGCATCATTAAAGACAAAGTGCCCGTAGTGATTGGAGAATACCATCCCGAGAGTTTCCCGGTTTTCGAGGACACGGCCCAGAAGCACGACGCGCCGATGTTCCCCGCAAACATCAACTACGAGACTATCAACGATTGCGGTCGGCTGGATATCCTCGACAAGGAGACCCACGAGAAAGTCTATTCGCTCCATACCCCGTTCAAAGCACACTATCAGGACAAAAACATCCTTACTTTCTTCCAAGCTGCCAAGGTGCTGGAATTCATCCTCAACATCCAGGAGGACAAAATCGGACTAGCTGTGGAAAACATGCAGCAGAACACCGGGCTGATTGGGCGTTGGCAACGGCTGTCGGAGAAGCCGCGCATCCTCTGCGATGTGGGCCACAACTACGCCTGCCTGCAACATTCCATGTCCAACATCTACGAGGAGCGGATTTCGGCCGACAGTAGATTCCACGTGGTGTTCGGCATGGTGAGCGACAAGGACATCGACCACATTCTACCGCTGCTGCAGAAAGAATTCACCTACTACGTCTGCCGCGCGCACATTGAACGAGCGATGGACCAGGAGAAACTCGCCGCCAAAATGCGGGAGGCCGGTCTCAATTGCACCACGTATTCATCTGTGCAAGAGGCGGTTAACGCGGCGAAGGCGGCAGCCTCTGACGAGGATGTGATTTTCATCACGGGGAGCTGTTTCGTCGTCGGCGAGGTGTTAAGTGACTTCGAACTCTCGCGAGACGGAGGTTCCGTCGCCTCCTAACGTCGGCAACGGAATGGCGGTGGCTCTATCGGACGAAAAACACAATGCACCATTCCGCCAGTGAATATAGGAGCTGACGGAATCTCAAACAAATCGGAAGCAATGTCCTCATTCAAAACCATTTTAGCAACAACGTTTTTCCTGCTGAGCACGTTTTTCGTGTTCGGGCAGTCGTCATATATCGTTGTCAATGAGCACGATTCTGCGTTGTTGCGCGAAGCGAGGATTATCGGAAGGAAAAATCAGGCGCTGACGTTAGAGAATTACCCGCAGAACGCCGAAAAAATCGTGCAATATCTTGAAAACCACGGATATCCATTTGCAACGGTGACCCTATCCACGGAATGGGTAGACGACACCGTCCCACAATATGTGATGCATATCGAGCGTGGCCGCCTTACCAGAATAGACTCCATCGTGCTGAAAGGCAACCTCAAGTTGAGCAAAAGTTTCCTATGGCCTTATTTGGGGCTGCGACGAAAAGCACCCTATTCCGAAAAGACCGTCCAAGAGGTAGCGCGCAAACTTTCGGAGCTGCCCTTTGCAACAGTCATTCAGGCGCCCGGCATCTCTTTCGAAGAGGATAAAACATTGTTGTACATATACTTAGACAAACGGACAGTCAACCGGTTCGATGGCTACATCGGATTCCAACCCGTGAGTCAACTTACGGGGAAACTGGCCATCAACGGAGAACTTTCGCTCTCATTGCAGAATGTCTTCCGGTTAGGAGAGCACCTAATCTTGGACTGGCGAAGCAGCGAGCGATACTCCCAGTTTCTCAACGTGAACGTGGAGTTTCCCTACCTATTCCGCACCCGCTTCGGCATAGACGGCCATTTCAGGTTGGACAAACAGGACACCACCTATCTGACATTGAACTACCAAATCGGCATCCCGTACCATTTCCGCCATGACAGCTATATCCGCCCATACGTGGACTTCACTCGATCGCAAATGTTGAACAACACCGGTGGAAACGCGACCCTGGACACTTCCTGTATGGGCCACCGTAACATCCTGTATGGCTTGAATTTACGGGTCACGCAGGTGGACTACCTCTATAATCCGACCCGCGGTTTCGACCTAATCGCGAATATGGCCGCCGGGCGCCGTACCTTAGAACCAAACCGCAATATTGATGAGAACCAAATGCCGGGCCTTGATTTGGTGAAAACATCCTATCGTATCACAGGTGGAATCACCGGCTATATTCCCATTTACAAGCAGTTTGTAATGATGTTACGGACTCAGGCGGGATCAATGCTACAGGGTCCCCACTACCGCAACGAGATGTTCAAAATCGGCGGCGAAGGACAGCTACGTGGCTTCTCGGAAAACGAGTTGTTGGCAAGCACCTACCTGCTCTACACGGCCGAATTCCGCTATCTCTTCGGTCATAATTCTGACGTGCACGCTTTTTTCGACGGAGGTGTTTATGAACAGCAAGGATATTCCAACTATCTGTTTGACACGCCTTTCGGATTCGGCGTGGGCGTCAACGTTGGAGTGAAAAGCGGCGTCTTCTACTTTGAATACGCCCTCCCGAGACAGATGGGGAACAAAATCTCGTTCAAAACGGGCAAAATCCATTTCGGAGTGCGGGTGGGGTTTTGAGAATGTTCAATGTACAATGTACAATGTACAGAATGCAGAATGTAGAATTATGAATTATGAATATATAAGAATCACTGAAAAATTGCACATTTCCGCTGCTATTCGTAGAGACGGGGCATGCCCCGTCTCTACATACAGGAATTTCAATTTGTCTGTGTATATTTGAAATTTATGTACTTTTGCGGGCTATTTTAACTTGCAAGTATTGAAGAATCCAACCATAAAAATCGCCACCATACTTGGGGCCCGGCCGCAGTTCATCAAGGCCGCAACCGTGTCGCATATATTATCGCAACACGAAGATATTCAAGAGGTTATCATTCACACCGGGCAGCATTTTGATGCGAATATGTCGCAGCTCTTTTTTGAGGAGATGCATATTCCTGTACCTGCTTATCATTTAGACATCCACGGGCTTCCGCACGGAGCACTTACCGGCCGGATGATGGAACGTATCGAGGCCGTGCTGATGGACGAGCAGCCCGACTGGGTGTTGGTCTATGGGGACACGGACTCCACTCTCGCAGGCGCCTTGGCTGCCAAAAAGTTGCACCTTCGGGTGGCGCATGTGGAGGCGGGGCTGCGTTCCTACAACGAGGCCATGCCCGAGGAAATCAACCGCATCCTCACCGACCGTATCAGCGACATGCTATTCTGTCCGTCGGAAACATCTGTAAACCAACTAAATAACGAAGGAAGATTAGCCAATGGCGCCCGTATCGTGATGAGCGGCGATGTGATGAAGGACGCGGCACGGCAGTTTGCGCCGCTGATGAAAGCCCCATCCGCTCCCCTCCCCGACCGATACATCCTATGCACCTTCCATCGGGCCGAAAACGTTGACAATCCGCAGATGCTGAAACAGTTGCTATACACATTAGAACTCACATGCCAAACCATGCCGGTAGTCTGCCCGCTGCATCCGCACACGCGCAAAAGCATGGAAAGCATCGGCTATCCCGTGGAAAAATCGCCCATCCGCTTCATTGACCCCGTAGGCTATCTGGAGATGCTATACCTATTGAGTCACAGCGCATTGGTGATGACCGACAGTGGCGGACTGCAAAAAGAGGCTTACTACATGCGAAAATACTGCGTCACGCTGCGAAACGAGACCGAATGGACAGAACTCGTCGGCTGCGGCTACAACCATGTCGTCGGCACCGAACCGATGACGGTGGTGCAAACCGTTCAGAATCTGATTGGCATACCGCCGGTATTCCCCATCGAACTCTACGGTGACGGCCATGCTGCGGATGTTATCGTGAAGAGTTTGGCTCTTTGACTTTGACATACCCCATGCGCAATATTTCCCTCACCTTTGGCTCGTTTATCTGAAAATTCGTCGAGAAAGGCAATTATATACCTTTTCGTAGAGACGGGGCATGCCCCGTCTCTACATATAGCATTTACATTAAATCGGTGCATATTACAATTTATGTACCTTTCCGTTGTTATTCGTGAAGACGGGGCGCGCCCCGTCTCTACATTCGGCAATTTCATCATGTCGGTGCATATTTAAAATTTATGTACATTTGCAAAAAAAAGAACAATACGGTTCAATAAATTATAAACATCTAAAATACAATACTTTATGGAAGAAAAGAAAACATCAATGATTCGTTTGAGAATGAGTTCTCAAGACGCCCATTACGGCGGCAACTTAGTTGACGGTGCCCACATGCTCGCCCTTTTCGGCGATGTGGCCACAGAGTTGCTGATCATGCAAGACGGTGACGAAGGTCTGTTCTGCGCTTACGACAACGTAGAGTTTTTGGCCCCCGTTTATGCTGGCGACTACATTGAGGCTGTCGGTGAGATCACCAAGGTGGGCAACACCTCTCGTAAGATGGTCTTCGAAGCCCGCAAGGTCATCCGTCCGCGCCCTGACATCAGTGCCTCCGCCGCCGACGTGCTGGAAGAGCCCGTCGTGGTCTGCCGCGCCTCCGGCACCTGCGTTGTCCCGAAACAGTGCCAGAGAAAGAATTAGGACTTGAGACGTAGGACTTGAGACTTGAGACTTGAGACTTGAGACTTGAGACGTAAGACTTGAGACGTAAGATTTAGGATGTTAGTCTAAAGTCTGCAGTCTAAAGTTTCATTACGGAAATAATAACAAAAAATCAAATAGAAACATCATGGAGAAACTGATAATTACCGCCGCGATATGCGGTGCAGAAGTAACGAAAGAGCAGAACCCGGCCGTGCCGTACACCGTGGAGGAGATTGTGCGCGAGGCCAAGAGCGCCGTGGACGCCGGTGCCGCCATCGTGCACCTGCACGTGCGCGAGGACGACGGCACGCCCACGCAAAGCCGCGCCCGTTTTCAGGAATGCGAGGAGGCCATCTACAAGGCCTGCCCCAACGTCATCCTCATCCCGTCCACCGGCGGTGCCGTGGGCATGACCCCAGACGAGCGTCTGCAGAGCACGGACACCACCCCGATTCCGGAGATGGCCACTCTCGACTGCGGAACCTGCAACTTCGGTGACGAGATTTTCGACAACACGATGCCCACCATGCGCGCCTTCGGCAAACGGATGATGGAACGCGGCATCAAGCCCGAATACGAATGCTTCGAAATGGGCCATCTTGACACGATTCTGACCATGGCCCGCAAAGGCGAAGTGCCTGGCGCACCCATGCAGTTCAACTTCGTGCTCGGCGTCCCTGGCTGCACTCCCGCCACCGTCCCGAACCTCTGCTGGCTGGTGCAGAACATCCCCGCGGGCAGCACCTGGACAAGCACCGGCATCGGCCGCCACGCCTTCACCCTCGCCGCTCCCACAATCGTCATGGGCGGCAACGTGCGCGTGGGCTTCGAAGACAACCTCTACCTTGAACGCGGCGTGCTCGCCAAGAGCAACGGCGAACTGGTGGACAAAGTCGTCCGCATGGCCAAGTTGCTCGGCCGCCCCGTCGCCACTTCCGATGAGGCCCGCGAGATTCTCGGACTGAAAAAGAGATGAGACTTGAGACTTGAGATTTGAGATTTGAGATTTGAGACTTGAGACTTGGGACTTGAGACTTGAGACTTGAGACTTGGGACTTGAGACTTAAGACTTGAAACCTGAAACAAGCACCTCGGAGTGAGCTTCGGGGTGTTTTTTTTATCATTACTGTTCGATGGTCATTTTAGAGAAAAGTGTACTTTTGCACGCGAAAATTAATATAGTATAACGGTTATGAAAAAGTTGCTCCTTTTTCTGATTTCACTCTGCGGGGTTCTTCCTGGATGCCACAGAATGCCAACCACCCTTGACGTGTATGACCCTACGTACTCGAATTCTCCCCCAATCGACACTATTCCGGAGCCGGATCCCGACTCGACACAAATCCGGCGGCCCGACCCCGGCGAGTACAAACTACTGTACGGTGTCCGGCCGACCCCTTTCGAAGAGAAGAAAATGGCAGAAGATTCTCTAAAAAATGCGAAACAATAGCAACAGATAGATGATTTGCAAGCATGTAAAAGGACTTAAAAATCAGCAATCATTTGTAAGACAAACTTTTACAGCTTCAAAAAAAATATTCGAAAAGGGTTTGGCAAATCGAAAAAAAAGTGTATTTTTGCGCCGTTCTTTTGAAAGACGATCTGTTAGCTCAGTTGGTTTAGAGCGCTTGCTTGACAGGCAAGAGGTCACTGGTTCAAATCCAGTACAGATCACCAAGAAAAAAAGTCACACTGATCGGTGTGACTTTTTTTTATCGTTTGATATTCCTTGCATTCAGTGCGGCTCGATAGCGGGCGGCATTCTGCAGATGCACCGCACCGCTTGATGTGAAATTGTGATAGCCCGAGAAATCCTCTTTGGCGCACATATACAGGTAGTCGTGGTGACTGTAGTGCAAAACCGAGTCCATCGTGGAGGCTTCAGGAATGCGAATCGGGCCGGGAGGTAATCCTTTGTATTTATAGGTGTTATATGGCGAATCAACCTGTAGGTCGGCATTCAGGATACGTTGGCGGGCAAAATCACCGAGAGCGAACTTCACGGTCGGGTCTGACTGCAGCAGCATTCCCTTGTTCAGGCGGTTCATATAGAGGCCTGCAATAATCGCTTTTTCGGACGGCCGCATATTCTCTTCCTCCACTATGGAGGCCAATGTAGCCACCTGCACCGGCGTCAGCCCGATTTCACTCGCCGTCTGTCGACGCTGTTCGGTCCAAAACTCCTGGTAATAGTCGTTCATACGATCAAGGAAATCTGCCGCTGTGATATCATAAAAAATATCGTAAGTATTTGGAATAAAAAGACATACGGCAGTTGTATCATTAAGGCCGTATCTCTTCATGGTATCAGAATTATGGAGCATCGCACGCAACTCCTCGGGCTCGAAGAAGAATTTGTTGCCGACTTTGTCCACAAGCTGGTCGACCGTGCGCACATTGTTGAAAGTAAACTTCACGGGATAGTGCTGTCCGCGGCGCAATAGCCGCACCAACTCAAGATTCGATTTGCAGTCGGAAATATTGTATTTACCAACTCTCATCGTCTTGTATTTCAATATTTTAGCCGTTCTACGGAATGTTTCCTCAGACTTCAGCACATCATGCTTGCGCAACGTGTCCATCACTTGCTCGAAGGTCGCACCCGGCGGCACCACTACGGTCACATCACGGGTCTGGACGTTTTCGGCCATAAACGTTTTGTAGAACAGCGCGGCGGCGACACACGCCAACACACAGAGGCAAACTACAATAGTAATGATGATTTTTTTCTTATTCATATCACAATCGGTTTCCGTTCCCGTAGAGACGCAAAATATTGTGTTTCTACACGCGGACGATGACTCGTAAGGAGTGTGTATAACGGTGCAATTCCTCGTTGAAAATACCGGTTTCGTCCACACGGTCAATGCGGACACTGCCACTAGCGTGAATAATCTGGCTATCGTCGAGCATCATGCCCACATGGATGATGTTTCCGTTGTCGTTGTGGAAGAAGGCCAGGTCTCCAAGTCGGGCCTCCTGCACGAAATCGAGGGGTTCTCCATAGGCCACCTGTTCCGCGGCGTCGCGGGGCAGCTGGATACCGACCAACGAGTATATCATCTGGACGAAACCCGAACAATCGATGCCAAGCGGGGAACGACCGCCCCAGAGATAAGGCGTTCCGAGCAGCGAAAGAGCCAACTTGCGAAGCAGCTCCAACCGTTCCACGCGGGGGATATCCGGCACGCCATCCGCAGGCCACCAATTTTCCGCATTCGGTATCGGAGCACGCTCCGAAAAGGGGCTCCGCTCCGGATCCGTCACCATCAGGGCACCCATCGTCAATACCTTCGGGACACGCACGTTGCTTGCAACAAAAGGAACACTCAGCCTCAGTTTGTCAACCCTAAGATAATCCTCGAAAGCGTCCTCCGAGAGTTCGAAATACTGTTTACCCTGGATCCAGCCCTCGTATTGATCGAGGTGGGATTTTACCCGAACCCATTCGCCCAAATTCTCCAGCACGGCGTATGTCTCGCCGAACAAGAGTTGGCTCACCATTTCAGACCGGTGCGAAGGCTCCGCCCGCATGGGGATAACCGTCAAATGACAAATTCCATTAATCATATTTCTTTCTATTACACAAACCACCTCCACCCTTCTCCATCCCGTCTTCCTTACATCAGGAGGAATCCCAGACTGGTGACAACAAGTATCTGCTTAGAACGGCAGATCATCCGTTTCGCCGTTGTCAGTAAAGGTCTCTTGAGGGATATTGGGCAAAGTATTGGGATCCGCTTGAGGCTGGGCGAAGGGATCAGGCTGCTGAGGAGCTGCATAACCCTGTTGAGGAGGTGCCGGTGCATAGCCTTGGTTTTGGGGCGGATAGGCCTGTTGCTGGGGTTGAGGATAACCCTGCGGCTGCGGAACATACCCTTGGGGCTGCTGCACGTAGCCTTGAGGCGGATAGACGGGCTGCTGCGGTTGGCCATAGCCTTGGGGAGCGTAACCTTGCGGCTGAGCATATCCGGGCGTGGGAGCACCGGCCACAGCCGCGGGGGTGGCTGCCTCCACCTTCCAAGCCTTCACATCCGTATACCAACGGCCGTTATACTCTCTTGATTCCAAGTCGAAAGACACCGTAATGAGATCCCCCAACTGGAACTGGTCCAATGATTTAGCACGCTCGCCCCAAAGATTGGCGCAAACCTTTTTGGGATACTGTTCCACTGTCTCTATAACAAATTCGGCCTTCGACCAATTATTTCCAGCTTGACTGACACCCGACTGCACGGGAAGTTTCTGAATCAATTTTCCTGTAATTTCCATATTATCAGTATTTTCTATATAAATTCAACGTTATTTCTGTTTCTCTTTTTTCTCCTTTTTCCCAAAAATAGTCACGTTAATATATTTGGACGGATTCGCTTTGATGTCTTTGACCAGCAGGTCCAGACTTTCTATCGTTTGGTTGAGATTATGGTAGAGGGAGTCATTGCTAACCAACTGTCCGACAGTACCTTTGCCGTTTTTCACCCCTTCTATGAGCGCATTGGCGTTGTCAACCGTGCTTTGGGCGTTGTTAATGAGCGAGTGGATATTGGACTGGGCGATAGAGTCAGTGATATTGTCGACATTGGTGATGATAGCATCGATTTTGGGAGCTGCCTCACCGAGTGTTTTCGACAACAAATCGAGCTGTGTGACCACGTTATTGACTTTTCCGCCATTGGCAGCCAAAAGTTTGGAGAGGTCGCGGGTGGTGTGCTCCAAATTCTCAAGGGTGTTCTTAATCATGGTACCGCCATTGAGGGAGTCTTCCGTGCGGAAAGCCAGTTTCAAGTTCTGGCCGATGGTGTCGACCGAGGCGACCACACTTCTGAGTTGCGCCACGAGATCCCCCACCCCGTCGAGCATGCCGCCGGCGAGATAACTGTTCAGCGTATCGCCACGGGTCGCCATATCTGTCGATTCGCCCAAGTGGAGATTCACGACCATCCCTCCCAGCAGATCCTTCTGCGTCACCTCAAACTCCGAATCCTTGGGAATGTCCAGCTTTTCGGTAATCAGAATCTCGGCGCAAATACGCACAGGATTGGTGCTAAGCAGTTCAATATCAGTTACTTTACCAATTTCATAACCGTTTAATGTCACATTTGCGCTTTCATGTAGCGATCCCACATTATCAAAAACGGCATAATAGTAGTTTTTCTTGCCAAAAACATTAATTCCCTTCAAAAAGGTGGAACCGATGTAGAAAATCAACGCAGCTGCGATGCAGAACAGCGCCACTTTGATACTTTTAACCTCTTTTTCCGAATAGGGTTTCTTATCCTTGTTTTCCATTGATATCTACTTTCAACGAACTGCAAAAATACCATTTTTTTGAAAACCTCCGACCGTCTTCAAATTAAAAAAAAATACTACCTTTGCAACCGGCTGGAAACAGGCAGCCTTATTATTATTTTATTGATTAACAACATATTGAAAAAAGGAGGTCGTATGAAAAAGAGAATAAAATTTTGTTTGGTTTATCGTGATATGTGGCAGTCGTCGGGCAAGTACCAGCCCCGCGTGGACCAGTTGAAGGAGATTGCCCCCGTGATAGTGAAGATGGGTTGTTTCGACCGCGTGGAGACCAACGGCGGCGCCTTTGAGCAGGTAAACCTGCTCTACGGCGAGAATCCCAACAAAGCCGTGCGCGAGTGGACGAAGCCGCTGCGCGAGGCCGGCATTCAGTGCCAGATGCTCGAGCGCGCCCTCAACGGACTGCGCATGTACCCCGTGCCCGCCGACGTGCGCCGGCTCATGTGCAAGGTCAAAAAGGCCCAGGGTGTCGATGTAGTGCGCTCTTTCTGCGGCCTCAACGACCACCGCAACCTGGAACTCTCCATCAAATACGCCAACGAGTTCGGCCTCATCTCGCAGGCCGCCCTCAGCATCTCGCACTCGCCCGTGCACACGCTCGAGCACTACCTCTCCGTGGTGGACAAGTATGTGGAGTACGGCGCGAAGGAGATCGGCCTCAAGGATATGGCCGGCATCGGACGCCCCGCAACGCTCGGTAAATTAGTGAAGGCCATCAAGGAGAAATACCCGCATTTGGTGATTCAATACCACGGCCACACCGGTCCCGGCCTCTCTATGGCCTCCGTTCTCGAAGTGTGCCGCAACGGCGCCGACATCATCGACGTGGCCATGGAACCGCTCTCCTGGGGTATGGTCCACCCCGACGTCATCGCCGTGCAGGCCATGCTCCGCGACGACGGCTTCGAGGTCGCCGACATCGACATGAACGCCTACATGGAGGCCCGCACGCTCACCCAGAAGTTCATCGACGACTTCCTCGGCTACTTCATCGAACCGAAGAACAAGATTTCCACGTCATTGCTGCTCGGATGCGGTTTGCCCGGCGGCATGATGGGCTCCATGATGGCCGACATGAAGGGCATCCACAGCTATCTCAACCGCACCTTGGAGAATGCCGGCAAGCCGACGCTCACCGAGGACGAGTTGCTGGTCAAGTTGTTCAACGAGGTGGAGGCTGTCTGGCCGATGGTCGGCACGCCCGGCTTGGTAACCCCGTTCAGCCAGTACGTCAAGAACATTGCGCTGATGAACGTCCGCGCCGAGGTGGAGGGCAAGCCGCGCTTCACCTACATGGAACAGAAACAGTGGGATATGATTCTCGGCAAATGCGGACAGTTGCCCGGCCCGCTCGCGCCCGAAATCATCGAAATGGCCAAGGCGAAGGGGTTCACCTTCTTCGACGGCGTACCGCAAGAGAACTACCCCGACGAGTTGCCGAAGTATCGCAAAATGATGGAAGAGAAAGGCTGGGATGTCGGCCAAGACGAGGAAGAACTTTTTGAATTAGCCATGCACGAACAGCAGTATGTGGAGTACAAGGAGGGCCGCGCGAAGCAGAACTTCAACCGCGAGCTCGCCGCCGCCAGGGATAGTGCCGAGAACGGCGGAAAAGTCACCGCCCCGATCAAGCCCGCCTACGACCCACAAAAGGACGCTGCCATCCGAATGAAGAACGACCAGTCGCTCCGACCGGTCACAGCCCCCGCCTCCGGCCGGCTGGTCTGGGAGGTGGCCGTCGACGGCGAGACCTCCAAGGCCAAGCCCATCGGCACCCCGTTCAAGAAAGACGAGGTGATGTGCCACATCAGCACCTACTACGGCATGGAGCCGGTGCCCAGCTTCTTCGA
>Ga0310696_10000558_pt1 | contig 58056 bp, 48 predicted proteins | sample AusTroGonzalo_MG_4_FD_203885 | JGI IMG/M metagenome (GOLD analysis project Ga0310696, IMG submission 203885) | Bovine rumen microbial communities from tropical cattle in Woodstock, Queensland, Australia - Gonzalo_02 (v2) (version 2) | ecosystem: Host-associated > Mammals > Digestive system >...
TTGACAGGTTATTATTTCGCCAGCGCGGTGATTTTGATGTCGGAAAGATACCAGGGGGATGGGGCAGCTGTGATGTGGAACATCAGGCGGAAACCGGCGGATTGGGCGCCGTCGGGTAGGGGAGTGCTGAAACTGTTCGATGTGGTCTGTCCGGTGGCGGCGGATAAATCGAACGGAATCCATAATGTGGTGTTCACGTCACCCGTATAATTCGGTGTGTAGAAGCACATCATGGTGTTGGGGTCGAACCCTTGCGGCGCGCGGTGGGTGAAACTCAACTCGGGGGAACTTGCCCCGCTCAGATCAATAGCGGGGGAGACGAGCCAGTAGTCCTCGTCAGCGGCAGGGTTGACATAGAAGCCGCTGAAACTGCTGTTGACCATGGTCTGCCAGGGATTTCCGGTACCGGTTTGGAACCATCCGTTGTTAAAGGCGTTGGCATAGTTGCTGACTTCGAATATGGTCTGCATCTCCTGGGGGATGGTGAAATTCTCGAGATCGGCAGGACTGTTGATGACCAGTTGGACGTAGTTGTTGTAGCGAGTGAGGATGCCGGTGATGTTACCGGTGCCGGTGGGCAAAGTCTCTCCTGCAAAAGTGGCGTAGTTGCTGGTTCGCAGCGTGATGATGCTGCCGTCAGTCATTTTGATGTCGTGGCTGGTGGCGGCGCTGGTCTCTGAGAAGGTGGCCACGCCTCCTTCCACAAAGGTGGCACCAATCAGACGCACCCGCCGGTTGTACATGGTCGACGGAATGTCGTTGGCGGCGGGGATAGAGGTCATTTCAATGGGATTATAACCTCCCATGGGAGCACCGTCAGGGAAAATGTATAGATAGGTCTTGAACGAAGGGATTGCCTGCATGGTGCCGTTGGCCCAGAGGCCGAGTTGCGGCAGTTTGCGGTAGTCGCCCAGCACCAAACCGTCGCACAACACGTAGAGGCGCTGACCTACCTTATATTTGTTGTAGAGCGCGGTGCTGTTGATTTTGATTTGGATGGCGCCGGTCTCGTCCTCGATGTTGAGGTATTTGTAGTTGTTGCCCCACTCGTCGCTGGTGGTGACAACGCCGGAGATGATGACCCCGGGAGGTATTGAATCGTAGGAGTCTTCAGAACCGATCTCATGCATGGCCAGCAACTCGGCAATCGTGGTGTTAGCCTCGCCGAGGAACGTGGGCATTGGGGCCACGTCGGGCTGAAGGTCGCAGCCGGTGAGGATGACTGCGATAAGGGTTGCGATTATCGTTATCTTTTTCATATTCGGTTGTTTTTTCTTTTGTTAGTGCCCCAGGGCTCACTTCGTTCACCCTGGGTAGCATACGTCGGGCTTTCAGCCCTTTTTGGAATCCCAGGGCTCACTTCGTTCACCCTAGGTTGACACGTGTCGGGCTTGCAGCCCTCTTGGAAACGTTAGATACTACATCTGGAAGTTGATGCCTAGATAGAATGTGGTACCGAAGGCATAGTAGTACTTGTTGGCATATTTGTTGACGTTGAAGTTGGTGTAGTCGAAACGGTACTGCTCCCATGCCGTGGTCACCAGATTCTTGTTGTTTAGCAGATTGGTGACGCTGGCGTTGAAGCCGATGTTGTATTTGTGCTTGATGCGCCAAGACTTGCTCACGGAAATATCCATGGTGAACTGTCCTTTCAGGCGGGTTTGGTCGGCAATCTGATGATAGAGTTCCGAGTTCGCGTCCAAGGATCCGCGGGCGGTGGAGGTCCGGCGCTCGGGGTTGAGGTCGCAGTAAATTTTGTCGAACCAGTTGCAGTTGAGATTCACCCACCAGTAATTGTAGTTGAATTTGAGTCCGGCGGTGGCGGCCACCTGCGGTGTGCCGGCCACATGGAAGTTTTTCCAGTAGACGGTGCGCTCCATCTGACCGTCGAAGTCAACACCGTTCTCCGCATTCATCGTCACATGGGCTCGGTCGGTGTAGCGGTAGTCACCCCACAAACCTGCCAGAATCAGCGAAAACATGCTACCCAGCTTGATTTCCGCGCCGGCCTCCACGCCGATGTGCCGTTGGTCAATACCCGAGATGGCGTAGTTGACCATGCTGGCGTAGTCGTCGTTGTAGAAACTGATCAGACGTGTGATATCGTTGATTTGGGTGGCGAACATTGTGACGCGCATTTTGATGATCGGATAGTTGAGAATGTAGGAAAGGTCGCCGGAGAAAATCTTCTCGGAGGTTAGGTTATCAACGAATTTGTTGTTGATACGCGGCGAGAGGAAGGAGTTGAGGATGTTCGGGGAGCGGGTTTCGGCCATACCGTTGAGTACGATGTAGTTGCGGCCGTTGATTTTGTAGGTGACACCGGCTCTCGCCCCGTTGTCGAAGTAGGTCTTGATTTCGGATCGGCCGTAAGAGTTTTCGGGGAAACGGCCGTTTTTCATGTGTCCGTAGCGCCACAATTGCGTGGTGCCTAACGTCAGGCCGAAGTTGAAGTCCCAGTGATTGTAGCTTCCGTTGATGACTCCCCATATTTTCTCACTAAAAATATAGTAGTCATAGTTGTAGCCAAAGATATCGCCTTCATGGAGCGTGTCGCCGATGTGCAGCAGGTCGTTGTACTGCACGTTCAAGTCGGAGGGGAAATCTCCTTCTGAGAATTTGTCCACATCTATCCAGTAGGCGCCGCCCAGCAGGTCGTCGATGGTTTTGTAATTATGTTGCTTCGTGCCGCGGAAAGACGCTCCAGCGTTGAGTTTCCAGTGGTCGTTGATGCTCCAGTTGAGGGTGGTGCTCGCGCCTCCCTGAACCTGGTCGTAGCGGCGGTTCTCGATCATATATTGGGCGCGCTTGCCTTGGAGCGCGGCTAATTGGTTCACGTTGTACAGGTTGTCCCAGTTGATCTGGGTGTAGCTCTGGTCGTTGTTCTGCCAGCGGGCCAGCACGTCGTAGTAGGCTTGGGAAGTGTCGCCATTACTGATCTGATAGCTGGGAAGATAGCGGTAATAGTCGGGACGCGGGTCCTGGGCGTCGTACCAGTTGAGGGAAGTGGTGTTGTTGAAGCCCACCGAGGCGCCGACGGTGGTCTGTACGCTGAGTTTGTTACCCACGGGAGCGAAAGTGTGGGTGAGCATGACGACGGGCTCGCATTGTGTGCGGATGCGTGCGTTACGCTGCTTGCCCTGATACCATCCCCAGTTGGCGTTGTAGTAGTTGTTGTTAAGCAGGTCGTAAGCCTCCTGCACGGAATTCGACTGCATGCCGCGCTGGATATAAGAGGCGAAGGCGGAGAGGTTGATCCAATGCTCACTGTTGATTTTCTTTTCGGCGGCCACGAAGGCGGCGAAACCGTTATAGGATGTCCCGTCTACGTAGGAAATCCCTTTGCCGAAACGCGCCGACAGAGAACCCGTGAGGGCCCAGCCACTCGGGGTGATGCCCGTGCTTCCAGTCAGCATGAGACGATGGTTGTAGGTGCGGTTGGAAAGCGAATAGGTGGCGCGTACTTGTTTGCGGAAGTTGCTGGCACGCAGATTGTAGTTGCTGACACCGCCGATGTCTCCGAAGTCGAAACTGGCTGGATTGAGGCAGGTGATGTTTTCCGGATAGCGGAAAATGTGGTTCAGACCGCCCCACTGGGAGTAGTTTGCGCGGCCCGTCACCATGTTGTTCATATCGTATCCGTTGGCGAAAACCCCTTGGTACTTGTTGTCGTAGCCGCGGGTACGGAAATAGGCGATGCTGAACGTGTAAGACGTGTTGTTCGTGTACACGTCGGCACTGCTGTGTAGCAGACTGGGCACAAACTGCCCGCCGCCGTCAATGCTCTCTTCCTCCTCGGCATCCTCAATGGTCGGGATGGTTTGGTCCGGTGTAAAGGAGGAATCGGTGGTCGAAGCCTCCGTCTTCTGTTTGTTGTTGCTCTTTTTGTCCGTTTTGTTCTCTTGGGCGAAAAGGCTGCCACAGCAGAAGAGGGCCAATACAGTCAGTAGTAGAAACTTCTTCATATAGGTGATTGTTTTATCCGAAAAATATTAATCGGCAAAGGTATAAAAATTATACAGTGCCAATATATGTTGTTGAAAAAATGTGGATAAATATAAATAATGAATGTGTTTCCCCAACGCTTTGTTTTATGAAAAATAGAATGTGCAAATGCTTTTATTTTTGAATTAAAGCATTTGGAAAAGTTTTTTTGTATTTTTGCAGGACATAAAATAGTTTGAAAAAATGGAATATTCAGACATTAAATCGCTGTATGACAATTCAATACGAAAAATATCATCGGTGAATACCGCGTTCAAACGCTATCTTTATCCTATGGTTAATTGGAACAATCGGTTGATTGGGATAAAGGGGGCGCGCGGAGTCGGTAAAACCACACTCGTTTTGCAACACATCAAAGAGAATTTCAATGAGTTGGAGAAGGTGCTGTATGTCTCTTTGGATGACTTGTGGTTTGCTTCCCATTCGGCGATGGATTTGGTGGACTACCACGTCACCCATGGGGGCACGCACATCTTTATGGATGAAATCCATCGTTACGACCATTGGCAGACCCTCATTAAGAACATTTACGACCGTTATGATGACCTTTGTGTCGTTTATACGGGGTCTTCTATGTTGGAATTGGACGCTAAGGAAGGGGACCTTTCCCGCAGGTTGAGGGCATACGAACTGTATGGGATGTCGTTCCGGGAGTTTTTGTGGTTTGAAGGTGTTGCTCAACTGCAGCCTGTGCCGTTGGAGGAACTGCTTCAAGACCATCTGCGTTTGGCGGTGGATTTGACATCCCATGTGAAGATACTCCCACTGTTTGAAAAGTACCTTAAATGTGGATACTATCCCTACTATGCAGAGGAGGGTGACGGCTTCTTCCAACGACTACAAGGCGCTGTCAGGCAAGTGTTGGAGTCGGACCTACCGGCCGTGGAGGACGTCTCATTTGCCACGATCCATAAAATCAAGAAGATGCTGATGATATTGGCGCAGCGGGTACCGCAAACACCTAAAATGAACGAATTGTATGCGCAACTGGAGACAGGTCGTGACCAGGGTCTTAAAATGCTCCATCTGCTCGACCGTGCCGGTTTGGTTTCCTTACTCAGTGCAGAAGCCAAATCGCTGAAAAAGCTTTCGAAACCCGATAAAATATATCTGGGAAACCCAAATTTGATGTACTGTCTGTCATCAAATGTCGATACAGGCACACTAAGGGAAACTTTCTTCAACAATCAGCTTCGGGCAGGTCATTCCCTTGTGTTTCCTCCAAAAGGCGACTTTTATGTGGATGGGAGATGGTTGTTCGAAGTGGGTGGAAAAACGAAAGATTTTTCACAAATTAAGGATGAACCTGACAGTTTCTTGGCGCTTGACGGAATGGAGTTCGGCCACGGCAACCGCATCCCATTGTGGATGTTCGGGATGCTGTATTAGCGAGGCGGCTCCGTGAATTTCACAACTTCCCCGCCACAAACGTCTTCCCCTTGTCACGAAGAACGTCAACAACCCGTAGAGACGTGCCATGGCGCGTCTCTACAATGCCCGTGATTTGGTTCAGAAGAATTTGGTAGGCTCGGCCAGTGCCCAGTTTGTGAATGCAAGGACAACCCCTGCGAGGACATAGACATGCGTCCCGATGCCGATGTCGTCGTGGCAAATTTCCGACAACATTATTTTGTTATGTGCGGGGGCGTTTAAATTGAATATTCCAATCGGGATTATTCTCCTTTATTAATTGTTCTTCAGAATTGCTAATGGCAATGTTATTGTCCATCACATGGAATCCCACTAAAACCTCACTGCCATTAAGGAGTTCTTGATTAACAAGAGAATTGATATGGCAATTGGTCAGTCTGCCACCAGGGTGACCATTTTGTGGAGCATAGCAGTTGTAGGGGCTGATATGCCCATAGCCGTTGTTAAATCGCTTCTCGAAACTGCTGTTTCCGGTTACTTTACCGATGTATTTGACAACACCGTTTACGACAAAACAGTATAGTCCTTTTTCATCTAGATGATCATTGATTTTGAATTTGCAAAATGGTCCTCGTCCGAATCTGTGAAGTGTTCTCGTTGGATTCAATCTTCCTGAAAGATTAATGTTCAAACCATTCTGTGGGTCATAGTGAATGTCATGAAGGCAAAAAGTTATTCCTCCGACAGTAATAATAGATGTGCAGGGCATAATAGATGTGCAGGGCATAATTGTATATTTTTTTATTTACTGCCTACTCTTTTCCAGATTTTCGGCTTACTCCGTTGCTATTGCAAGGCGACTTTATCATTAAAGATTCTCGTACTCTTCCCCTTTCCAAGATTCAATATCGGATTGAGTGTCCCCAATCCAATCCCAATCAGGATAGTCGCTACTGTCATCGTCATTTAAAATAGCTTGTTCAATTGACATATGGTCAAAATATTCTTCCGTTTCTGTATCTTCCCAACAGTCACTACCACTACTTATCAAATTGCGTGCATTTTCCATTGCCTCGTCTATCGTATCCGCTTCAACAACGAGACCCCTTGGAATCGCCCAGTAATGATAAGTGATTCTGAAATATTTGCGACTGTTTGAAGTAGCGTCGCCGGCTCCGTTGATGGTGTCAACAAGTTTGCTTCCGAGTTGGTGGGTGTTCCAACGGGGATCCACCCTGAGACCCACCATCGGGGCAATTTCGTCTCGAAGCAAACCTTTTACATCTCCAAGGAAAGGGTTGCCATCAATCAACACCTCTACACTGTTGTCATCGCGAATGCCGATGGTGAATTTTCCGATAGTGGCTTTTTTCTTGTAACGAGATGTCTCGTCATTGTTGTTTCTGCTAAACCATCCCATAATCCTGTTCTTAAATTGTTATTATTGTTTGTATGATTTTGAAAAACCGTATGTGTCTAATATTTTTCAACTTTCCAATTGCCTGGAGAAGAAAAACTTAACGATGAAGAATCAGTAAAACCGGCATTTTTCAACGCTGTTTCTACTTCTCGTGGACTTGGATTTCCACCAGCTGATGATGATGGGACTTGCAAAATGAAGCCTTGGGGAATTTTTCCCATTGATCGGGGTGCTGTGAGTTTAAAAAGTGACATATTAATGAACGTATAAAAACGCCTACTCTTTTCAGGATTTTCGGCTTCCTCCACAATGTGTTTAAAAAATAAGCCATACACTCCAGATGAGAATGTATGGCTTGTTCAATATTACGAAACCTTCTCCATGTTCCAATAATAACTGGTCAGCATTCGCAAGACCTCGGGATCGTTAAAACCGGCCCGTATCAGAGCCTCCTTCACTTCATCTGTGGTTGGACTGATACTGGAGTGTGAAATGACTTGCAAAATAAACCCTTGGGGGAATTTTGAAAGAGCATTCAAATTTGGTGTTAATCTAAAAAGATGCATCGTTTTTTTATTTTTCATGTTATGCCTACTCTTTTCAGGATTTTCGGCTTCCTCCTGTTAAATGCCCAGTAACATTCGGCTATTCAATATCCACATAAACTTCCTTGAAGCCAAATGCCTTGAATAGTTCTGTCATCTGCTTTTTGCCGGATTCCCTTGCTTTGTCGAGAATTCCGTCCCGTATGGCATCTTCTTCAATGCGTTTTGTTGCCTTGGAAATAGCTCTATTAAAGACTTTTTCATTATTAGCCTTTTGTCCTTCAATGAATTTCACGTCACTAGGATTGATGGCGAAAGTGAAAATCTTGACATCGGGCAAAATGATTGATAATATTGTATCGTTTTCAATAGTGATATTGTCTTCGTTAAGCTCTTTTAGATCGAAACCGGCGCGAACTTGACCTTTAGCAATAATAATAAGAGAATCTTTCCTTTTGATAGGTTCTCTTTGAATAATTTCCTCATAGAAACATGCGGTGGAAAGTTCCTGTATGTTTTTGATATTTTTAACCACGGTAGGCGTGTCCATTATCGATATCTTGTTCAAATATTTGTTCAAATACCCGGACTTATATACGTAAAAAGCTGCTCCTGCTAATATGGCAACGATTATGCCGAAAACAATTAATCTTTTCATAACTTTTCGTATTTTATTTGAATACCACTTTCATTAAATCCTAGTCCTACTAATAAAGTTTTAAAGAAGGCTTCAGCATTCTTTTTCGCTTCCTCATATGCGCCCATGTTGGGAATTTCCTTTTCAATGCTTTCCTGTCCTAATTGCTTGATTTTCAGACGTTCATCATTGGAATAATCGGAACGGATTCCTGTTGTTTTCTCGTAGACAACCTTGATCTTGTTGACTGGCATGAGTATTTGATATGTCGGTTCGGGTAATATGAGTTCAATAGACTTGTTGTTTTCGTCGATATTTGCTTTGAGCTTTTTCAAATCAAAACCGACTTTAAAAGTGGCCATGCAGTTGTATATAATTTTACGGTCGCCATACCATTTTGAATCATCGTCGGACGCGATAACTTTGGTTACGGTATATTCCACACAACTCAATTCCGACATTTCCTTTATCTCTGGCAACTTTTTGTTGAATTTTTCCTGTAGGGACTCCATTTTAAATGGGTTTATGTCCGAGATTTTTTCACACGAAACATTCAACAGCATAGCCAATACTGTTGTGAAGTAAATAATCTTTCTCATAATCTTGATAATTAATGAATAGAGTCAAGATGTTAGCGCAACACTTAGACTCATCAAAATTAAATGTTAATCTTGGGCACCTACGTATTTTTCGTATAGATCCACAATCTTGTATCGGAAATCGGACAATTTCTTGACTTCCATAGTCTCGTCAATTTTGCTCTCGATTGTTCCCAAATATTCGATGTAGCAGTCTCTCATGCGTTCAAACAACTCGGGATCGTTGGATAGTTTTTTGAGGACGGTGTTTGTGAGGAAAAATTTGGATTTACCCATGCTGATGTCCACAATTGCATTAACGATGCTTTCGGCCATGATGATAATTTTTTTTTCGTCCATGATGAATTTTTTTTAAGTGAATAATTTTTATTAATTTATTGTAATACAATGATTTGTGTTCTTCTGTTGACTTCGTTGTTGCCAGCTTCAAGCGGTTCGCTGCTGCCCTTGCCTTCGTATTCCAGGCGGTCGGGGCTGATGCCGCGGGCGATCATGAAGTCCACCACTGCTTTGGCCCGCTTTTCGGAAAGTTTTTGATTGAATGCGGGACTGCCCTCCTCGGAAGTGTGGCCCACAATTTTCAGTCTGACATCCGGTTGTTTCTCAAGAATCTTCACTAGGTCGTAAAGTACAAATTTCGCGTCATCGTTGAGGTCGGCTTTGCCGGATTTGAAATTGGCGGCATTGAAGTTCTTTTCGATTTCCTCGATTTTTTCCTTGAAAACGGTTACAGTTACAGTGACAGTGTCGTGGATTAAAATCTCTTTTTCGACCTCCACTTCGTAGGGGACTTCCACTTCCACCTCCTGAATCCGGATTTCGGCCTCTTTTGTATAACGGCCCCAAAAGAAGGCTCCTACAGCCGCGCCTGCCAGAAGCAGCAACAGCAGCCACATCCACCAAGGGATACGTGTCTTTGTTTCGTCATCTTTTTCTTCTTTGTTTTTTCTGTTTTCCATATTATTGCTGTTTGTTTTGGGATCTTCGGATAAATTTGCAGTTGGGGCTTGTTCTTTCGTGGGTTGTGCCGGTGTTTGGACTTTGGCCTCTTCTTGGTTCTCTTCCTGAGGTTTTGCTTTTTTACCCGCAGTTACGTACTCAAGTCGGAAACCGCACTTGTCATACTTCTCGCCGAATTCGAAATTTGCCAGCTCAATCCCGAATTGTTTGGCGTGGTCGGACAAACGTTCAAGACTTGAACTTGACCACCGAGAGGCGACAGCTACTTTTGAACCGTCACTCATACAGAGCAGTTCTTCATCTTCTCTGAAATAGTCTTGCCATTTCGGCTCATCCACCATCTTTTCTATGGGGATGAACAGCCGTTTCACGCCTGAATCTGGGTTCAACTTTTCGGGAAACGCTTTGCACAAGTCTTTCAACGTGGTTTGCGGAAACATCTTCAAGTACGCGTGCAGAATGCCAAGTGCCATTCTGTTTTGCGTGTTGCTATATACCCGTATTGTCGAGTATGTCACATTTGAATCAGTTGGGTTATTATTCATATTCTTCTCGTTATAATATGTCTGTTTTGTTTTTAATAACAATACGTGAAGGCGAGCCATACCGCCACAAGTTCCTCGATTGTCAGCCTTCCGTCAATGGTGAGCAGAATGTTGGAAAATGAGGTGGATGACCCGTCATAGACTTTCCCATTTTGGACAGTTGCCATTATCGACGAAAAAGAAGTGGAAGAACCATTAAAGATTCTGCCGTCCTTGATGGTCATCATGATATTGCTGAACGAGGTGGACCCTCCTTTGTAAACTTTCCCGTCTTTGACGGTGGCCGCAAGTTTGCTGAACGAGGTTGAATTTCCTTCGTAAAGCTGGTCGCCTTTGATGGTGAACAGGATGTCACTGAAAGACGTGCTGCCTTTCCTGTAAACCTTGCCGTCCTTGACAGTGCATACGAGGTTGCTGAATGAGGTGGAGCTGCCGTGATATACTTTTACGTTCATAGTGTTTGTAAATAAAGTTATTATTTGTTCCTAATTTCTTCCAGTTGGTTGATCAATCAAAACGTGCAAATCATCGTTGTCAAGTCGTGCAATTGCCGCTTTTTCTTTGTTTTCACCCGAGAGTCGAAGCTCAAACCCAAGATTACCTTTTATTATTTCGTTGAAAATGTATGGGAGATGATTATAAAGTGCTTCAATGAAAAACAAACATAAAAAATCGGCTTCGTCTTGAATCTCTTGGGACATTTTATTTTCATATTTATCCCAATTGATGATGTCATAATAATCTTCATCCAATGCTTCTGTTTTCAAGGAGTCAATATGTGACTTGATGTCATAATCCTTGTCATAAATATTGACTACAAAAAAATTCTTTTCTAGTGACAATTTGATATCATCATTAGAAAAAGCATTTACCAAATCCGAGTAAGAATTTAAAACATCTGTTGGAGTATTCTCCTTCAATAGAGCTTCTTCAATCTCACCTTGTTTTGTTTCTACCACATATTTCTTATGTGATACAGTGTCTGCATATATGATTTTTAACACGGCGGGTACGTCGGCAATCTGTTCTAATAGTCTTTTGGTTTCAGGTGAATTACTGCATAACGCAGCAAATAAAAACTTTTTTTGCAAATCTTGGACCTTCAGAATATTCTTAAAATCTCGATCTGGACGTTCAATAGAAAAGGTATCGTAACAACTTATGTATAACGTATCGTTTGTGTGACCAATGTCAAATTTAACTTTATCAGCATCAAGATCGTAGGATGCGGCAACTATCTCATTTATTGCCCCCATTTGTTCTTCGGTAACCCCGTCAACAATTAAAGCTAAATTCTGTTCAATTACAGCTAATTTCTTCTCCTTCTGATTGCAGCCGGCGAAGGTCAGCAACAGTGCTAATGTCAATAAAAAGTAACTTGTTTTTTTCATATTATTACAATTTGGTATTTCTTTATTTTTTCACCCCGCAAAATAAAAACATTTCCGCCGAAAAACCATAGCCCATTTTGGCCCATTTGCATGGGCTGCGCTTTTCAGGGTATGACTCTTTCTTCTCCCATTTCTGTCAGGTGTAAAATTTTTAATATATAACAATGATTATCAGATATTTATAAAACTATCGCCTGGCGGATTGCACAGAATTAATGGGCAAATACGGCGGTCTGTTTTGTATTTGCAGTTTAAACTATAAAAATAGTGTTTTTTTTGTAGTTTAAAATATAAATTGTATTTTTGCACCGTCGTTCAAATTCGAGGATGTTATGGAAAACGCTGATTTACAACCCCTTTTTGAAAACTATCACCGCAAGATAGCCAAGATAGACCTGCGGTTCAAACGTTACCTTTACGCCCAAATCAACTGGAAGGCCAGGATGATTGGCATCAAAGGCTCACGAGGCGTCGGTAAAACCACCATGCTCCTGCAGCACATCCTTGAGAACTACGAGGACATCGACCAAACCCTCTACGCCTCGCTCGACGACCTTTGGTTCTCTTCCCACACCCTTGTTGAACTCGTGGATTGGGCCTACCGGCATGGCATTATGCGCCTCTATTTGGATGAAGTACACCGCTACGACCAATGGTCTGTCAACCTGAAGAATATATACGACAACTACCCAGATATGAGCATTGTCTATACCAGCAGCTCACTCCTCGTTATGGACAACGCCAAGGTGGACCTCTCGCGCCGACAGACCGTTTACACGCTTTACGGTATGTCGTTCCGGGAATTTCTCATCTTCGAGAATGCCCTGAGTCTTCAGCCGATTCCCTTAAACGAGCTTATCCGGCATCACGTCTCCCACGCAATGGCTGTCACAAGCACCATCAAGGTCGCCCCTCTCTTCGAAGCGTACCTGTGTCGTGGATACTATCCTTTTTATCGCGAATCCATCGAGGATTTCCCATCCCGGCTGCGCGAAACGGTGTCTGTTGTGATTGACAGCGACCTGCCTGCAGTGGAGAATGTGTCGTTTGAAACCCTCCAGAAAGTCAAACGCCTGCTGATGATTATTTGTGAACAGGTCCCTTTTGAACCGAACATGTCCAAGCTTTGGAAACAGCTTGATACCAATAACGAACTGGGGTTGCGCATGTTATACGCGCTCGACAAAGCGCAAATTTTCGGGTTGCTCACCTCAAAAACCAAGAGTTATAAGCACCTTTGCAAACCCGACAAAATTTATTTGGGCAATCCCAATCTGATACACGTTCTATGCCCACGTATAGATAAAGGAAGTGAGCGGGAGACGTTCTTCTACAACCAACTTCGTGTGGAAAACGAAGTCAAATACCCTACACAGGGCGATTTTCTTGTAAACGACAAATATCTCTTCGAGGTGGGCGGCAGCGGAAAGACTTTTGATCAAATTGCCGATGTCCCTGACAGTTTCTTGGCCGTGGACGACACGGAAATCGGCCACGGAAACCGCATCCCCCTCTGGATGTTTGGGTTGCTGTATTAGCAATGGTGCCAAACGGAACCTTGAACTCGCAAGCGGCAGATGTTCTTTGTCAGACGCCTTCGGGCATATCACAGCCACTCTACAATCAGCGGTGTGAAACTCGGTGACAGGGTATATGCGACCGTGCCGAAAGTGTTCTCTCTCAGTTTTATGGAGAAAGACATGCCCGAGTTCAAGGGCAAGGGCAGGTTCTTTTGGAAAGTTTATCCAAAAGATGACGACAATGAGATTTTTTCTAAAGAAAATGTTTGGTATTTTGTAGAATTGTGTAAATTTGCCGCGCAGTTGGAAACGCTTGATTTGACCGATGAGAAGAATCGTTGGCTCTATATGCTCACTCATGTTGCGAACATCAGTGAGGATGAAGTTCGACGGATGGATCCGGTTTACCAACGGTTTTACGAAGAATGCCGAATATCAAATCTTAATGAAATGGAAAAGAAAGAATACGTGACGAGTGTATTGGAATACGATGATGTGAAGGAGTCTTTGCTTTGCGAGCGTGAAGTTGGCCGCGAGGAAGGCCGCGAGGAAGGTCGCGAAGAAGGTCGTGAAGAAGGGTTGTTGCAAGGAGAGGCAAAAGCCAAGCGCCAGCTTGCCCTCAATATGCTCGCCAAGGGTCTTAACCTCGCCTTCGTGGCAGAAATCACCGGATTGACTGAGGAGGAGGTCTGCGGATTGGCCGCACATATTGATTGACGGAAGTGAGACATCTTTATGGGAATATCCCTTGCGAGCCCGAGACTCCGCTTCGCAAGGGGGAAACCACCCTGTCCATTCAAATGGGTTAAAATGGGCGGTATGGGTTATTCGCAAATTGTTTAATTTTGCCGCCTAAAATGTGGATTATGATGCACGAAAGCGACAAAACCTACATCGAACACTTGAAAAAACTCCTGTGCGAAGCGGTGGACCGTCAGATGAACCGCGCTTCTGACTTTGTATTCCTGCAGGCATACGTCTTTGAGCGTACCCGAGAGAACATCGGTCTCAACACGTTGAAACGCATTTGGAACTACGGCAATACGCCCGTGGTCCCGCGCATCTTCACCTTGGATCTCCTGTCTAAGGCACTGGGTTATCGTAACTTTGAGGATTTTATGTTGTTTTATGGTGACGAAGGGGCAGATTCTTCCGATAAGATTCTTGGCAAGGTGGTGAGCAGCAGTGATTTGCGTCCCGGCGACCGCGTGACGCTCTGCTGGAATCCGGGTCGCCGCTGCACCGTGGAGTACCTCGGCAGCAATGCCTACCGCGTGATGAGCAGCGAGCGCACCAAACTGGAGCCCGGCAATACTTTCCAGACCGCCTTTTTCGCCACAGGCTCGCCCCTGATCCTCACCAACCTTGTGCAGGACGACACTTTCGCGCCTCTCTACGAGATTGGCCGCAAGAGCGGGGTGACGCAAATTACCGTGGAAACTGCGAAATGATTGAACCTCAAGGAATTAATGGCTCGATTCGTTTGATTTTCCCCCATACCTCATGCTTTCGGTATTTCTCTACCGACTGGGCCGGGACATACAGCACCGTGCTTTCGGGGATTCCGTTAAGGGAGTTCAGCCACGTCGCGGGAGGTTCGACACAATGGATGATTATCGTCTGTAGGGCTGTATTGTCATTGAATGCGTAACTTTCAATGCACTTTACTCCGCTTCCGATTTCCACTTTACGCAGTTTCTCGCAGTATGAGAAACAATAAGTCCCTAATAATTCTGTTCTATTTGGGATGACAATTTGCTCAATGTTGCTCGAATAGAATGAACCGTGGCTGATTATGCGCAGCGAATCGGGGAGACGGCACTCTCTGAGGCTGGTGGAGTTCGTCGCGAAATCGCGGGGCAATTCTCGCAGATGGTTCGGGAGTTCAATCACCTCTAACCAACTCATATCTTCGAGCACACGCGGTGGCAAAATATGAACCGAATCATCAACGATGGCTTTTTTCAAGGAACTGCAACGAAAAAAGTATCGTTCGTGCTGATTTTTATAATCGCCTATGTTACAGTTGGTTGCCTTCCAAATCAGGGTGGTTAGCGAATGGCAGTCTGCGAAAGCTTCGGATTCCAGCACTTTCAAGGAACGTGGGATGATGAGTGTGTCCTCGATGCGATTGTCTCCGGCAAAAGCTCTCTCTCCGATTCGTTGGAGTCCGTTGGCGAAAGTCACATGTTTTAAATTTATGCAGTCCCGAAACGCACAGGAATCCAATTCGGTGACACGATATAGGATGCCTCGGCACCGGATATGCGAAGGAATGACCATATCGCCAGAAGGGGCGACAGGACTATTATACCAGCTTTTCGATTCGTTAGGACTAACGAAAGATACGGTGCGTTGCCAGTGCGACAGCACCTTGGCATAAACGGTTTGTCCGGATTCTAACGTGACGGGGAAAATCTTGCCGTTTGGGAGCATCCACCAATAGAAAAGTCCGGCGAGGATAAGGGGTAATAGCCATAACCACCATCGCGGGTGCATTAATTTGGTCAGGTCGGTTACTGTCTGTGGGCGCTTTTCGGGATCGGTGTGTTGCGCGCGGCGGATGGCGCGGGCGTATCGGTACGGGAACATCCGCTTCAAGATGCCGCCTAGGGCGTAGATGTCGCTGCGGTGGTCGGCGGCCTGCCCCGCCAACTGTTCGGGAGCGGCGTACTTGCGCGTGCCGCCGTTCTGCCGGAAGGCGAAACTGCTGTTGTCGGAGAGCCCGAAGTCAATAATCTTGGCGTTTTGCCCGTCTTTGGTAATCAGGATGTTGGAAGGCTTGAGGTCCAGATGCCAGATTTGCAGATTGTGGCAGTAGGCTATGGCGTCCAAGATTTGCTGGAAGATTCGTTTGCGCGCGGCGGCGGAGGGTTTCGTGGCCAGCCAATTGTCCAAGTTTTGCCCGTCTACATACTCCATCACGATGCAGAGTCCGACTCTGGGGTCCTCCTCCAGACTGTTCACGCGCACGATATGGGGATGGTCGAGTTGCACGCCGATCTGATATTCCTTGGAGAGGAACTCGCGGTAAGCGGGATCATCGCGGTGTTCGGGTGCGAGACCTTTGAGCACGTAATAGCGGCCGTAGCGGCGTGCACGGTAAAGCACGTTGCTCTGCTGTCTGTTCCGCGCGGGCAACAACTCGTAGCCGGTGAACTTCGCCGACAAGGCGTCCAAAGAGCTGGTCACGACACCCGATTGTGAGGTTTCAGTATAGTCTTCCATTTTTTCCGTTGCTTCTCAAAGTCTAAGTCAGCAGCCAACTTGTTTCTCATACGCCATACGCATCCCGTCGCGCACCTGCACCACGCCGCAGAAGGTGAACCCGAACTCGCGGATGAGATTTTGCATGGGGACGTTGTCGCGGTGGGTGTCGATGCGGAACCATTTCACGCCCTGGGCACGGGCCCGTCGCTCCGCAAATTTAAGGGCGTGCCAAGCCATGCCAAAACCAAGGAATTTGTCATGGACGGCTAGACGGTGCACGGCGACGTAGGGCTCGCCGTCGCTAAGCCATTGTCCATCAATGTTTTCGTAATATGGATCCTTGTCAAAGACGATGGCGGCGTAGGCGGCAGGATAACCCCATTTCAAGAAAAGATGCCCCTGATGCCGTTTGAAATCGTTGCGAATGGCCGCCTCGTCCGGGTAGCCGTCCTGCCACTGGTCGAGACCGCGCTCCTTCATCCGGCGTTTCGCCTGCCCGATGATTTCCATGATGTCGTCAAAATAGTTGCTAGGGAAGCGGGGATGATAGGAGAAACTTGGTGTCAGAAGGCATTTGACGGATTGCCGGTCGTGTTCCAATGCCTCTATTAATTGATCGGTGTTCCGGAACTTTTTTTCGTCACGGATCTTGTAAACGGCCTTGAAGGAGATTCTCTTGCCGTAGAGCCTGGGGCTGGCATCAATGACGTGAATCTCGTATGTGGGCTCATTCAAACCCAGCGTCGGGCGCGTGCCCACGTAGAGCATCGCCTTGTGTCGTTTTCCGTCGTATTTCACCCATGCGGCATAAACCCCATTCTCCAAAGAGATAGGTGCGTCGGGTTGCACGTTGGCGGTCGGGAAGCCGAACTTGTGTCCGTTCCCTAATCCTTGGATGACAGTTCCGGTGATGTAGTCGGTGAGGTGCATGGTGATTATAAGCTTGTGTAAATGTAATATCCTCTCAAATTGTGCCGGGTCTTTGGTCCGGCTGACTGTTCTGCAAATAGATCCTAGCCTCCTCATAACCTTGCTTCAGTGCTTTCCTGAAACTTATCTTGGCTTCAGCTTCGTTTTTTGGGACCCCATGCCCGTGCAAATAGCACAGCCCTAAATGGAATTCGGATGCCGCATGGTTTTTCTTGGTGGCTTGTTTGAACCAGTGAACGGCTTTTTCGAAGTTCTGTGCGGTTCCCAGTCCGTGATAAAAACAGCAAGCCAAATGATATTGGGCTCCGGGGGTGTTTTGCAAGGCCGCCTTTTCAAACCATTCAAAAGCTTTCTTGTAATCCTGGCCGATACCTTCGCCGTTAAGGTAACAATAGCCCAGTGACGACTGTGCGTTGGCCAGCCCCTTTTCCGCTGTCATGGAAAACCACTTTACGGCTTCGGCGTAGTCGAGTTCCATTCCTCGGCCATAGTAATGACATTTACCGATTTCGTATTGTGCCAAAAGGTTTCCGTTGGCGGCCGCTTTCTGATACCACTCCAACGCCAAGGCCTCGTCGTGTGCAACACCTAAGCCGTGTTTGTACAGCAAGCCGATGTTTTTTTGTGCTTCAGCGTGATTTTGTCGGGCTGCTTTAAGATACCATTCCATCGCTTTCGCATAATCGAGGCTCACGCCTGTGCCATCGTTATAGCATAAGCCTATGTAGAATTGGGATTCTGCGTACTCGAAGGTCGCCGATTTCATAAACCACTCCAAGGCGACTTGATAGTCGTGTTTCAGGTAATAATGCAGCCCCACATCAAACAGGTCCTTCGGTCCCTGACCGTTTTCGTCTAATCCCAGCCAAGATTTCAGACTGTCTTGAAGTTTCTGCTTATGTATATCGTTGTTGATGTTCACGTAGTCCATTGTACCGAATTCAAAAAGGAACCAACCGCTCAAAGGGCTGTCGTCAAGAATGATTGGGACAATCTTTTTGCCGATATTCTTGGCATACATGATTTCTTTTTTTGTGTATTCCGACTGCATTGATGATGCGGAGATCATAAAAAGCACCACTTTAGCCTCGTCAATGGCACGGACGATAACATTGACAAATTGTTCCCCGCTTTCTATGCCCTTGATGTCAATCCACGATTCTGCGCCGAGCTTTTCCTTGATCATATCTCGGATAGTGATAACCTGTTTGAGGTCTTTTCTGGAATAACTGATGAAAATGTCGTGGGTCATATAATTACCTTAAAAATTCGTTTTTCGTTCTATTATTATTGTCTGCATTTGAGGTAAAATCGGCTTTTTCTCATTTGCAAAGCAATGGCATCCTCCAAATATCTGCATTTAGCGTACAAAACCGATGCGGGGTTGTTCGGATGCGACCTGTTCAAGTTGCTGCCGCATAGATTCATAGCGTTTCAGCGAATCGGCGGTTGTGCGCGGAGTCGTTGCCTGGATGTTTTGCTCAAGCATTTGTTGGGTGATGAGGTCGTTGGTGCGAGATGCCGTCAAAGCGGCCTGTGAGACGACGAAGGCAATTTCGCTGGCCACGTACATCTCAGTGAGACGTGCTAGCTTTCTGCAGTCGATGTCATCGGCACAAGGGCGGTTCTTCAGGTGGATGTTAAATAGTTCGTAGCGGGCGTCCTCGTCGGGCATGGGGACATAGATGATATGGTCAATGCGGCCGCGCCGGAGAACGGCTTCGTCAATGAGCTGGGGCTGGTTGGTGGTGGCGATGACGAACACTCCGTCTTTTCCGCAATTGTTCAGCTGGGTCAGAAACTCATTTACCTCACCCGCGTGACTGGCGTTATGCGTGTCGGCTCGCCGAGGTACGAGTGCCTCGAATTCGTCAAAATAGAGCACACATGGGGCGCACGCTCGCGCTTCGTTGAACAGCTCGCCGATTTTCTCTTGGGAACCGTGGATATAGATGCTGGCAAGGTCTGACGATTTGACGAAACGGAAGCTATAGCCGGCCTCTTCGGCAAACCGTTCGGCGATGAATGTCTTCCCGCATCCGGGTGGGCCGTAAAGGAGCATTCCATTGGGAATGGTCAGCCTGTATCGTTCGGCTCGCTCCTTGTCGCGGAGCACGTAGAGCACACTCTCGTTCAGCAGTTTCTTCAGTTCCGCCATGCCAGCCACATCTGCGAAACCGCCGCCTTTGGGCTTTGAGAATCCTTCGGGAACGGTCGCATTCGTTTCAGTGTCGGCTTCGACTTCTACCTGTCCGAGCAAGGCTTTCAGAAAAATGTCGGCACTTTCAAATCGTTTCTCCGGACTCTCGTTGAGGGATTTTGCAATGACATTCAGTAACCTGTTGTCAATATCGGTGTTGAGGTTGGGCATACGCAACGGGTGCTCTGCCTCTATGCCGAAGATGAGTCTGAAAAGGATGCGTCCCACCCCCTGCAAATCGTTGTCAACCTGTTCCGGATTGCAAGGCTGAACGGCATTAGCGAAGTTGGTCAGACGGAAATCGGCCCATCCGCCGGTAAGGTCAAGAAGGATATTTTGGGCGGAAATCGACTGGTGTGCAATGCCTTGCGAATGAAGTTCCCGCAAAAGGCGTAGCAACGTGGCAATGAATGTACGTGAATCGTCGACGGGCACCGTGGGCTGTCGGCGCAAACGGTCGGACAGCGCCTCGCTGCTTATAAACTCGGTTACAAAATAGGGTAAGTCCCCATCTGTCTTCCCTTCGTCAAGCCATCGGCACACGTTGCTGTGGGTGATGTCGCGACGGAGCGAAGACTCTTTGCTGTCGGAACTGTCGAGCACTTTGAGGAAACAGAGCTGCCCCTGCTGGTTGCGCACACGATAGAGTTCCCCGCCGTCTTGACGCCCAATTGGGAATACGATGACATAGGAGCCAATAGTCTGATCTTTCTGATAGTTCATGATGCTGGATGAATTAAATTAATAATCGTTTGCGTAGATCTTCGTCAATTGTTTGACTTTCAGGCGAATTAGAATTTGTTGAGGATCCATTTCCTGATCCATTGCCGGATTCGTTGCCGGATTCGTTGCCAGACGTATTGTGGATTTGCATAGACCAAATCATGTTGGCGTGTGCTTCAAGTCGCTCAATGGTGACAGTTCCGCTCTCTATGGCTTTCATTGCAGCGTCGACGAGTTTCCTGCCCTTATTTTCGTTTATCCATTTGAAATTATTGAACATAATATCGCATTCGGTCACGAACCCGATGAGAAGTTGGAAGTATCTCAGCCGTTCTTTCAATTTGCTTACCATGCCGATTAACGGTTTTGCAATCTTGATGTCTTTACGACGGATGACGTCTTCGGCCTGCACTTCCAGTTCGTGCACGCGCAATTCTGTTTGCGGGTTGCCCACATTTTCCTGTAGCATTTTCAGGTTCCGGAGTTCCATTTTCAGTTTTTTTTCAACGGTTCCCCATTCCGATTCGCCTTCCAGGCTTTCAATCTGTCGCAACACTTCCTTGAGATGCTGCAGCACGGCTTTTTTCTCGCTGTTCGTGCGGTTGTCCTCTTCCACTTCGGCAAGTTTGCTTTGCAAATCGGCCGTGTCAATGCCATTCGATTTCATTAAATAGAGGCTCCCGTATGCGCTGGCGATGTCGGTGGCAATACGAGAGGCCGCTTCGGATACAGACTGCTGGCGGCTGGTGTCCAACGTCTTTTCCACGGTGATGTCGTATTCAGGGAAGTAGGCTTCAAGGGTCATCTGTTCCGACACATCCACATGGAGGGTCACCTCCACAAGGCTGCCTTGCGGAATGAGCCGCGGCACCTCATCGCCTGTGATTTCCACATCGGCGACCCATTCGTAGAGGTATGCGCGTGATTTTTCTTTGTAGTCATCAGCCTGATAGACGGGGATTTTTACGCAATCCGTTTCGATTCCAGGACGTAATTGACTGGTTGTTCGACGGTTGCGCACTGTGCCTACGGCGGGAAGACGTTTGTTCTTCTCTAAACCCGTACATGGCATGAATATGCCGTCCGACTTTTGGTCGTCCCACACGGAAATGCCGATGTGATAGGGCAGCACAGAACTGCCCACTTTTGTGCCTTGGATGATGACGAACTCGGCAGGAAAACAGGGTAGGGTATTTCCATTTCCGTCGAAAAGATTGATGGAGAAGCTGTTAGGACATCCCTGTTTCAGTTGCACAGTGACCACGCGCCCTTGTTTTGTGATTTCAACCTTCCCGCTCGACCATGCTTTGTCGCTGCGGGTCAGTTCTGCCATCACGGATTCAAAATGCTGCTCCGGTGCAATCCGCAGGCTCACCCAATCGGTCAGTTCCACCGTGGTGGCTTCATAACCGACCTCAAGTTGCACGGTTTGTACAGAGTCCATCTGCTCGTTATCCGGCAGGTCTACATCGCGGGTGGAAGCGTACAATGCCGCGCCCTTGGCCACGACGGTCATCGGGTCAACGGAAGTGTCCACGACGGGCGCAACCTGTTCGGCAAGCATTTGGCGGATTAGCGGCAAGCGGGTCGGGCCGCCTACAAGGATGATTTTGTTGAGATTTGAGGGCGGTATGTTGTTGCGTCTGAGTAGGTCAAGACAGATGTCGATGGATTTTTGCACCAACGGCCGCATGGCTTCAAAAGCCTGTTCCCGGGTGACGACAAGGTCGAGCTCCAATTCCTGACCGTCGTCATCATTGCCCAAATCACCAAGATTGGAAAGTAAGTCGTATTGCTCTTTGGAGGAAAGGCTGATTTTTAATTCTTCTGCGTAGGTTTTGAGGGCATCGCGCAGCAACCCCTTTTTTTCGGCGTCAGCGAGCATGGATCCGATGGCGAAATGGTGACCCATGTAGGGTAGGAGGATGCGGTCAACGATAGCGTAGTCGAGATTTTTGCCTCCGAGATAGTTGTCGCCCTCAGTGTCGCTCACTTGGATGATACCGTCTTCCACCTTGAGCAATGCCACATCGAAAGTGCCTCCGCCAAAGTCGAATACCATCCAGCAGCCTTCTTTTGCTTCGGAGGTCAGTCCGTATGCCATGGCCGCGGCGATAGGCTCCTGCAATAGTTCGCACTGTTCGAAACCGGCCATCTTCCCGGCTTCCAAAGTGGCGGTCTTCTGGTTGACGGTGAACTTGGCGGGTACGGTGATAACCACACTGCGCGGCTGCTCGTCGGTGACAAAGGCTTTGAGTGCCTTCAGCACCTCTGCCGATAGCTCGACTGAGGAATAGTCGCGCTGCATGTTTTCACTGTGGTAAAGGGTGTCGGTTCCCATCGTGCGCTTGAACTCTTGAAAGGTGTTGGAGTTTCCGACCGACCAGGTGCGTGTGGCACGGCGTTTGTCCTGCTTGAGGTCGTTAAATGCCGAATCACCCACTTTGATGTTCTGGCGTCGGGTGAAGGATATGCAGGAGGGCATTACTTCGCGCAATGTGTCGGTTCGGAAAAGGACAGGATTTCCATTTTCCATTCGGCAGATGGAGGAGTTCGTGGTGCCGAGGTCAATTCCGTAATCTATTTTTTGTCTTTTCATAACATGTTGATTTCAAATGTTTTGAGATACTGTAATCATCGCAACCTGGATCATTTCATCCTTGTAGTTCACTTGGGGACGCGTCACAGCGGTAATCCGCTGGCAGCCTTCGGGCAAGGTTTCGTCAAACTTGAAATTGGCCACCACTTTCATGCCATCGGTGTAGGTTTGGCCGAGCATATCCACCACTTCATAACCTGCGGTCATCAAGTGGGTCTTCATACGCTGGATTGAACGCATCAAATGTTTACGTCCATAGGTTTCCTCGGGCATGCAGGCAATGGTTTGCTCCATACGCGCTATCTCGTCGGCTATCGCTAGAACCATAGAATGCTGCTCGTTAATTATCTCATTTTCCATAAAATATAGATTGATTAAACGTTATTCGGGAAGTGATTCTTCTTCTTGTTTAGGCATATCAGGCATGTTTTCCTCATCTTTTGGATTCTCCGTTTGTTTAGACACATTGCCAGTCTCCTCTCCCTGCTTTTCGTCTGTGATTTCATGAGATTCAGTGGGAGGCAATAACGGCGCCGTATGCTTCGGATTGTCCAAATCAGGAACGCTGGGCACGGTTGAGTTGTATTCGGGAATCTCAATTTTCTGATATTTTAAAGGCTTGACATCGGGTATCTCAATGGGTTTGAAGTTAGGGAGAGTCGGTGTATCGTAAGTGGAGCAGGTTCTTGTTAAAAATATAAGGACAAAGAGAAATAATCCTATTATTCCACAACCAATGGCCATTTTCTGTTTAGAGGCCTCGCGGACTTCAGGAATGTCTGTCCGCATTCCCGGTATACCTTGGCCATGGGTATTTATGATAGTGGTTAACCTTTTGACAATCTTTGCTTTTGTTTGCTCGTCAATGTCCAAGTCGTAGGCTTTGTTGAGGCATTTTACGACATGCACCATGTCGTCAGAATATTTGTATTGCTCCGCCAAAGCCTTGGCCAGTTGTTCGGTTAGGACTTTATAAAGCACATCGTGTTCGCCGACGATTTCACGCAAACGGATGAGGTCCTCCGCCGCGTCAAGCAGGGACGAGTCGTTTTTTTCGATGGCTTCACTGATGTGTTTCCGATAAGTCTCAATCTGCATGTCCTTCAACACCGCCGACCAAAGGGGATTGTCGGTCACGGCATCAGACATCTGTTTTATACTGATGTCGAAGCCGGAAGTGACGGCAAGGACAAAACGCCGGATTTCACTTTCGTGATGGTACAGTTTTTGGGCCGATTCCGTGGCTTTTGCCCAATCGTTCAAGATGAGCGATGCCACGATGATGTTTTGCAGTGCCTCAGGATCGTCGCGTTGTTTCCAAATGTCAAGGGCTTTTGACGATTTCCCCTTGTCAAGCAGTGCGACGGCCTCCAGATCCTCGTCAGGATTCGGGCCGTGCATAAACCAGAAAGCGGCGTGAAATTCCCGTTCGGAGGCAAGATCTAACAGCGACTCGTTCTCAACAATGGTTTCCTCATCATCGGGAAGGGGACCCATAAGATGCTGCAATAGCAAGGGGTTGTCGATCTGTTGGTCCACGCGTGCGTATGCTTTCCGCAGCGTAGCCTGAGCCGTTTGCTCCTTCAACGTGGAATTGGCAAAAATGCCGAGGTATCTGAAAGGATTGTTTAGGATTTCTTCCACTTAAATGCCAAAATTTTATAACTTGCAAAGATACACTTTTTATGCTTTTTCTCCATTTTCCATTATAATCTCATTTTTGATAAGAACAACGAATAAGGGTTTGTCCTTTGGTGTATGAAATATTAAACTTACAACTATCTGATTATTAGCAATATATGAAATAGTATTGAAATATTATATAGAATTACGGAAATATTCTGTAACTTTGCAGCCTCCTTTATTTGGAAAATTGTATAATATGGATTTCTAATTATTTCTATCTGAATACCAGTTTCTTACGAACAAAAATCCCTGTAAAATGACACCTGAGAATCCCGTTTAGCCCAATGTTCGTTTCTAAACTTTTTAAACTATAATTTCTTGATATTATCATATATCAACAGTTAAAATTGAAAGTAATTTACGTAATTTAATCAATAAAACAATGAAAAAATTAACATTTATCCTTACTGCCGTCCTGTTCCTCGCGACGGCATCCCTCACGGCGCAAAAATCATGCGGTACCGTGAAAGACTATGACGGAAACACTTACAAAACGGTGCAGCTCGGAAGTCAGTGCTGGATGGCGGAGAACTTGCGCACGACGCATTTTACAGACGGCAGAGAGATACTTTTAGGAGGTGATCGCTCAGCAAAAGTAACACCTTTTCGATATTACCCCGATAATAATAGTTCGAATGTCTCTAAATTCGGATATTTATATAATTTTTCGGCCGTTGCTTATGGAATCAATTATTCCAATGTTACTGTAGTGGAAAGGGGAAGACTCTGTCCAGCCGGATGGCATGTTTCAACCCATGACGATTGGCGAGACTTGCTCAAATACTTATTGGATCAAGACAAATTCGTTTGTGAGACTTCATCTGGGCTATATAAAACCCATATTGCTAAAGCATTAGCATCAAAAACCAACTGGTCTTCGTCACGTGGTGAAGTGTGTAATGTAGGTTTCGACCTGTCTACAAATAATTCGACTGGATTTTCTGCTTATCCTGCCGGCAAGTTTATGAAAGGTTTCGGTAGTGATTTTGGTAGTGAGTGCTATTTTTGGACAGTCAGCGAATCGTACACCGGGCATGATTATGTATGGTTTCTTTCCTCTTCACTTCCGGATCTTTATCGAGATGATTTTTCTGGCCAAACAGAAAACGGCTTTTCCGTCCGATGTGTTCGCGATAAATAAGTGGATTCAGGTTTAGCAGACGGAGGTTACTGAGCCATTTTCTTTCGCTTCAACACTTTGCTTTCTTCGCCGTCGCGGGTGAGGCTGACTTGTACGGTGACCTCTTCAACGTGGGGTGGCGATTTCTTCACGCGAACGAGTTTTGAGCCGGGTTTGGGCGTCATGAACAGTTGTGTCCAGTAGCCGTCGAACTCACCTGCGCCCATGCAGGTGAATTCCTTGCTCAGGATGGCTGCGCGGTGTCCAGGTGAGTTCAACCAATCATCCACGACTTGTGCGGCGGTTTCCTGTCCAAATGCGACATTTTCGCCTTTTGCGGGAGAGTAGTTTACCACAAGCACTTCGAAAAACGGTTTGATGATATCCACATATCCCCCGTTGGGCCGTGTGTGCGACATCGTCTCGGTTCCTTTCATTTCGGCAGAGCGAATCATAGCCAACTCCGTGAGGGTGGAATCGAAATAGTAGGGTTTGAGACCGAGGCGGCGGCGCTCTTTGTTCACAAGCTCCATCACCTCTATCGCTTTTTCGTAGTTGAAATGGCCGGTTACCTCAAAACGGGTCGGCGTGAGGTCGGAGTCGGACTTTGTGCGGGTCACCACATGGCTGCGCGCATCCTCTTTCAGCGCGATGGCGACATCCACCGTCCACTGTCCGCTCGGAATTTCGGTTTTTGTGGCGGTGGCGGAGGTGAGGTAAATGGTCCAGGAGTAAAAACCATCTGGCGACAGGAATGCCCCGCACCCGATGGACTGTCGGGAGGCTTTTAAGTAAGCCCCTCCTGCACGGTTCTTCTGGTTCAGCAATTTAACGATTGCGCCTATGTCGGTGAAGGGGCGGATGGTACACGCGAATCCAAAATCGCCGGCAAAGTTCAGGGATGGGCATTGCTCCAAAAGCAGCATTTCTTCGTCGCGGTTGCTGGGACGGGGAGTATTTGCGTTGTATAACATGTCCCCTTTTCTTTGGTAAGCCAGTTCGGCGGCACGGAGCATGGCGGCTTCTGTGAGTGAAGCATCCATTTTCAAAGGCCGCAGCCCTTGCGACTGCCGGATGTTGTTGATGTTCTTTACCACTTTTTTTGCCTTGTCGTAATCGAATACGCCGCCGAAGTTGCTTGTGGATTGCGCTGCGGCAGGAATTATGATTGTCGCGCAGACTATAACGGCAAGAATAGTGTGGATGGTTTTGGACATAACGGCGTTTTTTATACCGCAAATAACGGTAGAGAGGTGAAGTTTATTGTGGGTTGTGCCCGTCCGCTTTCGCTCGGATCATATTTCATTTCAAATTATTCAGATACTGCCATGCCCGCAGGTATTTCCGCATCCGTTCGACATCTTCATCGGTGATTTCCTTCAGTCGGCGGATGTCCATGTTGTCCTCCAAGTCGGCTTTCTTCACCTCTTTGCCGAGCGGATTTTGAGCGGCGCGGCGCACAAAGTCCTCATACGTTTCGCCTTCACGCTTTGTGACCGACAGTACCCCTTCGGTGATCTCTTCTGGGAATCCTTGCTTCCGCAGGAAGTCTGTGGTTACATCCGTATCCTCTATGGTGTCGTGCAGTAGTGCCACGATTTTCGCTTTCGGGCTCTTGCACCGCTCTGCCACTCTTATTGGGTGCATGATATAGTCGCGCCCCGACTTGTCTTTTTGTCCCTCATGCGCCCGAATGGCGATTTGCAGCGCGAGGTCGCATAATTCGTTGTAGTTCATAATTTTATTAAATTACACAAAACCATATCAAAACTAATACTATCAAATGTAGCAGCTGGTCAAAACCGTAGAGCATCCAGTAGGGCTTTTGCTGCATGTCGGCCAAAGCGGGGAAGCGGGCCGTAAGCCGGCCTTATCACTATTTGTTTTTGTTGGTTTGAGCAGGCTTGGCCGCCTAATCTTTCCAATCACATAATCCGTATACAGAAAGAAGGTATTCAACAGTATAGTCGGTATCATCAGCAAGCCGATGATTGAATGGGTGATCAGAAGGTATTTTAACTGGGAATTTTTTCTCAAAATCAACACAAATCAATACCACATCAATTCCGGTGAAATTCAAGTCTCGTTTGAAATTGGTGTTTTTTGTGATATGAAAACTCGGCTTACTAAAGAAATTGCTCTTCTCGCAATAATCATAAATAATCGTCTCCAACTCTTGAACATAATCCACCTTGTCAGATGTTGGTTGTTGTTGTTCAGTTAGGGACGGAACTTCCGCCTCGGCCATTTCTTTTGAATCCTTTTCTCCGAACAGTCTTTTGAAAAAGTTTGTAATAAAGTTTGCCATAATAAGTTACCCTTTCTCCGTGTCGGGCGCAACGGTTATTGCCATTAATTGGATTTGAACACAGGTCTTACCATCATTCCAATTGCTCGGTCCATATCGTTTTGACGATTCTTGGAATTATATACAATCAAGCAAGAGGCAGCTGCACAAGGGTACGCATCATTAGTGATTAGAGAAGATGTCCAAATACATGCTCTCTCCCCTTGTCCAATAATCTTGTTTTCGCTCATCAAACCCGTAGCAGGAATAAAAATGCTATTTCCATTTGGCCCGGTTACCCTAAACCCAGGAACACCATTTATTTCTGATTTTACCCATCTGCATCTCGAAAACAATTCTTCCACCTCGTCCTTTGTCGGCATTCTCCATCGTCCGCCCCAATTCACACTTGCTGCATCATCCGACGGTACAAGCCTCACTTTTCCATCCACAGGGCCTTTCTCAGGATTCGTGTTGTATTTTGATAGCCTTATGTCAGCAGCCCATGAACCACCTGTTCTAAATGCATAATTCTTGGCTGTAAACGATTGTTTTGTCTGGGTCTCTCCCCATGCATAAAAATTCCCATAGTCTTCAGGCGTTGATGCCCCCACGTTGCAAGTCGCCCATTTTACGGAAAGCCCAAGATCCACATAATCATGCCCTTTTTCCTTGTTTTGGGCATTTAAGAAAAAAGTTAGACTAGAAAAAACAGTCAAAAGAACAAAATATTTTCTCATAATAATTAACCCTCAATTCCGTGTCGGGCGCAACTTATTGTTAAGCAATTATTTCAACAATCCATTTTTTCGTTCCACTCAATCCACTGCGGCTCTACAAAGCAGAAGCCTGTGACATTGAATTCTTTCCTCATATCGCATCGTTTTTCAACCCGCAAAGATACGTCTTTTTTCTGTTAGGCGGTTGTGCTCTCTGTAGTTTGAAGATTATAACAGCCCTGATTCCGTGTCGTGCGCACGGTCAGATCATAATACAGAAATGCCATATCAGCACCAACACCATCAGGTGCAGCAGTTGGTCAAAGCCGTAGAGCATCCAGTAAGGCTTCTGCTGCATGTCGGCCAAGGTGGGGAAGCGGGCCGTAAGCCGGCCTTTTGCGGTGTCGATGAGGAAGTGCGAGACGAGTTCCAGAAGCATGAGCAGCAACAACATCTTCCACGGCGTTTGCCAAAAGAGGAGGCAGATGCCCACCAGTCCCGAGTGGATGCCTGCGTGCAGCAGGATTGGCCACGGGTTGCGTCCGTCCGCTTTCGCTCGGATCATGGCGGGCGAGGTGAGGCAGAAATCAGACAAATAGTGGCAAATAAATAGCGTGATAAGTAACAACACCGGTTATTGTTTTTTCGCAATATTCGCGTTGTACCATTCTGGGTCGTCGGTCACCTCGCGGATGACTTTCAAAAACGGCGGGAATGCAATCTCTTCGTCGGCGGCCGCGTCCTCGATTTCGAGCAGGTGGTGGGGCAGGGAAGGTTCCACAAACGTGTCGAGCTCCAAGTAGCGGTTGTCCCACACGAAGCAGCGGCGGAGTTTGTGTATGGTGCGTTTGTCGGGGTTGGCGGAGTTCATCAGCATCACATACTCCGACGGCGTTATTTGCCGTTCCACCTCAATGCGCTGATTGTCGGCGAGGAACTTCTTGGCAGTCAGAAAATAAACGTAGTGGCCGTTTTCGCCGCGCTTGCGAATGCGCGGTTCCGCACCGTCGCGTTCGGTGAGATAGGTCTGGAAAATCTCCATCTCGCGGCTGTCGGGAATTTCGCCGACTACCTCCACGAGGAACTTGCGCTCCATCTCAATAGGTTCGGGAATACCTAAAACCGCCGAAATCTCCGCGATGACGGCGGTTAGTTTGTCCTCGAACGTGCCATTGTTGGGGATGACGCGCAGGTGCGGATGCCCCGTCCATGCCCGGATGACTTTGTCGTCCAATGCGATGGCCTGTTCCAAGTTTTCCGTCCGGCTGCTGTTGTTGTCGCAGGAGTAGAATTTCTCCGCCCCTTTGGCGGCGGTGCAGAGGTGCAGCACGGCGTCGTAGCGGCTGTCGCGCACCTCCACCTCGTTTAGTCCCATCTCATCGAGCAAGGCCTGCCAAGTGTCGCCGTTCATATAGGCGGCGATGTCCATCACGCCTCGGTCATAGACGATAATGGCGGGCTTGTCGGCCTTTCCCGCCATTCTGCGGAAGCACTCCTCCGTGTGCAGCTGAAACGACAACAGCTGTTTCTCGCTTTCGAAAAACAGCGCGTTGTCGTCGGTAAGGAAGTTCACGCCGCCCTGGTTGAAGAGGGTGGCCGCTTCGGGCTGCGTATAAACGGCGAAGCCCCGGTAGGTGAAATACTGCGTGATTTTGGCCAGCGCGGTGGTTTTGCCTGCGCAGGGACCGCCGGTAAGTACGATGTTGGTGATTTTCTGCACAATACTATCTTTACCCTCTGCGTGTCAATCCACCTTCTACTTTAATTTTATTGTAATTTCCTCTTATGAATTCAACATTATAATTTTCACCACCTAAATCATTTACTTTTAATGTTCCTTCAACCCAAATATCTACACTTCCTGACCGTAGACCCAATCCCATTGCACCTTCCATGATCACATGAACTGTGCAGGAAATTTTCTTACCAGACATGTCGCTTAAAACTTCAGATTTCACTTCATCATTAATGATATAGGAATCTTCTACTATCCATCCTGTAGGTCCGCCACCTCTATACCATTCCTCGGCCAGACTATTTGCATAAGCCTCCAATTGATCCTTATAGCTATCAGCATCCAAATTCTCTACAATCTCTCTCAATTTCGCTTCCCTCGATTGTGATTCCATATTTTCGCCTCCGCTGCTGGTTTCGCTGTAACCGTATGAATTATTTGTATTACTTGAATCACAACTGCTTAAGATTACCGCGGCAACAAAAAAAGGGAGCAATAAAAGTTTGTGAAAAACCTTAAAATTGTTACTTTTTCTCATAATGTGATACCCTAATCCGTGTCGGGCGCAACTGTTTGATTGTTAAGTGGACTTCTATTTTTACCATTTTTGCGTCATACCTCTAGACCCTGCGAAGTCCGTCAGACAAAATCTGAAAATATGACGCTGCAAATATACATAAATTTTAAATATACACGAACATGATGAAATTGTTGTATGTGGAGACGGGGCGCGCCCCGTCTCTACGAATTACAGAGGAAGAGTACAAAAAAATATGGGAACCTCTGTTTTTACTAGTTCTCTAAAAGGCGGGCTCCCCAAGGACTTCCCTTGGCTTTCCCGTGATAAAATACAATAGGAACTTCTTTGAATGCATTATAGCCGATTTCTGTTACCGAATCGGGAATCACAAGATCCCTCAAGTTCGTACAGTTCTCGAATGCATTAGAATCTATTTCTCTTACCGAATCAGGAATGACGATACTTGTCAAGTTTGTACGATTAATAAAAGCACTCCGGTCAATCTTGCTCACGGAATCAGGAATGACGGTGTTCATGCATCCTACTATTAAACAATTGGTTTCCGTATGGATGATGGCATTGCAATTGTCCCGGGAATCGTACTCTTTGTTGCCTTTTGACACAACGATGCTGGTCAAATTGGAACAATCTCTGAAAGCAACCCCATCCACGTGTGTCATCGAACTTGGTATCTCTAAATTTTCCAATGCGTTGCATCCTTTGAACGCATTGATGTGAATCCCGTGCCCAAACCGAGAAACGGCGTTCTTTGGACCGTCTGGATTATCTCTTCCAATTAGAATTTGTTTTAGATTTTTGCAGTTTTCAAATGCACAATTGCCAATCTCATTCAACGAATCGGAGATGACTATGCTGGTCAAGGCTGTACATCCGCTGAAAGCCTTATATCCAATTTCACTTACCGAGGCAGGGAGAATGACACTCGTCAAGTTTGTACAATTTTCAAAAGCACAAGAGTCAATCTTACTCACCGAATCGGGAATAACGACACTCCTCAAATCTGTGCGGTTTCGGAAAGTGCCAACGGCAATTTCACCCACCGAATCGGGAATGACGGTGTTCTTGCATCCTACTATTAAACAATTGGTTTTCGTATGGAAGATGGCATTACAATTGTTCCGGGAATCATACACTTTGTTGCCTTTCGACACAACGATGCTGGTTAAATTGGAACAATCATCGAATGCGGACCCATTTATCTTTTCCACTGAATCGGGAATCACAACGCTCCTCAAATTTATACAGTTCCCAAATGCATACCAGTCAATTTCTCTCACCGAATCAGGAATAACTATACTTGTCAAGCTTGTGAGGTTTTTGAGGGCGCCAGGGCCAATCTTACTCACCGAATCAGGGATGACGGTGCCCTCGCATCCTATTATTAAGCAATTGATTTTCGTTATGATGATGGCATTGCAGTCATTTCGGGAATCATAAAAGTCATTTTGATCAGAGACTTTAATGTGTTTTAGCTCCGGGCATTGATAGAAAGCATTTTCATCAATAGAGGACACAGATGCGGGTATCTCAATGCTGGTTAAACTTGAGCAGCCTGTAAAAACTTGAAAACCAATTCTTAACAACGACGAAGGTAGCGAAACGGATTCCAACGCTTCGCAATAGGAGAATGCATTACCCCATATCTCCGTAATTGATTCGGGAAGTTTGATGCAGGTCAAGCCTGAATAACTGAATGCATTCACTCCAATGATGGTCACAGATTCGGGAATGACAATGTTGGTCAGTGATGTACACCTATGGAAAACCGAGGTTTCAATACTCTTTAGCGACTTGGATAAGACAATATTTTTCAAACTGCTGCAATATGCGAAAGCTCCTTCTTGTATCCTCGTAACAGAATCAGGTATAACGATTGTTTCCAATCCTGAACACCCATAAAACGCAAATTTACCAATTGTTTCTACCGAGTCGGGTATGACGATGCTTCTCAGTTCTTTTCTGTTCGAGAAAGAATTTTCGGCGATTTGTTTCACATGTTCTTTGATGACTATATCCGTCTCTTCCAAGTATAATTCTTTAAAGTCACCAACTTCCTGAGAGTACTCTTCGGGGGTTATACTCACAAGATCATAGTACACTTCCATGTCACGCATGTCTTCTTCCACATAATGGGAAGACTCACTAGTCCAACATGTAATGCGATACGGGGCTCCCTTAAAGACAACAAAGCCTTTCCCAAGACTTGAATCCAATTCCCGTGCATCCATCTCGGACAGACAATAATATGGGCTTTTGGTGCCATCTTTGGACTCTATACTATAATATGACCCTGTTACATGATATCTGTCACCCATTGTTTTATGCCCTTATTTTGTGTCGGGCGCAACTTCTAATTTGTATTATTTGACACTTTTTTTCGACAACTGTGGCAACGGGTAGCCATTTCTTGTTCATGATATTTGTCAAATTTCCTCAAGCAGTTGGCTGTTAATCTTTCCGGTTCAGATAGAAGCGGATGTTTTCGTTGAGCTGGCGGCCAAGGTCCTCCATACTTTCCATGTCTTTCAACTGGATCCAGTGGCGGTTGCACAGGTCGTATTCCAGGCTTTTGTTGTATGGCGATTCGTCAATTCTGACAGGCAGAATTACTTTGTTGGCTTTTTCGGCAAGGCTCACCTCTTTCACAGTGTTGCGCGATGAATTAGAGTTGATGGAGGAAATAAAGAGTAGAATCTTAGAATTGTTGATGGCGTCAACGATGTCCTCCTTGAAATCCTCGCCGTGGCGGACGCCGTCGCGGTCAATCCAGTGGGAGATGCTGTATTGGTCAAGCAGCGCACAGATCTGTTCGGCGATTTCCTTGTCCTGATGCGAATAACTGATAAAGACATCGCATTCTTGGTGTGCTGATGTGTCGCTTGGACTTTTTTTTAGGGTCGGGACCAGCGGTTTCGGAGTGTCGAATTTGGTGGGGACACGCAGTGCGAACTGCTCGAAAAAGGCAATGTAGTCCATCATTCCAAACTGTTCCGGCACGTCCAGCAGGCAAAGTTCCACCCGATAGGATTTGTTGGTTTTCATTAGGAAGTCGGAGATGACCTCCGCCATGATTTTCCCCACCCGTTCGAACGAGAAGCCTGCGCGGCGTATGCCGATGCATGGAATGGCGATGGATTCCAGGTCCATGGCCGAAAGTAGCCTGAAGCACTTTGTGATGGAATGGCGGATGACATACTCTTCCATTTCCGAGCGCATCTCCTCCTGTTCTTCATCAGACACCTGTTTGAAACGGCTTTTGGGCGACACTGTGATGCAATGGAAGATGAACTTGTGGGGCAACTTCCCTGCGGTGGTCACGACTACGTCACCCAACTCGGCGTTTTGCTTCTTTTTCGCATCGTTTCGGATTTCAGGGCCGCCTTTTTCCAGAAGGTAGGCCGCCAGACCGTCTCCCATGGGCAGTAGATAGTCGTCGGAACTCACGATTACGTCAGTGTCGGCCTCCACGATGTCGCCAAACTTGATGCTCAGCACAGAATTGTTGAACTGGTATTTACGTTGCTGTTTCATATTCAAACTGGATTTCAACCTAATAGTTCACTATGCTAAAGAGAATCTTTGAACACAATCTGGAACTATGACGTGGCAAATGTACACAAATTTTAAATATGCATTGACAACATGAAATTGCTGTATGTAGAGACTCTTTGCCGTTTGGCTTGTCGGGCGCAACTGCTTGATTGTTAATTTGTTTATTGTTGAACTGTTTAATTGTCGATTGTTATTTGAGCTTTCATAACTACTTGCTTGTAATATCCTTGATCAGCGGCAACAGTGTCTCCTCAAGGAATTGCCTGTTTAAACCAGTGTCGGTGAAGAGGCTAAAAATGTTCTTGCCGTCCTCGACCTCTATGTCTTGTGGTTGAGCATCAACCGGTGGATTGACACAGATGCGCTTGGCGGGGAATTTCTCCTTTACCACATGGTTCGCACTTCCCATGTGGGGAAGGGCATGGTAAAAGTATTTGATTTGGCGAGCATAGACTCCCCCCATGCCCTCGCCGACAATCAGATCGGGTTCCAGCCTGGAACAGTATTGTTTAAGAAATGATGAAGCCTCTTCGGAATCTTCGGGGATTTCCGGGGCTAACACAATCCAATTGGGCAACAATTCACGCAGCGTTTTCACGGTTTCGTTTTCGTTCGATGACCCTATCCCGTGGAAATACAGCATCAGGTGTTCGCTTCTTTGTTCAACCTTCTGATACGGGATCCCCCTCTTATCCAAAAAATATTTCCTGAATTCGTCAAAATTATCGTACTCGTCGTAAAACTTTCTTTCTATGGTTGTCGTGAACTCTTCCAGGGTTGGACTGTGCCATACTTTCAACAATCTTTCCAGTTCAATACCATACAATTCGCGCCAGTTGATAATATGACCTTTTCGAACTCCGCCGAAAAGAAGGCCAGCGGTAAGCAAAGAGCTCACTTCGTATTCATACAGATGAACAACACCTTGGTTCACATCCATATAAACCCAACGAAAATCGCCGGGTGCTATAGAGTTCTCGATTAAGGTCTTGTCTCGGACGCTCCAGTCGGATGGCGACGGTCTTGAATTGCGCCATGCGTCTAAAACGTGTTGTGGTAAACAACTACACGAATATTGGTCGATTTTCTTCACCGATTCGGGAATCACTGTCTCTGCGCCTGCCAGGATCATCTCATCGGTGGCGGTTTCAATGATGGCATTGCAGTTCCCGCGTGAGTCATACTTTTTATTCAATGGATCCACCACTATGGTCCTTATGCTTTTGCAATTATGGAAAATACAGTAACAATTGAGATAACATTCCAATGAGGCTGGTATATGGATGGATTCCAGACTTTTGCAGCCGTCAAACGCATAAAGGCCCAAATTCTTTAGTGAAGGAGGAAGAATGATTTTTATCAGACTGGAGCACTCTTTAAATGCCCGGATGCCGATGTCTTTTACTGGATTCGGAATGGTGATATCTTCCAGCGAAACACATCCCTCGAAGAGCGACTCCGGTATTTTTTCCAGCCCCGACGGCAATTTGACTGTTTTCAACTGTGTGCATTTGGCAAAACTGCCGGTCTCCAGTTGTTTCACCGAGTCGGGGATTTCCACCTCTCGGATATGGGGATTGTTGCTAAAAGTGGAAACGTTAATCGCGACGACCGGTTTGCCGTCCAGCATCCCGGGAATCTTAACCGTTGAATCCGAACCTGTGTATTGGACTATAGAGCACACGCCTTGGTCGATGACGAACGTAAAGTCGGTCGTGGCACCTGCTTCCGAGATTCTTTCGACCCACACGGTTGCCCATTTGTCGAAGTCCGAACCACCATGTTCTTTGATTTCTCGAATGTCTGTTCCCGTTTTTATACTTACAATACGGTAACGTTGCCCTCCATTAAAAGAAAGGATGTCGTTCTTGTTGGGCAGGCGGTGCCTGTCCTCAAAATCAGGTGTCAATGCCTGTTTTGTGCATTCATCAATATAAGTAATGTAATCGTAAGACTCTTGATACATATCGGTTTGGGACCTCTGTTTTTACTATTTCGCGCCACATCTCCAGATACTGCGAGGTCGGTAAAACAGAACCTGAAGATATGACGCTGCAAAGATAACAACTTTATCTAGTTATATAGATGCAAAAAAGCCGAAATGTTTTCACCGCCCTTCTTCGTCCATCTTGCATCTGTGTCCTTTTGCTTTCTCTTGTTGGCTTTGCGTTTCTTCTCCTTCGTCGTCTTTCAAATTTGCTGCAAATATACAAATAATTCTTTGAATGACAATGTGTTGCGGGAAATATTTATTGTAAAAAGTTCAAAGACGGCTACTTGCCCCAAACGGGAATTTCAGAAGTCGTTTTATGTGGATTTTTACTCGTAAGGAGTTTGTAATCAGTCAGAAATTATTAGAGGTCCCCTTAAGCAATTATTTCAAAAATCCATTTTTCGTTCCACTCAATCGACTGCGGCTCTACAAAGCAGAAGCCTGTGACATTGAATTCTTTCCTCATATCGCATCGTTTTTCAACCCGCAAAGATACGTCATTTTTTCTGTTAGGCGGTTGTGCTCTCTGTAGTTTGAAGATTATAACAGCCCTAATTCCGTGTCGTGCGCACGGTCAGATCATAATACAGAAATGCCATATCAGCACCAACACCATCAGGTGCAGCAGTCGGTCAAAGCCGTAAAGCATCCAGTAGGGCTTCTGCTGCATGTCGGCCAAGGTGGGGAAGCGGGCCGTAAGCCGGCCTTTTGCGGTGTCGATGAGGAAGTGCGAGACGAGTTCCAGTAGCATGAGCAGCAACAACATCTTCCACGGCGTTTGCCAAAAGAGGAGGCAGATGCTCACCACTCCCGAGTGGATGCCTGCGTGCAGCAGGATTGGCCACGGGTTGCGCCCGTCCGCTTTCGCCCGGATCATGGCGGGCGAGGTGAGGCAGAAATCGGACAAATAGTGGCAAATAAATAGCGTTATAAGTAACAACACCGGTTATTGTTTTTTCGCAATATTCGCGTTGTACCATTCCGGGTCATCGGTCACCTCGCGGATGACTTTCAAAAACGGCGGGAACACTATTTCTTCGTCGGCGGCCGCGTCCTCGATTTCGAGCAGGTGGTGGGGCAGGGGAGGTTCCACAAAGGTGTCGAGCTCTAAGTAGCGGTTGTCCCACACGAAGCAGCGGCGGAGTTTGTGTATAGTGCGTTTGTCGGGGTTGGCGGAGTTCATCAGCATCACATACTCCGACGGCGTGATTTGCCGTTCCACCTCAATGCGCTGATTGTCGGCGAGGAACTTCTTGGTAGTCAGAAAATACACGTAGTGGCCGTTTTCGCCGCGCTTGCGAATGCGCGGTTCCGCACCGTCGCGTTTGGTGAGATAGGTCTGGAAAATCTCCATTTCGCGGCTGTCGGGGATTTCGCCGACTACCTCCACGAGGAACTTGCGCTCCATTTCTATAGGTTCCGGAATACCTAATATCGCCGAAATCTCTGCGATGACGTCGTTCAACTTGTCCTCGAAGCTGCCTTTGTTGGGGATGACTCGCAAGTGCGGGTGTCCCGTCCATGCACGGATGACTTTGTCGTCCAATACGATGGCCTGCTCCAAGTTTTCCGTCCGGCTGCTGTTATTGTCGCAGGAGTAGAATTTCTCCGCCCCTTTGGCGGCGGTGCAGAGGTGCAGCACGGCGTCGTAGCGGCTGTCGCGCACCTCTACCTCGTTGAGTCCCATCTCGTCGAGCAGAGCCTGCCAGGTGTCGTCGTTCATATAGGCGGCGATGTCCATCACGCCCCGGTCATAGACGATAATGGCGGGCTTGTCGGCCTTTCCCGCCATTCTGCGGAAGCACTCCTCCGTGTGCAGCTGAAACGACAACAGCTGTTTCTCGCTTTCGAAAAAGAGCGCGTTGTTGTCGGTGAGGAAGTTCACGCCGCCCTGGTTGAAGAGGGTGGCCGCTTCGGGTTGCGTATAAACGGCGAAGCCTCGGTAGGTGAAATATTGGGTGATTTTAGCCAGCGCGGTGGTCTTGCCTGCGCAGGGACCGCCGGTAAGTATGATGTTGGTGATTTTCTGCATGTTGTTTTGTAAGGGATTGAACAATGTTTTGCTTATTTTTCTTGCTTGTTGCAATGCTCTGCTCTGAAAACCTCCTTGACAAAGACATCCACGTCATCAATCATTATTGCCTCAAAACCGTCGCTTTGGAGTACAAGCCCCAGCATGGGTTCGCTATCGTTCAATAATTCTTTCAATTCATCATCAGCGCTTTTTTTACTTTCTCCCAAATCTTCCTTTTCAGCGGATTTTTGCGACAATTCATCATATTCGGGGAATATAATGTGTTCGCGGAGCTCATTCCTCATGTTGTCATATCGTTCCTTATTGTCTATGATGAAGCACGTCTTCCGAAGCATTTCTGAACTTTGTGTGATTTCCCAAATACAACTCTGTCGGTCACTCACGAGGATGAAGATAGAGTCAGCATACTGCATAAGCTCTTTGACATCGGACTGCCACGATTTGTCACTCACGTACACCCTGGTAGCACCGTATGGGGCGTCAAGTTCTTTGGTCATGCCAATTGCACATACGTTCATCCCTGTTTTTTGAAGGGAATTGTTCAAAACACTTTCAAAAGAATATGCTTTTGGATCTTTGGAATAAAAGTCGGATTCAAAAGCCCTCAAATACAAAACATAGCCTTTGCTCTTATGCTTGGAAAGATATTCATCCTTGCTGTTGGCTTGGACGTTGCCACGCAGTCTGGACCAGCCGCTCATTATGGCAAAGGCGATAATCATACCGATATCCCTCCCCAACGAATCTTCTGCACCGACAGAAATATCCAAGGCGATGATACCGATAGTGAAGGCAATAATCAGCAATATAGACCAGAAACGCCTGAAAATCCGAAGACTTTTGCGTGCCTTCAAACTCTCCTCAACGGTTGTTGAGTTCTTGATCTTGTTCTTGAATGGAATGTCGAGAAGATACATTATTCCTTGTAGTACAAGGAATGCAAGAATAACCATTAACATATCAAATCCCTTATTCGTGTCGGGCGCAACTTTTTGTTATACAATTATGACGTGGCAAATGTACATAAATTTTAAATATACACGAACATTCCGATACATTCCGCGTCATTTGAAAGTAAAAGAAGTTCTCAGCGATAATAGATTGTATAACTGTCTTCCCACAATAGTTTGCCCTCCCGATTCCGTACTTCCTCGTCATAGTGTACGGTTTTCCCGTTCTTTGTCATCGTCCTTTTCCAAATCGTCACCATCCCGTTTTTAAATCCGCCGCTGTTGTAGGTGATGTAGCCCTCGGGCAGCTTGAACACCATCTTGCCGGTATGGTCGATGAAGCCTTTGGTGCCGTCCATTTCGGTGACGTAGGCCAATCCCTCCTGGAAACTGTACGCGTCCTTGAAATGTCGTTCTATGATCTGTTTTCCGGTGGCGTCAATGTAGATGTAGTCGCCGTCGGTTATGCTTACGGTGTTGTTTTCGTCGAGATGTACGCCGCCGCCTGACAGTCTCCTGAACGCCACCCCTTCACGGAATGCACTTGCAGAGTGGTCTAAAACCATGTTCCCGGCGGTGTCGATGACAGACCAGTGTATGTTGCAGTCAGGCAGGTCCGATTCGTCGTCTCCTGTGTTACAGGGCTCGTTCGTGGCTACTCCCACGCTACAAAGCCCTTCCGAGAATAAAATTGCTCTGCGGTATTTTTTGTCGAACAATTTGTTGCCTTTGGTGTCGATGATTAACACGCTGTCGCCGTCAATCAGTATGGCTCGGCCGCAGCTGAAGTTTGCACTTTTATAGTTATCCCCGTAGAAGTCGGTTACGTTCACGGGAATCACCACGTTGCCGGTGTGGTCAATATAGCCGATCATGCGTCCCGGTTGGCAAAGTTGTTCCCCCATATACCGGCCTTCACCCACGGCGGCGAGTCCGTCGTTGAAATCGAGGGCGTAATCCCACTGCGGACGAATGACCACTTTGCCAGTGCGGTTGATATAGCCCACCTTCTTTGACTTGCTGTCCCGGAACCAGCACAGCCCTTCGTGGAAGTCGCCCACCCGTTCCACGCTGGCAGGCAAGGTGAACACCCTTTTGCCAGCGGTGTTGATGAACCCCCACCGCTTGTTGGTGTCTTGAACAGCGGCCAGCCCTTCCGAGAAGTCGTGGGCGTTAAGATAGATAGGTTTCACCACCACGGTGCCGTCGTACTTGATGAATCCGCAGTATCGGTTTGTCTCCCCCGTTTCTCTGAAGATGCCAGGGATTGTAAAATTCTGAGCTACAGCGTATAAGGCCAGTTCGAAGAATGCCAGAAAACTCAAAATGGTCCGTTTCATTGTTCAATCCCTAATTCCGTGTCGGGCGCAACGTTTATTCAATATGATCTTGATTAAATCAATCATATTTCGCTACGAAATACAATTTTTATTTTTCGTAGCGGAATATAGCGGATTTTATCCTTTAATGGTCAACGGCAATGGCCACGCTGCTCATCTGCTTTCTCTTTGATGAAATAGTAGATGTTCTCTCCGCAACTGCAGTCGTGGTCGAAGAATTTGTAGAGTGGCGTGTCAGGCAGCTGATAGACCTTTGGATTGTCGAGTGAGCAGGGGAAGATTTCGCGGCCCTGACCGTCAAGATAGCCCAGCCTTTCGTTTTCGTCGTAAGCTTCCCAGCAGAAGATTTTGCCCGGGCATTCGGGCAGGTAGATCGGTTTCAAACTCTGGTAATACTGGCTTACCACACGGCCTGTTTTCGGGTCGGCAAGCGCCCATTTTCCCTCGTTGTTGGCCACCTCCAACATGTTGCCTTCCTCCATTGCACCCCAGCAGGTGAGCAACTTCCGGCCTTTGCCGTTGAATACATCAACCTCCCCGGATGCACGGCGGGCGAAGATGAGGTCGTCACCATTGGCGTCTGCGGCAACGTAGCGCATGGGGACGACCACGCGGCCTTTGCGGTCCACGATACCCCAATGCAGGGAGTCAACAGCCACGCTGAACAGCGACTCCGACCAATAGTGAGAAGCCTCGCTGTAGCGTTTCGGCAACAATTTCCCGTTTGGACCGACTAACTGCCACGCGCCGTCCACTTCAACCAACGGGAATTCGTAAGGACTATGATCTTTGTCGAATTGAATCGGCGGGTCGGTCTTCACGATATGCCCCAATGTGTCGAGAATCTCCGCTGAACTGTCCGGCAGGATGCCCATAAACCAATCGGTGTAGTGCATGTCGCAAATGTTGAACAACTCTTTGTAGCGGTGCGGGGTGAGTTCGCGGAACTGCGCGTCGGCCAGGGCATACAAACCGGACGTGTTTTGCAAACGAACGACATTGGGGTACATCGGTTGAATATCCTGGTAACGAATGGGCAACACAATTTGTCCGTCGTCGCCCACCAACCCTTGTAGATGTGTCCGCCGTTCGGTGATGGCCACGTTGAAGTCGTACCAGATGATATCGTAGGTGTATTGCGAGTCGGGCTCGCGCAGCCAGTGCCCGTCGTAGTCCATCAGCCCTTGGCGGCCGAGCGTGTCGGTGACAATAATCAGTTTTTCTGTAAAGTCAATACGTTTATACTCGGGTGGAATGATTTTGCGGCCATACTCGTTGAGGCAGCCTTTCAATCCGGAATGCGCCGTGTAAGTCAGCCTGGGTGGAATGTCGGCAGAGAACTCAGAAAGTTCGTTAAGGGCGAGGTTGTGGTAATGAAACGGGATCACGGTCTCACGCAGGCGATTCACCACACCAGAGGGCTTGTCTTTGTAGGATATGAGGAAAAGTTCCTGAGTGTTGGGGATAGGCAGCGGCTCAACATCGTAGTAAAAACGGGTTATCATGCGCCCGTCCCAATTCAGCACATCCCATACTCCATCGCGTTTCACGATGATGTAGTTCAGATTGCTGTAGGTGGTGATGTCCTCAAGCACGCAAGGCAACACCGTTTTCCCGGTGCCGTCGATGAGCCCGAAGAGGGTGTCCTGCCACACGAGCAGCCGCGCGTGGTCATACTGCGCCTGCGCGAACGAAACGGTTGCTGAAAATGATAAAATACTGAAAATCAGTAATATGATAAACCTTTTCATGAGAATGTGTTTGAAATTACAAAGACAACGGTTACAATTCCGACAATGATTATATAACGAATTATTGTTCTCGGTATTGTATAGGTACGTATTGCAATTTCATTTTTTATTCATCATTCTGCATTCATCATTCTGCATTCTACATTCTACATTAGCCCACGCTTCCCGACAGCGTCAGGCTCAATAGTTTCTGCGCCTCTACGGCGAACTCCATCGGCAGCTTGCTGAGCACCTCCTTGGCGTAGCCGTTCACAATCAGGCTCACGGCGTTCTCCTGGTCGATGCCGCGCTGCTGGCAGTAGAAGAGCTGGTCGTCGGAAATCTTCGAGGTGGTGGCCTCGTGCTCCAACACCGAACTGGAGTTGGAGCACTGCAGGTCGGGCCAGGTGTGCGCACCGCACTTGTCACCCATCAGCAGCGAGTCGCACTGTGAGAAGTTGCGGGCGTTCTCGGCATTCTTATCCACGCGCACGAGTCCGCGGTAGCTGTTTTGGCTGTGACCGGCGGAGATGCCTTTGGAGACGATCAGGCTGCGGGTGTTGCGGCCCAGGTGGATCATCTTCGTGCCCGTGTCGGCCTGCTGGTAGTTGTTGGTGACGGCCACGGAGTAGAACTCGCCCACGCTGTTGTCGCCCTTGAGGATGCAGCCCGGATACTTCCACGTGATGGCCGAACCAGTCTCCACCTGCGTCCACGAAATCTTGGAGTTCGCGCCCTTGCAAAGACCGCGCTTGGTCACGAGGTTGTAGATGCCGCCCTTTCCGTTCTTGTCGCCCGGATACCAGTTCTGGACGGTCGAGTACTTGATTTCCGCGTCCTTGATGGCGATGAGCTCCACCACGGCGGCGTGCAGTTGGTTCTCGTCACGCTGCGGGGCGGTGCAGCCCTCCATGTAGCTGACGTACGCACCTTCGTCCGCGATGAGCAGTGTGCGCTCGAACTGGCCGGTGTTGGCCGCGTTGATGCGGAAGTAGGTGGAAAGCTCGATGGGACAGCGCACCCCCTTGGGGATGTAGCAGAAGGAGCCTTCGCTGAAGACCGCCGAGTTGAGGGCGGCGAAGAAGTTGTCGGTGTAGGGGACCACGGTGCCGAGATACTGCCGCACTAAGTCGGGATGCTCGCGGACCGCCTCGCCGAAGGAGCAGAAGATGATGCCGTACTTCTTCAGTGTGTCGGAGAAGGTGGTCTTCACGGAAACGGAGTCCATGACCGCGTCCACGGCCACGCCCGCCAGCACCTTCTGTTCCTCCAAGTTGATGCCCAACTTGTTGAAGGTATCGACCAACTCCGGATCGACTTCATCCATGCTGGAGAGCTGTTTCTTCTTTTTTGGGATAGCCAAATATCTGATATCCTGATAGTTGGGTTTTTCAAAATCGAGATGTCCCCAGTCGGGTTCTTCGAGGGTGGTCCAGTAGCGGTAGGCCTTCAGCCGGAACTCGAGCAGCCAGTCGGGCTCGCCCTTCCGCGCCGAAATCCGCCGCACGATGTCCTCGTTCAGCCCTTTCGGGAAATCCTCTATATCAATGTCGGACACAAAACCGTATTCGTATTCCTTTTCGGTAATGTCCCTCAGCAGGTCCTGGTTGTTAGTTTCGTCGTTCATTTGTTTTTTATTACCCCGCCTTTCGGCCGGACTTAATTATTCTATTCGGTTACGCAGTTATGTTGTTTGTCGCAGCACCATTCCGTCGCCGACGATAGGAGGCGACGGAATCCCCGCACGGTTACGCAGTTAGGTGGTTTGTCGCTGCACCATTCCGTTGCCGACGATAGGAGACAACAGAATCCCCGCCTTGCCAAGGCACCGCCTCATCCTTTCAAAAACGGCGGCAAAGATACGATTTTTCGGGATTGTTTGACGTTTTTTATTTGGGCGTTCCGGCGCATTCTGCGCCGTCGGGCTTTCCGCTACAATGATTGCACCATTCCGCCGCCGACGATAGAAGGTGGCGGAATCTCCGACAGGCAACGGCATGCATCATGTCGACCGAAATGATCATTTCAGCGGAATGGTGCAATCATTTCCGCTTCAATCCCTAACGCGATGTCCGTATCGTTCGGGCGTGTGCGATACGTTCCTGTTATTATGGCTCAAACCAGATGCCATGGTCCAGCATGTACAATTTCGTCTCGTATTGGGACAAAAACATCCGGAACAGCTTCTTCGCGTATTTCGGAGGCTTGCAGTTGTGGTGACATTCCCACTTCCATTTGCCGTTATAACACCAATATTCCGTTACAATACGGCTTCGATTTGCTAGAATATGTAATGAAGAACTATATCCTTTCTCAGAATAAAATGTAAGAACAGAGCAGTCGTATTTTACACCTTTATATTCTATTTGAAAAAATAAGCCAGAAACAGTGCCATCCCTATTGTATGTGATGTTGGCCCGATAATCCGTTTGATTGTTGTAATATCTCCTCTCCCGAACCGTACTGTCCGCATAGAGCACCTCCACGATGCGGGGACTGACCGTATCCTTGAACTTGTACAACAGATAATCCCCGTCGCAGAGGTAGGTGATACGATAAATGGTCTGCCCCTCCACATTCAGCGTGTCACTGCGTAGAAAAACAGGCACATCATACTGCGCCTTCAAAGGCCCAGCAGAAACGAGAACGCAAAAGGCCAAAACGAATGTCCTGAATATATTCATAATTCATAATTTCCAACTGCGGGACGCAGTTGGCTCCTGTGGGACGCAGTTGGCTCCTTATTGTTCCATCAGGAATCGCGACGCCTCGATCCCCGCCATGCTGCCGGTGCCGGCGGCGATGACGGCCTGACGGAAGACGGGATCCTGCACGTCGCCGGCGGCGAACACGCCCTCCACGTTGGTGCGCGTGCTGTCGGGGGCGGTGATGAGGTAACCCTGCTCGTTCATATCCAACTGTCCCTTAAAGAGTTCGGTGGTCGGCACCACGCCGATGGCCTCGAATATGCCATCAACCTCCAAGGTGCGCTCCTCGCCAGTCTGCGCGTGCTTCACTTTCAAGCCGGAGACTTTCTTGATGAACCCTTTCTGCTCGCCGAGAATTTCCACTGGCACGTGGCTCCACACGACCTCGATGTTCGGGGTGGCCAACACGCTCTTCTGCAGGGCAGCGGTGCCCCGGAACTGGTCGCGGCGGTGCACGATATAAACCTTCGTGCAGAGTTGCGACAGGTAGAGCGCGTCTTCCAACGCGGTGTCGCCGCCGCCGATGACCACGGTGGTCTTGTTGCGGAAGAAATTGCCGTCGCAGGTGGCGCAAGTGGAGACGCCGAAGCCTCGGTACTCATCCTCACCGGGCAGGTGCAGCCAGCGTGCGCTCGCCCCCGTGGCCACGATGACCGTCTCGGCAATAATCTCCTCACCGTCATTAAGTTGGCAGTGGAATGGCCGGCTGCTGAAATCAACTTTCGTGACGATTTTCGCTTGCATTTCCACTCCGAGATGCAACGCCTGTTCGCGCAACTTGTCCATAATGACCTGTCCGCCGGCGCCGCCGGGGAAGCCGGGAAAGTTCTCCACTTCGTTGGTAATGGTCAGCTGTCCGCCCTGCTGCATGCCTTCGATTAACAAAGGTTTCAGGTCGGCACGCGCCGTATAAACACCGGCCATGTATCCCGCAGGACCTGAACCAATGATGAGACATTTTACATTTCTTGACATATCTTTCTGATTTTTAATGTTTTATAATCCTTTGCGAAGTTTCGGTTTCGGTTGCGAAGATACTATTTTTCTGCTTACGCTTCTCATCGCTAACGGCCGTCTGTGCGCATTCTTCTGAGCACTTTGGTCTCCACAGTGCGGTCGTGGCTAACCTGTACGGTGACTTCTTCCTGATGCTTGGGCCGGTATGCGGCGTTGGCGGGGTCGGAGGAGAACAGTTGTATCCAAAAGACATTTTTCCCTCGGACGTAGCATCCCACCCCGATGCTTTTGAAAGAGCTTCTGAGAATGTTTGCCCGGTGCCCCGGAGAGTTCATCCATCCTTCCACGACCTCCTCGGGGGTCTTCTGGCCGACAGCCAGATTTTCACCGCATGTGCTGGGCCTTACCGGAAGGATACTTAAGGCGTCGTCCCCGTATGGACGGATATGGCCATGCACACCGGGAAGGTTCGTCCCCCTCGTGATCACAGACGATTTGCAGAAAGTGCTTGTCGGCATGACGATGCAGGATTCCACTTCGGTGGAACGCCGCATGGCGCATTCCGTGAGGGTGGAGTCCATGGAGAGTGGGGGCTCTCCTGCCTGGCGCCGCCGCTCGTTCACCAAGGCAACCACCTCCGAGGCAAAATCGTAGCGGAACGTCCCTCTGGTTTGCACACTGGTGGTGACCACCGGCTTGTCTGTTGTTTCAGTCCGTTTCAGAACCGATGTTCCCTTTCCAGATGCCGTCCCCACCTGTACCTCCACGTTGAAACGCCCTGAAGGGACACCTGATGTGCCATTCCCTTTGGACACGACGAGGAATACACAAATGATACGGCCTTCGGAACGAAACACGCCGACACCGGCGGCCCGCCAGGGGTATTGGATTGGGTCGAAAAGCATTTTTTCCTCAGTAGGAAAGATTTTGAGTTCTTTCATCATACGCGGGGTGTTGTAGGTGCATACGTACACTTCCCCGTAATTGCCGCATGTTTGCTCGGGATATTTTGCCTCCATAATCGATTGGAACGTTTTCCCGTTAGGGCGCTTGTGCTCTTCCATGGCTTGGGAAAAAGCGTTTAATCCATCCCATTGAGCATAAAGTTCAGCGGCACGGAGCATGGCGGCCTCGGTGAGGTCGTGCTCCAGTTTCATGGTAGGTCCTCCGTTTTTCACTCGCTCTTGGTTCGCCCCTTTCACCAGTGTTTTAGCCAAGTCATAGTCGAACATCCCGCTGACGGTGCGGGTGGTTTGTGCGCCGCCGGTCCCAGAAACAACGACGAGCAGCAAAAAGGCAATGAAGGTTGTGATGGTTCTCATAATCATGAGTAACGGAAGTGTTTGTATTTTATTTGATGCTGAAGATATTTTTTTCAAAACCACCGCCGGGGTGCATATTTTTCCTATTTTTGCCAATCTTAAAACCAAGCAATTAAACGTTAAAAAATCATCAATATGGATATCAGATTTACCTTTCAAGATGCCCTGTTTGCTCTTGACAATCAGAAAGTTGAGAATAGAAAGAAAGATGCGGAGGCCGCGTTGCAGACCGCGCTGGACAAGACCGGCCGCGGCAACGACTTCCTCGGTTGGATTACACTTCCGAGCGATGTGACTGAGGACGACATCGTCCGCATTGAAGAGTGTGCCGCGCGTATGGCCGCCAAATCGGAGGTGGTCGTGGTGGTCGGCATCGGCGGCTCCTACCTGGGCGCCCGCGCCGTCATCGAGGCCCTGCAGCACTCCTTCGCCCCCTTCGTGAAGGGCAAATTCCCGCACATCCTCTACGCAGGCAACAACATCAATGAGGACTATCTCCATGATTTATTGGACGTTCTCGACACCCGCGACTATTCCGTGGTAGTGATTTCCAAGTCGGGCACAACCACCGAGCCCGCCCTCGCGTTCCGCATCCTCAAGCAGCATTGCGAGAAGAAATACGGCGTGGAGGCTGCCAAGGAGCGCATCGTGGCCATTACCGACAAGGCCCGCGGCGCCCTGAAGATCCTCGCCGACAAGGAAGGCTATCCCACCTTCGTCATTCCCGATGACGTGGGCGGCCGTTACTCCGTGCTCACGCCTGTGGGCTTGCTGCCCATCGCGATGGCCGGCTTCAACATCCGTCAGCTGTTGCAGGGTGCGAAAGACTTGCAGAAGTTCGTGGCCGAACACAAAACCTACGACGAGAACCCGCTGTTGCAATATGCCTTGGTTCGCAACCTACTGTACGAAAGCGGGTTGAAGGTAGAATTGCTCGCCTCTTTTGAGCCGCAGCTCTTCTATTTCATCGAGTGGTTCAAGCAACTGTTCGGCGAGAGCGAGGGCAAGGAGCACAAAGGCATCTTCCCCGCCGGCGCCATCTTCTCCACCGACCTGCACTCCCTTGGACAGTACATCCAGGAGGGCACGCGCCAGATGTTTGAGACGGTGCTCGCCATTGATGCGGTCCACCATCGCGTCAACATTCCCGAGGATGCCGAAAATCTCGACAACCTGAACTATCTGCAGCACCGCACCATCCACGAAATCAACCAGATCGCCCGCAAGGGCACGTGTCTCGCGCACGTCGACGGTCAGGTGCCGAACCTCTGCATCACGATCCCCGAAATCAATGAATATCACCTCGGTGAATTGATCTATTTCTTCGAAATGAGCTGTGCCGTAAGCGGTTACATGCTCGGCGTAAACCCCTTCGATCAACCCGGCGTGGAAGCGTACAAGAAGAATATGTTCCGCTTATTGGGCAAACCCGGCGTGAAATAGTTGGCAGTTAGTTTGGACCATATCTACGTTATTCGCATGCCTGCTAAGACCGACTTGTTGGGGAATATTGCGACATTTCGTTTCAACCCCAAAGTCTCAAGTCTTAAGTCTTACGTCTCGAATAAGATCGGAGTGTGAAAAATGCAGACTAATTGATTTTAAGAACGAAACAACAAACAAGTGCAGACCTTTATCTTCACTTTCTTCGCCCTTTACGTGGTGATGTTGTTCGTCATTACGGGGTTTACCTCGCGCAAGGCGGACAAGATGAGTTACTTTACCGGCAACCGTAAGTCACCCTGGTTTGTGGTGGCTTACGGCATGATTGGCAGTTCGCTGTCGGGCGTGACGTTCATGTCGGTGCCCGGCGATGTCTATACTACGCAGTTTACCTACCTCGGGGTCGTTTTTGGCTATATTCTTGGTTATGCGGTGATTGCGCTGCTGCTGTTACCGCTGTATTACCGGCTGAACGTCACCTCTATCTACGAATACCTCGGCAAGCGCATTGGCAACGAGGCGCATAAGACGGGCGCACTGTTCTTCTTCCTGTCGAGATTGTTGGGTTCGGCGTTGCGTATGTATCTGGTAATCTTTGTTTTACAAATCTTTGTTTTTGATGGATGGAACATCCCGATTTGGGCGACGGCCATCGTGATGATCGCCATCATCCTGCTTTATACGTTTCGGGGCGGCATCAAGACCGTGGTGTGGACGGATATGTTGCAGACCACGTTTCTGATTGGCGCACTAGTGATTACGATTGTGGTGATCATGCGCAACATGGGCGGCTCGTTTAGCGACATCTGGGCGCAGATGGCCACCGTGGGCAAGGACGGCACCGACTGCCGCACCGTCTTCAACACCGACTGGCGCAACAACAGTTACTTCCTAAAGCAGGTTTTCGGCGGTATGTTCATCACCATTGCCATGACCGGTCTCGACCAGGATATGATGCAGAAGAATCTGTCTTGTAAGTCGTTACGGGAGTCGCAGCGCAACATGTTCTCGTTCACCTGTATATTAGTAATCGTCAACATCCTCTTTCTGATGTTAGGCGGTATGTTGCTCGTCTTCGCCCAGCACAACGGTGTGGATGTCAGCCAGTTCCCGACCGACCGCATCTATCCGGAGATTGCCTTCAACTACTTGGGCAAGGTGGGTGCGCTGGTCTTCGTGTTCGGGCTCATCTCGGCGGGCTTCTCCAGTGCCGACGGCACCTTCACGGCGCTCACGACCACCGTCTGCTACGACCTCCTCGACATCGAGAAGCGTTTTCCCTCTGAGAAGCAGCAGATTAACGTCCGCCGTATCGTCCACCTGATCATCTCCGCGCTCTTCCTGACGGTGATTCTCATCGTCTCGCAGCACCACAACGACGCGCTCATCCGCATCATCTTCATGGTGGCCTCCTACACCTACGGCCCGATTTTAGGACTGTTCGCTTTCGGCATCTTCACCAAGCGCGAGATCCCGCAATCGCGCCGCTGGCTCGTCCCGGTCATCGCCCTCGGCATTCCGATTCTCTGCTACATCCTGGCCACGCACTCCCAGCAATGGCTCTTCGGCTACAAGTTCGGCTACGAACTGCTGATTGTGAACGGTGCGCTGGTGTTCGGGGCGCTGATGCTGGCGAGCAGGAAACAAATGCTGAATGCTGAATGATGAATGAAGAATGTAGAATGTAGAATGTAGAATGTAGAATGTAGAATGGGTGGGGTAATGTCCCGGCAGGGACAACAGCTCGGTAGAAAGCATTGACATCGATTAATCAAGACCCCGATAGGGGTCACAGCTCGGTGGATGTGAAACACAGTAATAATAGCATTCATGGATAATTCCAATCAACAAGATATTAAAAACAACCAAACATTTCGCAGGAGCAGGCACGCCTTCAATCCTGCGGTGATGTTTTATATCCGCATGGCGGTCTTGTTCTTCGGTCTCATGTTGATTACTGTTGTCGGAAGTCTGCTATGTGGTGTTGATATCGATCGAATAATAGAAAGGTTGCCTTTGCCGGTTGTCATTTTCGCTTCTTATGCCCTGCTTTGGGTTTCCACAAACACAGGAAGCCTTGTGGAAACTGTACATGTTGATTATGAAAAGCAAGAAATCAGGGTCTTGCGGTATACACTTCTTGGACGACAGCGTTTGTCTAAAATTCCTTTCGAAGGGTTTTATTGGGAAAACATATCGTCCGGAAGGTTGCTAGAACGTCTCAGATTGCTCCCGCTTTCTGGAGAACAAATTGTGATTTGCAAAGGAGGGTTGACTGGCTGGACCGACGATGACTTTGACGCGCTGGAGGCCTCTTTGTCGGAGATTGTTTCTGAGGATTATTGGATAAACAAGGGAAACGGGAAAAAGTATAATGTTCCGTTTGAACGGGCTCGTGCGAAAAACAAGGAATCTCAGTAGTTGCGTGTCTTTGACACGCTGCTGTCGCTCATGCGCACTTTACCCCCACACGGCACTCACTCTGTTCGTTTCGTGTGGGGTTATTGAAATGTCGTGCCGTTGGCACGAGGAGTTCGGTTCGACACAAATAGCGTGCACGTCTGGATAGACAATGGTAGGATGTCCCGGCAGAAACAATGGTCTGACATTCTGTTAATAAAAATGTTAATATCTATTTTCTGTAAAACAAAAATATCGTAGTATTTTTACTATTTTTGCGGTATTGAAAATAAAGTATTTTTGAATCGTGAAAGTAGTAAAAACGAGTATGATATTAAAAATGTTGGCGGATGATGGATGGTACGTTGTGCATCAGCGAGGCAGTCATCGCTAGTTCCGGCATCATGAGAAAAAGGGCAAAGTTACAGTGAACGGAAAGCCGAGTGACGATACATGGGGCGCGGAGCTGAAAAGTATAGAAAAACAATCAGGGTTGATTTTTTAATTCCGAAAATGCTGATATTATGGAAGAAGTAGTCATTTCAACATCAAGAACGGAGAATGGGTACAGCGGCAGTTGCGAGCTGCTGCCGGGATGGGTCGTCGCCTTTTCGGGTGATTTTTCGGGCTTTATTGATTATGTGCGCGAAAGCATAGACTTTTTTGTCGATTGCGCGAAAGAGGACAAAGAAGAATATCCTGCCGTGTTCGACCAATCGTATAGTCTGGTCTTCAAGATGGATATCCAGAGCATTCTGTACTGCTATGATAAGATACTGACCCGCGCGGCGTTGTCGCGTCTTACCGGCATCAACGAGCGGCAACTGGGTCACTATATCTGCGGCAGGAGCAAGCCTCGTCCGGCACAAAGCAGCAAGATTGTTCGTGCGTTACATGCGCTGGGGCGTGAGTTGCAGGCGGTATGCGTGTAGAAATGCGCAATCAGAATCTCCATTGGAAACCCAGGACAAAGGCGCGTCTGTTGCCCCTGACCTCCTCAATCCAATACTCCTGCTGGTCTTCCGATTCGTAGTTGGTCGTAATATTCTGATCCAGCAGGTCGCGTCCTTCGAGGAACAAAGAGAATTGTTTGAAATCTTTTTGAGCGCGTATATTGAGCACAAACCGAGGCTTTTGACTAGAATAGTAAGTGATTGTCTTACTTTTGTAGAAAGCGTCCGCTTCAACACTCCAACCCTTTCCCAAATGGGCTGCGATATCGGCGTTGAAGCGCCAGTCAAAGGCTTTTTTGACAGAGGAGCCGACACTCTTGGGCGTGAGCTTCGACAGATTAAAGACGACGCCGGCGTTTGCCTCGATAATCTTTCCTCGCCAGCCTAACTTCTGCGAAAAACTGACTGAACGGTTGTCTGACGAGTTGACCCAGTGGAAAACCTTGAACCGAAGCCCATCCAGATTCTCGTATGCCCAAGTCTTGTCAATCTCGTCGTTCACACAGGTGTAGGCGACGGAAGTTTGGGCAAAGAAACGGGACAGTTTGAATTCGTATTCAAGGGCATAGCGACGTGTGTGTGTCGATAAGAGTTGGTCATCGCCTTTGTATATTTGGTCAATGTAGTCAACAGTCCTGTCGTACCAACAGAGCTTGTCGTAATTCGGGTGTTTAACGCTCATCTGGTTGGTCAGGCTAAGGGAATGCTTTGGCGATATGGTCCATTTCACCTTGGCTCTGCCTACCGGAGCCACATCGTTGAGTCTCATGGGTTTGTGACAGGTGTCGTCAATTATGCGGCGGGCATAAATATCAGCACCATAGTCGGCATGAATCTCGATACTCTTCCAGCTGAAATCAGCAGCCAGAAAAGGTACGACACTCACACCCCAGAAATTGAATCTGTCTTGTAAGTTGATGGAATCCTGCAAAAGAGCAGTCTCATCGCCAGAAATGAATCGGGTGGTGCTTCTATTGTCCTCAAAGACGTTCGTCGCCGCAAGGCGGACACCAGGTGTGAGATACAGCTTGGCTGTTTTGTCTATAAGAGTGTTTTTCAAAAAAATGTCCCCGTCTATATTGAAAGTGTTCCTGCCTGATGTGCTCAGATAGCTCCAGGAACTGTCTATGTTTGTCGAATCCCCGCTTTGAGAAGCCGTCCATGTGTCCCTCGTATTGTTGTGGATCATTTGGGCCGCGAGGGAACTTTGCAATATGTTATGGTCATCGTTAAAACTTCGGTAGGTTTGAACCCCGGTTCCCACTTTGTGCTCATCCATGGCAGAGACATCTTTGTAAAAGGTGTACATGTCCCATGTTTCAAGGTCGCCTTTCCCTCGCAGGGTACGCAAGATATTCCTGTTATTGGCATATTGGTACAGAATCCATGCCGAATATCTCCTGTCCTTGGATGGTGTCCAAATAAAATCCGATTTCAGATTGCTGGTAAGAGGCTTTAAGGTGTTATATTTGTATAGGGCGCTGATCTTATTGCCATTGAAATCATAACGTTCTTGGTCGGTGGTGTTCGGTTCCCATTTTCCGTTTATCGAGGTGTTCCAGCTGAAAAAGTCTGTCTTGTAGTGCAGTTGGAACTCTCCTTGCACCAATCCGTGATACATTGGGTCATAGTTATTGGCGATATTGCCCTGTAGGCCTCCAAAACCGCCAAGCAAGTCCACACTTCCCGACCATTGTGCCCGTAATGGGAGACACCACGCCAAAAGGACAATTCCAATGAGATAACGGTGATATTTATTCACGGTTTTATATAAAGACGTTAATTTTATGTATCTTGACAGGCAACTCATATTGCAAATTTTTCCAGAACAACTATTTGAAAACCAAGACAAAGGCACGTCAGTCGCCCTTTGACTTATACTTTATTCATAATTTCTGCAAAAGTACACAAATTTCAAATATTATATACAAACATTATGAAATTGCCCGTATGTAGAGACCGGGCGTGCCCCGTCTCTACGAATTACAGAGGAAAAATAATAATTTTCAAAATTGTTGGAGAACTGTGTTTTTTGAATTTGAAAAATAATAGGTGTGTCAAATGTTCTGAAAAAAAATTCATCAATTACACTATAATTAAAAAAAATACTACTTTTGCAAGTTGAAAAAAACTAACCGATGAACCTCTACCGAGCTCTTGCCCCTGCCGGGGCTGTTTAAGGAAAATTGTTGATGTTCTACTGAGCTCTTGCCCCTGCCGGGGCTGCTCAAGGAAAAAGCTTCAATAACCAATAACCAATAACCAATTATTATTCACCAAAATAAATCACATTATGACAAAAAAATTATTCGCTGAACTGATTGGAACGTTCGTTCTCACCCTGCTGGGCTGCGGAACGGCTATGTTCTTAGGCTGTGCGACGCCTGCAGGCGTGGTGGGCACGGCCGTCGCTTTCGGTCTCACGGTTGTGGCCATGGCTTACACCATCGGCGGCATCACGGGATGCCACATCAACCCGGCCATCACCTTCGCAGTGGCGCTTTCTGGCCGCATGACCTGGAAAGAGGCCTGCATTTACTGGATTGGCCAGTTCATCGGCGGTATCCTCGCCGGTGCTGTCCTGTTGGCGCTGGTTAACATCGTGACCCCAGGTGCTGAAGGCATCGCCGAAGGCATGAAAGGTCTCGGCTGCAATGGCGTGGCTAACGCCGGCGGTGTCTGGGGCGCTTGCCTCGTGGAGATCATCGCCACCTTCATCTTCGTGCTTGTGGTTCTCGGCACCACCGACAGCAAGCTTGGCGCGGGCAACCTCGCTGGCTTGGCCATCGGTCTGACCCTGATCCTCGTGCACTTGGTCTGCATCAACCTCACCGGCACCTCCGTCAACCCGGCCCGCTCCTTCGGACCTGCCCTCTTCAAGGGCGGCGAAGCTTTGTCTGACGTTTGGGTGTTCATCGTGGCTCCCATGATCGGTGCTGCCCTTTCTGCACTGGTGTGGAAGGGACTTGCCTGCAACTGCAATAAGGAATAACTCGGAATTGGAATTCTGAATTAGGAATTAATAGAGTCGTCACATTGTGGCGGCTCTATTTTTGTTTCAGGTTTCAGGTTACAAGTTTCATGTGGGGTGATGTTTTTGAAACCTGAAACTTGAAACTTGAAACTAGAAACTAGAACAGGGTGAGACGTTATTGAAAAATGCTATTTTTGCAGTTTGAAATTTTTCAGTTTAATTATGCAAAAAGAGACAAATAAAGCAAATTGGGAAGAAATTGAACCCAAGTACAGACAACGGATCAAACGCTTGCATACGTTGAACAATGTGGCGTTTTGGGTGACGCTCGCATTGGCCGTGTTCAATGTGGGGATGTTGATCATTCGCGGCAACAGCACCTGGGAGGAAATCGTTTTTCGCGGCGGTCAGTATCTGGCCACGTTGTTGGTGCTCAAGGCCCCGAGTGTTCTGCGCATGCGCTTCAAAGTGGAGGTCCCTGCATTGCTTTCCATCGTCATCGTACTCTTCTGTTTCTGTGCTTTGGTGCTCGGTGACGGTCTCGACTTCTATGGCAAATTTCCCTGGTGGGACTCCGTGTTGCACGGTTTTTCAGGCGTTCTCCTTTCCATGATTGCCTTATGGCTCATTCACGTGATCATGGCCGGCAACGACAAGGCCATCTATTTCAATAAGTATTTCCTGGCTCTCTTTTTGGTGATGTTTTCGTTAGGTATGGGCGCCTGTTGGGAGATCATAGAATATACATACGACAGCATCAGCGGTACGAATACCCAGCAGTTTATGGCCTCCACCACAGGTTCTCTCATCACCGCCGAGGATATCCCGTTGTGCGGACATGCGGCGCTGCACGATACGATGACTGACCTCATCCTCGACCTCGCCGGCGCTTTGTTGGTAGCCATCATTGGCTTTATCCGTCACGACAAGATGATGGCGGGATACGATATGGCTGTCAAGATGATGAAGATTGACAATGAGGGAATTGCGGGGAATGATGAATGATGAATGCTGAATGCAGAATGAAGAATATTCCTTAAGCAGCCTCGAAGAGGCTAGACGCGCGAAGCGCAAATAACCCCATACAAGCGACGAAGTCGCGCAGTGTGGGGCGCGTGAAGCGCTAATAACCCCACACAAGCAAAGCGCAGTGTGGGGCACTCACATGTCGTAAGCCGCAATGTTAGAAACGATGTTCGTAGCCGAGTCTTATGCAGGCACCGAAACGAGGGGGCGCTGTATCCAACCCTGGATAGGCAATACCATCGTGATAGACCTTTTCGAAAACCACTGACACGTTGGTGTTGACCCCGATTGTGAGAATATCACTGGTTGTCAATGGGATGCGGCCTCCGAGTTCGAGAACCGTCTCGCCTATGTTAAAGCATTCTTTGGTATTTGCTGCCGTCCAAGCCTCTAACCCGATGCCGAAGGAAAGGCCGCCGCGGGCGTAAAAGTGCCGGGTGTGAAATTCCATCTCAATCGGAATCCGCAGGTAATGGTAATGCTCGTTGTTCGCCGGTTTGAAAGCACTTTCGTAATCCAGACTGGTGTAGATTCCCCAAAATCGACTGAAATCGTATCGGAAGCCCACTCCGCCGCCTCCTTGTATGTAAGTGTCTGACCAGAACAGATATCTGCACACACCTCCAGTGGCGTTTGCGGTAATGTTGAAGCCTTTGTAGGTGTTTTCGGATGTCGTCGTTTGTGCATTCGTCTGTATGGTAAGTGTGAGCACTGCGACGAGTATGGTGTAATTCAATCTCTTTATCATGATATAATTATTGAGGAACAATGACGATGCAAAGATAGAAAATCCATCTATTGGATATGATGAACTAATTTCAAAAGGTTACATTAATTTTTGTATATTACTCTTAGTCAAATGGTTATGTTTCTAATAGAAAATTTTTCTATGTCCGAAATATTTTTTTATCCATACGATGCAATATAAAACTAATTTTTTCGTTATATGATTAAAAAAATAATTGTATTTTTGCCGCGTCAATTTAAATGTAGAATGTAGAATGAAGAATGTAGAATATAAACCTAATTCCAAAAAGGCTGAAAGCCCGACCTATGTTAGCCTAGGGTGAGCGGTAGCGAGCCCTAGGATCGAATGACGATGAATGGATGATGAACATTAACCAATAAAATATAACGATATGAAAGAATTAACCAAAGCAGAAGAACAGGTGATGCAAGTGTTGTGGCAGATCAAACAAGGGTTCGCCGCCGATATCATCGCCAATTTCCCGGAACCGAAGCCGGCCTACAACACCATGCTGACCGTAGTGCGCATTCTCGAAAAGAAGGGGTTCGTGTCGCACGAGACTTTCGGGAAGTCAAACCGCTACTACCCGTTGGTGAGCAAGGAACAGTACTCGGAGTCGTTCATGCAGCAGTTCGTGCGCAACTACTTCGACAACTCCTTCAAGTCGATGGTCTCCTTTTTCGCTAACAACCAGGATATTACGTTGGAAGAGTTGGACGACATCCGTCGCATGATCGATGCCGTTCCGCAAAATGATTCACCCGCAAAAACCGAATAGCTATGAAAACGATTCTTTTTTCCGCCATCGCTATGGCACTGTTTTTCGGTCTCTATTGGCTGACCTTGCGCCGGAGCAACCTATTCCGCTTGCGCCGCTTCTATCTCATTGGCACATTGGCACTTTCGTTGGTGCTGCCGTTTGTTTCCATTGAGATGCCTAGTCGCGTGACTGCCGCCGCGCAACCTTATACGCAATATATAGGAGTTGCACACGAACCAATTGTTGCTCAAGTAGATGCTGCTAATGAAACGACAACTGAGGCTGTTGAATCAACGGCAGATAGGACAAATATGACAACTGAGACAACGGGAACGACAAAAACTGCCAAAACCTTTTCTTTTAAAGAGATAGCCTTTTATGGTTATGTTCTCGGTTGCGGGGTGGCCTTTATCCTTTTGGTT
>Ga0310696_10000559_pt1 | contig 57967 bp, 39 predicted proteins | sample AusTroGonzalo_MG_4_FD_203885 | JGI IMG/M metagenome (GOLD analysis project Ga0310696, IMG submission 203885) | Bovine rumen microbial communities from tropical cattle in Woodstock, Queensland, Australia - Gonzalo_02 (v2) (version 2) | ecosystem: Host-associated > Mammals > Digestive system >...
CTCATTATCATTTTCATTATCACTATCACCTTTAGTTGTATGCAATTGTATAAAAGCGTATAAAAAATAAAGAGAAAATAGCAGAAAGTAACGTGTTTTTGTTGTGGCGCGGCGATTTTTTTGTGCGTTTTTTGCGTGCGAATTGCCGTTGCCGTCCGTCCAAGCGCGACTTTACGATTAGTAAGATGATTTTTCAAATTCGCTCTGTATTGGGCGGCCTAGTTGCCCGTATAGGCGTACCTTAATGGTACGTCAAGGGCAAGGGACGTCCAAGACGGCAGAATTTGGAAAATTGTATCGCAGAAAAGACACAAGACTAAAAATAAGCATTTTTAGTCTTGTGCGTAAATCGCACGGGCGCGAAAGCCGTTAAAAGAAACAAGCGCGACACGCCGTTAAATAACCTTACTTGAGTTTGGCGCCGCAGTCCGGACAATACACCCCCGACGCCGTCGCGTTGCGGTGCTTACACCTTTCCGGTTTTTTCGCCCCGCAGTTGGAACAAAAATTGCCCGAGTTGCGCTCCCCGCAAGCGCACACCCACAACGCGGGCGGTTCGGGACGCTTTGGCGCGGCAGAATAAATTGGCACGTTGGTATGTTTTTGGGCATTGCAGGCATGCGGGCTGATATCGTCATCCGTATTCTCACGGGGATCGCCGCTTTGCACCTGTTCAAAAAGTTCTGCGCTAAAGTAAGTGCGGGCGGTTTCAATTTGGGAAATTTTCTCTAAACTTTCTTCGTCGGGCGTGAGCGCAATAAAGCGCACCGCGAGCGACTCTATCCCGCGTTTTATTTTCCATTGTCCGTCTAAAGTAATATCTAACTGGCGCATCAATTCTTGGGGATTTTGCGCAACCGTGTCGTAGTGGAAACCGGCATAAGCCAAATTGCCGATAGCCGTTTGCAGAGCCGGTTGGAACTCGGCTTTGAGCGGACGCTCCATATCACCGCGCGCACAAGTGCCGTTCAAATCCGCGGGCAAGTGCGCAAAAAAGATAATCGGGTCGGTAATGCGGTAATCGTAAACGCCGTAGCCTTTGAGCGAAACGGGAAAACTGAATTTGCTGTCGCGGAAAACCACTTGACCGATACCGAACTTGTTACCGGTAATTTCGCACATATTCACGTAGTACACGTAGTGTTTGGCATACACTTGGCAGACGGGTTTACCCAGTTGGTTAAAACTCTCGTTAAGGGCCTTATTCGCCCCGCAAAGGCATTTGGGCGCGGTGGCGGGGTCAAAGGTATAGACGCCTTCTTGCGTGCTGAAATCCACGATTTTGCCGTTTTCCGTAACGAGCAGCGCGTAACCGCTTTTGAGTTCCGCGTACGTATTTGCGCCCAAGTCGTCATCCCCGTAGGTATGCTTGGTCCCTTTTTCAACGAGCACATCCGCAGACGGCGCGGGGCACGCAATAAATTCCCCTTGTGCGGTATCAAACGTATTTTCTTGCCGAATAAGTCCCATAGCCAAAACTCCTAATCGTTGCGCCGCACGCCGCCGGGGCCGTAGTTGGAATAAGGCGGGCTGACGCGGATAATATCATCTAACGCCCACGCACTGCTTTTGGGTTTAATGATAGTGTCGCAATATGCGCACCGCTCGGATTGTTCCAAATCGGCCGGAGCCCCGCAATGCGGGCACGTTACAATTTCCGTCCGCGCGTGCGAGTGGCTGCGCGGTTTGCCGCGCGTGCGTTTGAAGATGTAGAGAAACCCCAAATCGGCCGGCGCGGTGCGCGAGCCCGATAGCACGTTATTACTCGGCCCGTCCAGCACGTAAGCCAACATATTGACTTGCAAAAATACGGCTAAAAATTCGTTTTCTTTTTCCTGACGCAGTAAAAACAAGTACGCATTTTTGAACGTTATGTTTTCAAAAAAACACACGCGCCCCGCCAAGGTATCTTCGGCGATTTGCGCTTGGTCGTGCGCGTAACGCGCGGGCGTTTCAACAGCGCGCAAAGCGGCAGAATTACCCTGCATACGCGCCTGTTGCACTTGCAAAAAGATACTTTTGGCCCACTCTAAAAATTCCTGCGTGTTTAACTCGGGGTCGGTTTCGCACAACGCCAAACTGATGGCGTCGTTATGATTGGGCAGCGGCGTAAGTGATAGTTGTTTTTGGGTGGTCGCACTCCCCCACCCGAGCCCGCGGCGCGTACTGCGCCGCCCGTTGGACACTTTAAGCGCGCGGCTCAGTGCCATAAAAATAAAGAAGAAAATGACGAACAACCAGTCGGTAATTTTAACCGGTACGGGGCCTTTTTTTTGCACCCAGCCGTCTTTTTTGGAGTAGGAATATTCAAAAAGCGGTTGCGTGCTTGCCCCTTTACTCCACGCACTCGTCGTATGCGTGCGCCGGTTGACTTTGCGCCCGGCCTTGCTCGGCGCGCCCCACGCAAGTACGCCCCCCGCACACACCACCGCCACGACGATAATAAACACACGCGATAATTTTTTCATACCTAACATTTATTGTAACATAAACGGAGTTTTTTGTTACAATATAAGATATGCTCGGTGCGATTATTTTAAGTGTAGTGCTAGTTCTGGTGTTACTGACCGCATGGGCCTTAAAAGTGGCCAAGGGGAAGAAAGCGGCCTTGTGCATTTTGCCCGAAGACTTCGGGTTAATCGCCCAAACCGAAACGTTTGAAACCGACGACGGCGTTACGCTGGAAAGTTGGCTCATTAAAGCGCCGCAAAGCAAAAAAACCATTGTGTTCGTGCACGGCTTCGGCATGAACAAAGGGCTTTTGTTAAAGCGCACCCACTATCTGGCCAAAGACTACAATTTATTTTATTTTGATTTGCGCGGGGCGGGCGGTTCGTCGGGCACTACCGAGGCCGGCCTGCATACCGATAAAGACGTGCTCGCCGCCTTTAAGCACTTACACAAAGCGCACCCCGAATTGTGCGCGTCCGTGGGGCTTTACGGGGTGAGTATGGGTTCCGCGGCGGCGGCGTATTATACGGCGACGTACGGCGGAATTTCGTGTTTAATTTTGGAATCGTCTTATTATTCGTTTAAGAACGTCGCTAAACGCTGGATGTGGAAACACGCCAAAATGCCGTATTTCCCGCTCGTAGCATCTATGATTTTGTGGAAGGAAAAACAACTCGGGCAAAAGGTGGACGATTTCGCCCTTAAAAATACCGCTCCCAAAATAAAATGCCCCGTACTGCTCATACAGGGCAAAGAGGACACCTTAACACCGGTGGAAAAAGCCGAAAAAACCTTACGCATTTTAGGCGGCCCCAAAGCGTTGTGGGTGGTACCGCGCGCGGGACATTTATCGGCCTATAGCGAAGCGCCCAAACTCTACGAGCAGAAACTGACCGACTTTTACACTACTTATTTGTAACGGCTAATATCTTTATAACAAAATAAAAAAGGGTCATCCTGAACTTGATTCAGGATCTTCCACATATCGCCTTTTGCTGTTTTGCCGTTGTCATTCTGTTTCGTAACGACCTAACAACTAGCGTGGAAGATGCCAAGGGTTGGCATGACGACACTTGTTTTATTATTTTTTAGTCTTGTGCGTAAAATCGTTGTAGTACAACACGTCGTTAAAAAACAAGCGCGACATTGCGTTAGTCAGGCTGATTTTTCAAAACCGCTTTTTAGTTTGCGCCATAAGTTGCCCGCCGCTGTACTGCAGGTACTGCAAGTGGCAAGGCACGCGCAAAGTTGGGTTGCCCGAAAAGCAACAAAACACAAAAGAAAAACTCTTTTGTGTTTTGTGCGCAAAATTGCTAAAGTACAACACGCCGTTAAAAAATAAGCGCGACATTGCGTTAGTCAGGCTGATTTGTCAGATTTGAGATAGATTTGCGTTGCCAGTTGCCCGAAGTTATACTGATAGGTATTACGAGTGGCAAGGCAACGCAAAGATGCTCAAATGTGGCAAATGGTTGCCCGTAGTCCGCTAACGGAGCCGAGTTTATCTCGGCGCAGTGCGGGGTTATGCCAAAGCGCGACAGCCGTTAAAAGCCGTTAAAAATCAAAAATCCTTCTCTTTTCTCCCCCATAATAACAATACTCCCCCCACCGCCAACATCCCCACCAACACCGCAAACCCCGTCGGCGCACCGAACGCGTCCATCAGTTTCCCGATCACATAGGCCATAACTGCCTGTACCCCCATAGCCAGTGCCATCAGCAGCGAAAGGCTCCGCCCCAAATATTCCTTGTCTGCCACGTCCATAAATAACGTATTAAGCCCGATACGTAACTGCGCCAGTACCACCCCCACCAAGAACACCCCCATGTAAAAAATCCACACGCGCGCACTGAGCATCAGCACAAGCATACACCCCATAGATAAGCCAAAATAAATAAACGCTTTAAGTTTTGTATAAGGCACACTTTTACGGCTGGCCCACCAACCGGCAAGCAACGCCCCCAGCGCAAAACAAATATCCCCTGCGCCGTACACGCCGGCTCCGGCCTTTAGCGTTTGCTCCACATAGCCGGGGATAACATTGTTGGAAACGGAAATCACAATGGTCGGAACGAACGCAACAAGCCCGTATAAAAACACCGCGCGGTGGCGCACCAGATAGATTAAGCCTTTGCGCAGGCCGGACCAATAAGATTCGCGCACCGCGGCGGGAAAATCAATTTTAAGCGGGCAAACCAGTAATACTCCCCCCGCGCAAAGCGTCACCACGCCGCCCAATGCAATCAGCACCGAAAATCCGAACCGCCCGTATAACAAGCCGGTCAGTAACGCCGCACACATAGCGCCGAGTTGCAGGGTAACTTCCAGCAGGGCATTTCCGCGTGCGAGGTTTTGCTTATCCCACACATGCGCCACCGCCCCGCGCGAAACAATGCTGAAAATGACCATCAGCGGCATATTGAGTAATGCCAGCAGCGCAATAATATAGCCCGCGCGCATTTGCAGTGCGTGCGCGAGCCCCACGATAAAAAATAATACCGCCTGCCCGATACAGCAGTATTTTAAGATATCTATTTTATTGTACTTATCGGTAAAATGCCCGCTTAAGGCCAGTGTAACAAACGCACTGATCACCGACACGGCCCCGTACGCGCCGAGCACGCTGTTTTGACGGGTGGCGTCAATGATAAACCAGTTGACCCCCACCACGCCGATATTAAGCCCTATGCAAGCGAGCGCATTGACGATAAAAAATAACGACGTCGGTTTCCCTAGCGAACGTATCATCTTTTCTTTCTAATCTTTTTAGTCGGCAAAGCACCGCAAATACAACGCGAGATTTGCTCCAAAGCGGTACCGCGCATCATATAGTTATGAATTGTTTTAACGCGGACCGTATCCAAATTTTTGACGTATTTTTCAAAGCCGTTGTTGGGGGCATCCAAGTGGATGATTTGGAATTTACGCAAGCCTGCCGCCATTTTTTTATCTACGTCTTTGGGTACGGGCTCCAAACGCGTCGCCTTAAAGAGCGTTACTTTCCCGGCGTAGCGGCTGGGGCGATAGGCAAACATATCTTCCAACACGTTTTTATTGTTTTCCACCAGTTTATCCATATACCCCAATTTCTTAAAACGCAGGAAAAGCGGATCGTTATTTAAGTAACCTTGGAAGAACGACGTATCCAACAATTTACGCATTAACTCTTTTTCGGTGGGGGTATGTTCAATAATCGGGTCCAACAAAAACACCTGTTCCACCGCTTTTTGGCGCGCGCGCAAAATTACCGCCATCTCGTACGCCACCACCGCGCCGAAACTCCAACCGCCCAAAATATACGGGCCGTCGGGGTTGACCTGTTCAATGTAGCGCACGTAACGCAAGGCCAAATCTTTCACGCCGCGAATAGGGCTTTCTTCGCTGAAAATGTTATGCGGCTCTATGGCGTAGAAAGGCTGGTCTTTGGGAAGTTTGGCCGCGAGCGGCACATACGCTTCGGCCCCCGTATTGGCGGTATGCACAAAGAAGATCGGCGTTTTGGAGCCTTCTTCGTTATAAGCATAGACCATGGAAAAGCGGTTGTGTTTATTCAAATAATCGGCTTGGTCTTTGAGTTTGGGGTATTTGAAAATAACCGCGGGGGGCATATTTTCCTTAAAGCGGTCCCGCACGCGCAGGGAAAGTTCCGTTGAGCGCAAAGACGTTCCGCCGATATCAAAAAAGCGGTCCTCGCGGCTGATGGTTTTATCGTCCACATTAAGCACGTCTGCCCACAACAGGGCCAATTCGCGCTCCACCCGCCCTTGCGGGGCGATATATTCGTGGGTGCGCTCTTGGCCGGCGAGTACGTCCGGCAGGGCGGCGGCATCCACTTTGCCGTTAGGGCTGACCGGTACCGCCGCAATCTGCATCAAATAATCGGGTATCATATAGGGCGGCAGCGCGTCTTCCATAAACCGGCGTACGGCGGCGGTGTCCAATTTTTTATCCGCCACGTAATAGCCGATAATGTATTTATTGTCCGACTTATCCGCCCGCGCAATAACCGCGCAGTTTTTGATATCGGGATGGTGGCGCAATACCCCTTCAATTTCGCTGAGTTCAATGCGAAACCCGCGCACCTTTACTTGGCAGTCGCGCCGCCCGATAAAATCAATATTTCCGTCGGGCAACCAGCGGGCCACGTCCCCTGTTTTATACATCCGTTCAAAATGGGTTTCGTACGAAAACGGATTGGGCACAAAACGCTGTGCGCTCATTTCCGGCAGGTTAAGGTAGCCCTTGGCTACGTTCGGGCCGGAGATACACAACTCCCCAAACGTACCGACGGGGCATAAACGCTCGTATTTATCGGTAATGTAGATATCGGTATCACAAATAGGCTTACCCAGCGGGATACGCTCGTAGCGTTTATCCACCTCAAAACGCGTAACGTAAACGGAACCTTCCGTCGGTCCGTAGGCGTTATAGAGCAAATAATCGCAAGGCGGTGTAAGCGGGGAAAGCGTCTCCCCCCCGACCAGCAACCACCGCAATGAGTGGTTTTTCACGCCGGTGGCAAATTGACGCCCGAGTTGGGTGGTCATAATCGCGCCGGTGATGTGATTTTTCTCAAAATAATCATTAAGCGCAAGCAAGTCTATACGCATAGGCTCGCTGATAATATGCACGCACGCCCCTGCCATAAAAGTAGCAAACATATCGGCCAAACTGGCATCAAACATAAACCCCGAGCAACAGGCCAAGCGGTCTTTAGGGGTCAGTTGCAAGCCTAAACTATGGTTATAGCAGATGGTGGAAATATTTTGGTGCGTAAGCATAACGCCTTTGGGCTTGCCCGTCGTGCCGGACGTATAGATAATAATAAATAAGTCGCTGGGTAACGCGCGCGCAAGTAATGCCGGCGCGTCCGGTGTGGGGGCCTGTTCAAGTAGCGCGCGCACTTGGGCGGACTTGAGCACATTTCCCGTATAACTCGGGATAAGCGGCAATAAATTTTCGTCGGCAATTACCAGTTTGGCCGCCGTATCCTGCAACACATAATGCAAACGCTCCGACGGGTGCGCCGGATCTAACGGCACATAACACGCGCACGTTTTAAGTACGCCCAGTGCGCATACGGGCGCGAGTTCGCTTCGCCCCAGCAGCAACGCCACCTTGTCTCCGCGACGCACGCCCCTAGCGATAAGTTGATGTGCCAGTGCATCACTCCAAGCGTCTAACTGCTCGTAGGAGTATGCTTTATCCAAATACACCACCGCCGTATCTTTAGGGCGTTGGCGCACTTGGGCGTGAAAAAAGTCCAGCGGGGTTTTGCTTAAATCGTAACAGGCGCGCTTGCCCGCAAATTGGTGCAACACCAATGCGCGTTGTTTGGTGGGAATTTCGCACAGTTCGCCTAAGGTAAACTCCATACTTTCGGTGCGGATCATCATATTGATAATTTTTTCCATCAGGCCCAGCATATCTTCCACTACCACAGGGTCGTAGAGTTTATCCGAGTAAGAAATAGAAACGTTCATCCCCGACACACTGCGCACCATTTCAAACTGCATATCAATTTGGGTGGCTTGGCGCATCTGCACCGAACTAATGCGCAACCCTTCTATTTCGTAAGGGCGGATTTCCCCGCGGTAATTGACAATCACGTCAAACACCGGCTTGCGCGACAGGTTACGCTCGGGCGCGAGCAGCGGGGCTAAAAGTTCAAAGGGGCAAGTTTGGTTTTCAATGGCCCCGCGGAACATGGCGGCGCACACTTGCGCGTATTCGCCGAGTGTCATAGTGCTTTTGGGTTGAAAGCGCACCGGCACCGCGTTGACGAACATCCCGAACATTTCCTTGGTCTGCGGGTGGGTGCGGCCGTTCATAATCATCCCCAAGGCCACGTCTTCGCTCGCGCAGTATTTGGCCAGCGTTAAAGACGCCGCCATCATCATAAACAGCGCGGTGGAAACGTGCATTTTTTTAGCCGCCGCCTCTATCTGCGAAATATCAAAAAGTAAATCGCGGCTGACCTCGGTAGCGTGCGGTAAAATTTCGGGGCGGGAAGCGCGCGTGGGCATTTCGTTTTGGGGGACGCCGTCTTTGAATAAATCTAAAAAGAATTGTTTTTTGGTTTCGCTATCCTCGTGGGTATGTTGCCAATCGGCATAGTCCAAAAAGTCCTGCCGTTCCAAACGGAATTTTTTGGCGCGTTTGTTGCGGTAGAGTTTCCACAATTCTTCAATAATGCTGATTAAACTGGTGCCGTCTGCAATAATGTGGTGCATATTGATATGGAATAAATGCTCGTCGTGCCCCGTCTTAAACAGCGAAAAGCGGTAAAGCGGCCCTTGGGTCAAATCGTACGGGACGTTTTGCGCTTCAATTTGGCGCAGGGCTTGATCAAAGGGGCAAGCGTAACGCTTGATATGCACCGGAAATTTTTTGGCTAAGCGGTGCACAAATTTGCCGTTCACCGCCGGATAATATGACCGGAAAATGCGGTAGCGGCTGATCCACGTTTGCAAGGCTTCTTCCAAGCGTGCGGCGTCTAATTTACCTTCCAACTTAAAGGTAAATTTGGCGTTATAGGCGTTGGAATCGGGCGCGACTTGCTGTTCGGCCACCATTTGGCGCTCGGTGTAGGTCAGCGGCCAATAATCGTGAATGCCCGAACGCCCGAACGAACGCATACGCGTGCCGGTTTTGGGGTCAATAAAGGTGATAGATCCGTCCCCGTTGACTTCGGCTTGGGCACGGGTGTTGTATAAGAACGGGTAGAGTACGCGGTCGGTGCACGCGGTAGTATAAAACGGGTTGGTTACAAAATTTTCCGCACGCAGGCAGGGCATATCGTAGGCTTTTTTAGCCATATACGAACCCGCCACATAAATATCGCCCGTTTCGCCCGCGCGGCAATGGGTCAAGTCGGGGTGGAGCACATACAAAACGGAGTTTTTATAATTCTTATACGCCATATTCCAGCCGTATAAAAAGCGTTCTATGGCGTGCTCGGGATAAGTGTGCGTACGCAAGCCGGCAAGCAGTTTGCGTTCTTCTTCGGTTTGGCTTTCCCCTTCGCAGCGGTATAACAGGCCGCTACATTGGTGTTCCATATAACGGCAGATGTTATAATCGCGCAACAGGGCGCGCTCGTCTTGGTTAATGAGCAAGCAATCACCGGGTTTAGAGGGCATATCTATGGTCTTATGTAACTGCTTGGTGATGCTTAAGGTATTAAAATTACACGCGGCGAAACTCTCCAAAAGCGGGAGCGTTTTTTGGGCGGTAACTTCGGTTACTTTAGCCTCTTTATTGGAAATAAAAAATTTAGCCAGCAAATGTTTTTGGGGGGCGTAGGGCAGTTGGGCCCCGCGCTCAAAGGCTTCATCATCTAAATAAGCGTCTAACGAGCGGTCCACCAAATTGTATCCCAGTGCGTCGTAATAAATCGGCGGCGTACTGCCCATAATGCGCGCGCCCGTTTCAATAAGCACCGGCCCCTTAGGGGTGAGTTTAATTTCGCTGTGGGACGAACCATAAGAAATTCCCAGTGCGTCTAACACTTTGTAAGCATAATTAACTGCTTCTTCCATACGCGCGTCTAACTTATGAATCAACCGGCTTGCTTCGTAAACGGGTACGCCCGAATCGGTGAGCAGTTTGTTATATAAGAGCACGTCGGTCAGTACGTGTTTGCCGCGGCGCGAAACGCAGTTTACAATCATTTCGTCGCCTTCAATATATTCCTGCAACACCAGTGCGTCGTTGAAATTCCCCGCGCCGTCGTATTTATTCAAATAGGAGTGGGCGAAATAGTCGCGGATTTCTTCTTCGCTTTTGCAACTGCGCACCCCGTCGGTGCCGGCACTGCGTGCGGGTTTGATAATCACGCGCGCAAAGCGGTTTTCCTTAAACCACGCAATGGCTTCTTCCACGTGCGGGGTAAGCAGGGAATTGATAAAAGCAAGGCCCGCATCTTCAAGGGCTTTTTGCATCAAATATTTATCGCGCCGCGCATAAAGCAGATTGGGGTTATTGACCGGCAACCCGAAACGGTGTGCCAAACGCTCCGCGGCGATAACGCCGGTTTCGGTGCCCGGAATAACGGCGGCAAATTCGTAAGGCCTTAATTGTTCCACCACAGCGTCAAAATCGTCCTGCATACGGAAACATTTTTCATACTCGTTACCCACTTGCGAAGCGATATATTTTTCCATAAAATCTTTCGGCAGCGAGGACGTTTTTTCCATACCCGAAGTGATGTGGTAAGGCACCCACCCGCGTGCGCGCACGCGGGCGGCATACTGGGTGCCGGTGGCAAAGCCGTCCACAATTAAAATATTTTTACGATTATTCGCACCCATCTTTTTTTATCTCCCACAAATTGTAATTGGATTCTTGCCAGCCGATTTTTTTGTATAACGGCACGACGGAAGTATTATCCTTATCCACATAAAAACGCAAGCCGATAACATCTTGGCGCGAGCGGTAAAATTCCATAGCGTGTTCGGAAAGCATCTTAAATACGCCCCGACGGCGGTACTCGGGCAACACGTAAAGATCGGTCAGCCACATAAAATTAGCGTTGCGCCATGTGCTCCATTCAAACACATACATCAACTGCCCGATTACCTTTTCCCCGTCGCGCACGAGCCAATAAACTCCTTTGCGCGGGTCGTCCAAAATAGCCTGCATACTTTTGCGTAGCGTGCCGATATGGAGAGGGCGTTTTTCGGTTTCCAGTGCCAAAGCACTATTAAATTGAACTAACACGTCCAAATCGTCCGCAGTGGCGGTGGTAATGATAAATTCGTTCATAATTTCTCCTATTTATACAGAACCGAGCGGAATTGCGCCGTCTCGTTAATATCCTTAAATAACCACCCTTTGCGCGAATCGTCGTAAAGGGCTTCGTAATCTTTGAAATGGTGTTTAACCGCTTTTTGCAAATTATCCAGCGTACGGCGTTTATCTTTTTTATACGTCCAATACAACCCCGCCAGATTGACGTAAGGCGTCGGGGCAGACGGATCTAAGCGGATAGATTTTTCCAAATCGTTCTGCGCCCCGCGCCAAAGTTGCAAATTCATTTTGGCGTAAGCGCGGTTATTGTAGGGCACCGCCCATTTGGGCGAGATTTCTATCGCGCGCGAATAATCTTTGGACGCGGCCGCATATTGTTTGAGGGCTTCGTAGGCAAGCCCGCGGCGGTTATAAAATAACGCTTCGGGTATTAAATCAATCAGGGTGGTATAATCTTCTATGGCGGCGGGATAATCTTCTATTTCGCGAAAAGCGTCGGCGCGGTAGCGGTAAGCGTCGGCGTAGCGGGTGTCGCGGTTGATGGCTTTGCTGTAAGCGGAAATAGCCTCGTCCCATTTTTCTTCGCTGGCTAAAATGCGCCCCTGCCAAAAATGCACGTCTGCGCTATCGTCGCCGGCGGCGCGTAAGGCGTCAAGGTTTTCCAATGCGGTTTTATAGCGGTACGCACTTAAATAGACGGGAATCATCTCGCGGCGTAACGTATCCGAAGGTTCGCGCTGGCCCAGATATTTGCGGTAATCGCCCAGTGCAAGGGAATATTTTTGCAAATCGGTATAGGCACGCGCACGCGCCAGATAAAAACTGCGGTATGAGGGTTGAAGGGAAATCGCTTTGGAGAAATCTTCCACCGCCGAATCGGGTATATTTTCCTGCGCGTAAGCCAGCCCGCGCGCATAATAGCGGAACGCATCTTTCGGGCGTAAATTGATGGTGGTGGTGTAATCGTCTAACGCTTCTTCCACCTGTCCCAGCGATAAATACGCGTCCGCGCGCAAGTGGTAAGCATTGGGCAAATCGGGGTATTCTTCCAACGCTTGGGATAAAATTTTGATTTGTTTTTGCGGGTTAGTTTCTTTTTTGGCGCGCGAGAGCCACTGCGCGGACGTTTCCGCCCCCGCCAACGCAGCCACAAACAAACAACACCCAATCAGCCAAAATTTACGCATAGTCAAAATTTATTGCAGCCAAAACACTACCGCAAAATCCACTCCCAAAACAATTAGCCCCGCCAAATAGAGCGCGCCGAGCAGCACGACCGCCAAAAAATGCAAATTAAGCACGATAGCCCCCACCAGCGTCGCGCGCCCCGCAAACACTTTGCTCAGGCGCACCGAACGGCCGGAAACTTTAAGCACTTTGCTTATCAGCACCGAGCGCGTGGCCAAACTCATCATCCCCAGCAGCAGCGCGCTTACCCCGCGCACCAAGGAACTCGGCGACGCGCTTTTAAGCGGCGCGAACACGTCGCGCACACTGCCCGAGACTAAAATGCGTGCCTGCTCTTTGGAAATGCCCTCGTCCATATCGTTTACTTTGGCTCCGAGCACTTCCTGCACGCGGGCGAATTGCGCATCTAAAAAATCTTCCCATGCACTACTGCCGATACGCACCGCACATACGCACGCCGTCAAAAATCCGTAAGCGAAAATCAACGCCCCCAACGCAAGCGACACCGCCACGCCGACGCCCGTTTTAAGCGCGGGATAGGTGATAAACGGCGCGATAACATAGCGAAAAACCACAAAACACGTCACCAGCCACAGCCCGAAAGCGGCCGCGAAATGGGGTAAAAACACGCGTTGGAGAAGTTGAAAGAAACCGCCCGTCAACGTGCGCAAGGCGTCTTTAGTGTCCATGGCAACAACAATTTCCGCAACAGGTGTGGCCTTTATCTTTGGCTTTGGAAAGCGACGGCACACACGAGGACACTTTTACCATTTTTCCTAATTTTTTATCGTACACATAAGTACCGGTATTATTTTCGCTCATATAGATATTATACCAGTTTAAGACGTTTTTCGCGCGCGTTCGGCCGGTAATGCGGCCCGCAGGGTGCGGACTTACGCCAAAGCGCGACACGCCGTTAAAAAAGCGCGACCTTTTTTTGTATCATATTAGTATGGTTAAGAAAATAAAACACTCCCCCGTAAAAAATTCCGCCCCGTCCGTACCCGCGGACCTTTCTTTCTTGCAAAAAAGTATCCCCCTTTTACTCGGGTGGCTAATCTTGCTGGTCAGTGTGTCTTTTTTTACCGGCACGTATGATTCGGCCCACGTCAAATTAACCCTTTTCCAAACGGGGGCCGTTATGCTCGCGGCCCTGTGGGGCGCGAAACTTTTTATCACGCGCAAAAACCCGTTTACGCGCGCGAATTTGATGTTCTTTTTGCCGTTACTGGTCTATATGGCGTGGCAGACGTTTTCGTTTTTGTGTTTCCCTTACAAGATGGCCGCCGCCGAAGAATTTACCCGCCAAATCTTATACACGCTTGTTACGCTGCTTATCGCGTGCGAGTTTACCCGCCGCGATATCCACACCTTAACCAAATTTATCGTTGCCGCCGCATGGGTTTCTTTCTTATACGGGCTTGTGCAGATTGTGGCCATTTGGGTGCCTTCGTTGGACCTTATGAACTGGCGCGGATTTTTCGGGCACCGCATTTTTTCCACCCACGCCAACCCTAACTTTTTCGGCGCGTTTATCGTGTTTGCTTCGGGCATTATCGGCGCGCAATATTTAATGACGCGCAAAAAAAATCTGCTCGTGCTGCTTGCTATCGGCCTACTTGACCTTGCCTTTACCGAATCAAAAGGTGCGTGGCTCGCGTACGGCGCAAGCGTGCTTTTTTTTACGTTCGGATACGCGCACGCGTTTAGCACCCAAGCCGCCAAAAAACGCTTTACCGCCGCCGCGGTTATTTTAATGCTCGGCGCGATAATCGGCGCGGGCGTGTACGGCGCGAAGCGGTTTCAATCGGTCAGTTTCCGCGCTTATACGTGGCTTTCCGCGTTTGAAATGGTGCAAGATTCCCCCGTTATGGGCACCGGCCTTGGCAGTTTTAAGATTACCTATCCCGCCTACCGCCGCGCGCAAATTTTTTATTTGGAAAACGCCCACAACACCGAAACCCAACACGCCGAAAACGAATATTTGGAACAATGGGCCGTGGGTGGCACTATCGGCCTTGCGTTATTTTTGTGGGTAATGGTATTTTTCGCTACGCTCGCGTGGAAAAATTTGTTACCGCCCGCGCAACCGGCCCCCAAAACCAAAGCCACCGACCCCGCCGTTCGCGCTTATAGTGCGGGCATTTCGGGGGTGCTTGCCAACGCCGCGGACGACCTGACGCGCAAACCTTTGGTGCTCGGGTATGCCGCCGCACTCGCGGGGTTACTGGTGCACGCGTTTGTGGATATCAGCGTACATTTCGCGTCCAGCGGGCTGTTAATGGCGGTGTTTATGGGCGCACTTTTGGCGCTTGCGCTCGGCAATCAAGAACAAGAAATTGTGCCCTATCCCCCCGCCAAACATCCTGTGCTTTTAACGGGTGTTAAAGTGGTTGCGTATCTTGCGTGCGTGGGCGTGATGGCTTATATTTTTATTTTATTTTCGCTACTGATGCTCACGCTAACCAAAACGCGCTTGGGCGATTGGGTGCTCGCCATGGTTGCGTGGATTACTTTGGCCGCGTGTTTATCGGCCGCGAATTATATTTACACGCGCGTGATTTATTTGACGAAAAAATTTTCCGTCGTGCTGATTTTACTGGTAAGTCTGCCCTTTATCCTGTTTACCTACAACGTGTTTCAGGCTAACCACTATTACAGCGTGGGTGTGGCGTTAATCAATCTGCGCAACGCCGAAGGCGCCTTGGGTTATTTTACCAAAGCAATTCAACTTAACCCCTTTAATTTGGAGTACCGCCAATACCGCGGCTCGGTGTTTGGCACTACGCTTAACCTAAATACGCTTTTTTCCGCCGCGCGCGGGGATAAAAACACCCCGTCTAACGACTACGAACGCGCCTTGAACGATTTTAAGTATGTGCTCGCGCATAACCCCAACCACGCTTTACTGCACCAAAGTATCGCGCAGATTTATTACGCGATGGGCGTAAAATACGTGCAAGCGGCCTACGCGGAAAATTCCCCGCAAGCGCGGGTGATGTATAACAAACTTGCGCAAGAGAATTTTGAAAATTCCAAACGCGCCTTGCAGTTAGCATTAGACCTAGACCCCGTCAACCCGACGACCTACGAAATGCTTGCGAGTATCGCGCTGATGGAACATAATTTTGAGCGCGCGCAATATTGGGTGGACCAATATAAGAAAGGGCCGGCGGGCGTAACGGAGCCGGAATTTTTAGCCGCGCACGCGAGCAACCCGCAAATAGAGCGTATGCAAGCGCAAATCAAGATGGTGCGCGGGCAAGTGGCGGGCGAGTAACGCATTTACCCGACGGAAAGAACGTGCCCGAAAATAAAACGGACGTGCAAAAAAAAGATTTTTTTAGTAAAATATGTATATGCGGCGGAAAGAAAAGCCGCGCTGATTTTGCCAAGATAGCTCAGCTGGTAGAGCAGCCGCTTCGTAAGCGGCAGGTCCGGGGTTCGATCCCCCGTCTTGGCTTTTTTTGTTGCCTATTTTTTCGTTCTACTTTGTTCTCGCTCGGTCGGATACCTCCGCCCTACGGGCGCGTACCGCCAGTATTCCTTCCTCGCTCGGGCCTCGTATAACAAAAAAATCGTTTACAAAAAACACCGCTTATCCGCATGACCGCGTGCAATTTTGTTGCCTATTTTTTCGTTCTACTTTGTTCTCACTCGGTCGGATACCTCCGCCCTACGGGCGCGTACCGCGAGTCCGGCCTGCAGGCATTTTACGTCAGTAAAATGACCGGAAGGCGATCCCCCGCTTACACAAAAAATACGCGCTTGGGCGGGGGTTTTTAAATTTTAGCCAAGACAGGATACCAACTGCTTGGTATCCGTGGGGGAGCGAAAGACGGAGCGATGTTTTTGTTTGAGCGCGATCCACTTTAGAGAGCGCGAAAGGCAAAAACCGCGAGTCCGGCCTACAGGCATTTTACGTCAGTAAAATGACCGGAAGGCGATCCCCCGCTTACACAAAAAATACGCGCTTGGGCGGGGTTTTAAATTTTAGCCAAGGCCACACCGCAACACTTATTCCAACACTTCAAAATGGGTCTGTGCGTTGTCGGCGCCGCACGTGACGGACAAGGTATATTTCCCCGCTTGCAGGGGCCACCACACGTCGCACGACGTGTCTTTGAGTGCCTGATTATCCAGTTTCCACGCGCACACCGCTTGCGCGCAACGCGCGGTAAATTTAATTTTTTGGGAAGATAATTTAACGGCGGGATCTATCTTAAAAATATCGCCCGCTTGCGGGAAAGAAATGCGTACTTTTTCCGCAGACGCTTGGTGTTTGCCGTCGCACGTGTCCGGCAAAAATTGCGCGTCAAACACTTCTTCGCGCGTGTGTTTGCAATTTTTTCCGGCCAGTAAACCGCTTTGCGTGCACACCGCTTTGCGTACAATTTGCTCCGGCTCCTTAAACGGCGCGGACGGATATTTTTCCTGCATATACACCGCCAAATCGTGCAGAATCGGCCCCGCGCCCGTAATGCCGGATACTTTTTGCATGGGCGTAGCGTCAAAATTGCCCACCCACACGCCGATAGTCCAACGCGGGGTGTAGCCGAAAGCGAAATTGTCTTTATAATCTTTGGAAGTGCCCGTTTTGGCGGCCATTTCAAACGGCACATACAAGGCCGAATTGAGCCCGAAAGACGGCGCGCGCGCCTGATTATCGCGCAAAATATCCGTCACCAAAAAAGCACTCTGCGCCGATAACACCCGTTTATTTTTGCCCTGTTCGGGGTAATACACCGCCGGACTAAACGCAACTTGCAAAGGTTGGTAAATCCCCCCGCGCGCAAGCGACGCATACGCATTCGTTAACTCCAACAAACGCACTTCCCCGTTGCCCAGCGCCAACCCCAAGCCGTAAAAATCATCCGGCTTTTGCAAGGAACCGACACCCGCCGCATGCAACAGGGCCAGCAAATTATTTACCCCGCTCATTTCCAATGCGCGCACCGCGGGCACATTGTACGAACACGCAAGTGATTTTCGCACCGATACCGCGCCGTGGAAAGTTTCGTCGTAATTGCGCGGGCGGAACCCCCCGTCAAAAAAGGTATCCTCGTCTTGAATTAACGACGCGGGCGTGAGCACTTTTTTCTCAAATGCAAGGCCGTACACAAAAGGTTTTAAGGCCGAGCCCGGTTGGCGCAGTGCGCGTGCGCCGTCCACCTGCCCGCTGTTTTGGCTGTTGTGAAAATCGGCCGAGCCCACATAGGCCACCACCGCGCCGGTTTTATTTTCCACAATGACCGCCGCGCCGTTGGTAACGTGAAAATCGCCGAGTTTGGCGACATTATTTTTAACGACTTCTTGGGCGAATAATTGCGCGTCGCGGTCCAAGGTGGTGCGCACTTTGGTTGTGCCCTGCAACGGCAGTAACCGCTCTAAAAACTGCGTAAAGTGCGGCGCTTCAAACGGGCGCGGGCTCTTTTTTAAGACGATTTGCTCGGTGCGGGCCAGTTTATAAATTTCGTCGCTGATAAACCCGTTTTCCAGCATTTTTTTAAGCACGTAATCGCGGCGGGTCAGCGCGCGCTTGAAATGTTTTAACGGGTTATAATAGGTGGGCGATTTAATCAGCCCCACCAAAAAAGCCGCTTGCGAAACGGACACGTCCGACGCGGGTACTTGAAAATAAAATTGCGACGCCGCTTCCACCCCTTGCGTTAAATTGCCCAGTTCCACCACGTTGAAATAGGCTTCTAAAATTTCTTCTTTGGAAAGGTCTTTTTCCAGTGCGGCGGCTTTATAGGCTTCGCGCGTTTTGCCCCATAAATTTTTGGGGCGCGGCTCAATGGCGCGGGCGAGTTGCTGGGTAATGGTGGACGCGCCCGAAACGACTTTCCCTTCCGTTGCGTTTTGCCACGACGCGCGCAACACCGCGCGCATATCCACCCCGTTGTGCGAGAAAAAATTTTTATCTTCCGCCGCCACCGCCGCCGCCACGAGCCACGGCGAAATTTCCGCCAGCGGCACGTATTGGGCGTATTTATCCCCCGCCACTTGGCGCACGAGCGTGCCGTAGCGGTCGTAAATTTGGCGCGACGATTTAAGCGGATAAAAAACTTCTTCCCCGCACACCGTGCAGGGAAGAAGTAAACTAATTAGTATGGTGCAAAACCAACGCATTATTTAATGACCAACTGCGTTGTTTTGGTGCGCCCGAAAACGGACGGCTCATACATTTCGCTGACCCACGCCGCGGGGTAACTGTACACCCCCTCGGACACCGCAGACACGATATAACTATACTCGTGTTTACCCGCGCTTAAATAGTCGGCAAACACGACCAAGCGGTCGTCATAGCGTTCGGCGCGGAAGAAGCCGCTTTCGCGGTTAGCGTCGTATAAGGCTTGGGCTTGCTCGTCCGATTCGGTAGCGAGCGAAGTGTTGACGATTTCCAAACCGGCGGCGATAAAATCTTCCAATGCCACGAAATGGCGCGCCACGGGCGTATCTACGCTCAGTGTTACTTTATAGCGTTCGCCGGCGTGCACTTCGCTGACGGGTTTATCGTCCAACGTGGTCAGTTTGCGCGTGATGGTAAAGCCGCTGTTGGCCGGCACATTAAACGCGGCCGGCACGTAGCGTTGCGCCAAGGTATAATAGAGCGTACCGGTGCCGTGTTTAATAAACGTCAGGCGCGCTTGCGGGCCGTCTGCGTAGATTTTTTCAAACGGCAATACGACAACGGCATTATCCAGCGAGCGGCCTTTGAAGCGGTGCAATAAGATTTGCTTATAGCCTTGGTTGATAAACGCTTCAAATTCGGGGTCTTTACTTTCCGCTTTTTGGTAGTAATGGCTCAACGCCTGCAACACTACCGCGTTGGTGCTGGTGCTGCTCCAGTGCCCGTCGGCGTCCATTTGTTTGAGCAACCACGAGGCCATTTGGAACGCATAATCAAACCCGTTGCGTTCGTTAAGCAAGGCGTCTAAAGTTAAGGCGGTGGCCGATACGCTGTCGGTATGTAACCACGGCATGGGTTTTTCTTCCATGTAGACCGATTCGGACGTAAACACCACCTGACGGCTCAGTTGCTTAATCAAAGCGCGTTGGATACTGCGCTCGCTCTTAATCAAATAAGCGGTCTTTAATAAATAAGCACTCGCGGACACATTTAACACGTCTATCTGCGAATACAAATTATTGAAAGCACTATCCACATTTTGCCCGTATAACGCCAACACATAAATCGCATACGCGCGGGCGACATCCGTTTCCGCTACCGAGTACGCATAGGCTTGCTTCGTGTCTTTATTGAACGCGGCCGCCAACCACGCAAGGGCCTTATCCAATTCTGCTTGCGGCACTTTATAACCGGCTTTTTGCGCTTCGTAGGCGGTTTCCAAGGCGTAAGCGGTTACATAGGCGTCGGGCCAATTATCGTTTTTCCAATACGAAAGTCCGCCCGATTGCGTTTGGTACAAGGGGATTTCGTTAAGCACTTCTTGTGCTTGTTTTTTGTAAGCGGTAACGTCGCCCAAGTGAAAGTCTTTAATCAATTCTTCGCTGCTGATAACCGGCAAGATTTTAGACATTTTTTGCTCTAAACAATCATACGGGTAGGTCAGCAAGAAATTTACCGCACTCTTTAAGTTAAGTAGCGCCGTGGACGCCAACATCACCGAGACGTTATTATCCGCCTGCGCGAGCACGTTAGCCGGTTTAGTTAAAAGCGCGGCTTTTTCCGAACCGCTGAGTTTATCGTAAGCCGATAAGACTTGCGCTTTTTCCACTTCCGCCACTTCCAAAGGCAACACAAACCCGTCGGAATGTTTTTTGCCGCGCACGCTGACCGCGAAAGAGGCTTTGCCGTCCGTGGTGGCTTTACACGTCCAACTCACATGGCGCGAGCCGCCCAGTGGCACATAAATACCCTGATCGGCCGGCGTACCCAACGCTAACGCGCCGGTGGCCTGTGCCTGAAGCGTCAACTGCCCGCGTTTATCGGCAAAGTTATACACGATAGCCGCGCAACTAAATTCGTCGCCTTTGCGCATAAAACGCGGCAAGTGCGGCGTTACCATAATGGGTTTGGCTACCGTGAATGCGGTTTCGCCCGAGCCGAACTCGTCTTGCGTTAAGGCAACGGCCATCACGCGGAATTTGGTTAAATTATCCGGCAAGGTAAACGATACGGACGCTTTCCCTTTTTTGTCGGTTTGCACGCTGGCCTGATAGTACGGCACAAACGAGAAGTTAGAGCGCAAATCCACGCCGCCGAGTTTCGCACCGGCCGCACCGCCGCCGCCGCGGTTTTCGCCTTTTTCGCCGAAACTGCGCTGACCGATAACGTAAGCGCGGTTATCCATGGTGGAAACGGCAAGCGGTTGCGCGCCGTAGAAATAGTTGAACAAATCCGGCGTTTTGTAATCGCTCAAGGCCAACATCCCCTCGTCCACCACCATTACGGCTACTTCGGCAGGGACTGCTTTGCCTTTGACTTTGGTGGTTAGTTGCACGGTTACTTCTTCGCCCGGTTGATAGGTAGATGCGGACGTTTTAACCGCGGTAGCGATTTTCTTATTATCGGGGATGACGTTTAAGTTGACGTATCCCACTTTAACTTGGGGTTTGCCCAAATCTAACGTGCGGTCCTTAACGGGGGACGCACTGCGCCCGCGCACGAGCACCACGCTGACATAGACGTTGGGCAAGTAATTTTCTTTTATCGGCACTTGAATAAACGAAGCGCCTTCTTCCACGTTTACCACCCACGCGTCCAACACTCCGCCCCGTTCCACGCTGACCAATGCCTGCGCTTGCGGATAGGGCGATTCCAACGTAATGCGCGCCTTTTGGCCCGCTTTATATTCGTTTTTATCTTGCTTGAGCACTAACAAATCGTCGTCGTTCTTTCTCCAAGACGACTCATCTTTACCGTACACATAGACGTCGGTTCCGCCTTTAATGGTGCGTCCTTCCAAATCGGTAGCGGTAAATTCAATGTAATAGTTTCCCCCTTCTTTGGGTGTGAAACTCAACTGCGAACCCTCGGGCAAAATCCCTATTTTTTGGGAAGGCAGATTGATTTTTTCTTTGTCGTTTACCCACTCCAAGCGGCCCGAAAGACCCGTTTTGCGCACGCTATACCAATTATATTTATAGATTTTAGCGGTCGCAATCGTGGCGGTGCGCTCGCCTTGCGGGGTAAGCGCGATAACGTCAAGGGTAACGGGTTTACCGGCGTAAAAGTCGGTATCTTTGGGCGTTTTGGCCCCGATATAAAAATCTCCCGGGTGGACCAAAACGGAGTTGCGGCTGAACAATTCTTGGTTCGCCGGAGAAGTTACGCTCACTTCCCCGAACACGCGGGTAGTGGCGGTAACGACCGGCAATTTTTCGGTAAGGGTAAGCGCGCCGTTAGCGTCTAATTGACCAGACGCACTGCCGAGCAACTTGCCGTTGTAAGAAGCATAATCGTCGTTAAGGAAATACGGGTTAAAGGTATAATCTTTATAGCCTTCCGGCTCAAACGACGCATATTCTTGGCGCAACGTCCATTTGGCTTTAGCGTCCGTTACCGGCGAGCCGAAATGGTAATTTGCCGCTACGTTATAAACGGATTCTTCGCCCGAAACGTACTGCGTTTGTTGCGGCACAAAGGTCACTTGGAAGTCGGTTTGTTTGACGGCTTGCACTTGGAAAGAAGCCCCTAACACATTGTCCTGTTCCACCGCTTGGCCGTTTTTGAGCGGCACAAACGAAATGTTCCACATTCCCGTTGGCGCATTTTTCGCAATCGCATAGGTTAAATCAAACGTTCCGTTTTTGGAAAGGGTAACTTCTTTGTCCCACACGTTTTCGCCGCGGGCATCGGAAATGACCACTTTACCTTGTTTGAGTTTACTGACCGCCCACGCGCCGTTTTCCTGCTCGCGCACGACACCTTTAATATATACTTTCTCGGTGGGACGATACACCCCGCGTTCGGTAAATACGTATCCGCGCAATAATTCGCGTTGCGGGGCATAGGTATAATTTAAGTTAAAACGCCACGGCTCCAAGCCGTCGTTCCATTTATTGCTGACTACGGCGTCCCCGCCTTTGCCGGAAACGAACGCATAAATTTCGGGGGCTTGCCATCGGCTTTCCGCCACCGCGTCAAGGTCTTTCCAACCCGGTGCTACGACTAAGCCGTCCGCGCCCGTTTTACCCGTCCACAAAACGCGGTTGGTTTTATCGCGCAGTTCCACGGGCATATCGGGCATGGCTTTGCCTTCTTTAAGCGAAGTGACCCATATTAACGTGGAAGTGGCCGAGGTCTTAAAGGTAACACCGGCATCCGTTACGTTGTCGGTAGCCGATTCCCAGCAATCTTCGTTACGGCGTTTGGTTTTGAATTGCGTAAAGATAATGCTGTCTTTGGCATTTACGCCGAAACGTCTTAAATCAAAAAACGCATTTAAGGTTTTGTCTTTGACTTCCGCGAAGTTATAATCTTGCGCGAAAGTGGGGTTGGCTAATTTTTTTTGGCCGCAGTATTTGGTTTCCTGCTGGTCAAACGGAATAAAATTATCTTTGTTAAAGCGCGCGGCTTCCACCGGCAACGCAGTGATATTAATAACGTCCACGGGGAGCAGCGGTTTTAAGTAACTTTCCAACACGCCCAATCCGCCTGAAAAATCTACCCGCGGGCAATAGCCTTGATTGGAAACGACAAAGAAATAATCTCTCCCCAACGTATTGCCGTAAATATCTTTCAAATCGCCGCTGATGGAAACTTCTACGTCTTGTTCGGGTTTGAAATCTAAAAACGTAAGCGGCGTGCGGAAATAAGCGCGTCCGGTTTTTTTATCGGTTTCTTCGTAGCCCAGCGCGTCTAAAGCGGCGCGTTCCAATGCTTTTTTGGCACTGGCCGGCTTAACCGACACGGCGCGCATCAGTTCGCGCATACGCACCGGCGAAGAAAAATTTACCGACGCGGTAAACGGCAAACACCCTTCGTTAGTCGTGCCGAACACGGCTAAATCGGGGTAGGTATAAAAGGAGGTTTGATATGTTTTGCCTAACCCTTGCGTGCCTTGCACCGAGGGCAAGCCTTTAAGCAACGATAAGGTATATTTGGTCCCTTTGGTAAGTGTTTTGGTAGGAACCAACGCGATTGCGTTTTCGTAATTGCCGTAGTGAAAATTTTTATCAAATTCTTCTTTGGAAACGCCGCGCACGGAAACCGGCACGCTCTTTTTACCGGCGGTTAAGGTGATAAATTTGGCGATATCTTCTTTCACCGGCATAGAGAATAAAACGTATAAGGTGGGGTTTAAGTTTATCCAATGTTCGTCCTTATACGGCAAGGTCCGCTCCACCTGCACAAGCGCGGTATTAAAGGAAACCGTGTAGGGTTTAGCCAATTTTTGTTTAGTTACTTGCGAGGTAAAACCGGCGGGCAGCGTTAAGGTGTAACGCGTAGCCGCGGGCCAATTTTCATTCGGCTCAAACGTCAATGTTTGTGCGCCGTTATAGCGGCACGTACCCGCAATTTTTGGCGTAATGGTAAAGGGGCAATTCTCCGACGCTAAAGCGGTATCTTCCCCGAGCCCCGCCACCGGCTGATTGAAGTGCAGCGAAATCGGCCGGCGCCCCAAATCACGCTCGTTTTCATTAAGCAACGACGGCCACACTTTAAGCGGCGCCGCAAAAGCCACAGACGTGGCGATAAAACAAAAAGTTACTACCCATAATAATTTTTTTAACATAGCAAACCCTCCGTAAATTATTGTAGCATTTTCTGGCGTAATATATGCAATCTATGCAGATATCTTCCAAATATGATAAAATAAGTATAAGCCCGCCGAAATCCGGCGGTTTTATATTCTACTTATGGCCAGACAACTCAAAACCGCTAAAAACCCCTTTAAGGATAAAACCTTATCGGCCTTACTGATTAAATTTTCCGCACCCGCCGTTGCGGGGATGTTTGTTAACGCCTTGTTTAACATCATCTCGCGCATTTACGTCGGGCAGGATGTGGGGTCGTTGGGGATTGCGGCAATCACGGTATTTTTCCCGATCGGGCTTGTTTATATGGCCTTTAGTGCGCTGATCGGGGTAGGCAGTAACGCGCTTTTTTCTATCCGCTTGGGCGAAAAAGAAGAAGAAGAAGCCAAACGGGTACTGGGTAACGGGTTTGTACTGCTTACGCTTGTTTCGGGGACGGCCACGCTAATCAGTTATTTATTTTTAGACCAACTGCTCGGTTTTTGCGGGGCGGACGCCGAAGTACTCCCGCTGGCACGCGAATATGCGCTGATTGTATTTCCGGGGTATTTTTTATTTTCCATCAGCGTGGGCTTAAACCACTTTATCCGCTCGTCGGGTAGGCCCAAAACGGCGATGGCCACGCAGTTTATCGGGGCGTTTATCAATTTAGCGGCCGCGCCTATTTTTATTTTCGGGTTTCACTGGGGCATTAAAGGCGCCGCCATGGGCACGTTGTGCGGGCAGGTCATTTCTTTTCTGTGGGTGATTTTCTGCTTAACCGGCCACCGCCACCGCTACCGCTTACAATGGAAAAATTTAATCTTGCGCCGCGATATCGTAGTGGGGTCTATAGCCATCGGGTTTTCCCAATTTGCGTTTCAAATTGCTTCGGGCGCGCTTAACGTGATACTCAATCACTCGCTGTTAAAATACGGCGGGAATATTGCCATATCGGCTATGGGAATTGCTATCAGCATCAACACCATTGTCATTATGCCGGTGCTGGGTATTTCGCAAGGGGCGCAACCGCTTATCGGGTATAATTACGGCGCACGCAAATATACCACCGCCATACAAACCCTTAAAATGGCTATGCGTTGGGGCGTGACGATTGCCGCAAGCGGATTTATTTTATTGGAATTGTTCGCCCCGCAGGTAGCCGCTATCTTTAACCACGAAGACAAAGCGCTTATTGAAATGTCCGCGCGCGTAATCCGCATTTTCAATTTACTTTTGGCACTGGTCCCCGTGCAAATGCTCTCTACCACTTTTTTCCAAGCCATCAACAAGCCGTTAACGGCGGCGTTTTTGAGCCTGTCGCGCCAGATTTTATTGGTTATACCGCTGCTGCTGATTTTACCGCTGTTTTGGGGGCTCAACGGCGTATTTTTGGCCCCCGTATTTGCCGACGCGGTAGCCACCGCACTGGCGTTGTATATGCTTAAAAAATACTTTTCCAAACATGGGCAACACGTATTTTTTAGCCCAAAAAATAAGCAAAAAAACACTTAATTGGTATTGTTACCTAAATTTGATAAAATAAATCTATGAATCGCACGATATTATCCCTTGATTTTTACGGAAAAGGTATTTCTGCCGCCGTAGCACTCTTTGATACGGAGCAGGGAAGCGTGCGTATTACCAAACTGGCCCGCTTTGAGTGCCCGCATTTTCAGGACGGGCAAGTGTTAGATGTCGGCCCCGCCCAAGACGAGTTAACCTACGTGTTGGAAGAACTGGCGCCGTTTATCGGGCTTAACCCCAAAATTTTAATCGGTGTGCGCGGGCCGATGCTCTCTTTCCAACGCCGCACCGGCTTTAGAATTGCCAACGCGCGCAACTGCATTATACGCGAGCAAGATATCAAAGAAGCGTTAGACGACGCGGTGCCGTCCGTTTTACCGGCGGGAACACAGGTACTTGACGTATGGGCGCAGTCTTTTGTGGTGGAAGGAGAGGAAAGCATACACAACCCCAAAGGACGGGTGGGCGTGTCGTTAGAAGCGCAAACGCTTATTACCTATGCGGACACGTCTTATTTAGCCGACTTAAAAAATATACTGCATTTGTGTAATGTGTCCAATTACCGCTTACTTCCCAGCGCGGTGCCGATTGTCCAGCAATTACCTTCCCCGTCGGAGAAAAAATCCCGCACGCTGGTAATAGATATCGGCAATAACTCCTCTTCCGCGCTACTTTATAATAAGGGGCTCGTGATGGAGGGCATCAATTTGGCGTTTGGGGATAACGTAATGATTAAACAATTTGCCAAATTGTTAGAGCAGGACGTTAGCGAAGCACAAAAAATTTTAGATAATTACACACCCGACGAATATATTGATGACGCCATAGAAGACGCTACCGAATTTATGATTCGGCGCCTTTACCGCGAACTGGGCAAGTCGCTGGTTAGTTTTGCGCAAAAAGCCCCCACGCAAATTATTTTAACGGGTAACGGCGTTTGCGATTTTACCGAGCCTATCGTGCGCGACATCTTCCAAGTCAATAAAGTGCGCTGGTCTTTCTTGGAGCCGGAAACGGAAAACGATAATAAAGAAGAAGCCCCCGATTTACTGCTTTTTACGGGCGCGCTTGCTATCATTTACCACACCTTACAAATGGAAGACTCGTCCGACCCGACGGAAACTTCCCCCGAGCGCGAAGGGTTTTTGGATAAACTCATTACCAAAATCGGGCTAAACTCCCTGTTTACTTTTTAACTTCCGCATAAACAACAAATAGTCATCCTGAACTCGTTTCGGGACCACTCCGCTTTTCTAATCCATTAAGCGGTGCAGACCCTGAAATAAATTCAGCATGTCCCTTGTTTTTTATTAGGTCAACCCGCAGGGTCCCCCCCACCCGTCATCCCGCAGGGTCGTAGTGCGGGATATAAAATGAAAACCCCGCTTTTTCAAGCGGGGTCTTAAGGCGTTAAATCAAACGGCTTTTTACATGCCTCTTGCTTCGGCCATTAAGGCTTTAGAGTCCGAAATAGTAGGCACTAACGCATTGGTTTGCGCGTTGTAATTGAAACGATAGGTAATCTTAAAACTCTGCGGCGTGGCCGGCGGAACTTTAATATTGACCAGATACTCGTCTGCATTTACGGGTGCGGCATCCCACGTAATCAAACTGGGATCAATGGTGGCGTGTTTTTGCTCAATAAATTCACGCAACATGCGTCCGTTAGGCAACAGATAATTTTGCAACCGCATAACAATTTCTTCGCGGGTAATTTCTTTAGGTGCGGCGGGCACTTCTTCGGCAATTACGGCAGCGGGTTCTTCATATATTTCATTAACGACTTGTTCGCTTACCGGTGCGGCCTTTTTAGCCCCCAACACGTTGACGCTGTCGGGAATCATATGCATAAAGGCCAACACGAAGTACAACCCTACCGCCAAGAGTAACGCCACTAAAATGCTGATGATGATTTTATTTAAGTTAGAGGGGGTGTTCTGCTCCGACTTAACTTCATGCTGCATATTCACATCATCATTTTCCGATAACGCCTCTACGTTTAAGCGTTCGGTATCGGTCGGGTCCTGCACCATGGGGACGGTGCGGATATCATAGGAAGCGCCGCGTCTGTCTTTGAGCGGATCTTCCAAGTTCAAAATAGCCTCGTCGCTGCCGGCCCTCCCTTTTTGTTCGTTTTCTTCCGATTCATCTTCGCGGACTTTTACGAAAGAAGCCAACATATCTTGCACATCTTGCGACGCAAAGGTATCTTCCTTTACATCTTTAGAGGCTAATTGTTCTTCCAATGATTTTTCCGGATCGGCAGAAGGTACGAAGTCGGAAATTAAATAAGTGGAACCTTCTTGCAATTGGATTTCCGTCATTTCGCCGGCATCCATGGTTTCGCCTTCAAAGTCTTCTTCGGCTTGTTCTTCTTGGGCGGGCTGTTCGGCTTGTTCTTCGGCCTGTTCTTCGGTTGCCGGTTCTTCTTCAGCGGCAGGTTGTTCGGCCTGCTCTTCGGTTGCCGGTTCTTCTTCAGCGGCAGGTTGTTCGGCCTGCTCTTCGGCAGGTTGTTCAAAAGAACCGCTATTCATCAAATCCGTAAACGACGCAGCTTGTTCGTTATTTTCGGTCGTTTCGGCAACGGCTTGCTGCTCGTCTTCCGGTAAAGAAGACATCGTCGGCTCGCCTTGTTGTTCTTGCGCTTGTTCTTCGGCAGATTCTTTAACGGAAACACCTTCGCTGAGTTCCAACGATAAATCCGTTTTGGCTAATTCCAAATCGGTATCGGACAACAAACCGCCTTCGTCTTCCTGTTTCGGTCCTTGTTCGGTAGGAATCAATTCTTCAAAAGATTCTTCCTTTTGTTCTTCAACCACCGGTTCTTGCACTTGTTCTTCGGCTACCGGTTCAAGGGCGGGTTCTTCCGTACTAAGGTCTATTTGCGGTCTGTTCAAATCATCTAAAGAAGGCAAATCTTGTTGTGCTTGGGCAGGTTCTTCCGCTTGTTCTTCGGCTACCGGCTCAAGGGCGGGTTCTTCCGCTTGTTCTTCGGCTACCGGCTCAAGGGCGGGTTCTTCCGCCTGTTCTTCAGCCACCGGCAAAACGGGTTCTTCCGCTTGTTCTTCGGCTACCGGTTCAAGCGCGGGCTCTTCTGCCTGTTCTTCGGTTACTTGTTCAACAGCGGGTTCTTCCGCTTGTTCTTCGGCTACCGGCTCAAGGGCGGGTTCTTCCGCTTGTTCTTCGGCTACCGGATCAAGGGTGGGTTCTTCCGCTTGTTCCTCGGCTACCGGCTCAAGGGTGGGTTCTTCCGCTTGTTCCTCGGCCACCGGCTCAAGGGCGGGTTCTTCCGCTTGTTCCTCGGCCACCGGCTCAAGGGCGGGTTCTTCGGTTACTTGTTCAACGGCGGGTTCTTCGGCCTGTTCTTCGGGTGCCGGAACGGCATCAACCGCCATCAAATCTTCAAATTCTTCTTCCTTCTCTTCTTTCTTTTCTTCAATAATTTGGTCAATTACATCTTCTTGATCGGGTGAAGTGATTTCTTTAATAAGGGCATCGCGCTGCGCATCTTCTTCGGTCGGAGTAGTTTCGGCAGGGATTTTTTCTTCCACTACGCCTTCCGCTTCTTTAGCGAGTTTTTCCGCTTGCACAGGACTCAATAAATCTTGGAAAGTATTTTCCGCCTCTTGTGCAAGTTGGGCATTATACATAGAATCCATAGCGGATTGAATGACTAAATCATCTTTTGCGGGTTCTAATGTTTCTTCCGGATTTTGGGTTTCTTGATTAGCGGAAGCGACGATATCTTCCGCTTGGGCGACTAATTCGGTGGTATTTTCCAACTTATCGTTTTCAGAGAAAGTATTGGACGCAGTTTCTTCCGCAAGGATAGAGTGCGCGTTGGAAATGGTTTCCAATTTGGTTTTGCCGATAGTGGCATCGGGGACTTGGTCAATTTTTTGCTCTAAACGCGCTTCCATATCGTTAAGGCGCGAGCGCAACTGGGCAAACTCGTCCATTAACGCATCTAATTTAGAAAAAAGTTGTTCTTTGGTGCGCTGATCCATCCCGCCGCCGAAAGGTCCGGCCGGTTCTTGGTCAAATTCAAAAACCGAAGAAGCCTTCATCCATTGCTGGTTGCCGCTGGAAGCGGATTCTTCCGAACAAATAAGCGTATCCGGCGTAAAACCCCGAAGCGTAACTAAGTCCGATTCGTTGTGAGGTCCATCTACTTTGTCATTTATGTAAACCCAATATCTCATTTTTTTCACCCTTTTTATTATGGTATCCTACATACGATAATAGCATAGCAAATTCTTTTCAAATTGACTAGTATTTTTTGTTATTTTTTTTCTTTTTGAAAACGGGACGCAAATTGCGCGATTAAATAATCGGTTTGGCGCGGGTTCATTTTTTTACGTTCTGCCGACGATAAAACATCCTCCACCTGCCTAAATGCTTCCCCGTTTTCCAACGTTTCCAACACAAACCGCGTCAGTTTATGGTTATACGTGCCGTTGAGTTCCCCGATTAGCGTGCGCAGCGCAAGTAAATACTTTTCGCGGTCGGTTTTCCAAAAGGTAAACGGGGCTAAATTTTTTTCAAAATACGCGGTTAATTCTTCGGGTGATTTACTCCCCAAATAATGTTTCATCAGTTCCGGCGACACGCCCTGCGCAAGCGTTTGCTCTTTTAAGTTAAGCGTATAAGTGGCCTGTTTGACCCCTTCTTCCTGCGATAAATTGCCCAGTAATATTTTGCAAGCGATTTCCTTATTATCCTGCGGGTCGCGGAAATAGGGCAAGTGCGCAAGCAAATCGTGAAATTCGCCGTCTAACTGCGCAAAGGATTTTTTACCGCCGTAACGCTCGGTCAAATCGTACTCAAAGCCGTTATAAAGCGGGTCTTTAAGCAAACTGCGGCGCAACACTTCGCGGTCATGGCGCAGGGAAGCCTGTTGCGACGCCCACGAAAAACACTCTTTGGTGCCGTCCACCAACACGCGCACGGCGAGCGAAAGGTTTTCTTCCGGATAATCCACAAAAGGCAATTTCCGCAACACCGCTTCAAAGGTAGACGCAATATCCTGCGGGGTGCGCGTACGCAGGTAGCGGCATGCAATAATAAGTAAATCTTCTTCTAAAATCAGGTTGCCCAACATTTGCGAAATTTCGGCAATTTGCGTGGCGTTTGTTTCGGTAATTTGGCACAACATCACCCGCACGGCAATACACGCGCACAAGTCTTTGGACATATTGATTTGCAATAAATTTTGGTAAAGGCGGTCAAACTCTTTGCGAAAATCAATACTGCACGGGTGCACATACAACTGCGCGAGTTTTTGGGTTAATTTGGCGGGGATATGGTGGCGGTCCGCCAAGCGGAAAATTTCCCGTTTATTTTTGCGTAAAATTTCCTCGTCGCCCGCTTGTATTTTTTTGGCTTCTTCCAACAGCATCAGTAGTGCCTGTGTGGCGCGTTCTTCGTCCGTATCCGCGCTCAGGCCCACATGCGCCAAGGCTGCTTCAAACTCCTTATCAAAATACCTGCGCGACGAAAACGACGCATACGTAGCGATCAGCATTTCTTCGTCTGCCGCGCCCATATTGAGCGCGTGGCATAACTCGCTAATGGACGTAAAATTGTTACAAATGCGCACTTGGCGCAAGGCGGCCGGCAAGGAACACTCGTCCAAAAGCATTTTGGCGATAATGGTGTCGGCCAGCGGGGAGTCGGAGTTGAGTTGGGCAGACGCGTCGGCGATATCCTGTTGCAAGGCAGAAAGCGTTTTTTTACCTTCCAAGGTAAAGACAAGTTTAGCCGCGTAATCGTTGTCAATTTCGGGCAACATGCTGTAAATTACGCTGAGCATGGCATTACGTTTCTGCATTTTACTTGTCATAGTTATCTTAGCACGATTTCAAAAAAGTATTGATTTGTTTTTCCAATTCCGACGTCTTATCCGTATTCTTAATGTATACTAAATTGGCCCGCATATTTTCAACGGCACATTTAATACACGCCTGTAATAAATGGCGCGCGCAAAAGATATCGGCCATAATGACCGGAGCCACTAAATCTTTAATATTATCAATCTCGCGCAAGGCGCACAAGGCGGCTTTGGCCGAGTCGGCCGGAACTTTTGAAGCAAATACTAACGCGTCTTGCACCGCCTGTTCCCGCGCGGGCAATTCTTTAGGCAGTTTTACCGCCGTCAAATAGCCGGTGTAGGCCTCGGCATCTTTTTGGATGTATCCCTGTAATTCACTGCGAAAAGAGCGCAACATCCCCAAACTTTTTTCCAATTTGGCGCGCACGTCGGGGGAAATCGTTTTGCGTTTGAGGGTGGTGCCCACCGCCATAGAGGCTAACGCGCACCCCATCGCCCCCGTACACGCCGCCGCCGCACCGCCGCCCGGGGTAGGCTCGGCTCCGGCAAGCGCGTCTAAAAAGCGTTCTACTGCGTTTTGGTTGTGTGTCATACTAAAAATCCTTACATAATGGTACCGGATTCCAAATCCGAATATTTTTTAATGCGTAACATTTTCAAGCGGTCCTCATCAATGCCCGTGCGGCTGAAAAACACGTGTTCAATAGCACTGGCGGGCATAATGTAATTGCCGCGTTTTACGCCTTTGGGATCGGTCTGTAACCCGAGCCACACGCCCCACATTTCCAAATCGGTAAAATCTTTCATTTCCAATTCCGCCGCGGCGCGCTGGATTTTTTTAGGTTCGCCGAAACCGGTGGTTAAAACCGCGCTGTGAAAACCGCAATTTTTAGCCGCGCAAATATCGCGGTGTGTGTCGCCGATTACATAGACCTGATCGGGCGTAATTTTAGTTTTGAATTTCTTTTCGGCACGTTTGAGCGCGGCGCAGAGCATTTCTTCGCGCGTGTGTCCGTCCTCGCCGTAACCGCCGAGCGTGAAAAACTTGTCTAATTTGCTCGGGGTAAGTTTAATAAACGCGCCCTTTTGCAAATTGCCCGTTCCGAGCCCTAAAATAATATCTTTTTGCGCGGATAATAACTTTAAGAATTTTTCCACCCCTTTTACTTTGCTGTATTTTTTGGCGCGGATAACTTTGCTCACTTCCTGCGGTAAAAATTCCAAATACTTGGCGGTTATTTTTTTCATATCGGCCGCCGACGGCTTTTTGCCTTTTTTGATTAAGCCGTACACCAACGCGAAATTATCCAAATCGGTCCGGCCCGAAATGAGCGCGTGTTCAAACTCCGGCTTGACGCCGTAGAGCGTTTCCATGGCTTTGCACAAGGACGTTCTGCCCGCCCCCCACGCATTGATTAACGTGCCGTCTAAATCAAATAAAACGAGTTTTTTCATTTTGTTTCTCCTTTCTTGGCTGTTGTCGTTACAATATACGCACCGCCGACGGCTAATACCATACCGACAACTTTGTAAAGTGTAAAATCATCTTCGCCCGCAAGTGCCGAAAACAGATACGTCAGCACCGGATACGATAAAATAATCGCCGTGGCTTTACTCAAATCCATATTGCGTATAGCGGTGTACCACAACACATTACCGATAAAATAGTTAATCAGCGCACTACCCACCAGCGTGGCCCACAACATAGGTTGTGCATCAAACAACAGCGGCCCCTGAATAATACGCAGCGCAAAAATCAATATCGCCAGTGCCGGCATAGCGTAAAAGGCACGCGCGGCGGCAATTTGGCTGGGGGACAAATCGGCCGGTAATTTTTTGGCAAAAATATGGCTCACCTGAAAGAGCCACAAACTGCCCAAAATCATAAAATCGCCCTTGGCTTGGACGTATGTCCCCCCTTTGAGCACAATTAAAATAACCCCTGCCAGCACGAGTATTGAGCCACCGATTTGCGCCAACGTGGGGCGTTCCTTTAAGATAACGGCAGACAAAATCAGCGAATAAATAATTTCAAATTGGTTATCTATGGCGCTGTTTACGGGAGTCGTATAATTCAGGGCCACCATAAAAATAGTCATGGTCAGCGCCGTACCGCAAGTGCCCATACCGAGCGCTTTCCAACGTACGTCTTTATCAAACAGACGCGACCACTCCGCCTGCGAAAACACGCAGCGGAAACACACACACGATAACGCACAGGCGAAAAGTAAAAATACCGCCGACGTCACATAAGGTGTGGCTAATTTAGAAATTACTACGTTCGCGGCCGTAGCAATACAGGCAAGCCAAATGGCATAAACAGGTGCAATTTTAAGCATACTTATATTTTACCTTATTTCGGGTTAGTGTCCTTCTTTTTTAATGGTCATACTGATCCAATACGCGCCCGCGCAAGAGATAAATAAACCCAAAATTTGGTGTTTAGTGGGGTGGTCCAAACCGAGCAGGGCCGATAATACCAAGGTGAGTACGGGATAGGACAAATATATCGCCGTTACCTTGCTTAAATCTAACGCGCGTATCGCCTTATACCAAACGACCATGGCTAACCCGTATTTGAATAACCCCGTATATCCCAAAACGGCAAACATTTGCAAGGTGGGTTTTAAGGTAAAGGGTTGACCCATAAAGTGCATCACCGCCAATATAATAATTAGCGTGGGCAACGCAAACAAGTTGCGCGCCATACCGATTACGCGGTAATCTAAATTTTTCGGCAATTTTTTAGCCATAGTGGAACCCGCCTGCAACATCCACGTACTGCCTAAAATCATTAGGTCCCCCACTAAATGCGGGGTGTAACGTTCTTTGACTAAAATAATCATCACGCCCAGTAAAATAAGCGCACTGCCAGAAATCTGCTCTTTGCTGGGAATTTCCTTCAAAAATACGGACGCAAAAAGTAGCGAATAAATCAGTTCCGATTGTTGGAAAATAGCCGCGTTTGCCGGTGTAGTATAGTGCAGAGCAATTAAACAAATGGTAAAAAAGAACGACGTTCCGAAAGACCCGATAAACAAAAACTTCCCTATATTTTGTTTGTCAAAGAGTTCCCCCCATTGGTGATTTTTAGTTACCCAAGGGGCAAAATAAATTACGCCGATTAGCGTGCCGAAAAACACCAGTAGCGCGGGACTAATCAGCCCGACCGCATACTTGCCCGCTATGGGCGACACGCCGACAATGGCCCAACAAATCCACGCGGCTAACAAAGGGTGCATAACCGAAAACTCCTTAAACAAGATATACAAATTATATCAATTTATAACGGGCAAAACAGATTGTCCCGCAAAATAAATATCCCCGCTTTGGGGCGGGGATATTATCTTTTTGAGTAAATCTTCAGCGGCGGCTGTTTGCTTTTGAGAGCAACCGCAAGATTTCAATATAAAGCCAAATCAAGGTAACAAGCAACCCGAACGCACCGTACCACTCCATATATTTGGGCGCATCATAACGGCGCGTCATTTGGTCAATAAAATTAAAATCTAACAGAAAATTCAACGCCGCCACAATGCAAACCACCACACTTATCCCGATAGACAACGGCGAGTTAGACGTTAAATACGCGGGGTTTACCCCAAATAACGACAGCACAAACGACCCGATATAGAGCAAACAAATTGCGCCCGTTGCGCAAAATACGCCGATGGCAAACCCGCGCGTCACGCGGATAATTTGCAAGCGGTACACCGCCAGCATCAGGAAAAACACCAACAGCGTAACGGCTACCGCATTAAACACAATGCCGTTTGTCTGCGCGTTATACGCGGCCGATATTCCCCCCAAAAGCAACCCTTCCAACGCCGCATACACCGGCGCACCGACAGGCGACCACGCGGGCTTAAAACTCACAGCCAGCGCCACCCCTAATGCCGCCAACGCAATGACCCACACGATACCCGACATAAAAATCTGCATATTGGTCCACGCGAACATGGCACATAACACACAAATAAACAAAAGTAAAAACGTTTTGTTAATGGTGCCTTGCAACGTCATAGGTTGCGCAACATTTAGCGCGTTTAAGCGCTCAAAACTATCTTCCCTGAGCACAGGATTTTGAGCCATAGTCATCTCTCCTTAATTAGTTTAAGATATTATACGATAAAAAAACCCCCCGCGCCCAATATTTTTTGATTATAACGCACTGCTTGTTCCAAAAACAATTTATAAATGTAAGGCGTCGTCTTTTTGTTATAATAAAAATATGGAAAATACCTTACTCGCTTTTGACCGGCAAATCAGCCGCGATTTTAACGTGCAGCATTTAATCGGCATTGACGAAGCCGGGCGCGGCCCGTTGGCGGGGCCGGTGGTGGCGTGCGCGTGCTATATTCCGCCGGAAATTGCCGCGCAGTTTGCGGGCGTTAACGACAGCAAAAAAGTATCCGCCAAAAAGCGCGAGGGGCTTTTTGAATTACTTACCCAATCCCCCATTACCTACGGCGTCGGCTTTGCGTCCGCCGCCGAAATAGACGAACTCAACATTTTGCAAGCCACCTTTTTAGCCATGCGCCGCGCATCCCAAAAATTACTCCCTTTAACTAACGCACTTGCACTCATAGACGGCCCGCACAAATGCGCCGGATTGGAAATCCCCCAAACGCCCGTCGTGGACGGGGACGCCAAATCGCTCGCGGTGGCGGCGGCAAGCATTATTGCCAAAGTAACGCGCGACCGCTATATGGACACTTTAGATAAACGCTACCCCGCCTATAATTTTAGCGGGCATAAAGGCTACGGCACCGCCAAACATTTAGCCGCCTTGCGCCAATACGGCCCTTGCCCCGAGCACCGCAAAACCTTTGCCCCCGTTCGCGCGCTGCTGCCCCAGCGCGATTTATTTACCCTATGAACACATCTGCTATCGGCACACAAGGCGAACAACAAGCCCTTACCTATTTGCAACGGCAAGGCTATAAACTGCTCGCGCGCAATTTTAGGGTAAAGGGCGGAGAAATTGATTTAATTATGCAGGATAAAAACACGCTCGTTTTCGTGGAAGTCAAAACGCGCGCTTCGGCGGCGTTCGGCGGGCCGCTGGGTGCGATTACCGCCGCCAAACAAAAACGTCTTACCCTTGCCGCCGCCTTATTTCTTAAAACAAACCGCCTAAAATTTGATAGTATAAGATTTGACGCAGTTGCTATTTTGGCGCAGGAAATCACGCACGTAAAAAATGCGTTTATTCCGGCGCGGACACTTTTGTAACACAGGAGACCCCATGACCCAACTTGACCAAGTAAAAAAAGCCGTAGCCTTTATCCGCAAAAAAACCAAAAACTTCACGCCCGAAATTGCTTTAATTACCGGCTCGGGCCTTGCTAACGCGGTGCCCCCGTTGGAAAAAGCGGTTAAAGTGCCTTACGCTTCCATTCCCCATTTTCTCAAAAGCACCGTTGCCGGGCATACGGGCAATTTGATTTTCGGCGTTTACAAAGGGCGTAATATTGTGGTAATGCAGGGGCGCTTTCACTTCTACGAAGGGCACCCTATGAAAGATTTGGCTATTTCTATTCGCACCTTAAAAATGCTCGGCGTACAAAAATTACTCGTTTCCGCGGCGGTAGGTTCGCTGGACTTAAAACTTAAAACGGGCGCGTTGTGCGTGCTCAAAGACCACATCAATTTTATGTGCAACAACCCGCTTATCGGCAATCACGACCCCGCTTTCGGCCCCATGTTTTTTGACTTGACCGAAGCGTACAACAAGCAAATGCGCAAAACCGCACTCGCGGCCGCTAAAAAATTGAATATCCGCGCGGGCGAAGGCGTGTATTTGGCGGTAACGGGCCCCAACTTTGAAACACCCAGCGAAATTCAAATGTTCAAAAAATTGGGTGCGTCCGTGGTGGGTATGTCCGTCGTGCCCGAAGTGTTAGTCGCGCGCCAATGCGGCATTGATGTGCTCGGCCTTGCGTGGGTGAGCAATATGGGTTGCGGCATTGAAAAAACGCCCCTTTCGCACGCGCAAACGATTGCCGAAACGAAAAAAATTGAAGGCAAATTCAAAAAATTGTTAGAAATTTTATTCGTCAAATTATAAACCTTATGCGCGGCGGAAGGGTATGTTCTGCCGCGCTTTTTTAGTATGGCAAGCATTAAACAACTCGGCAAAGAAACCCTTATTTACGGCACTTCCACCATTTTGGCAAGGCTCTTAAACTTCTGCTTGGTGCCGTTCTATACCTATTATTTGGTGCAGGCGCAGTACGGCTACATTTCCACCACGTTTGCCGCCATTGCCCTGCTCAACGTGGTTTTCCTGTTCGGTATGGACCAGAGTTTCTTGCGTTTTGCCAGCGAAAAAGACCAAAAGACCGACGTTTTCCAACATTGTTTTTATATGGTTCTCGCTAACGGCGCGGTGCTCGCGCTGCTGCTTTGGCTTTTTGCCAAACCGGCGGCGGTGCTATTCGGTATCGGGGCGCAAAACACGCACTTACTTCACTTGGCGGCGGTCATTTTATTTTTAGATGTACTCAATATGATTGCCTTTACCAAACTGCGCTTGGAGCGGCGCGCGTGGTATTTTGCCGGCGTGCGGACCGCGTCTATCGTGGTGAACGTACTGGGCAACATTATTTTTATTGCGTATTTGCATAAAGGGATTGCGTCTATTTTGTGGGCCAATATTTTTGCGTCGCTGGCGTCGCTGTTGTGTTTATCGCCCGTGATTGCGCGCGAACTTTTAGCCAAACGCCCGCAATTTAACGCCCGTTTGAGCGCGCAAATGCTCCGCTTTGCGTGGCCGTTTGTACCATCGGGGTTGGCCAGTTTATTTGTCAGTGTGATTGATAAACCCATTTTGCAGCATTTAGTCGGCCCTGCACAAGTGGGTGTGTATCAGGCGAACTTCAAAATCGGCGTGTTTATGATGCTTTTGGTATCTATGTTTGACCAAGCGTGGCGGCCGTTTTTCCTCACCCACGCCAAAGAGCCCGACGCCAAAGAAACGTTTGCGCGGGTGTTTTCGTACTTCTTTGCGCTGGGCAGTTGGTTTTTGCTGGGCCTATCGTTTTTAATGGGGCCGATTATCCAAAGTAATATTTTCGGCAAATTTCACTTAATCGGGCCCGCGTATTGGGGCGGGTTGCACATTATTCCGCTTATTTTGACGGGTTATTTTTTCTACGGCTTATACATCAATTTTATGGTGGGGCCGGTGCTCACCAAAAAAACACGCGTGTTAATGTGGATTACCTTGCTCGGCGCGGCGGTAAGCATTACGACCAATTTAACGCTCGTACCCTTTACGGGCATTTTAGGCGCGGGGTGGGCGGTCGCCTTGAGTTACGGCGCGATGGCACTGGCCTTATTTACCTTTACGCAAAAAAATTATCCTATTCCCTACGAATATAAAAAGATTTTCCTGATGATTTTAGTTTGCGCGGGAACGGCAAGCGTTGTTTACGCGTTGCGCACGCAACCCGTTGCGGTTATCTTGGGCGCAAAAATTGCCCTGCTTACGTTGTATCCCGCGCTAATGTTTTTAATCTTGCGCGCGCGGGCTACGCACTCAAACTAATCAACGTAAAATAGAGCGTAATGTTGCCGTCTTTATAGGTTAAATGGTGCGGCAAAAGTCCGCCGTCGGCATCTGCGGGCACATAGTCCGCGTAGGACAAATCGGCCGTATTTAGCGCGGTAATGGTTTGCGCGCGCACGGGATAAGGTTGATTATCCGCGTAATAAAACCGCTCTTTGGTGCGTACGCCGTTGCACGTTATCACCGCTTCGCCGTTTTTAACGGAAATTTTTCGGCAGTTTTTAGGCATCAAAAGTAAATCTAAAAGTTGCGTAATGCGCCCGCGCACAAGGGCATTATCCACGTCTTTGAACAAATACTCCCACGCAATCCCTTCGGGCGTTACCACGGCTTTGAGCACCTGAAACATTCCGGCAGAGAGCAAACTGACCTGAAAATCTTGCTCCCCCAATTTTTTAACCACCAGTACCCCGTCCGTAGAAAAATCATTTAGCGTACCCGTTACCTTAAACGCGCCTTGCGTGTGCGAAGCGAAATAATCCACACGCCGGTAATGGTTTAAGTCGGTAACAACCGGCGTTTTGCGTAGCGTAGCGCACGCACATAACAAAACGGCTAATGAAAATGTTAAAATGAGTTTGGGCATAAAAAATCTCCGTTACACCATTATTATAAAAATTATGAACGATTTTGTCTTATATCCTTTTGCGCTTTTGTTTCCGTTTTTACTCGGCGCGGTACTGGCCCCGTTTGTTTACCGCTACGCCGGACGCAAACTCGCAGACAAACCGGACGGCTCCTTAAAAAAACACCGCAAAAGCGTGCCGCTAATCGGTGGCGTGCTGATTTTTATTGCCGTATTAACCACGCTTACCATAATCCGCTTTACGACGGATTTCCCCACCGGAACACTACACTATTTGCGCGGGGTGTTTATCGGGGGCGGGCTGATTTTTGCGCTCGGGCTCGCCGACGATTTAACCAAACCCAAAGGCGTACCCGTCGCGCTTAAACTGCTGGTGCAGGCGGCGGCCGCGCTTGCGCTGATGGCCTACGGGGTACACGTGCAATTTGTGCAAAATAGTTTTTTGTCCTACGCCATTACGTTTTTATGGGTGGTGGGGCTGACTAACGCGTTTAACCTCTTGGACATTATGGACGGCTTATGTATCAGCCAAGCGGTCGTGTGCGCGCTGGGGCTGCTTATAATCGCCTTGCCGCAAGAGTTTATTTACGTCAACGTGGGCGCCCTTGCGCTGCTGGGGGCCTGTTTAGCCGTGTGGCCCTTAAACGCGCGCAAAAAACATAAAATTTTTCTGGGCGACAGCGGATCCACTTTTTTGGGGTTTATGGTAGCGTCGCTATCCATGGGAACGGCTTATTCGGCCCATAGCGAAATCGGTTTTTTGGCCCCGCTTTTTATGTTAGCCCTGCCGCTTTTTGATACGGCATTCGTGATACTCGCGCGCGTGCTTAAAAAGAAAAACCCCCTTAAAGGCAGTGGGGATCACATCGCCTTGCGTCTTAAAAAACGTGGGTGGACACTGCGCACGATTTTAAGTGTTTTTATTGTAGCGGGGATATTTTTTAATAGTTTGGCTTACGCGCTGACAAGGTGCGGGGCCCCCGTAGCGGTATGTTTGTTTATCGTAACAGGCGCACTCTTGGGCCTTGTTACCCTGTGGTTACTTTCCTTACCGGCGGACTGATTATGCACATACCCATTTTGATTTTAGGCGGCGGCATTACGGGACTCAGCACGGCTTACCATTTAGAGCAAGCCGGTTGCACCGATTATTTACTGGCGGAAAAAGAGTCCGTTTTCGGCGGTCTGTGCGCGAGCGTACAAAAAGACGGCTTTACCTTAGATTACGGCGGGCACTTATTACACTTGCACACCCCGCAAGGCGAGCGGTTAATCCGCACGTTACTGGGGGATAATTTAGTGCGCCGCAAACGCGACGCGCGGATATTTTTTGAAGGGAAACAAATTCCGTTTCCGTTTCAGGCGAGTTTATGGGCACTGCCCGAGCCGGTGCGCCGGAAATGCGCCGCTGGCCTTACGCAAGTTGCCCAAAATCCGCCGGATAAAAACGCGGTTTTTGCCCATTTTGAAGCGTGGTGTTTGGCGCATTTCGGGCAAGGCATTTACGACGCGTTTATGCGCCCGTATAACGAAAAACTCTGGGGGTGCGATCTAACCGCGCTTTCGTGCACGTGGTGTAAGACGTTTGTTCCCACCCCCACGCTGGCGCAAATTCAAGCGAGTTTAACCCGCCCGCCCGAACAAGACTTCGGCTACAACGCGTATTTTTATTATCCCAAACAGGGCGGAAGCGGCGCACTCACGGACGCGCTCGCCCGAAAAATTACCCGCAAACGCGCCTGTTGCACTGCCGCGCACCTTGATTTAACCCGCCGCGAAGTACATTTCGGAGCGGAAATTATTTCTTACGACACACTGGTAAGCACGCTGCCTTTGCCCGCGCTGGTGCGCTTAATTACGCACGCGCCCGAGCCCATAAAAACCGCCGCCGCGCAACTGGTCGCGCAACCCGTTCAGGTGCTCCACTTGGCGATTGCGCGCGAGACGGAGCCTTTTAGTTGGATATACTTTGCCGATAAACAAATCCCCTTTTACCGCGTCGGGTTGCAAAGCGGGTTTTCGCCCGCAAACGCGCCCGAAGGCACGTCGCTTTTCTACATAGAATTTTCGGGCACTCAAAAACCGGACACCGCCTCGGTGCGCCGCGCCTTGCACGAAACGGGCCTTGTGCGCCCCGACGACACCATTTTACTTTCCCATACCCAAACACTCCCCTATGCCTACGTGCGCTACGACCGCGCGCGCGACGAAAACGTCGCCCAAATAACCGCATTTTTGGCGGAAAATAATTGCTTCTGTGCGGGGCGTTACGGCAAGTGGGAATATTCCTTTATGGAAGACAATTTAATGCAAGGCGCACGGCTGGCCCAAAAACTGGTATAATAATGGAGTTGCGATATGAAAGTACTTGTCTTTGGCGGCAGTTTTGACCCCGTACATAAAGCGCATATTTCGCTTTTCCGGCGCGCGATGGAAGAAATCGCGCCCGACGTTGCACATATCGTGCCGGCGTATCACTCCCCTTTTAAGGCCAAATCGCCTACCCCGTTCCGCTTGCGCATGAAAATGCTTAAAGAAGCGTTCGGCACTAAAAATAAAAAAATCGTGTTTGACGATTACGAACTTAAACAGGGCGGTAAAACTTATACCTACCAACTGGTTAAATACTTAAAAGCACGCTACAATAACCCGCAGATTTATTTGCTCGTCGGCACCGACTGCTTAAACGATTTACACAATTGGAAAAACCCGCAATATATTTTTGAAAATGCTGTTGTCGTCGCGGGTAAACGCAAAGGCTATGACGAAAACCCCGCGCAATTTAACCATATTTATTTACGCGGATTTTTCCCGAAGTTATCTTCCAGCCGCGTGCGCGCGCATATTTTGTCGTGCGGGGAAGTGCCCAACACCGTTCCGGCGGCAATTGCCCCCACCATTAAGAAAAACAAACTCTATGGGCTCGCGGTGCACGATTGGCTCAAAGCGCACTTAAAACCAAACCGCTATTTACACTCCAAAAACGTAGCCGAAATGGCGGCCGCGTTTAGCGACATTTACGAAGAAGTCAATGTGGAATCTGCGGTAAAGGCTGGCATCTTGCACGACGCCGCCAAAGGGTTTTCGGGGCCGGAACTCGTCAAATTTTGTGTAGAGCACCGCATCAAAGTGCCTTATTTTGAAGAAATCAGCCGCTTTGAACCCGCCCTGTTGCATAGTTACGCGTCGGCGTGGATTGCCAAAAATCTTTTTGACGTGCGCAATAAAGACATCTTAAACGCCATTGCGGAACACACCTTGGGCAGTTTACACATGAGCACCCTTTCCAAAATCTTATTCGTGGCAGATATTTCTTCCAAAGACCGCAAATATAAAGATGCGTTCCTTATACGCAATTTGGCCCTGCAAGATTTGGACAAAGCACTTCTCTACGCCGCCAACCGCAAGTTACTCTTTACCATTGACTCGCAAAAATGGCTCTGCCCGCTCGGGATAGGTTTATGGAATCATCTGATCAAGCAAGAAAAATAATTTCTTTTCTGTTATTTTTTATGTTTTTGGGCATCTTGGGTTGGGCGGTATGGCGTTACGTATCCTCGCCGCTTTTACCGCGCTTGGCCCGCCATGACGATATGCCCGTACATCTGGTTCTTTTAACCGAACCCGCCACCCAAATCAGTTATAACCCCGCGTTGCACAAAGCCGTAGTTACCATGAGCGATAAAAACTGCGAACGCGAAAAAATGAGTGCCTGTTTCGGCTCTACCCCAAACGGCTATTTTATCCCCGCGCAAACCGACCAAGAACTTTTTTGGCAAGATTTCAAATATATCTTATCGCGTTGGCGGTATAATCCGCTGCTCTTGGGCAAAACGGCGGGGGCCTACGCGCACGCCGTTTGGCAAAAACGCACCGATTTGAATTTGGCGGAATTTGCCGCACTCGGGCTTGCGCTCTCGCGTATGCAAAGCAGCGATTTTACCCTAACCTATCCCGTAAAAGTTAAAACGAAAAAAACACGCAAACAACCCGTTACGCTCCAAGTATCGGCCGATAAACTCTTAACCGAAGAAGATAATAAAGCCCCGCTTAAAGTGGAAATTCTCAACGCCTCGGGGCAAAAGGGCCTTGCCAAAGATTTAACCCAATACCTGCGCCGCCAATACTCCAAAGGCTTGCTCAACGTGGACGTTATGCAATACGACAACTACCCCACCCGCAAGGATAAAACCGAAGTCATTGATTACAGCGGGCGCATTATTCCGGTCAGCAAACTTACCCACACGATAGGCTTTAAGGGCGAAGTCAAGGCAGAAACGTCATCCGCCGATATTTACGATACGCGCATTATTTTGGGAAAAGATTTTGAAATGCCTCTGTAAAAAAGGGCCAAAAATGCTAGACTAAAGATATAGTTTTCAGCGAGGTGTTTATATGGATACAAAAGAACTGGTTTGCTTGGCCGCCCGTTTAGCGGACGACAAAAAAGCCGAAAATATTAAACTCATTGATTTAGGCGGTCTTTCGTCGTTATGCGATTATATACTTATTGTAACGGCCACCTCTAAACCCCATTTGGAAGCCGTAGAAGAAGAAATCAGCAAAAAACTCAAAGAACTCGGCATTTACAAAACCAACCGCGACGGCGCAGACAGCGTCCAATGGCGCGTAAGCGATTACGGCGGTTTTTTGGTGCATATTATGACCCAAGACGCGCGCGAATTTTACGCGCTTGATAAAATTTTCAGTTTCGGTAAAGAAGTGGACTACACCTTAAAGAAACCGACGAAAAAACCGGCGAAGAAAACCGCCCAAAAAGCGGCAAAAAAAGCACCCGCTAAAAAAACGGCGGCTAAAAAAGTAACAGCCAAGAAACCCGCCGTCAAAAAGACGGCCGCCAAGAAAACAACGGCCAAAAAAACGGCGGCTAAAAAAACCGCTAAAAAATCTACATCCGTCAAGAAGAAATAACCATGTTACAGAAATTAAAACAAGATATCACGCTTAAACTGCAAAACGCTGCCTATTTCAAAGGGCACGATTTACCGGCGGTAGAACTTGCCGCCGCGCCGGCTCATACGGGGGCGGACGTCTCCTTAGTATGGGCGATGGCCGCCGCCAAAAAAATGCACAAAAACCCCATGGAAATTGCCCAAGAAGCGTGCAAGGTGCTCGTGGAAGTAACCGGTATAGATGACGCGCAAGCCGTAAAACCGGGGTTTATCAATTTGAAGTTGGAAGAAAATTTCATCATCACCAACGCCTTAGACCGCCGCATTAAAGAAAACGACGGCGAAATTGCCCAACAACGTATTTTATTTGAATTTGTATCCGCTAACCCCACCGGCCCCTTACACGTAGCCAGCGGGCGCGGGGCAAGTTTGGGGGATAGTTTGGTGAAAATCCACCGCGCTCTGGGATACTCGTGCGACAGCGAATATTACGTCAATGATGCCGGTAACCAAGCCGAACTTTTAGCCGTTTCCGTCAAGGCGCGTAAAGAAGGCAAAGAGCCGCCCGAAAACGGATATCACGGCTCGTACTTAGTGGATTTGGCTAAAAAAATCCCCGCGGATTTACCCGAAGATGAATACGGGCGTTGGGCCATGGAAGAACTGATTAAAACCCAACAAAAAGATATGCGCGACTTTCACGTAGATTTTACGCGCTGGTTCCGTGAATCGGATTTACACAAAGAACAAGCCCCGCAAAAAGCGTTGGAATTTTTGAAAGAAAAAGGGTGCACTTACGAGAAAGAAGGCGCGGTTTGGTTCGGCTCCACGCAGGACAACGAAGCGCAAGACGATAAAGACCGCGTACTCGTGCGTAAAGACGGACGCCCGACTTATTTTATGGCAGATATTGCCTACCATAAAAACAAATACGACCGCAAATATACTACACTGGTGGACATTTTAGGCGCCGACCACCACGGCTACGTGCCGCGTATGAAAGCGGCGGTACACGCCTTGGGGCACGAAGAAAAAAGTTTCGTGCCGATTATTCACCAACTCGTGCACTTAACCGAGCACGGCGAACAAGTTAAAATGTCCAAACGCGCGGGCCACTTTATTACGTTGCGCGAACTGATGGACGACGTCGGCACCGACGTATGCCGTTTCTTTTTCGCCAGCCGCACGCCGGGCGCGCATATGCTTTTTGATATGGACCTTGCCAAAAAACGCACCAACGAAAACCCCGTTTTTTACGTGCAATACGTCCACGCGCGTATCCACTCTATTTTTAAGGCGGCCAATCAAAAGGGTATTACTATGGCCTATCAGGTTAAAACCCCGTTAGATCCGCAAGAGCGCGCCTTACTGCTTAAACTCTTGTGGTTCAAACAAGTGCTTAAAACGTGCGCGGCCGATTTGAGCCCGCACCATTTAACGACCTATTTGGTGGAACTGGCCGGCTTATTCCACGCGTTCTATGATAATTGCCGCGTGCTGGATGAGGACAATTTGGAACTCACCCGTTCGCGTTTGTTTATTTGCCAACGCGTAGCGGACCGGATTAAAAAAGGGTTGGAACTGATCGGTGTGAGCGCACCGGAAGAGATGTAATTTTTACTTTCACGCTGACAAAAAATCTCTCTGCGCTCAAAACGCGGGAGATTTTTTGTTTATTTAAGGAGCCTTATGAAAAAACTGATACTATCATTAGCCGTTTTATGTTTGAGCGCAACTTTTTTGCACGCGCAAGAGACCCCGAGCGCAAACGAATTATTTGAAAAAGGCGACTTTGCCGCCGCCCTGCCGCTTTATCAAAAAACGGCCCAAACCGCGTCGGGCGACGAGCAATACACCGCCCAACTGCGCGCCGCCGCCTGTCAGTATATGAACGGCGAATATGTACGCGCCGCCCAAACCATGCTGGACTATCCGCTCCCGTCCGACAATTTATGGAAAGCGCGTTTTTTACTCTACCGCACCCAAATGTTGCGCCAAGCGGGTTATCTTTCCCCGCGAAGTTCATCCCCCGAGCGCGAAATAGAAAGCGAGCAGGCCGCCAAAGACGTGTCGCTCTGGACCACAGCTCAACGCGACCGCCAAATCAAGCGCGACTATGACACCCTGTGGGAAATGCGCCGCACGTTAATCTCCGCGCCCATTGAAAACGAAACGCTCATCTTAACGCTTAAAGATACCGACACCCAACGTATCCCCACGCTCTTTGATTTTACCTTGCAACAACTTTTGGAAAATCTATCCCAAAAAGGCCCCATTATCCCGCTTAAAGAAACGAACTTTTTAGGCGGCTACGCCAAAATAACCGATACCGATTCCACCCTTGCCCAACGCGCCGAACTGCTGCGCGAAGGCTTTACGTTAGAAGGGCAAGACCGCGCCAACGCGCGCCTTTTCTGGCAAACCGATTTTATTTTATTGCCCTTTACCGACTCCCCCCGTTTTACCTTTACCGATAAAGAAAAAGCCTTACAAAAAGCAACCGCCCAACTGCGCGAACTTATCCGCATGCGTGCGGACAATCAAAAACCTTCCCTTTGGCAACGCCTTAAAAACCGCATTGCGCCCGCCCCGCTTACCGACACTTCCTACGGCCGTTCTTACGCGGCGGCGCAACTGGCCCAAACACTCCACGCACAGGATGATTATGCCCAAGCGTTGGAAATCGCCCGCTTTGCGCAAGATAATTTTTCGTCTAAATTTGCCTATACGGCCCAATGCCGCAATTTAATGACGCGCATTTTAGCCAAAGAAATTTCGTTCCGCACCGATAACATCTTAAACCCCGCCGCACCCGAAATCACCCTAACCGCGCGCAACAGCGAACAGGTATTTTTGCGCCTTTATCCCGTTACGCAAGAACAACTGCGCGACTATTACCGCAAAGAAAATTCGTGGTGGCGCAATAATAATTTAGATTATCTCTCGCATATTTCCAAAGAAACCGCCTACGACTTGCTCGCACACCAAACGCCCCTGCACGAAATCACCAAAGACTGGTCGTACGAAAAAATTTACCACGCCCAAAAAGCACCCGTAACGCTGCCCGCCTTAACCAGCGGATTTTACGTACTTATCGCGGGGACCGACAAAGATTTTTCCAAAAAAGAGCCTCTGGCAGCGGGCATCTTAAACATTACCGACCTTGCCTTAATCTCGCTGACCGCTTTGGAAGACAATCCCGAAAATTACGTCAACACCTTAACCACCAAAGAAACCACCAAAACGGCCCCGCTGTTTCATTTCTACACGCTAAACTTAAAAACGGGCGCGCCCGAAGACGCAACCCGTATTCGTTTATTTGGCGACAACGCAAAAGATAATACGTTCTTAACCGCCGACGCGCAAGGCCGCGCCGCCATACTCAAAACATTCACGTGGGGCAACCGCAAATACACCCATTTCTACGCGGGCGAAGCACTTGCTCAAAAAGGGGATAATACCGCCTATGCGTCCACGAGTTATTTTTCCTTAAATCCCAACGAGCCGGTGCGCTTATTTCTCCAGTCCGACCGCGCCATTTACCGCCCCGCGCAAAAAATGCAACTATCCGTCAATGCCTTTGAAGTCTTGCCGCGCGGGCTTCAAGTGCTTGCTAACCAAAAAGTAACCTTAAAAGTACGCAATACCCACTACGAAGAAATTTTCACCGCGGACGTTACGCTAAACGATATGGGAACCGCCCAGACTGAAGTGACGTTGCCGGAAAACAACACCCTGCTGGGCACGTTTTTTGCCGAAGCGTCGCTCAACCTAAACAACCGCACGTATCAGGCTTCGCACTCCTTTGAAGTGGAAGAATATAAACGCCCCGATTACGAAGTTACCTTAAACGCGCCGGAAACCCCGCTTGCACTTCATAAAAAAGCCGTCGTAACGGGCCAAGCGCGCTATTATACGGGCGCGGTGCTCGCGCATGCCAACGTCAAATATACCCTTACGCAAAAGCCGTATTTACCGCCTTTTTACTGGTGGTGTTTCTTTTGGCAGCCGCGCGCGGAGAAAATAATTGCGCAAGGCGAAACCACCACCGACGCGCAAGGTAAATTTTCCGTTTCCTTTACACCCGAACTCGCCGATACTGAAGACGAATTTGTACGCTACACCTTAAAAGCCGACGTGTTAGACGACAGCGGCCGCCCGATAAGCACAACGCGCGATTACACAATTAGCACGCAGGAAAAACTCGTCAAAGTTACTTTCCCGCAAGGGTTTTACGACGCAGGTAAACCCACCCCCGCTTTTGCCGAAATTGATTTGACCGACAGCGAGGGTAAATCCACTACCGGTACGCTTTCGGTGCGTGCGGTCCGTTTGGAAAATCAGTTCAACCCCTCGGGAAACTCCAACCGGAGCACCCCGTCTTTGGAAGCCTATTATAAAGACGCTAAAGAACAAAAAGAACTTTTCACCCAAAAAATAAAATTTACCAAAGCGGGCAAACAAACGCTCGCACTCCCCCCCGCCGACGCGGGTGTTTACCGCCTGACGCTGCAAGCGGAAAAAGGCTCCCCGCAACATCTTATTTTTATCGTGGCGGATCCGGAAAGCGAACTCCCCTTGCCGCCCGTAACCCTGCCGCAATTTAAGACCTATTATGCCGGACAAACCGCCCGCGTACTCACGGGCTCGCAAATCACCGCGTCGCCCAAATATATCCTGTTATTTCAAAAAGGCGATTTCTTGGTGCACCAAGATATTTTGCCCGCCGGCAAAAATATCTATTCCTTCCCCGTCAAACCCCAGTACCGCGGCGGTATCGGGATGAGTTGGTTTTCGGCGGGGCAGTACCGCTTAGACAGCGGCAAAACGGGCATAGAAGTTCCCTTTGATAACAAAGAACTAAAAGCGGATATGCGCGTACCCACCGACGTGAAACCCGCCCAAAAAGTAACGTGGGCTTTAACCGCAGCCGATAAAAATAAAAAGCCCGTCAACGGGCAAGCGAGCGTGGACGTGTACGACCAAGCGTTGGATTATTATGCCAAAAAAACAAATCCCTTTGCATTGGATGCGCTTTACCCGCAAAATACGTCTGCCCAAAACATACAGGCTAACCGCGGGGCGCAACGCAGTAATTCTTTCTATAACACAACCAATACGCCTCTCCCCGTTAATTTACTCCCCTTGCCGTCGTTAAATTTACGGATGATCTATCACGCTTATAACGCCAATACCAAAGGCATGATGATGATGTCTGTCCGCTCGGCTAAAATGGCGGTGCAGAGCGTGGATATGGAAGAAAGTATGGTGATGGACTCGCTCGCCGCCCCCGCTATGGCAATGGGCATTGCGGCCGAAAACAGCGTTGCCGCCGCCGAAGAAGAAGCCGTTTCTTCTACCCCGCAAACAGACGCTACCCCCTTGCGCACCAACTTTGCCGAAACGGCCTATTTCAACACGAAAATTCCCGTTAAAAAGGGCGCGGCAAATTTCTCTTTTACCATGCCCGACACGTTAAGCACGTGGAATATTTTGGGCTTTGTACTCACGCGCGATGGGATGTTCGGCGAATTTAGCACGAGCACCGTTTCGCGCAAAGACGTTATGGTGCAACTCGTGCTGCCGCGCTTTTTGCGCGAAGGCGATAAGGCCGTTTTGCAAGCGCGCGTAACCAATTTGTCCAAAGAGAAAATTTCCGTTCCCGTTACGTTGGATATTACCGACGACAACACGCAAAGCCGTTTGGCGCAGTTCGGCATAACCGGTAACACCCGCCATGTAGAAGTGGGCCCGAACCAAACCGCGTTTGCCGCGTGGGACGTTACCGCGCCCGCCGGCCCCGCGCTTTATCAAATTACCGCGGTCGGGCGTATCGGGCAAGATAGCGACGGCGAACAAAAACCGCTCCCCGTTTTATCCGGCCGCACTACGCTACTCGCCACGCAAAATGTAGCACTCAACAATGGCGAAAACACCCTAGAACTGCCCGAACTCGCCGCCGATACCTCCGCCCAACCCCAAACGGCGGTGCTCACGATTCACCCGAGTTTGGCGCTTTCGGTGCTCAACGATATGCCCAATCTGCTCGCCGGCACGCAAACCGATTTAATTTCCTCGCTTGCGCGCTTTACCCCGCTTGCGGTGGTGCACCAATTCTATACCACCTATCCCGAACTCAAAGAAGCGGTCAAAAAACTCCCCAAGCGCACGAGTGTAAATGCCCCGTGGAACGCCGCGGACCCCTTGCGCCTGACGATTTTGGAGCAAACCCCGTGGCTATTGCGCAGCCAAGGGCGCGCGCGCCATACCGAAAATATCATCAGTTTGTTTGATGATAAAATCGTAGCCAAGCACCTAGCCGGCGAACTCAAACAAATTGAAAAATACCAAAACCCGAGCGGTGCGTTCTCGTGGTTTGCGGGCGGCCCCGACGACGATTATTTAACGCTTTACACGCTTGAATCGTTTGCGCAAGCGCTTAATTATAACGCGCAGATTCCGCAAGCGCAAGCACAAAAGGCTTACGATTATATCGTGCCGCGTATAGAAAAACGCTTGCGCGAAGATAAAATAGGCTCCGAAGCCAATGTTTCGTTTGCCTTGTATGCGGCCTATGTACTTTCGTCTTTCCCGCAAAACTGGTTGCAAGTCAATAAAGCCAAAGGCTATATCCAAAAATGGGCCGACTATGCCGACGCGCAAGCGCGCTTTATGACCGCAATGGGGCAAATCTACGCCGCCAACGTCTATCACCGTTTAGGCGACGATATCAAAGCCAACCGCTATTTGGATTTGGTCCTTTCGCGCATGAAGGAAGATAAACTCTCCGGTGCATATTTCGCGCCCGAGCCACAAAGTTGGGTGTGGTACCGCGACACGCTTACCACGCAAACGGCCACGCTACGCACGTTACTGCGTATCCGTCCGTCTGCTCCCCAAATAGACGCGCTTACGCGCTGGTTATTATTCAACCGCCACGCCAACGAGTGGAACAACAGCAAATCGGCCACCCAAGCGGTATTTACCTTGCTCGACGTTATGCAGGCCAAGGGGCCCTGTCCGCGCCGGCTGTTTACGCGGTCAACTGGGCGGGTGAGCAGAAAACGTTTAACTTCCAACCCTTTGATTGGACCGAAGATTTACAACTGGTCAAACAAGGCGCTCAAATCACCCCGCAAGATTTCCGCGCCGATATCACCAAACAAAGCAAAATGACCGATTTTGCCTCGCTCTCGGTGGTTTACACGTCGTCAAACGCCCAAGCGTCCCCCGACGGGCCTTTAATGATTAAGCGCGAATATTTCCTGCGCTTTACGGACGAAAACAACACGCCCAAACTCCGCCCGCTTGCGGAAAACAGCCAAGTCAATGCGGGTGACGAAATAGAAGTGCACCTGACGATTAACACCACGAGTGCCTTTGAATATGTAGCCGTTAACGACCCCAAACCCACCGGCTTTGAGAGCGAAACGTTGCTGAGCCGTTGGACGCGCAACCCCGTTTCTATGTATGAAGAAGTGCGCGACGCGCAAACGAACTTCTTTGTCAGTTGGTTGCCCGCCGGCACCGTAACGCTTAAATACGTGTTACGTCCGACCACGTCCGGCGTTTTCCACGTACTGCCGGCGCAAGTGCAATCTATGTACGCGCCCGAATTCGGTTCGCATACCGCGGCGGGCACTTTTGAGGTAAAATCAAAATGAACGATACGCTTTTAACAAACATTAGTCTGGTTACGCCGGACGGAATAATTAAAAACGGCGCGTTACGCGTGCAAGCGGGCAAAATCGCTTACGCGGGCGCGTTGGCGGATATGGCCCAAGACGTTTATACCCCCCGCCAAGACGGACGCGGTGCGTGGGCATTGCCCGCCTTTGTAGATTTGCATATTCACGGCTTTGGCGGTTTCGGGCCCGAACTCGGCACACCGGACGCGTTACTGCAAATGTCCGCCGCGCTTGCCCGTCAAGGCGTGGGCGCGTTCTGCCCGACGCTTTATTGTGCCCGCCCCGAACAAACCGAACAATTATTACGCGCCTTAACGCCCGCACTCGGGCACGAAACGGGCGCGCGCATGTTGGGGTTTCATTTGGAAGGGCCTTTTATATCCCCCGAAAAACCCGGCGTGATGAAACCACAGGATATTTCTGCGCCGTCTGCTGAGGTATTAAAACGCTTTTGGGACGCGTCGCAAGGGCATATTGTTGCCATGACGCTCGCCCCCGAACTCGCCGGTTTAGAGCCGGTTATTGCATTTTGCAAAGAGCATCATATTTTAATGCAGGCCGGCCATACTAACGCCACCTACGCACAAATGGAAAACGGCGCAAAAGCGGGTATAAAGCACGTAACGCATTTATTTAATGCCATGCGCCCGATTCACCACCGCGAGCCGTCCGCCGCCGGATACGTGCTGATGCACCAAGATATTTCGTGCGAAGTGATTGCCGACGGCTTCCACGTGCGGCCGGAAATCGTCGCGTGGCTTAAAACCATAAAACCCATAGACAAAATTATTGCAGTAACCGACGCGCTACTGCCCACGGGCCAAATGTGCCCGCCGTTTATCGCGAACGGCGAAGAAGTTATTTTGGAAAACGGCGTTTGGAAGCGCAAGAGCGACAACGTGATTGCGGGGTCCGCGCTGACCATGTTTAAGGCCTTCAAAAATTTAATAACGTGGGGATATACGTTGGAACAGGCTGTGCGTTGTACCGCCACCAACCCCGCCGCCCTAATCGGCGCACAAAATACGTGCGGGCAACTGGTGAAAGGGGCCGACGCGCGCGTAGTACTTTTATCGCCCGACTTGCAACTGCAAGACGTCATTATTCCCTAGACCCGCGTCATCTTATTTGAAAATTAAAAAGAGTCCCCGTTTTTTCTTGGGAACTCTTTTCTGTGCTTTCTTACAAAGCGTAATAAAAACTTATACCGGCATCAATTTATTTATTAGCCTAACTACATACCTGCGTACAAACATACCGAGTAAGTTGTATCGTATAAAATTTACCATCTCCTCCATCAGTGGGACAACGACAAGGCATATCGGAAGAACTCCAACCATATGCATAATCCTTTGCTCCTGATTGTTGCGCCCCATATTGCACTGGGTCACATTCGGTTCCTTCCGCATTTCCACTAAGCATTGGCTCATAACCTAATAACTGATATGCTTGAGTTACTCCTCCTGCAAGACTATACCCTATGGAAGGATTATCTTTCGGTGTGTTTTCCTTATATGTGCCTCTTCTATCCTTAAATCTCCAAACAATAGTATTTTGGTTTACCACATAACACTCAAACATATATGATATTGTTTGTCCTTGCTTCCACACATATTTACAAGTGGGCGTCGTCGGAGTCGTTGGAGTGGATGGCGTGCCATCGCAAGATATCGGGTCCACCAACGTAAGCACTTTTAATTTTCCGCCTTTTGTGCCGTTTAGTATGGTCGTGCCGTAACTCTTAAAACACTGCGTAGGTTGCTCTACCGCAATGTCCCCCAACACCAACGAATCATTTAGCGTAATCTCTTTTTGATCGTTAAGCGTATTGGCTTCCAAAGTCAATGTGCTGGCATTACGCCCTAAAACACCAATGTTAGACGTAGCCTTATCCATCGTTAATGTGCCGCCCTGCATAGATACCGCCCCTGTATTACCTGCACTACTAGTAACATTAAAAGAGGTGTTTTCCATATTGACAGTTACATTAGAGGCATTTTCATGCGTGTTGACCTTTTTAATCGTCATAGGCACCGCATCCGTCGCCGAACGAATGGTTGTTTGGGTGCTGTTAAACGTCAATTGGCCGTCATCATTGCCGTTCTCGCCGTCCACTACCAAGCCCCCCTTAAAGTTGGCTTTGTCATTTACTTTTAGGTAAGTATACTTTCCCAAACGCGACGGGTTATACGTAACCGCACTGACGGTGTCCCCCGCCACAACGGGCAACGCTGCCATGGAAAGCAAGGCCGAAAAAACGATTTTTCTCATAGTAATCTCCCTAATATTTCTTTTTATAATTTTATAGAAAAAACATCCGCAAATCAAGATTATTTTTCCTACCGAAATTTATTTACACGTATACTTCATACACGAAACAGAACGCCGAAAGCTGTTAGCACTGCTGGTTACATACACTTTTACAGCGTCTTTAGAGCACGTATCGGCCGGTTCGGAAGTAACTACCTGCACCGAACTGCCAAAGACATCTTTGCAAATAAGTTGCGCGTCGCGCCCGTTAAGCGTGCCGCTTAACATACTGGACAATTCGTCCCCATGTCCTACCCACATAGTGGAACCTTCGCTACCTTCGCGCTTTTCGGCCCCGTACTGCGTCATCCAGTAATTTACTTTATTGGTGGCAAAATTTCCGCTTTCACTGGTATTGACCGACGCCGAAGATGACCCCGTTCTTTTCCACGAATAAGTCGGCGTGGCCTGATTTTGCACGTAATCGGAAGTGCTGTCGCTGGCGGTACAAAGGGCAAATACTTTCAATGTGCCACTGGCCCCTTTCATATTCTTCCAACAATATTTATTAAACGCAATACTCGGTTTGGGAACAAGAACCTTCCCCAAGGTCATCCCGCTATTACCCCCCGCGCTCGTATCGCCGGAAATCACAATATTTCCGTTACTTCTTAAAGTTTCCGTGGCTTTTAACACCATGCCGCCGGCCGCATTGGTCAACGTAGTAATGGTGGAGGCTTCCGTCGTACTTCCCATAAGCATAGAACCGCCGGTCATCTCCACTTGCGGGACGGGTGCCGTACTGCTCTGTTGAAATACGGCACTGGGCATATTGATATTTACCCCGCTGTTGGCGTTAGACTTTGACGTCAGGTTAGGGATTTCCAACCCGATACCGCTGCTCGTGGCGGTAATATTGATAGTGCCGCCGTTAGCCGCCGCAAAAGTTAACTCCCCCGTATCGCTCGCGGGCGTTTCAAAATGGGTCTGGTCGCTTACGCGCAACCCCCCTTTCAAATTGATATCCTTATTGATTTTCAAATACGTATAGTTTCCCAAACGTGAAGGGTTAAACGAAATTGTGGACACCATTTCCGGCGCGGCAAAAAGCGTCAGCGACAGCACCAACAATAAATGGGTTAAAATAATTTTTCGCATACCAAAACTCCCCGAATTAAGAGATGTAAACTCCCTACTATAATTTTATAGAAAAAACGTCATAAAATCAAGGTATAATTTTCGGCGAAATACTGCTTGGAACAACTATATTTTGATATAATACTTTTATGGGACTGGAAGAACTGGAACAAAAGGAGTATTTTTCCATCGGGGACGTGCGGCGCATTACCGGCGTGCCGGAGTATTCCGTGCGCTATTGGGAAAGCGAATTTAATCTCATCCGTCCCATCCGTTTGGCCAGCGGGCACCGCCGCTACCGCAAAGCCGACGTCTACACCATACTCAAAATTAAAGATTTAATTTACAAACATAAACTGACGCTTGAAGGCGCCAAAAAGCATTTAGCCAAACAAACCGCCCCCGCGCCGCAAGGTGAAGCGGGCGGAATTTCCAACGTCAAATTATTGACGGAAATAAAAGAAACGCTGGAAGATTTGCTAAAATAATGCTAGAATATGAGTGTAGCGTGGGAAGTACCCGCGCGTAATTCGGGGAGTGGCTCAGAGGTAGAGCGCTCGCTTGGGGTGCGAGAGATCGCGGGTTCGATTCCCGCCTTCCCGACCATTTTTATCCTCGATGGTGAAACAGTATCACGTTCCCCTTTGGAGGGAAAGTTCTAGGTGCGAGTCCTGGTTGAGGAACTTTAATTACGGGGCGTAGCGCAGATGGTAGCGCGCACGGTTCGGGACCGTGAGGTCGTGGGTTCGAATCCCGCCGCCCCGACCATTTGAATAGAAAATCTGCCGAAAGGCAGATTTTCTATTTAAATGGTAGCCGTTAAGGGCGGAGCAGGCAAACTGCTTTGCCTGCGTCGGGATTCGAAAGGCGCAGCGTTGTACGAGTTTTGCCGTTAGGCAAAGGCGAGTACCGCGAGCCCGGCCTGCAGGAAAATTCCGTCAGGGATTTTACCGGAAGGCGAACTCCGCCGCTTCGCCCAGTATACTGCGCAAACTTATGCCTAGAACTAAAGCGTTTTTCTTTGAAAAACTCACTCTTTGACGAGCACTCCCCCCGATTTTTCAAAAATAAAACCGCCGAAAAGGCGGTTTTTGTTTTGAAAAACAGGCTTGATTATAAACCTAACTTCACATCAACTTATATTGCGCTTTTAAGTTCGTTTTGAGTTCTTGCGCCTTAAACGGCAAATCAAGTGCCTTTGAACAACGCACAACGAGCGTAATTTTCGGGATAGTTTCCGTTACCACCATTTTAGAACTGGTCGCGGTAATAATAATGCCGTTTATACCGATAGTGGACGATTGCTTTTCCTTAGAGTCGTCTGCGCGGCTAACGATTTCAAAACTTTGGTACCCGTTTTCCAAGCACACTTCGGCTGAACGTAACAACGCATAATCATCCGCCATTTTAACGGAAGTTTCTTCGTTCCCGTTAAAAGATACGCTATACATCCCTTCTTGGAGTTTTTTATCAAAAAACCCTTTTCCGTTTTCTTTACCGGCCCGCTGATACGGCGTAGCACACGCCCCGAGCACCGCGGCGGCAGTGAGTATAAGAAATAATTTTTTCATAGTTTCTCCTTTCGGTTATTGTAGCACATTTCATAAAATTGTGCCTAAAAGATTTACCGCTAAATGCTATAATTTTTAAGAAGTTAATTTCACTAGGAGAACAACCCCATGAAAAAATATATAGTTTTGCTTTTTTTATTCGCCGCTTGTTTCGCCCCCGCGTGGGCCGATACGATTTCCACCGATAAAAGCGGCTTTGCCGAAATCAGCACCGTCATTGATGACGCGGCCTATGATATCCGCTATTATTCGCCCAACAATTTTACGGCCCATAAAATACGCGGCTATAAAGCCCCCCGCGCCTATATGACCAAAGAAGCCCTTGCGGCACTTTCCAAAGCGGCCGCGGATTTACGCGCGCAGGGATATCGCTTGCTCGTGTGGGACGCTTACCGCCCGCAAAAAGCGGTGGATGATTTCGTGGAGTGGATAAACGACCCTACCAATCCCGGCGATAAATCATTTTATCCCACGTTGCAAAAGTCCAACTTGCTTGCCGGCCAATACATTATGGCTAAATCGGGGCACTCCCGCGGGAGTACCATTGATTTAACCCTGATTAAAAAAGACGGCTCGTTTGTGGATATGGGTGGCACGTTTGATTTATTTTCGGAAATTTCCCACCCCGATTACAAAAAAATATCCAAAAAGCAAAAAAAGAACCGCAAAATCTTGCATGACGCCATGATAAACGCAGGTTTTAAGGGGTTAGATTCCGAGTGGTGGCACTTCACCCTCAAAGACGAGCCCTACCCCGACACCTACTTCAATTTTGACGTAGAATAAAAACCAAAA